>Ga0335069_10012029_pt1 | contig 12189 bp, 14 predicted proteins | sample Lox_Sample_11_FD_206714 | JGI IMG/M metagenome (GOLD analysis project Ga0335069, IMG submission 206714) | Soil microbial communities from Loxahatchee National Wildlife Refuge, Florida, United States - Lox_Sample_1.1 | ecosystem: Environmental > Terrestrial > Soil > Wetlands | place: USA...
TTCCGTGGTGAACTCGAACGGATAGTCGCGCTCTTTGATCCAGTTCTCGAGCACGGGCAGGAAAGCCTTGATGGCTTTCTTGTTGCCGATGAGATTGTCGTCGACGAAGTCGACATGGCCGCGATAGCCGAGCCGATAGAGCGCATCGAGCTCGGCCAGCATCTGCTCATGCGTCTTGGTGCGCGGCGAGCGGCCGTAGAGCTCGATGATATCGCAGAACTCGCAGGTGAACGGACAGCCGCGCGAGAACTGCACGCCGATATAGAGATATTGCTCGAATTTCAGCAGATCGAAACGCGGGATCGGCGTCTTGGTGACGTCGACCTGGAATTTCTCGGCCACGAAAGTGCCTTCGCGCTCGCCGCGCTCCCAGGCGGCGATGAAATCCTTGATGATGTCCTCGGCCTCGCCGACGACGCGGAAATTCGCCGTGGCATAGCGATGCGGGCTCGAGCTCACATCGGGGCCGCCGACGACCACCGGCAGACTGCGCGCGCGGCACATCTCGATGATGTCGAGCGTGTCGGCCTGCTGAAACAGCATGCCGCCCGTCATGACCATATCGGCCCAGGCGAGATCGCCCTACACAAGCTCTTCCGTATTGCGGTTGACGAGCCGCACGTTCCACGATTTCGGCAGCAAGGCCGCAACCGTAATCAACCCGAGCGGAATCGCCGGATAGCGCGCGCCGACGAGCTCGCAGGCCTCCGAGAAATTCCAGAAGGAATCCGCCATGAATTGCGGATAGATCATAAGCACGTTGCAAGAGTTCGACCTGAACGCACTGACGACGCCTTGACCGGCGCTTTCTTGACGCTGCTGTTCCAAGAAACCTCGACCCCGCGGCCCATCCGCTGTGGGCGCGCAGTATGGCTAAATTGCCCGGTAATTCAAGGACAAAGCCGGGGCGCCACAATACTCCGCGGAACCCGAAATCACTGCACAAAGCCATGGACTTACCGCCTGACGTCAGGCTGCGACGGCCGGTTGCCCACAGGCTGACCTGCGACCTTAAGTCCGATACTTTGTCGCCACACAGCCTCCAAGGGATTGCAGGGGAGACGGAAATGCACGCAGCTTTTTATGAGAAGAATGGTCCGGCCCGCGAGGTGCTCAAAATCGGCGAGGTCGAAACGCCTCGCCCGGGGCCAGGCGAAGTCAGGGTCAAGATCGCGGCCTCGGGCGTCAATCCCTCCGACGTCAAGGCGCGCATCGGCTCCACCCGCAAAATCGCCTTCCCGCGAGTCATTCCGCATAGTGACGGCTCAGGCGTCATCGACATGGCGGGCGACGGTGTACCGGCTGCGCGCGTCGGCGAGCGCGTATGGACATGGAACGCGCAATGGCTGCGGCCTTTCGGCACTTGTGCGGAATATGTGACCCTGCCGTCCGAACTGGCGGTGCGGCTTCCGGCAAGCACGAGCTTCGAGGCCGGCGCGTGCCTCGGCATTCCGGCGATGACGGCCTATCACGCGATTGCTGTCGCCGAGACAAAGCCTGGCGTGACGCTCCTGGTTTCGGGGGGCGCCGGCGGCGTCGGGCACTATGCCATCCAGTTCGCCAAGATGGCGGGCGCAAATGTCATCACGACCGTCAGTTCGCCGGAAAAGGCAAAGCTGGCCAAAGCCGCCGGCGCCGATCATGTGATCGACTACAAACGCGAGAATGTCGGCGAGCGGGTCATGACGCTCACCGACAAGAAAGGCGTCGACGCGGTGATCGAGCTCGACATCGCCGCCAATGCCAAGCTGATGCCGCAGGTGCTGCGACCACGCGGCACGATCGTGGTCTACGGGACCGGCGCCCCTGAGGGCGAGGTGCCGCTGTTCTTTTTTCTGCGCAGCGCGATCGCGTTGAAATTCATCTATGTCTACGAACTCACCAAGGCCGAGCGCGACAGCGCGATCGGCGCGATTTCGCGTGCGCTCGAAGCCGGCACGCTGATCAACAACGTGGCGGCGACCTTCCCGCTCGCCGAGGCCATCGCCGCGCATGAAGCTGTCGAGCAAGGCAAAGTGCTCGGCAATGTTGTCGTGACGATTTAGCGCCGGATCAAATCGAGCCGGATCAGGCTGCGTGCTCGCTACCGCGCGTGCCGCCCTTGTCCGCCTCCGGATGAGTCAGCGCGGCGGCAATCTGTTGCTTGGTGAGCCGCGTGCCGTCGTCACCCTCGATCAATAAAGCGACGCGGCCCCCGCCATTGATGTGCCGCGCCCATCCGAGCGCCTCGTCGAGACTGCTGAATTCCTTGAAGAGGTAGCGATCCTTTTCGAGCGGCGAGATCGCTTCGGAGCCGCGCGGACCGGAATAGACTCGGTAGGTCATGACCAGGTCTCCTTCTGCCAATGCCCAGCCTCCCGCCCAGCGATATATCGACTGCAAATATGCCCGCGGTGTGTTGGCGGCAATGGCGCGGCATGATGACGCGAAAGGAAACTCGGCCGCGAGGCGTGCACAAGGTGGCGAGCACGCGTGCGCTACTTCTTTAGGCTTGCTCGCCGCATGACGCTTTTTGCGTCATTGCCTGCTTCCGGGCGCATGGAAGGCGTGGCCCTCGTTATTTCTGCGGCAGGAAATTCTGATCGGTGTAGGGTACCATATTCGGGCGCTGGATGCTGACGAAAGCGTGGTCGAGCGCATGGTGGCAGGCATTGCAGCCCGCGGTGAGACTGTCGTACGCCGCGATGAAGCCCTTGCGATCCTTACGGTCAATCGCCTGCTCCAGCGCTTCCATCGGTTTGCCGACATGCTGATCGACGATCTCGTGACCCAATAGACTCCGCACATCGTTGAAACCATCACCGAGCTTGTCGACCTCGTAGTCGGCCAGCGGCCAATTTGCGGCATTGCCGGCAAACCAGAGCTTGATATGGCGCATCTGCTGCAGCGTCATGATCTCGCCGAGGCTGGGCCCGTGCTCCTCTTCGGCCGGCATCGCCGCGGGCGTGGACGGCGCCGCCTTGTCCTGGGCCGAGGCCGTCTGAAGCGCAAGCGGGGCTGCAACAGACATGGCTGCGGCAAACGCGGCTGCGGCAAACAACGCAGCAGCAGTCGACTTCATCGCATGTCTCCTTGCACGATGCGCGCGCCTCTTTCTGCTCGAAACTCAGCTCGTCGGCGGAAGCTGGTCGCTGCACGCCTTGGGGTAGGCCGCCTGACAGGCTTGGTAGAGCACGGGGCAAGACTTTGCTGCATTCAGCGCCGCGCCGACGGCGGCATTGACTACACTCGCCTCATCGCTCGCCGCCTTGAAGCGATCGCCGGCCGCGCGCGCCTGGTCGTTGTAGACAAGAACCGCATCGATGCGTTCGATGCCCCGATCGTTCATCAGGAAGCGCTCGGCTGCGATATAGAACGCCGTCGAAGTCCTGATCGCATCATTGAGCTTCTTGGTCGCTTCGCCGGCGAGCGTGGGATCGGGCTTGGTCACCCGCGCATGCACGGCGATATTGGTGTAGAGCACGTTGAGCTTGAAATAGATGCCGCCGCATTGCGCGAGCGCGAGCCAATAAGGCTTGCCCTTGTCGGGTCCGGGCGCGGCAACAATGCTGTCGCGCTTATCGGGCGTCACGGCCGGCGCCGGCTTTTCCGCCTCGGGCGACAGGCGCTCGCGCCGCCGGTGGGACTGCGCCTGTGCGCTCACTGACGCGGCGACGAGCGCAACCAGCAGAACCGTCTTCAGCGCCGCGGCGGTCTTCACACCAAATGCTGCCATAACGCCGTTATGGCGGGGCGCGCCTAAAATTTCAAAGCTTTTTCGCTTTGATTAGAACGGTTCTACGAGAACCTTTGGGCTGCAAGCTTGCCCTAGAACCTTTCAACCCATGGCCGCAATTCGATCTCCCAGGCCCAGGCGCTGCGGTGCTGCTGCAGCAGATGCAGATAGCTTTGCGCAATGGCGTCCGGGTCCAGCAAACTGTCCGGCTTGTCGGGCGGATCGCGCCGCTGCTCGCTGCGAATGCCGCCGTCAACGACGACATGGGCGATGTGGATACCCTGCGGGTGCAACTCGCGCGCCATGCTCTGCGCGAGTCCGCGAAGGGCAAACTTGCCCATGGCGAACGGCGCCGATTGGGCATAGCCCTTCACGCTCGCGGAGGCGCCGGTGAAGATGATCGCGCCGCGTCCTTTCGGCAGCATGCGTTTGACCGCCGCTTGCGCTACAAGGAAGCCCCCAAACGCAGAGACGGCAATCGATTTGGCCACCTCCTCGGGAATGAGCTCGACGAGCGGCCCGCGGGTCCGGTAGCTCGCGTTGTAAACGACGACGTCCGGAGCCCCGAAGGCCGCCTCGACGTCGCCGAACAGCTTGCCGACCTCGTCAGGATTGGCAGCATTGCAGGCGAACGCCTTGCCGCCCACCTCGTTGGCGAGCGCGGCGAGGCCCTCGGCGCGACGCGCCCCGAGCGCAACTTTCATTCCGTTTTTGCTGAACAGGCGCGCCAGCGAGGCGGACAGGCCTGAACCCACACCGACAATGAGGGCTGTGCGATAAGGTGTTTCAGTCATCGTGGACTCCGCAAGGATTGAGACGTCGATTGATTGGGAAAACGTGATGAGCTGGGGCTTGATGGCGCGATGCGCACGTCCCACCTGGGCATCGAGGTCACGACGAACATGCAGCGCTTCCTCATCGGGCTTGGGCTTGTGATCCTGCTGGCCGGGATCGCCTGGCCAATTCTGTCGCGGATCGGCATCGGCCGCCTGCCCGGAGACATTTTCGTCCAGCGCGGCAATACCAGTTTCTATTTTCCGATTGTCACCTGCATCGTCTTGAGCATCGTGCTCAGCGCTTTGATGTGGCTATTCAATCGCTGAACGTCCAGCGCCCGCGCGTGGTTATTTTGGAGAACGGGCTTCCCCTTCCCCCCTCGTTCGGAGCAGCTTTTCCCCAAACCTAGTCGATGACCGCGATCGCATTGATCTCGACAAGGCAGCGCGGGTCGGTCGCAAGCCGCACCACCTGCACGGTCGTGGTCGTGGGCTTGTTGTCGCCGAAATATTCGCCCCAGACACGATTGAGTGCGTCCTGGTCGGTTAAATCCGTCACGAAACGGTCGGCCGTGACAATGTCGGCAAAGGTCGCGCCGACCGCCTCCAAGCCGCGCTTGAGATTTTCCAGTGCCGCCCGCGCCTGCCCGGCCATGTCGCGCGGCATCGAGTCGAACTCCTCCGGCCGATGCGGATGGTGATGATAGACCGGCGCCGCAGTGACGCCGGCGAGATAGACGGTGGTGCCGCCCTTCACCTTGATGGCCGGCGCATAGGGCATCCACATATCGGGCGCATCGGGCCAATGAACATGTTCGATGGTTTTTGGCATAGCTACGTCTCTCTCTGATTTTGGTCGGCGACAGTTCACATCCGAAACACGCCAAACCGCGTTTGCGGGATCGGCGCGTTGAGCGCCGCGGCATAGCACAGCGCGAGCACGCGCCGCGTTTCGGCGGGCGCGATGATGCCGTCGTCCCACAGCCGCGCGGTCGCGTAATACGGATTGCCCTCGGCATCGTATTGCTCGCGGATGGGCTGTTTGAATTCCTCTTCCTCGACTTGCGACCAGGTCTTGCCCTCGGCCTCGAGATTGTCGCGGCGCACGGTCGCGAGCACGCTCGCCGCCTGTTCGCCGCCCATCACCGAGATGCGCGCGTTCGGCCAGGTGAACAGAAAGCGCGGGCCGTAGGCGCGGCCGCACATGCCGTAATTGCCGGCGCCGTAGGAACCGCCGACGATGACGGTGATCTTGGGCACTTGCGCGCAGGCCACCGCAGTGACCATCTTGGCGCCGTCCTTGGCGATGCCGCCGGCTTCGTAGTCGCGCCCGACCATGAAACCGGAGATGTTCTGCAGAAACAGCAGCGGCACGCGGCGCTGACAGCACAGTTCGATGAAATGCGCAGCCTTCAGCGCGCTTTCGGAGAACAGAATGCCGTTATTGCCGAGAATGCCGACGGGAATGCCTTGGATATGCGCGAAGCCGGTGACCAGCGTCGTCCCGTAAAGCGCCTTGAACTCGTCGAATTCGGAGGCGTCGACCAGCCGCGCGATCACCTCGCGCACGTCGTATTGTTTTTTCAGGTCGGCCGGCACGATGCCGTCGAGTTCGGCCGGATCGTATTTTGGCTCGCGCGGTTTTGCGAGCGCGATGTCGACCGATTGCCGCGTGTTCAGGTTGCCGACGACACGGCGGCATAGTTCAAGCGCATGCCGGTCGTTCTCGGCGAGATAATCGGCAACACCCGATTTACGCGTATGCACTTCGGCGCCGCCGAGATCTTCGGCGCTGACCACCTCGCCCGTCGCCGCCTTCACCAGCGGGGGGCCGCCGAGAAAAATGGTGCCCTGGTTGCGCACGATGATGGTCTCATCCGACATCGCCGGCACATAAGCGCCGCCCGCCGTGCATGAGCCCATGACCACCGCGATCTGGGCGATGCCCAAGGACGACAGGGTCGCCTGATTGTAGAAGATGCGGCCGAAATGTTCGCGGTCGGGAAACACCTCGGTCTGATGCGGAAGGTTGGCGCCGCCGGAATCGACCAGATAGATGCACGGCAGACGGTTCTCGCGCGCGATCTCCTGCGCGCGCAGATGCTTCTTCACCGTCATCGGGTAATAGGTGCCGCCCTTGATGGTGGAATCGTTGCAGACGATCACGCATTCGCGCCCGGCCACGCGGCCGATGCCGGTGATGATGCCGGCGCCATGAATCGTGTCGTCGTACATTCCGTTGGCGGCGAGCGGCGACAGTTCGACGAACGGCGCGCCCGGATCGAGCAGCGTCATCACGCGTTCGCGCGGCAACAGCTTGCCGCGCGCCAGATGGCGCTCGCGCGCGCGCGCCGGACCGCCTTCGGCCGCTTGCGCACGCCGCTCCGCCAGCTGCGCCGTCAAAACCTGCATCGCCGCGCGATTGGCGTAAAATTCTTTGGATCCGCAATCGATGTTGGTCTTGATCACAGCCACTGTGCTTGCCCCGGAAGCTGAACAAAAATTCAGATAACCCGCCGTCCTCTGTCTCACGCACACGATAACACATGGAACAGAAACTTTCCGCGCGAGCGGGCGTTCGCATCTATAGCCATCGAATGGCACGCCGATCGCCAGGCGGGCCTTTGCGAATACCAAACAATGTAAGAGGAGAACCTCCATGAGGCGTAGACAGAACTTTTTGCTGGCCGGCGTTGCCGCGCTGGCTCTGGTGGCCGGCACCGGCCTGTCGCTGGCGCAGCAGAACCAGCCGTCACAGACCGGCGGCACGCAGGGCACCGCGCAGACCCAGGGCGCAACCACGTCGCCATCCACGGCGGGCGGCAGCGCAATGCAGCATCGTAGCGGCAATGCCGGCTCGACTGCGCAGACAAATTCGTCCGCGGCGGGCAAGCAGTCTTCGACTGCGCAGCAGCACATGAGCCAACAGAAAATGGGCCAGAACGGCAGGCAGAAAAATGCCGGCCAAAATGCCGCTGATGTCGGCAATCAGAGCGCTCAGAATGCCGAACAGGGCAAAATGGGTCACGGCCGGCACGGCCACTTGAACCACGCGGCACAAAATAACGAAAGCCGCCACGGCGCGACCATCCGATCGCACAGCGAACGGAACATGACGCTGGAGGAGCACGGGCGAAGCCGCGTGAACATGGCGCACGAGTATCGCCATGGCGAGCGGAACCGGTTCAGCACGGCGCAGCACCATATGCGTGGAGAACGCACGCAGATCAACACGGCGCAGGAGCGCAACGGCAATCTGCGCGGGCTGCAGGCCAATACCTCGGTTCCGATGGGGCATGGCAATATCCACCTGACCGAGCAGCAGCGTAGCGAGATCCGCAATCGGGTGATCTTCGCCGGCGGTGCGCCGCGCGTCGACAATGTCGACTTCGACGTTCGCGTCGGATCGGTCGTCCCGCGCGGGCGTCTCCATGTCGCACGCGTGCCGGAAACGCTGGTCCAGATCGACCCGCAATGGAGCGGCTATTACTACTTCATCTATCACGACGAGGTCGTGGTGGTGAGCCCGCGCACCATGCGCATCGTTGCGGTGATGCCGGCGTAACGGCGTAACAAAAAAGCGGGGACGGAATGATCCGTCCCCGCTCGCCTTTTCACGATAGCGGTCTTTCGTCAGGCTCTCAGTTCAGGCTCTCACTTCCTGACGCTGGAAGATGACATAGCCGATCACAAAGAGCAGAAGCGCGGTCGCGACCATCGCGACCATCTGCGGCCAGGCGATCAGGATGCTTTCGCCGAGCGGCAGTGGCGCGCCCAAGACGGCTCCCTGCAGTTGGCTCAAGTAGATCGGTCCGAGCGCCCGCGTGGTCGGATCAAGGAGCGCGACCACGATCTCGGCATAGAGGGTCGAGGGCGAGAACCGCGCCAGGATCTGCTCGAGCGCGGCGGTCCCGGGCGTCTGCAGGCCAAGCGCCATGTAGCGCGGATCGGGCGGCACGATGGCTTGCGCCACAGCGCCGGCGAGCACCGGCCAGATGAAGGTCACGAACAGCCACAGCCCGAGCGTCACCAAGGCCGCCGTCGCCGCGGAACGCGTCAGGATCGAGAACAGCAAAGCCAGAGCGAGCCAGACACCGGCATAGGCGATGGTCACCAGGAGGAACACGAAGCTTCTGGCGATCTCCTCGGCTCCGGGCGGGATGCCGATCAAGAGGAGCCCGAGCCCGATGACGAGGAGCCACAGGGCGATCAGACTGATCGAGAGCGTGATCAGCCCGGCCAGGAATTTCCCAAACAGCAAAGCGTCGCGGTAAATCGGCTGCGACAGTATGCGCGAGAGCGTCCGGCGATTGTATTCGCCGTTGACGGCATCGAAGCCGAGCCCGATCGCCATCAGCGGCACCAGGAACGACAGGAACGAGACAAAGGACGGCAACGGATCGCGCGAGGTCGTGAACAGGCGCAGGAACAGGAACGGATCCTCTGCCGTCGTATCCTTGATCTGCTGGATGGCGCCGTAGAGCGCCGCCAGCGCCACCAGCACGACGAGCCATTCGAGCACGCGCATCCGAATGCTGGTCAAATGGTCCGAAAGCTCTTTCAGCATGACCACGCCGAGACCGGAAAAAGCCGAGCCCTCACGCTGCATGGCGCGATCCTTCTGCCGAAGCTGACGCATCGGCCTTCTCGAAATAGCGCGTGTAGATCGCTTCGAGGCTCGGCTCCTGAACGCCGAGGAATTTGAGGCGACCCTGCATGGCGACCACCTCGGCCGCCGCTTCCGGCCGCACGTCGCGGTCGGCCTGGAGACGAAGCTTGCCGATGCCGGTCTTTTCGACGCCGCTCACGCCCGGGATCAACGCCAAACGTTCGGCCAGTCCCGCGCCGTCCGCTTCGATATCGACGGTATAGCCGCCGCCCAGCACCTGGCGGCCGAGATCGGCCACTGTGCCCATCAGCGCGATCTTGCCGGCGCTGAACAGCGCCACGCGATCGCAGACGCTCTGGACGCGCTCGAGCAGATGCGAGGACAACAGCACCGACACGCCTTCAGCCTTGAAGCCGCGAATGATGGCGAGAAGCTCGGTCGTGGCCTGCGGATCAAGGCCGGACGTCGGCTCGTCCAGGATCGCGATCTGCGCCCCCTTCATCAGGATCTCGGCAAGTCCAAGCCGCTGCCGCATGCCGCGCGAGAACGTGCCGACGCGCTTGTCGGCGACATCACTCAGGCCGACACGGGCCAGCGCATCGGCGATCCGCGTCTCCCGCTCGGCGCGATTGAAGCCGATCAGGCGCGCCGTGTACCGCATATTGTCGGCCGCACTGAGCTGATCGTAGAAGCCTACCGTATCGGGCAAGTAGCCGACCCGCCGCTTCACCGAGAGCGGTTTGCGCGCCGGATTGAACCCGAGCACGCTCACCTCGCCCTCGGAAATGTCGGTCAGGCCAAGCATCATCAGGATCGTGGTGGTCTTGCCGGCGCCGTTCGGCCCGAGGAGACCGAAAATCTCGCCGCGGCCGACCTGGAACGAGACGTGGTCGACGGCGGTCGCGTTGCCGTAGACCTTGGTGAGGCCATTGGCGACGATGACGCTGTCTTGCGCACCGATGCTGCTCTGTGCCGCCTGGTCCATTGGCGGCCGGTCCATGACTGCCTGATCCATCGCTTTATGGCCCTGCTTCCTTAGCGGCGGCCGAACCGCGCGACTGCACCGACCATCACCAGCAGCGCGACGCCGATGATGCCGACGCCGGCAATGCCCCACATCGTGGAGGTCGTCACCGTCACGCGGAAATTGGTCGAAGCCGATTCACCGCGCGCCGCGGCGCGGACCGTCGTCACATAATCGCCGGCGATCGCCTTCTCGGTCGGCGTGATCAGTGCCTGTACTTCCTTGTTGTCATTCGGCGCGATGCGGTCGACCGTTTTGGGCTCGAAGGTGATCTTCCAGCCGCTCGGCGCCGAACCGGAGAGCTGAATGTCCTCGGCCGGCGCCGTGCCGGTATTGGTGATGACGACGGGAACGGTCGTTTCCTTGCCGGCCGACGCACGCGTCGACACCAGGCCCTCGCGGCCGGAAATGTCAAGCTTGGGCTGGCCGGTAATGGTCATGCTGAGATCGGCGGTTGCGGTCGCATCCTCCGCCCCGACGCGCGCGACGACCTTATAGTCGCCGGCGGCGGCCGTGTTCGGCGGCGTCACTTTGAGCTTGACGTCCTTGGTCTGTCCGGGATCGACCGGCACCGCGTTGAGTTCTTGCGAGCCATATTGCTCGGTGAACGTCGCATCGAAGTTCTGCGGCGCTTGCGCCGACAGGCTCACCGTCAGCTTCTTGCCGCTGTCGTTCTTGATGCCGAGGTGATATTCAAAGCTCGACTTCGAGGTGCCGCGCAATTGCGGCAGTTGGGGTGTAAGCGTGAGCTTTGCCGGAAGATCCTTGGCGAGCGTCACGGCCACCGGCAGCGACAAGTTCGACGTGCTGCCCTGGGCCGCCACCGTGATGGTCTGCGTGCCGTTTGGCGCGTTCTTCGGGACATCGAGGCGCAGCTCGAGCGACACGCTCGAATTGGTCCCCGGCATCGCGGCCGCGACAGGCTGGCCACCGCCCATCAGCGTTGCTGTCCATCCGGTCGGCACGCCGGACACTGACAGCGCCAGCCGTTCCGGCGTCATGTCGTAATTCTGTAACCGAAGATTGACTGTCGAGGTCTCGCCCGGTCGCACCGTCACCGCGGGGAAGTCGCTCATCAAAAAGATGCCCTTGACGTCTTTCGGCGCATCCTCGGCGAAGGCTTTCGGCGCAAGGTTGGCGGCCGGTGCAACCAGCAACGCAAAAGCGGCAAATGCCGCGATACAACCAAATCGCATTGGTAGTCACTCCCGTGCAGAAATTGGATCGGTCCGCCCCGTCTCACGACTTGCTCTCATGAGCTCCGGTGAGCGGCGGGCATTGTGGGCGTAATCGTGACAAAATCATGCAGACACAGGCCTGTTTGGCAAGACCTGCACGAAATGTCCTGCGGTCGGTCGCCGCAGCCTATAGCGGACTTGTACATGCCTCGCACAGCAAAAACGCGCAACGTCGAACTCAGCGCCGGCCTTTTGGTCTTCCGCCGCGTTAACGAATTGGAGGTCCTGCTCGGCCATCCGGGCGGTCCGTTTTGGGCGAAAAAGGACGACGGCGCCTGGACCATCCCCAAGGGGCAAGTCGAGCCCGGCGACGATCTTCTGACCACCGCGCGGCGGGAGTTTGCCGAGGAGACCAATCTGGCCGCCGCGGGCGAGGTCGTCGCGCTCGCGCCGGTTAAGCAAAGAAACGGAAAAATCGTGCATGCCTTCGCGATCGAGGCTGATTTGGACCTCTCGCCGTTCACCAGCAACACGTTCGAGATGGAGTGGCCGCCCAAGTCGGGACAGCTGAAAAACTTTCCGGAGATCGATCGAATCGCCTATTTCACGTTGCCGGTCGCACTCGGCAAAATCCTTGCTTACCAGAGGCCGTTCCTGCTCGAGTTGAAGAAACGTCTCGGCTAGGAATGCCGCATCACGCCCGCTCTTTCGGTACGTCCGGCCAATCGACCTCGTCATGCGGCAGGACCCACGGCTCACCCAGCGCGGCAGCGCGCCATTCGCGCCAAGGCGGCAGCCCCATTACCGCACTCATATAAGCGCGCGCCGCCCCGCTCACCTCGACGGCATAGGTATGAAAACGTGAGACAACCGGCGCGAACATCGCA
>Ga0335069_10012030_pt1 | contig 12189 bp, 16 predicted proteins | sample Lox_Sample_11_FD_206714 | JGI IMG/M metagenome (GOLD analysis project Ga0335069, IMG submission 206714) | Soil microbial communities from Loxahatchee National Wildlife Refuge, Florida, United States - Lox_Sample_1.1 | ecosystem: Environmental > Terrestrial > Soil > Wetlands | place: USA...
AGATCGAGGAACAGCAGCGCATCCTGGGCTTTATCCCAAACTATTACGTCGTTTATGAACCCAACGCTGCGCCTCTGACCCCAAAACTGAAATTCGATCTTGCATTCAAAACGCTAGTCAATCCGGTGACTGTGGCCGGAGTGGCCTTGCTTTCCGGCGCGCAGCAAGCGGGCAATACCCCGGACTATGGACAAGGCGCAGAGGGATTCGGGAAACGGTTCGGCGCGAACACAGCCGGCGGTTTCGTCAACATCATGGTCGGGGGCGCCATTCTGCCGTCTCTGTTGCACCAGGACCCGCGCTACTTCTATCAGGGGACAGGTTCGACGGGCTCTCGCGCCCGGCATGCGGTGTTTCATGCATTCATCTGCAAGGGCGACAACGGAAATTGGCAGCCGAACTACTCGACCATCGGCGGTGACATGGCCTCATCCGCGCTCGCCAACGCTTACTACCCCAAGTCAAATCGCGGCGTCGGACTGTTCCTCTCGCATTTCGCAATGGATACCGCCGAGCGCGTAGGTGCGAATCTGGCCCAAGAGTTCCTTCTCCGCCGCCTCACACACAAACCTCGGACCGGGGATTAGTCTCCGGGCAAGTGAGCGGGCGGAGAGCATTCGTTAAACAATTCGGATCTTTCACACGTTGGCTGGCATCTTAAGTGTTTTCCATCAGCCATGATCTTGTCAATCACGGGTCTCTCAGGCAACCTACACGTTCGACCACTACGTCTCAGACCTGGCGTTGCCTCCATCTCATTTCTGGTTGCGCGGTTCCTCGTACTCTTCCTCGTTGGCATTGCCCCTGCACAGGAGCAGCCAGCCACGAGCCAGCTCACGACGTGGTTCAGCGGGCAATTCAAGAACGAACACGGGCTGCACACAGATACTTCCAACGCACGACTGTACCAGTTGGAATTCCGCTACAGCCGATTGATTCATACAAGCGGCCCTCTTGAGTTTCGCTGGGTATTTGACGTTGTTCCAATGACGTTGGTGGGAGATCCATATACCACGAGCGGACATCGTCGCTATGCCTATGGTGGTGGGGGCAGCCCCTTTGGCGCCCAGGTGAACTGGGCTCATTTCGGTCGTGTCGAGCCGTTTGTAACACTCGGCGGGGGCGCCCTCTATTTCAATAAAAAATTGTTAGAGGCAACTCACTTCAACTTCAACGCTCAGCTCGGCGCCGGCGTCCAGTTGTTCAGTTCCAGCCGACGCCATTCCTTCGACGTGGGGTGCAAGTATCACCACATTTCCAACGCAAATCTCGGCGATGTCAACCACGGCATGGACTCACTGATGCTCTTCGTCGGCACCTCCTTCCTACGTTAACCAAGATTCATCGTTCAATTGCCCAAATGTAGGGCTTTGCCCGCATGCAGGCAACAAGCCTGACTCGGCCGACGCGCAATTTCCTTTTCGCTCAGCTACATACAGTCGCTCGCTAACGGCACGATGCTTGCGCTTACAGAGAATGCGGCGCGCAGGACAGGTCGATCCGAGAGACCGAGGAGTTCAAGTCAGCGGTCCTCGCCAACATCAGGCCTGCATGGAGGAGAGGGCGAGGAGCAAGACTATGTCGTGGTTCCAGTCGAGCTTGACGCATGCCGATGTTCGCACTCAGGCGTCCGTGGCCGAGGTCGTGGACTGCTTTCACAACCAAAAACACTTATTGAGCAGGCTCGCCCTCCTGATTACCGGTGACGAGGTCACCGCAGAGCAGTCCGTCGTCAATGCCTGTGAGAATACGATTCACGGGCACAGTCCATTCCGTGACTGGCTGCTCGAATGGGCAAAAGCAGCGACGCTCACTAGCGCCATACTGCCGGCAGCTGAGGCCATTCGCCGGTGCGAGAGCGCGTACCATGGTCGGCGCTGCACACATCCGGAACACTTATCGCAAGGCGAGCCCGGCGAGCGCAAGATGTACCTCGATTTGCTGCTCCAGGCTGACCCCTCAGTCGTCCTCACTGAACTCGATGCCTTGTGCCGGGCCGTCCTGGTTCTGAGAGTTGCCATCCGATCCTCGATTCAGGACTGCGTCGTGCGTTTGAACGTACCTCGCGCCGCGGTCCTCGCCGCGAATTGCAGGGCCATGACGTGGCTTCATGATCTGCCGTTGAGCCATATGGGGAACGTGACGTATCAGTAGCTCATGCCGAGGTTCTTGGATCTAACTGGTTATGATCGCCCGGGCGGTGCCATAGCGCCAATGCCCAAATCGGGGCATGCCTCTAATCCGCTCGGGGCCTGACACTGTTATTCCATGTATTTGCTTGGGATTACGCGCGCTCAGGTCTTGGTACGCAACGTGCATGGTACTGCACGGTACTGTCATAAAGAGGCGATATGCTCGGACAACTGGTAAACATCCCGACCCACACCCTCATTGACATGATCTGCGTGATCCTGGCCGGTGGTGTTGTGCTCAACGCCAGTGATGTTGCCGAATTGGAACAGATCCAACGCGAGCTGCAGCGGCGCGCGGATGACGGGCACGAAACGTGTCTACAAACCAACCCAAGATACATGTGACCGCCGCCGGGCGACCGACCATCTTCGGGCAAGACTCCTTGCCACTCGCAAACGCAATTCATTGTGGGCATTCGACTTCAGCTCGCGCATTTTTGGAAAGGGAAATGCCGCAGCAGTGTATGAGCACGAGTTTTTAGAAAGGAGCAGTTATGAAACTTAGATCGATCGCTATATTGTCATGCGTTCTCATCGTAGGTGTATCAATGGCAATGGCATGGCCGAAAAGCAAGAAAACCGTGAATTTCTATGAACCAACCTTGGTTGGCAGCGTGACGCTGCAACCCGGCGAATACGTTCTCGATTGGACCGGCACCGGCACCGAGGTTCAAGTCAGTTTCTCGCAACGTGACAAGACGTTTGCCACTGTCCCAGCAACGCTCGAAGCGACCCAGAATCGTGAAGACAGTATCATCACAGCGGAAGCTCAGCCAGGAGCACGATCACTGGTTGAAATCGAACTGAAGAACTCGACCTTGCGCTTCACGCCGCAGACTACAAACAGCGGCAACTGACGTTTTAGAAGCCGGCCGTGCCTGGCGGCACGCCTAACGCATTGATCGCCAAAAGCGGACATTCCCCGTGATTTCATGAGCGCTGATTAGCATGGACTCACGGGGAATTTCTTCGTGTAGAGGCACGCATCTGGGCTCCCCGTGCGTCGCTCGTGCCGAACAGCCGCACGTCGAGCACAGCAGCTCCTGACCTCGTTCATCAGCGCAATTGTGGCGATCAGGCTGAATTTACGCCGCTTCAGAATGTTCCCAAGCGGTTCTTAGCGCCCGTAAGGTATACAGGGCATCTTCCAGAGCTTCCTTCTCTTCCAGAGTGCCGTAGGCGTAGAAGATCTCTCGCTCGCGTGCGAGAACAGCCTTTTCCGCTTCGGCGACCCTCTCGGAACCAATGCTCTTGTCACTTTCGAAAATAGCGGCTTTGTACAGCGATCTCCAATCAGTGCGGACCGGAGACAGGGGGAGTGCTTCCATGACCAACCTCCATAAGCAATGGCCTCGAGTAGTCGAGGTCGGTCTGATGTTTGATTGTGATGGACTCTAAGTTCGAGTCTAGTCCGATTATTGGTTGAGTCAACCCAAATCTGCTTCTGAAGTACGATTTTGTGCGAAGCTTGATATTTTTTTCAACGGAGGCGGTGCGGTCTGGGAAAAATCCGGATCTCTCCCAGTCTCTCCACTCACAAACAACGAACCAGTGCTTCAAGCTCTATTCGTAATAGCGCAGTGTCGGCCAAACCTTCGCTAAGGGTGCTTTGGACTTACGACAGACATAGACCGGAAGACGATTTTCGGCGGGCACCGCATGGTCATCCGAGATAGTGCCGGCCTGCTCAACGGAAGTAAACATTGCTCTCATCGACTCGGCCCGTTGACCGAACAGGATTACAACCTCGCCTGTATATTGACGTGTTCCCCAGTAATAGTAGTTGTTGTGAGCACTGATCGCTTTGGGAAGGCCTAACGGCGCTCCGAGCAGATCGATAGCTGCTGCTTCGCCATAGTTGCCCGCCAAAATCGCGCAGCGCTTTTGATCCGCCGCCGGCAGGCTTTGGTACACCTTCGCCACCGTTGCGACCATGCCTTCCCAGCCCATCATGTCCGCATAGAGCTGGTGAACCTCTCCAGCCGAGTCGTGTTCCATCTTGACGGCGTTCTCCATCGGAAGCAGACTCTGATACCGCAGAAGCATTCCAAGCGGCAGGATCGGAGTCCCGAAAGGAAGCATCACGGCTCCAGAGATCGCGAGCATGGCCACATATCCCCGGCGCAGCCGGTTCCGGTTTCGCAACAGCGTTTCGCAGCCTACCCCGCCGGCCGCGAGCAGAATGGAAAAGAACGGCACCGGATAGTAGGACTTCCCCCGCAGCGCTATGACCACGGTGATCACGATGAGGAAGGCCCAGCCAATTGTCCGAAACCGCCTTCCTCGCCTGGACAGAACAAGCCAGCCGAGTCCCACGACTATTATCGGGAGAGCAACCGGGTTGAAGAACAGGACTTCTTCTCCGATGAATCCCAATACGCTGACGGGAGTGTTCTTCAGCGTCTGGCAATTGCGAACGACCTCAATCTGAGGCCAGTGGTGTTGAGCCTCCCAGATCAGATTGGGCAAGAAGAGGAGGAATGCGAGCAGGCCTCCCAGCCAGAACCACTTGCAGCGGAACTGCTTCCAGTTGCCGGCAACCATCATACCGACCACGATTCCGAAGCCGAACACCAGCGTGGTGTGTTTGTTCTGTAATCCGAACCCAGCGACAGCACCGAATAACAGCCAAAGCCGTGTGTCTCCTCCCGTGAGGATACGCACCAGAATGTACGCACAGCCCATCCAGAACAGGGGTTCAAAAGCGTTCATCGAGAGAAAGCTGCCGAATGCCAGGTAGATTGGCGCTAGCAAGACCCCGATTGAGGCCAAACCTTGGGCGAATCGTCCGCCGCCCAATTCGCGTGTCATGCAGCCGGTTAGAACGACAAGCCCAGCGCCCGCGAGCGCAGGAAAGACGCGAAATGCCGCCAGGGAGTTTCCAAGCAGAAGGGAACTCAACCGGGCAATGACGGCCACGAGGGGCGGCTGATCGACATAACCAAACGCCAGATGATTTCCGCAAGCGATGTAATACAACTCATCGCGAAAGAAGCCGTAACGATTCCTGCTGAGAAAGTGGAGGACAACGCTCCCCAGTGCCAGCACGGGTACAAGCCATGTGATAGGCGCTGGCTCCCGATGCGCGGTTCTGGGTGTCGCAAACAGGCGAACCTCGGGGGCCGTTCTGCTTTCAGTCTCAGTCAGAACCAACGGCTCGCGCATACGCTCCTGGATTCGTTCATGCATGTCCTCTCAAGCGGCGCAACTACGACCGCACACCGCTGTGATCTGATTGCGCAATCGGCTCGAGCCTGGGCACGGGATTACAAGGCTTCAGTTCGGGATACTTCGGGAAGACTTCCAGCAAAATACGTCGCGAATCTTCGATCCCAATCAGCCCGCGGTCATTTGGTATGTATGGTATGTACGTCATGGCTTTGCATCCTTCCGCATGGATCACTGCAAGTGCGGGACCGGAAATTAGTGTCGTAACTGCCTCAATTGCAACAGGCAAGGCCCACTGCTCAGGAATCTGCCTGTATACGGGCAGGCTGCTCGTGACGCTGTGCCCAAAGGCGGTGCGCAACTTGCCTGCCGGTTCGGGTACGGCAGTGCTCATCGGGCGGATTCAACTGGCAACGCAAATCGTGGAGTCGTGGAGTTCTTAACTCTTGGGAACCTGTATGGCGCCTGTGCGTGAAAGGGTGAATCTTCGAGCTCAGTAACGTGGTCCTGTGCGGCTAGCGGTTGTATTTCGATCGAGCTGTGAAATCCGTCGTTGCCGGTGATCCGACTAGCGATGCGGATGACTTGATGGTCGCTGTGGAAGTTCGCGATCTCTGAAGCCAGCGAAACGCTTTCTCCAGCTGCGAGGGTTCCCGTGTGAAGCCATCCGCATTCGTCCTCATTTTCCGATCTTCGGTAAGCAACCTGGTCGCCATTCACCTTGGCAGCAAATCCGCTCACTGAGAGGCCTGTGCTGGTCGCATCGAGGCCATTTGCCCGGATGGGGGCAGTGCCCACAGCACTTCAGTCCCAGATTCCGCCAGCTCTTGGTAACTCATTGACGCATAGCAACTTAGCCGCACACTTCTTTGGTAGCCATTCTGCATGAAACAGGGGTTGGAGACGACTGCTTAGTCTCCGCAATATCGTATGCCTCCAACTTCGGACGGACAGGAGATCTTCGTATGAGTGCCGTTGTAGCGGCTCTTGACTTCGTTTTCGGCTGTCACCATCACCACCTCACCCGGGTTTTCACCATCCACGGCCAAAGTTATCGCGTGTGCTGTGACTGTGGCGCGGAGTTCGTGTACTCCTTGACGCAGATGTCTATGAAACGGGTTCCGTCGGAACCCAGATCGAGGCGCGCTCGTGCCGCCTGACAAGGGACCTTGCATTTCCCAGTATGAAAGAGAGGATTGTGCCTTATGTTGAGAATCACCACTGAGGAGAACGATAGTCAGACTCGGTTTCGACTCGAAGGCAGGCTCAAGGGGGATTGGGTTCGTGAACTTGAGGGCTGTTGGAGATCAGCGGCTAATACCGAACCGAACAGGCAATTTTCGGTTGACCTCAGTAGCGTCGATTTCATTGACGAAAGTGGAAAAGACCTGCTGACCCGCATGGCTTCTCACCGAGTGCTCCTGGAGACACACAACAACTTGATGATCTCCGCGGTAGTAGAAGAAGTAATGCGAGGTTCGTCTACCCAGAGTCGGGCTGTTCGAGTCAAGCAGTAACGGCTACACCGAGCTATGCGCAGTCTGCTGAACTGCGAGGCGGACGCGAAGAACTCTTGCAGTTACGGTAATTGCCTGCAACCCGTGTCCGCACCCGCGGCCACTGTCATGTGCGGGGTATCGTGTCCGCAGACAAGTCGGATTGAGGAATGATAAAGCTTTGGGACCAGGAGATGTGTTGCGCCCTGGCGATGTAAATCAGACCGCAAGGTATCTGTGGGTCTGTTGGCAGAACGTGCCGCGGCGATCTCCGCCTAAATTCTACGAGTGGACAATTGCTGTGCGCAGACGAGGCTGCCGCCGCCGTTTACGACCGACGCGCGGTTCGTCCTTACGAGGATAAGTTCGGCAGATATCCCGGCATGCGCGACAGTAAAGGAGGCGCTCACCCGCCCGCCGAAGCCAAAGGCCCCCGCAGTTCTCGCAATACTTAATTTCCAGACTGACTTCATCTCTATTTCCTGCCATACTTCCTCTCCGATCCGTACCCTTCCGTTAAATCAATGACGTCTGCGGGCACTCTTGATTCCAGCCAGCTCATCTGCCATGACGATGCTCACGCTATCGACCACCGCCAGTAGGAAAACGCATCCGATTAAGACAAGCGTCGCGAAAAGATGGACATCGCTAGTGCTGGCCGTATGAAGCAGACCGATGGGATAGCTCACTACGAGAAGGTTGACTGCCGCGAGTACGAACCAGAATCGATTCGTGGGCTTGTTCTTTGCCATGACATCCTCCACCATGCGAGAGTGCTGCCGGCCGCGGATATATCGCCGGGCGATCTCCGTTGGCTCGAGTACCGCACGCACACACGTAGTGCAGATCACCTGCCACTCTGCCGATGTCAGAAGATCTTTGTTTGCAAGGTGATTAGCTCGTCAAGTGTCCTGACCACAGCTCCAGTGTAGGCACTGCCCCAATGCGGGCACTTGAAAGCAACAACCCAGCCAGAGTGCTTGAAATCCAGCCATTTATGCCCACGCCATTTGGTTGTGTGAATGCATTCGGAGCCTGTGTTCCTGTGTGTGCGCACGGTGATCGGGCGCACAGGCAGCGCTTCAATCAGGGCGTCATCATTGGCCGACGTAGTGCAGTCCCTCGGCCACAGCTTTTGCTGATTAAGCTGAGATCTCGTAGAAGTCCGATTCAACGATGGATTTCGATGCGGCTTCACGCACCATGCGGTTCGAGTGAAGATCAGCATCCGCCGCATCTGGCAGAGGATTGATATGGCAAATGACAGCAGATACCGCGCTCTGTTAGATGTGTCCAGCGCGATAGCTCAGCAGTCCTCCGTAGACGCAGTCCTGCGAAGCCTGCGCAGGGTTCTCTCGAAGATTGCGATCTTTGAGGGGGCCGAGCTTTACCTTTTGAGCGATGACAAGAAAAGTCTGCATCTGTTCGCGTTTGACCGTGCTGCCGAGGCCCCAGCCATCGAACTCGGGACCGAGATCCCAAACGCTGGGCCCACTCTCGCGCGGGTGATCGATGAACAGAAACCCGTATATCTGGCTGACATAGGCCGGGAAATGCTGAGTATTCCTGAACTCGCCCCTCTGGCGCCCCACCAAGGAACACTGAACGGCTACGCCTTCCCGGTTTCGACCTCGCGCAGGCGTTTCGGGATTCTGATCTTCGCCAAGGCGCAAGGGCGGGAATGTCCGCCGGAAGATCTTGAGCTGATGGAATCCGTTGCCTCGCACGTCGCCGTTGCTTTAGAAAGCGCCCTCGCCACCGCTCGCGCGGAGCATTATCACAGGGAACTTGCTGGGGAGCGGGACCGATTACGTCTGCTGCTGGAAATCAATAACCAGGTCGCTGCCACCTTGGACATCAACGATGTATTTCGTTCAGCCGCGGCCTCGATTCGTTCCTACTTCAGCAGTGACTTCACCGCGTTCTGGATCATCTCCAAAGACTCGAATCAGTTGCAGAATCCCGTACTGGATTTTCCGGGTACTAAGGGTTTTGCGACAGAACATAGAACGGCTCCCCTGCCCCAAGAGGCTTACGAACATCTGCGTTCGCGTCATGCTGAAATTTGGACTGCCGAAGACGCCAACAACCGGCTTCCGGCGGAGCTCGCCCAAACGCTGACCGCCGAAGGAATACGCTCGATGGCCTTGGCTGCACTCGCTACCGGAACGGGTCCGCTCGGCGTGCTGGCCATGGGCAGCCGCAAACTGAACGCTTTCGGACAAGAAGACACCGATCTGTTGTCCCAGATCGGTGTTCAGATCTCCCTCGCATTGGATAATGCGCTCGCCTATGGGCGCCTCAACGCCTCAGCAACTCGTCTGGATGAGGAACGTCTCTATCTCGAATCGGAGATCAAGTCCGAATACAACGTAGAGGACATCGTCGGCAAGAGTTCCGGTCTGCGCAAAGTGCTCGATCAGGTGGCCATCGTAGCTCCAACGGACGCTACTGTCCTGCTTCACGGCGAAACTGGCACCGGCAAGGAACTGGTGGCACGGGCAATTCACAATCTCAGTCAGCGTCGCGAACGCACGTTCGTCCGGCTGAACTGCGCGGCCATCCCTTCCGGCCTGGTGGAAAGCGAATTGTTCGGCCACGAAAAGGGCGCTTTCACGGGGGCGTTGATCCAGAAGCGTGGCCGCTTTGAACTCGCCGATCACGGCACTCTCTTCCTCGACGAAATCGGTGATATCACTCTCGAATTGCAGCCCAAGCTCCTGCGCGCGCTACAGGAGCACGAGTTTGAACGTCTGGGAAGCACCAGGACCATCCACGTGGATGTCCGCCTGATAGCGGCAACGCACCGTGATCTGGAGGCTATGATCCGCAGTAGTCAGTTCCGCGAAGACCTGTTTTATCGCCTGAATGTCTTTCCAATTGAAATCCCGCCCCTTCGCGAAAGGCGCGAAGATATTCCCCTTCTGGTCCACTATTTCGTGTCGCGCCTCTCCCGCCGCATGCAAAAACACATTCGGAGCATCCCCAAGGCGGCCATGGACTCCCTCGTGAGCACCGATTGGCCAGGAAACATCCGCGAACTGGAGAACTTCATCGAGCGCTGTGTGATTCTCACGCCGGGCGATGAATTGGTTGTGCCGCGCTCAGAACTGAAGCGAGCGGGCGGTCGCGCGATTATCCCTGCATCGTCCACTTTCCAGCAGGCCGAGCGCGAGGTCATCATCGAAGCCCTCAGAAATGCGTCCGGGAAAATAGGCGGAGCCGGAGGAGCAGCCGAGCGCCTTGGCCTGAAGAGGACCACGCTTCAGCACAAGATGAACAAGCTCAACATCACTCGCGCCGATTACTCCGTTCGCCCCAACTAGGTCGCGCGTTCCACTTCTTTGTTTCGCGTCCGCCCGTATGCTGTCACTGACCGCTCTGCGGCGGCCCTCTCCTGAATCCACGCCATATTGTCAATAACTTACGCCAAGCGTTCCTGGCACAACACCTGCACTGCTCACTGCGTAGACCAACTGAGGTTTACGTCAGGTTCGAAGGAGCATCATGTTACGGGTTGAAATGCGCGACTCGATCAATGCGTTCATTTTCAGGCTGGAGGGGCGTTTCACAGGTGAGGAAGCAGAACACATCCGCACGCTCGTGACCCGCTGCCATAGCGATATGAGGCTGGTGGTCGATTTGACCGAAGTTACATTCGTCGACGCCGTAGGAGAAGACGTGCTTTCGTTGCTGAAGAAACTTGGGGCCCTGTTCCTCGCGGGCACTTCCTACGCTCTGGACATTTGTGAACGGCTTCATCTCCCGCTGGCCCGCAAGCGCAACCGGAGTACGCCGACTTCGCATGTTCCTCTAGTACAGACATAGCCGAGTGTCCCGGTTGTCATCCAGGGTGAACGAACCTCATGAGGTATACAAGCCGGGAATGGGTCGAGTTTGGGGCACTTTACAGTCAAACAACCTCCGGTGCCCATGATGCCCGCGACGCTCTCGTTCTTATCGGCCGAGGCACCCCAAGTGCCCGAGACAAAGCGTTCGCGGGCATCTCAGTTGCCTTCTCACGCCGTGAGTCGCAGCCGCCATGGGCGACTCCCCAGCGCTTGCAGCGCGGTATAATTTCTCTCCAGTATGCAGAACCCGCGTTACGCGCTGGTGGCTTATTTGAAAAGCCCCGCTGGGGAGTTTGTCGAGAATCTTCGGAGAGAACTACATCCGGATCTTCCCCAACTTGCAGCGCACCTGACCGTCCTTCCACCGCGTCCCTTGCGCGGCAGCGAGGGCGCCGCCCTCCAGGTGCTCGAAAGGATTTGCGGCGAAGAAGAGCCGTTCGAGGTCACGCTAGGACCTGTGGAGACCTTCATCCCGGTGACCCCCACTATCTTCATACGGATCGATGCTTGCGCCGAGCACATGAGTAACCTGCATCGAAAACTGAATACCGCAGAACTCGAGTTTCAAGAGGAATGGCCCTACATCCCCCATCTCACGATCGCCAAGATGGGGTCGGAACAGCCCGCCCAGTCTGCCTTCCAGATCGCCCGCCAGCGCTGGCAAGAGTACAACGGCAGCCGACGCATCCTGCTGGAAAGACTCACGTTCGTCCGTGAGGAATCGCCCAACTGCTGGGTCGATTTGGCCCCCATCCAACTTGGCCGGCGTCTTGTCTCCCGCTAGTCACCCTGATTGAGTTACCGCCGCCGTACGTACATGGCCCGAGGTACATACCACTCCCGTGCGTTGAAAAGGTCTCTTCACACCTGTAGATAAATGAGTAGTGCAATCCGGGAACTCCGCCAAACACCCCTATTGACGCGGCTTTTCCGGCCTTCGAACGGGAGACATCACATGCAGATCGGAGTTTACGGTTCAGGGTATTTGGGAACAGTGATTTCGGCCTGCCTCGCGGATTTCGGCACTCCCGTATCCTGCTGCCACCCGGACCGTACTCGCATGGTTGAGATGGCGCAGGGGAATATCCCGTTCTTCGAAAAGAATCTGAAGGAAATCATCCGCCGCAACGTCCGCGCGGGCCGGCTCGCTTACTCCACCGATATCGAATCGTTTGCGCGCAGAACCGGCGTGATCTTCCTGGCCGAGGACAAGCCCGAAAATCTCAATGACATCGCCATCCGCATCATACGCCTCGCGCCCAAACCCCCAATCCTGACGATCGTCACGCCCGTTCCCGTCGGCACCGCGAACGCGCTCGAAAAGAGCATCCAGGATATCGGGCTGCAGGCAACGGTTGTTTCGCAGCCTATGTTCTTTACCGACGGCTGTGCGGTCGAAGACTTCAACTGGCCCGACCGCCTGATCCTGGGATCGACTTCGAGCGAAGCGGTGCAGGTTCTCAAGCAGATCTTCCACCCGCT
>Ga0335069_10012032_pt1 | contig 12188 bp, 12 predicted proteins | sample Lox_Sample_11_FD_206714 | JGI IMG/M metagenome (GOLD analysis project Ga0335069, IMG submission 206714) | Soil microbial communities from Loxahatchee National Wildlife Refuge, Florida, United States - Lox_Sample_1.1 | ecosystem: Environmental > Terrestrial > Soil > Wetlands | place: USA...
CCAGGACGCGCACTTGTGGAGCTACCTGGACAGGCCGTGGTTGGCGGGTTGCGAACCTGGATACAGCAGAAGCAGATTGCGGCAAGCTAGGCGTCGCAGATCCCTTCTCTTTCAGTCTCCTGCTGGCGTTGTCTGCCCCTGAAAATCGGTCTTAATCTCACCGCCTGGGGGCGTTTCGTAAGCGTCCGGGCCAGGCCGTGTTGACAAAGCGTGGGGAGTGTAAGTGTCCACGAAAACAAGTGACGTGGATACTTGCGAGGTCAGGAGTTAGTTAATCTCGTCGGTGTAGATGTCTTCGGTGAGGGCCTTGTCGATGGCCTGGTCGAGGCGGGCGAGCAACTGGACCAAGGTTTCGCCTCGGCGGCGGACCAGCATGGCCAGGCAGTTATGTCCGTCGGTGGCGGTGGCAACACAACCAACGGGGCGGAGCACGCCGACGGTGATTTCGCCGTATGCAATCAGTTCCGCGATGTTGGGCAGGGACGCCGGAATGACTGCGGAGTTTTTCGCGACGGCCTTCGTGTCTAGGCGGCGGGTTCGATGGCGGGTGGCAGGCTGGCGGCGATGTTCCAAGGCAGTAACTCCTCGATGCGAGAGATGGGGTGATCGGCGATGCGCGTCAGCACCTCGCGCAGATATGCTTCCGGGTCCAGGCCGTTGAGCTTCGCCGAACCGATCAAGCTGTAGATAGCCGCAGCGCGCTCTCCGCCGGCATCGGAGCCCGCGAACAGGTAGTTCTTCCGGCCCAGAGCGACGGCACGCAACGCGCGCTCCGCGGCATTGTTATCGATCTCCAGGCGGCCATCATTGCAGTAGCGTACCAGCGCGTCCCAATGCGTGAGCGCATAGCGGACAGCGGCGGTAGTATCGGACTTGCGCGACAGCTTGGCCAAACAGCCTTCGAGCCACTCATGCAGCGACTCCAGCACGAGCCGGGCTCGCGCGTTGCGGACCTCGCGTCGTTCCTCCGGGGGGTGCCCTCGAATCTCACGTTCGATCCCATACAGCTCGCCGATGCGCTCGATGGCTTCGGTGGCGATCGGCGAAGCGTGCGCCTGCTGGAGCTCGTAGAACTTGCGCCGCACATGCGCCCAGCAGGCAGCTTCCTGGATCAGTCCTTTTTCGTAGATCTGGTTGAACCCGGCATAGGCGTCGGCCTGCAGCGTGCCACGGAAGTCGCGCAGATGCTGCTGCGGATGCTCTCCCTTGCGGTCGGGCGAGTAGGCAAACCACACCGCTGGAGCCGCCTTATCACCCGCCGGACGATCGTCGCGAACGTAGGTCCACAGCCGGCCGGTCTTGGTCTTGCCCGTGCCTGGAGCTAACACCGGAACCGGCGTGTCGTCGGCGTGCAGCTTGCCGCAGTCGAAGACGTAGCGCCGCAAGGCCTCGACCAGCGGCTTCAGCAAGTCGGCCGCGCCACCTACCCAGTCGGCCAGGGTCGAGCGTTCCAGATCGACGCCTTCGCGTGCATACATCTCGGCCTGGCGATACAAAGGCAAGTGATCGGCGTATTTCGAGACCAGCACATGCGCCAGCAGTCCTGGTCCAGCCAGGCCGCGCTCGATCGGGCGACTGGGCGCTAGTGCCTGCACGATGCGCTCACAGCCGCTGCAGCTCAGCTTCGGACGCACTTGGCGGATGACCTTAAAGCGCGCCGGCACATACTCCAGCATCTCCGAGACGTCTTCACCGAGCCTGCGCAACGCGCTGCCGCAATCGGGGCAGACGCGCTCTTGCGGCTCGTACGTTTGAGTTTCGCGTGGCAGGTGTTCGGCAAGCGGACGCCGCGATGGCTTCGAGGCTATAAGAAGGTTGGCGGCGGCTGTGGTAGGAAGCCGGCTCTGTGCCTGGCTGGTCTGCTGGGCCTTCCTCGCCTCCAGGTCTTCCAGCCGCAGCTCCAGCTGCTCGATCTGCCGCTGGACTCTCTCCGAGCGGCGGCCGAACTGCATCCGCCGCAGCTTGGCGATCAGCAGCTTCAGGTGCTCGATCTCGCTCTCGCGCGAGAGCAGTCGCTCGTGCGTGGCCACCAGCAGTGTCTTCAACGCCTCCCGATCCAGGGTGTTCAGATCGGGGAGCGTCGTGGCCACCATGCGCGGAGTATCGCATGAACTCTGGCGATACAATTCACCTACCGCACAAGAAGCTGTGCAAAAGCACCTCGCGCTACACCGTCGCCTGCGGCTGCCACGTACGCTCGGGCCGTCGCCAGTCGATCCCTTCAAGCAGCATCGATAACTGCGCCCGCGTCAGTGAGACCGTACCGCTCGTTGCCTGCGGCCATACGAAGCGCCCGCGCTCCAATCGCTTGGCGAACAAACAAAGACCATCGCCGTCGAACCACAACACTTTGATCAGGTCCCCGCGCCGCCCGCGGAAGACGAACACGTGCCCACCAAACGCGTTCTGTTCCAGCGCCGTCTGCACCAGCGCGCTCAGTCCCAAGAAGCCGCGTCGCAGGTCAGTCACGCCCGCTACGATCCAGATGCGCGTGCCGGCCGGATCATCCGCGCAGCGACTCCAGAATCGTCCGCAGCAGGACTGGATCGGCGCTGCCCTCGATACGAATGTGCGCGTAGCCTAGCTTGATGTGAATCGCGCCCGACGGTGCTATCGGGAGGGGCGCGCTCGGCGGCAACGACGCTTCCACCGTGACCGGGAGCAGCTTGAGCGCGCCGGTGCTGTTGCCCAGCCGCCCTGCACGGTACTGCTTGCGCCAATAGAAGACCTGGTTGGCGTTGATGCCGTGCACCCCTGCCACACGCGCGACCGATGCGCCCACGGCCAACGTCTCCTCGACAATCTGCCGCTTCTGTTTCACTCCCCAGCGCTGCCGCTTCTGCGCCGGCTCCGTGGCTGAAGAAGGTGTTCCGATGACCGCCTGACTGGACGTGTCCATCTCCGCTCCAAGTGGACACTATCCATCATGCCCACAAGGCGAGGATGTTCTCCAATCACTGCTTCGTCCAGACGGCCCAGACCGAACGCTTACGGCGATAATAGCCTGTGGCTGCCTTGATGTACCGCCGAGGACGGAAAGAGAGGCGACCGACAATGCATCGGGTCGAGCAGCTAAGGGCGCCCCCTTTTCTTGGAAGAAGACTCCTAGTTCCCGCTGCCGCCAGCGACGCCCTTGTTGACAAGGACCCTAAGACTGACCCTGCGGTTTTCGGCTCGTCCGATCGTAGTTTCGTTAGATGCTACAGGGTGAGTTTCACTCATCGCGCCCGGCGCAACAATGTTCTTCACCGGAACACGACACTCCTGGAGCAAATAGGCGACCACCGTCTGAGCGCGCTCCTTGCTGAGTTGTTGGTTGTCGGCAAGGCTGCCCGTCGAGTCGGCAAACCCCTTCACTTCGATCACATACCCCTTCAACTTGAGCGCCTCTTGTGCCAGGTCTGCGATTTTCTGCTTGCCCTCCGCCGAAAGTGTTGGCGCGCATGTAAAAACGCGGTTTTTTGATCGAGCGCAGGTTGCAAGTTGTTGATATCTGAAACGGTCGTGCCGCAGAAGTTACTGAATTGCACTTCTCGGGATGCATATCCAGAACCAAGTCGGTAACTATGATCCGTCACGCACGATGATCGAAGTGGCGTCGTAATTGCCATGATGCTGGAATCGGGCACAGACCAGCCTCCGCTGCGCTCCGGCGATGATGATGAAGATTCGCTCTACCGGCGTATGTTCAGAAAACCGCACTTTCTGATGCGCGGCTACACTTTTGACGTATAGACTCCGTCTCAGGTCTTGCAAACCAATGGGTGCCTTTGTCATTCACCCTTGCCTTCCATGTTGTTGGAGCCGTTACAAACAGCAGGGCCGCTTCGCTCGACGGACATTACTCCGCTTCATCACTACTACCGACCCCTCCGCCACCCTCTCGTCCTCCACCGACTTCCCGGTGTTTCCGGTTATACGGCTTCGTGCTCCGCCGATTTCTCGACGGGACGAGGAGGGCTTCTCCAGTTGCTCGACATGCCCTTGTCACCGTGCTGCCCCTATCACCCCGCCGGAGTGGCTCGCCTCATCAGTCAGTCTGCGACGATCCATGCTGCCTTTGCCCCGGAAAGAGCGGGCTCGGCCTCCGGTTATGAGCACATTTCGAGGCCACCGATGGGTTCACTTGCGTTGCGGCCCAGTGACTCACCCCACCCTAAAAGATGGGTTCGTCGATAGGCTTCAGGGATTCGGTTTCCTTCCTCCCTGCTATCCGAGTTACGAGGTTTCTGACTCTTGCCTCGGTGGGCTTAATCCCACTGAACATGTCATGCCTTTCGTCAATGCCGCTGGCTCGTCTCAGCCGGCCTTGACTTTTCTGGACGCGCTCTTCCCCTGCGCCCAGCGCTGCTTCAGCAGGCGCGACAGTTTTCTCCGGGCGGCGGCGCTCATGCGGCTACGCCTGCGGGGCTTCCGTGCCCCTGTTGGTGGACGACCCACTCGGCGGCGTCCAGTCGAATTTAGACCTTCGATTGCCGCGATTGCACGGTCGATGCGGTCGCGCTCTGCCCTAAGTTCCGCCAGAATCCTGTTGGTGTCCATCAGGTAGTTCCTCCGGGCGGGCATCCTAACAGCCTGCGGAGGGAGCAGAAAGCAATTTTATTAGGCTCTACTGATAAGTAGGCTGGCGTGCGAGGACCAATCTCCCGCCGGGGGTAACTTGGGAAACGCCCTTTTGCGGTTAATGAGTTGGCGTACGGCGCAGCCTCCCTAGTCCCAATGGCCCAGCCATGAAGAGCCATACGTAATGTGACCTTCCCTGAATGTTCAGCTACAGTGCCCTCAGAGTCCCTTCGCCACCAGCCAAGCAATAACGGAGGTACAAAGCAAATGGACGGAGCCATACAGGTAGAGAGGCGCATATTCGCACCGCTACGGATTCGCTCGCTGGTAGCCAAGGTGCACCAGCGGGTTCTTCCCTTGGTGAATCGAGCAGCCAGCTTTTGCAGAAAAATCAAGATTTTTCGTCCGTCTTCCCGGCGGGTTAACGACATGATTCCGCCCATCGGGACAATTGTGGGAGCCGTTGCATTTGGGTTGTGGTGGAACAGCTTTGGGGCTGGGCTATTCGCTTGTTTCGCTCTGTTCTTCCTAGCCGGTATCTACAAGGCGACGGGACGAATCCTTGCGGCAGTCCTGAGGTGGGAACGCGACCGCATGGCGGGAGCGAGGCTCGATTTGGGCGCCTCCGCCACGGCAGACCGAAGCCACAGGAACGTGGAGACCCTCGCCGCAATCGAGCATTTGCAGTCATGGCTAGCAAACGAGACTTCACCGACCGAGGAAAACGTGAAGGCGTCTTGCGCAGTTCTTCTGGAATCCGTCGCGTCTAGAAACAACACATAAGCGCAAACGCCGGTGAGCCGGGTATACCTTCGGCGAGCCACCGTAGTGCTGCCCGCTCCCCGAAACAAGGACTATCATGGAACGCGTGAGACACTACACCATGAAACGGATCAAGGACGGCACCATGTTCACATGCGCATACTGTGAACACTGTGTCACCACATCGGATTTTCCGAGAGAGGCTGGGAACCTCCGCACGCAAGCGGCGACAGCAATCAACCAGCACGCTGCCGCAGTGCATGGCCAACCTATGAAAATTTCAGTGCAGGAGTCGCAGCAGCGTATGTGGCGGGCCTAGTCTTGGTCGGTTCCTTCCCGTCGTACTGCCCTCGCCTTCGGTCAGCGAAACACTGAGTTCAAGCTACTTGCTTCCTCGTAGCCCAAGCACCCGCAAGGGTGCGCAGGTGCGGACCGTGGTCACTCCGAGTAGCCTTCGTCGTCTTCTTCCTCGTCCTCTTTTTCCTCGCCCTCTTCCTCTTCGTCTTCTTCCTCGTCTGGCTCTCGTCGAAGGAGGACATCGGCAGCTACCGACCGATCAGGAGGGTCTGGATCGGGGCATTCTGGATGTATTCTGCCCATGCCCAATGGTACGCCTCGTACCGCTCCATCTTTCCCTGCGCCCTGGCAACAGCCGCAAGCCTTGCCGCGCAGGGTTTCACGACCTTCCCAAATGATAAGTGGAACAATCACTAAAGCCGCAACCGAGTCAGCCCATGCCGCCCGCCAAATCGTGTTGACCGCCAGCCCCGCCAACGCAATCACCGAAAGGTAAGCACACAACGCAGACTCAGCCGCGTCCGCCCTCAGGGCAGCGCTGCGTGTGACGGCTGACAAGCGCCGTTTTTCTTTCGCAAGCCACGGCATCATCGCGGCTGCCGCAATCAGAACGGCAATCCCCAGAAACGTCGGTTTAGGCTGGCTGTATCCCAGCAGAGCCATAACCGCAACCACGACCACAAACGCGGCGAGCACGAACAACAGCACTCCTGCGATGCGAGCCGCACGGCGCTCGATTTGCTCTTGCGGGGTGTTGGCGCGAAACTTCCACAGCACAACCACCGCCGAGAGGAGTTCGATGGCGCTGTCGCCGCCGAAGGCAAGCAGCGCTGGGCTACGCGCCCGCCATGCGGCAAACAGGGAAACCACGACCTCCACACTCATCCACGCGATTGTGACTGCTTGGACTGCGTTAAAACCCTGGCCCATCTTCCACTCCTGAGAATGGAAGAGAGGTCGCTAAACAGGTGGCAGCACCGGCTGAAACGAGAACACCCAACTTGCACCGAGCGAAAATCGCTCACCAGGAGTGCGGATGGAAGGGTGGCGACAGTGACGACTCGGCAGAGAGAAAACCTTGCCAACGAAAAAGGAAGGACCGCCTTGACTCCGACCGGCCTTCTCATGGAAGGGGTTATCACTAACTGAGAATGTGCACTGCTCCCAGTGCAGAATTTGTAGTTAGTGAGAACGCGATTTTTCGACAACTATCCAGCCGAGTCCCTTTCCCTCACGCCGCAGCCCCGCCGGCGAGCCGAGCGAACGCGGCCCGCTTACCACCTTCCAGTACCCTCTTGGCATCCAGAAGGCCGTAGATCTGGATGGTCTTGGCTACCAGCCCGGTCCAGCCGGTCTGGTGGCTGGCGCCCAACCCGGCACCGTTGTCGCCGTGGAAGTACTCGTAAAAGAGGATGTGATCGCGCCAGTGGGGATCGCTCTGAAACTTCTCGCTGCCGCCGTAGACTGGCCGCCGGCCATGCTCGTCGCGGGTGAACATCCGGGCGAGCCTGTCGGCGATCTCCTTGCTCACCTCGAAGAGGTTCATCAGCTTGCCGGAGCCGGTGGGGCATTCGATCTTGAAGTTGTCGCCGTAGTAAAGGTAAAAGTTCAGCAGCGCCCGGATGATAAGCGCGTTCACCGGCATCCAGACCGGTCCCCTCCAGTTGGAGTTGCCGCCGAACATGCCGGTGTTCGACTCGGCCGGCAGGTAGTCCACCCGGTACTCCTGGCCTTGCACTTGAAAAACATACGGGTGCTGCTCGTGGAACTTGGAGAGCGAGCGGATGCCATAGGGACTCAGGAACTCGTTCTCGTCGAGCATCTTCGTAAGGATCCTGCGGAGCCCCTCCGGGTTGAGCAGGGCCACTATCCCCCGTTCCGCCACGCCGAAATGACCCGGTCCCGTGGGGTGGATGGTCTTCTCGAGTTCGGGTATCCGGCGCACGCGTTCCCTCATCTCAGCCAGCGCCCGCGGAACGCGCTCCCGCATCCACGGCTCGATGATCGTGGTGGCGCACAGGGGCAGGAGCCCCACCATGGAGCGCACCTTGAGCCGCGTGGCGCTGCCATCGGGGAGCCGCAAGAGGTCGTAGTAAAAGCCGTCCTCCTCATCCCACATGCCGTCCTGACCGGAACGGTTCATGCCCGAGGCGATGTAGTAGAAGTGCTCGGCGAACTTCGTGGCCATGGCCTCGTAGGTGGGGTCGTGGGCGGCGAGCTCGAACGCGAGTTCCAGCATGTTCTGGCTGAACAGGGCCATCCAGGCCGTGCCGTCCGCTTGCTCCAGGTGGCCGCCGGTGGGCAACGGGGCGCTGCGGTCGAAGACTCCGATGTTGTCCAGACCGAGGAAGCCGCCCTCGAAGACATTCTTGCCGAAGCGGTCCTTGCGGTTCACCCACCAGGTGAAGTTCAGCAGCAGCTTGTTGAAAGCCGACCTAAGGAACTCGAAGTCCGTCTCGCCGCGCAAGGCCTGCTCGGTGCGGTGCAGAAACAGAGTGGCAAAGGCGTGGACCGGAGGGTTCACGTCGCTGAAGTTCCACTCGTAGGCAGGCATCTGGCCGCTGGGGTGCAGGTAGGAGGCGCGGAGCATCAACCCCATCTGCTCTTTGGCGAAGTCGGGATCCACGATCGAAAGCGGGAGCGTGTGGAAGGCCAGGTCCCAGGCCGCGTACCACGGGTACTCCCATTTGTCGGGCATGGAAATGATGTCCTGGTTCAGCATGTGGAACCACTCAGAATTCCGGGAATTTCGATATCCGGTATGGAGCGGGTTGGAGTGGTGCTCGTCCAGCCAGTTGTCACCGTCGAAGAAGAAGAACTGCTTGCTCCAGAGCATGCCGGCGATGGCCTGGCGCATCACCTTGGCCGCGTCCTCACTCACCGATGGCGGCGTGACCGACTTGTAAAATTCATCGGCTTCACGAAGCCGGTCAGCGAAGACTTCATCAAATTGCTTTCCGAAGGGTTTGCCCTTCCGCTCCGGAGAACTGGTGGAAAGCCGCAGGCGAATCACCTTGGTCTGACCGGCGCCTGCCTTCGTCTGGTAGTGCGCCGCGACCTTGGTGCCCGTCTTGCCGGGGTTCACCGCGCCCTGGTTGCCCTGCACCACGCAGTTGTTGATGCCGTCCTTCACGTAGGCGCTCTCGTTCTTTTGCCCGGGGAAAAGCAGTTCGTGGTTGGTCTCGTTCTCGGTGAAGAGCAGCGGCACATCGCCTTCGCAGGAAAGGATGTATTTGCCCAGCAGCGGATGCGTCACCGCGACCGCGCTCGTGCCCGCCGCGGCATCGATCTGCTCGAGGATCGGTTTCTCGGCAGCACGGTTGGATTCGGCAATCCACTTCGACCAGTCGTTGCGGAACCACAGCGTCGGCAACAGATGCAGTTCTGCCGCGTCCGGTCCCCGGTTGGCAGCCGTGATCCGCACCAGGATGTCTTCCGGACCGTCTTTGGCGTACTCGACGAAGACGTCGAAGTATCGATCGCCGTTGAAAACGCCGGTGTCGAGCAATTCGTACTCAAACTCGTTCCGGGAACGGCGGCGGTTAGTCTCCACCAGGTCGGCGTAGGGAAATGCGGCCTGCGGGTACTTGTAGAGATACTTCATGTACGAGTGTGTCGGCGTGCTGTCGAGATAGAAGTAATACTCTTTGACGTCCTCGCCATGGTTGCCTTCGCTGTTGGTGAGGCCGAAGAGACGCTCCTTCAGGATAGGGTCCTTCCCATTCCACAGGGCCAGCGCGAAGCAGAGGTTCTGCTTGTCATCAGAAATGCCGGCGATGCCATCCTCGCCCCATCGGTAAGCACGCGATCGCGCCTGATCGTGGGTGAAGAAATTCCAGGCGTCACCGCCTTCACTGTAGTCCTCTCGCACGGTCCCCCACTGGCGTTCACTGAGGTAGGGGCCCCACTTCTTCCAGTTGGACGTGCCCTTGCGCGCTTCCTGAAGGCGAGACTCTTCTTGTGTCATGGCACACTCCTTGCATGTGGAACACACTCTCTCTTAGGCTAATCCGCCCGCTACAGCCCGGCACCTGTCAGTAAATACAGTCGCAGGCTCTCGTACCGAACACAAATAAAGCGGCTGGTCCAATCGGGCCTAGCCGCGATGTCACTGTGCGAAAGGCCGGTTGTTCCGACCATTTGGTTCGATAGTTGTTGATAACAGGGATTCACGTAACTTTCGGTGTTGCACCACCTCTGCGGCAAACGCTCCCCCACTGAAACTTGCGTGAACGCGATTTAGCACTAACTGACCCCAGAATCGGCCTTCCGCCGGGATTGTTAGCCAGAAAGCGATGGGCAGTCAGTCACTATCCCCTCTACGCTGTTGGCACCGCGCCGATTTGTTGCAACAGCCCAAGCATATCCGGCTGGCCGTATTCTTCGACGAATTGCCCGCCGGACAGACGGTGGATCAGGATGCTCTCGCTTGCCCGTCATACGGCCTGCAGGGGTCTAGTCGGGGATAGTTCGGGAAAATGGCCTTGAGGATTGCTGCGCTCTCCTCTAAAGTTTTCCACTTGGTCTCAGGGGCGCTTTGTGTCCAGTTGCCTTGAGCGCTTTGTTTCCAGTCGAGCAGCGTTGGCATTACCGTGACCTCGCGATAATGCTATACGAAACGAGACTGACCCGGGTCTTGTTTTTTCTTATCACTGGCACGATTCGACATCGCGAACCCGATACAGACCAGCTTGATTTACGGAGTTGCAGCCCGGCGCGTGCTCATCGGCAAAAGGGGGGTTGCACCAGTTACGGGTCAGCTCGGGTTCGGCGTTGGACTTATCGCAGCGGTCGTTGCAGGGATGATTCTTGTGTGGGTGGCAGTCGTTATCTATATAACCCCGGGTCCGAAAACGAAGCACCTCGTGGAAAAACTAAAGGGCCGTAGTCGTTGAGGTGCTGTCTGGCCCGCATTGTTAGTGATATCGCGATTTCTCGACAACTACCCGGGCCGTTGGCCCCGACCTCGCGGCGTCAGATGCAAAATCACCATCGCGCGTGAGCATGCGGAACATCCGGCGGTAAGGCAGGACGGGCGGCCCTGTGCCCATAAGAAAAGATCATAAAGCAGAGCCGCCCGCCGGGATGTGGGTACAAGATGTGGGTGCAAGATGTGGGTAACAAATTGAAAGCCAATGTAGCGGTCTGTAACCCTGCCGTCTCCTGTCAAGATTGACAGTCTTCTCCACATTCCATCGCTTAGAGCCGAGACACCGGCTTCTTCTTCCGCGCCGCGTCATCAGTCCGAGCCATCTCCTGCAAGCAGCGCCAAGTCGGTTTTCGGGATGGTAAACCGCGAAGAGCCGCAATCCAAGCAGACCAAGAGCTTTGGAAAGGCCCAGACGCCGGGTTTGTCCAGATCTTTGAAGTCGGGGAAATGGATGATCATCTCAGTAGGGAATTCCGCCTGGTTGCCAGACACACATGACAGACAAGACATAACACACCACCCTTTCCTACGCCCCCGCCCAGACAATTTAAGGAACCAAAGAACGGCTGTCTGTTCAAAATTGAACACTCGCAGTAGGGTCCCCCATTGGCGTGGCCGCCATGAGATGGAGCCCCGATGCTGGAGGCTAGGGGAACGCCGACCCTATGCTCACGGTTCGCAAAAAACGGGCATGCCGTACGAGCGGCGGCGGATAGTTGGCGAGAACAGGCGTGGGTGTTGAAAAAGTCGGTTTCCGGTGAAAGTGCCGTCAAAATCGGTGACCTGAAATGTATACCCGACCAGCACTGCTGTCCGAATTAGCTGAGCACCCGCGCGATAAGAGATGGTCTAAAACCCTGCCTGGAACCGGCCTCATGGCCCCGGCCACTACCCAATGAGGCAGGGACTCGGCAGCCCTGCCACTCGCCACCACGTCGACACGTGCGCCCGCCCGATGCGCTTGCCCTGCGCCCGGGCCACGGCCAGGCCGGAGCGCGGGCGGATGTCCAGCTCACCCCACAATGCTATCGCGAGCCAGTCTGCGCTCCGCTGATCGACTGGAGAGCCAGCCCGTTGCAGAACTGCCGGATCGAAAACCGCTCCCCTTCGGCGACGGATATAAACTCCAGACCATGTTGGAGGCCAATTAGGTGGCGGACCACAGCCCACACACGAAGCGGGGTCGGGTGAGTTGGAACTACGAACTGCAGCAAGACTGCGCTTCGCGCTGCGATGGCCTCCAGAAGAGTTCCGCTGAGGCCACCCTCGGAGATGACGTTGCAGCGCCCTTCGAGATTACGCTCCAGGCGATTGCGAACCGTGATCGGTAAATCGGTCCGGTATCTTGGGAACCGGCGTCGCTCAGCTTTCTGGCCTCACCGCCACCAGCCCCGTTCCCTCACAACTCGGGCAGGGAGCCTCGTCGTCGTTCTTCCCCCTTCCGCGGCAATCGTCACAAACGGTGTAACCCATTGGCGGCGAGCCCACACTGCACCTCCTGCCTGAAAATCTAGAGCGCCGCCGGAGATGCCGAAGAGAATATTGCGTCTAGCTCTAGATTCAGAACACGAGCTGCGGCCCGAAACGCCTTTGGACCCTCGCAGACTGGCGCTGCAAGCTCATTTCTGACTATTCT
>Ga0335069_10012033_pt1 | contig 12187 bp, 12 predicted proteins | sample Lox_Sample_11_FD_206714 | JGI IMG/M metagenome (GOLD analysis project Ga0335069, IMG submission 206714) | Soil microbial communities from Loxahatchee National Wildlife Refuge, Florida, United States - Lox_Sample_1.1 | ecosystem: Environmental > Terrestrial > Soil > Wetlands | place: USA...
GCCACAGCCTCGGCTGCGGCTAGGACATTAACTTAATCCGGACATTTCACTTGCTACCAAAACCGGACATTTTAATGTGCTACCAACAGAGCAAGCGTCAAGATGTGACAACAAAAAGACAATTGGCAGTTGAAATCTTCAAAAACACCTGCCAAAGCCTCGCCTTTTACAGGATGACCGCCCACCCTATAAGGCGGAAAGTGGGAACGCGATGTCCCGACACCTATTTGTGCGGTGCCGATTTACCGTTTTCGCTTTGGCGTGATCTGGATCGCTTGTAACAACAGTTTTTGAAGGCGTTCTTCGTCCCCGCATTGCACTTCGACTGTCACAAAATACCCGTTAAGAATTGTGGAATACAGCCCACGATAGTAGCCAAAGTTGGATCTCTGATAGAAGCGGAAGACGGTGCCGAAAAAAGGAACCTCTTGGACGGTAAGAGGAATTCTCTCCCGGTAGATTTTCACATTTTCATCTTCGACGCGTTGTCGCAGGGCCTGAACATATTCGTCAAGAGTTGTCCCCTTCGGGTAATTCTCTTGCGACTCAACGAGTAGCCCGAGCGTGTAATTCTCATGAGGTCCGCGCTCGGGCACGCCTGAGTCGTAGACAGCATCGATTAAGCGTCCCTGTCGCCTCGACGCGCTGATAGGTCCTCGCACTTCCCAGTGCGCCTTCGGAGCCGAAAGCGTAATTCCCAATACTGAGTTCTGATAGATGTCTACATTCACTTTGCCTGCAGCCGCCATGGACGAAAAGTCGCTTCTCACCGTTTGCCCTTGCATCGTCAACAAGGAGAAAAAGAACGCAAGTACCAAATGTCTCGTAACGCGCTTCATAGGTAGCCAATAATGACCGCGATTTCAGGATAACCGTCGGGAACAGCCGTAGCTGTTGAAAAACTCGTTTCAGCGAGAAACACCAAAAATCACGTCGCACTATAAACGCCGTTCTCGATCTTGGGATACATTTCTGGTCACCAAATCGGGCGAGGTTTTCCGATACGGAGAACCGAAAAGGACTTTTTCAACCGCCACAGCCGATATCACTCCGTCTCTCAACACATAAGTCCGTGGCTCGAAAAGTACCATCGTCACGGATGTCGGAGGTCGTCATTGCAACCCGATCGACCAACCGCTAGCCTTACTTCGAGTTTGAGTTCGCGACGGAAGATCAAGCGTCACAACCCGGCGGAGTGGCCCACAAAACCTTTCGGGTTAACCATTGTGGGTGCGCCACCCTATTTTCCTTCTTTTGGAGAAAGGGTGGGTAAGAAGACGCAGCCAATCGCTGGGCGCCTCTTTCCACTTCCCAGCTACCTCCCCCAAAGGTATCGTAGTTGATCTCGCACAGAGTCTCGTCAGGAGTACGGCATGAGTTCTGCCAGGCGCCAATTTCTTCAAATCCTCTCCTACGCTTTCGGTTCCACCTTCATTCTGCCCCAGGTCGAAATAACTGTGGCGGCACAGAACTCCGCACCGCCCGCTGGCCCGGTTCCGCCGGCAAAGGCAGGAGCCAAGCAGGAATCGGGCGGAACGGACAAAGAGAAAGTAGCCGGCATCGGAGGCTTCTTCTTCCGGGCTCACGATCCGAAAGCGCTTGCGACCTGGTACGAGCAGCACTTGGGCTTGTCGCTCACCCCCACCAGCGAGGGCGCAACCGTCTGGCAGCAGGAGGCCGGACCTACCGCCTTCACTCCCTTCCCCGAGAACACCAAGTATTTCGGCGATCCCAGCAAGACATGGATGTTGAACTTTCGCGTGCATAACCTCGACAAAATGGTCGCCCAGCTACGCGCGGCAGGAATTGAGGTCAAAGACCCCGAATCTTATCCCAAGGTCGGGAGCTTCACTCGGATACATGATCCCGAGGGGAACCCCATCGAGTTGTGGCAACCTGCATGATTCCGACTTTTCCGACGAACCAGCCTCTAACCCAAAAGAGTCGAGGAGCACGGAACCCGTATGCCCTACCGCTACCCACTACTTACTATCCACTAACCACTGCTTCTTGAGCTCGACCTCAACCATCCTTGTCAACAAGCATGTTTTTGCTGCTGCTTAACTCCATAGTTATGAAGATTTTGCGGCGTATTGCAATCCGCAATAACTTCCCGCAATTTGCTAATCTGGAAATAAGAGAAATTTTCAGCGCCACCCGCGGGTTTCTCTGCTCTCCGTGAGGGCCGACGGACGGGTTTCGATCGCCGTGTTCTTTCACAGCTTGAATCACGCGCAATCGAGTTAATGATCAAATCACTTGGAATGTCATATGTAGCGGGAAATGTTCCGTAACTCCCTTTGTTTTCAAACATAGGGGGAGGGGCGCCATAACAAACTAGTAAACAGATTTGGGTGCCCCATTCAACCTTCTCTTGGTTGAGTGGTAGTTAGGTCTGCCGTGAGGCAATTTCGATTCGAGTGACGTGACTATCGCGACGCCAGCGCCTCTTCCCTGGCTCCCTTGCGCTCCTTGATCGCCATCAGTTCTCCGGCCTTCTGCGCAATGTGCTCGGCGCTGACCTCGAATTCCTTGATCAACTCCCACGGCGCGCCCGAATCTCCGAAACGGTCTTTCACGCCGATCGCGCCCGTGATCACCGGCGTCCCGTACACCTTCGGACTCCCGGTAATCGCCGCGCTCACCCGCCACGCCAGCGCGCCGATCTGGTGCTCCTCGGCTGTAACCACGACACCGGTCTCCTTCGCCGCGCGAATTACGGCTTCTTCGTCGAACGGCTTCATCGTGTGCAGGTTGATCACACGCGTCTCGTAGCCGAATTCTTTCTTCAGGATGTAGGCCGCGCGCATCGCCTCCGGCACCATCGGCCCGCACGCGACAATCGACAAGTCTTCATGCTCGCTCGCGTACCCGGAAGCCAGTACCGTTTCGAAGGCGTCGATGAAATTTTCCGACTCCTTGCGGAAGCGGATCACGTTCGCCTTCCCGAACTCGAACGGAGTCTTCTCGCTGCTCACGATCGGCGTCGCCTCGCGCGCAAAGCGAATGAACTTCGGACCGACATGCTTCAGCAGCAGGAAGTCGGTCATCTTCTTCGTTTCGACCACGTCGCACGGCACGGCAACCGACATGTTCGGCAGCCCGCACATCGCAAACAGATCCTCCAGTGCCTGGTGCGTCGCGCCGTCCGGACCCACCGAAACTCCTCCATGCGCGCCTGCGACCATAACGTTGAAGTTACCGTAGCACACCGAAACCCGCAACTGATCGAGGTTCCGCGCCGCCGCAAACGTTCCATAGGTGCCAAACACCGCGATCTTCCCTTCCTTCGCCAAGCCCGCTGCTGCAGCGGTTGCCGACTGCTCCGCGATGCCCATGCTCAGCCAGCGTTTCTTTCGATCAGGATTCTTGGTGTAGAAATCGCTGATCGTGATCGAACCCGAAATGTCGAGCCCCAGGCACACGATGCGCTCGTCGTCGCCGTTCTCCTGCAGAGATTGTCCGAAGCCCACGCGCGTCGGCTTCATCGCCACTTTCATCGCGTCGGACTTGTTCCACCAGTAATCGCGCGAAAACTTTGGCATCTTGGCGTCGAGCTTCTTTTCGACTTCCGCCTGGTAAGCCTTAGCGTGCGCAAACAACTCCTCGACCGGAACTTTCCCGACCAACCCCAGTTCCGCCAACCCTTTGTCGAGTTCCTCTTTATTCGGGGTCTTCCCGTGCCAGCCGGCAACGTCTTCCATGAAGCTGACGCCTTTGCCCTTCACGGTATCTGCCAGGATCACGGTCGGTTTGCCGTTATGCGTGCCCTTGGCGCGTTCGAGCGCGTCTACCACCTGCTGCATATCGTGACCGTTAATGCGCATCACGTTCCAGCCGAACGACAAGTACTTCTCGTCGAGCGGCTCCACGTTCATGACGTCGTGCACCGCGCCGTCGATCTGCAAGCGGTTGCAATCCACGATTCCGACCACGTTGTCGAGCTTGTAATGCGCGGCTTCCATCACCGCTTCCCAGACGTTGCCTTCCTGCTGCTCACCATCACCCATGATGCAGAACGCGCGGTACGTTTTGCCGTTCAACTTCGCGGCCAGCGCGATTCCAACAGCCACGCTTAGTCCCTGTCCGAGCGACCCCGACGATACCTCAGCGCCGGGCACCTTCAGCCAATGCGGATGCCCTTGGAACGGCGATGACAGCTTCCGCAGCAGCGCCACATCCTTCTTCTCGCACGCCCCTGCGAACGCCAATCCCAAGTAAAGGCTCGGCGCTTTGTGGCCCGTGGACCAGATCACGCGATCCCGGCCTTCCCACAGCGGATCTTTCGGGTCGAGGTTCGCCACGCGCAGGTATAGCGCCGCAGTTATGTCCATGATGGACAGCGTGCCACCTGAATGTCCCGATCCGGCCGCGCACAAACACGTGAGGTCGTATCCGCGCATCAGGTTTGCCTGTTCCGCCAATTCTTCGATCGTGTACCGTTTCGCGATCTGCCCGGTCTTGGAATCGATGAGTGCCATGACTTCTCCTCGCACACTACTGCCGCTGGGTTGGGGTAACTGCTTGGTTTATCACTGCGATGGCGGGAAGTCGGGGAGATCGGTCACAACTGGGTGTGACCTGTGAGCAGCAATCGACGTTAGCTTCTCTAACCTCTCATGGCCTGGAAAACCAACGCCGCGCCTGTCAGCAGCAGCCCCACGTGCACGTACTTCAAGAATGTTTCGCCTGGCAGGCGATGATTCGCGATTCTGCCGACCACGATTGCCGGGACAATCAGCGGCAGAGAATAGAGAAATAGTTTTGTGACCTCTCGCACCCACAATCCTGCGGCCCAATAACCAGCCATGCCGATGAGGCTTGCGGGGAGAAAATATCCTTGCAAGGTGGCGCGAAATTGCGGCGCGGGCCATCGGCGCATGACACCGTAGACGGCCAGCGGAGGCCCGTTCATGCCGTAGGCTCCGCCCAGCACGCCGGCGGCGAATCCGGAGATAAGCAACCAACCGCGTCTCTCGCTGATTGTGTCAGTGGGCTTGCGTTTGATCAGCATGAAGGCAGCGAACCCCACAATCACGGCTCCCAGCGCCGCTTTGACTCCGCGCTGATTCCCTTCAAGCAGCAGAGCCAGCCCCGCAGGAATACCAAACAGCGTCGCCAGAACCAGCCAGCCCGTGCTGCGCAGGTGAACCGAACGCCAGTCCTGCGCCACAACAATCGCAGCCACGGTAATCGACACCAGCACTGCAAGCGGAGCCGCTACGTTCACAGGAAGCCTGAGCGCAAGCAGCGGCACCGCCACCAGCGCCTCGCCAAATCCGAACATTGAGCGGATCAACGTCGCGAAGAAGATCACCGCGACGACGTACAAAGTAGTGCTGTCCATGTCACGAAGAGAAAAATCGTGCCCCGATAGATCTGCCAGCCATTGAAGCACATTCTTTTCCGACACCGGACAATTAACTTCAGTTAAATATTATTTGCTTGAAAAGATAATTTTTGAAATACTAGCGTTAAACAGGATCACCATTCAAATTACTATTCCTGTACGGCACAAGACAAAAGGAGAACGATCGTGGTTTCCGCAACGGTAGTCGATGGGTTACGCCCCTACAACATCGGCCAAAAGATCCGCACTCTTCGCCTGCGCAAGAAAATGGGCCTGGTCGAACTTGGGAAGCACACCGGACTTTCGGCCGCCCTGCTGTCGAAGCTCGAACGCGGCAAACTGTTTCCCACCCTGCCGACACTCATGCGCGTCGCACTCGTTTTCAGCGTCGGCCTGGAGTTTTTCTTCCGGGAAGAAAAGAAGAATACCGTCGCGCTCATCCGGCGTGGCGAGCGGCAGCGCTTCCCGGATAAGCCGGCAACCAACGATATTTCCTACTTCTTCGAGAGCCTCGACTTCGCGGCCACCGAGCGCAAGCTGAACTCTTATTACGCCGAGTTCCAGGCCATCGCTCCGGAAAAAGCGCGCGTGCACTTTCATCCGGGAATCGAGTTCCTCTACGTGATGAACGGTGAGTTGGCGCTGAAGATCGGCACCGAAGAGTTCATGCTGGATTCGGGCGATTCGATCTACTTCGACGCTTCGGTGCCGCATTCTTATCGGCGGGCGGGCAAGAAAACGTGCGACGGGTTGGTGGTTACGGTGCAGTAGGGCGCACGGCCAATCCTATTGATCGTGAAATCCTGTTCAACTTGAATTTACGGAAATGGGAAGAAAGTACGATGTTCTTTCTCTAGATTCAACAGCTTGTCTCTCACGCAGTGGGCAGTCATGAGGGCTGCTCTATTCTCACAAGCCGCCGTGACTTTGTTCATGACTGGGGTCACGTGGTTCGTACAGATCGTCCACTATCCGCTGATGTCGGCAGTCGGCTCTGAACGTTTCCCGTTCTACGAGACAGCACACTCGCGGCTGACAAGTTTTGTCGTCATCGCGCCGATGACTCTCGAGCTCGTTCTTGCTGTCGCTCTCCTCATCAGACGGCCGGATTCGGTCGGCATGAACGCGGCCGCTATCGGAGCCGCACTTGTCGCAGTCATTTGGCTATCAACTTTTCTGTTACAGGTTCCCCAGCACGACACACTGTCTCATGGCTTCTCGACAACAGCGCACCAGCGTCTCGTCCGAACGAATTGGATCCGGACTATCGCGTGGACTTTGCGGTCGGTGCTCGTGGTGTGGATGTTGCGCTAGCGGCGTTAATGGATTCTGCTGAAAACGATGTGCTGGTGAAAAAGTCAACTTCCCTGCACAATGAAATTTTCAACACACTATGTCTCTCGTCGTCTTTCTTCGGGGCGTAAACGTGGGCGGACACCGAAACTTCCGTCCCAGCCTGCTCGCGCGTGAACTCAGCGACTACGACGTGGTGAATATCGGGGCGGCCGGGACTCTCGTCGTGCGAAAGCCGGGGTCGGCGGCGAAGTTTCGTGCTGAACTGCTTCGCAGGCTGCCGTTCGAAGCCGACGTGATGATATGCCAGGGCCGGGATCTCGTGCGACTAGCGAATGACAATCCCTTCGGAAAGTTCGTTTCCGGAGCCGGGCGTTGTGAGGTTCGTCAGTATCCTTGCGAAGGAGTCGAGGACCATTCCTTCTTTACCGATTACCTTTCCGCCGGATGACGAATGGCTGGTGCGACTGATCGCTTCGGAAGGCCGGTTCGTTTTTGGTGAGTATCGACGACACATGAAGACAATTGGCTACCTTGGCCAGATAGACAAACTCTTCGGAGGCAAGGTGACGACGCGGAATGGGGGGACGATCGCGACGATTGTCAAAACTCTGACGGCGTGAAGTAACACGACGGAGATCGCCGCCAAAATAACGTCGTCCCTGGCGGGACTCGGTGAGATTTTTCCGGACGTTCACCCGGCGCTCACGCGCCGGGCTATGGAATGCCGTCCGCTTCGCGGACTACCTTCCTGGTTTCCCACCTTGGTACATGTTCCTGCATACCACTTTCGACTTATAGACGGCGCGAGCGAATCGTCTTACGATGCATTCAGGAACTTACCTGAAATCCAATGGTCCGCTATCTGGTCGTTTTCGCCCTCTTCTTCTCTTCTTTTCCACTTTTCGCCGCTGACAAGCTGATCGCGCTGACGTTTGACGATGGTCCGCGGCCCTACGTTCTGTATGGCATCAAGCCCGCTCCTGGATTGCTCGACGTTCTCGACCAGCAACAGGTCAAAGCCACCTTCTTCGTGATGGGTTGGCGACTGACTCCCAAGACCTGGGGCGACCGTCGCTATGAGACGAACATCGGCATCAACTGTATTGACGCCGCGAAGGACGTTCTCAAGCGCGGCCACGAGATCGAAGATCACACCTACAGCCACGAAGAACTAAAGACCGCTGAGCGGAAGAAAGGCGAGTCATGGGTGATCGGCGACGTCGAGCACGGTGCGCAGGTGATCAAGGCTGTCTCCGGATCAAAGCCCAAGTACGTGCGGCCACCGGACTGGGTACTGCCGGATGATGCGCGTCGCGACCTCGAGCGTCGGGGCTATCAGATCCTGACCATCTCCCGCGAGAACCCGGTCGCGTTGCGCGACATCAATTCGCTCGACTACCTTTGCGCCGGCAAGAACCCAAAGCAGTGTCCCAAGCCGTCGCTGGTGGATTCAGTGCTAAAACAGATCGACCAGCGCGAGAAGAAAGGCGTTACCACCGACGTGCTTGCTTTTCACGAACTGACGACGACGACCTCGGTCATGCCTCAGTTGATTCCGGCGTTGAAGGCGCGTGGTTATCGCTTCGTGACGCTGCAGGAATACATGCGCGCGGTCAGGGGCGAGCGCGAAACCAGCGCCGGGAAATAGACCGCGCAATCTATCAATGTCGAGGCGTGCGCGAGGGCGCCCACGCGATAGCCGGCGAATCACCATCGTTAGCTTTAAGCGACTATTGCGACCAAGGGCGTCGGGGCGGGATGGATGATCCGCGGAAGCATGACGTGGATGACGGTTCCCGTAGCGGAGGTCTGTTCTACTTCCACGGTTCCGTCGTGATCTTTCACGATCTTGCTGACAATCGCCAGTCCGAGACCGGTGCCGTTGGGCTTGCCCGAGCTGACAAACGGATCGAACAAAGTCTTTTGAATTTGCTCAGGAATTCCCTTTCCGTTATCGGAAACGTGGATATCGAAGCGATCGTCTCGCGAGCTGATGGCGACGGTAATACGGCCTTCGCCGTCCTGGCGGGACTCGCAGCTGTTCAGCAATAAGTTGAAGAAGACGCGCTCTAGTTTTCGCGCGTCGAATGAGCCTTCCATGTCGCCGTCGGTTTCGAGATGAACGTTGCAGGAGCGAAATTCCTGGCGGGCGAGGATAGCATCCATGGCGCGGTGAACGACTTCGTCGATGCGGCCGGGGCTGGGAGAGATGGTGCCGCTCTCGCGCGACAACTCGCGCAAAGAATCGATGAGGTCCGTCATCTGGTCGGAGGCGAGCTTGATTTCGCGATAGATCTCTTCTTTGTCGAGGCGGAGCGCGTCGGCCTCGTAAAGGAATTCCGCATTGGCGACGAGGGCGGCAAGGTAGTGCCGCAGGTCATGCGAAATGGAACTGGCGGTCCGGCCGAGAGCGGCCATACGCTCGGCTTCGATTTGCTGGCGCTGCGAGTCGAGCAGGCGGGTCCGCATGGTGGAGAATGCATCGCCGAGATGGGCGACTTCGCGGCTGCCGGTGGAATTGACGGAATAGCCGTAGTCGCCTCCAGCCAGAGCGCGAACGCCGGCGACGAGGTTCTCTAACGGTCGCGTTATGGCGCCCGCAATGAACGAAAAGACAAGCGCGCCAAGAATGGCAGCAGCAACGCCGAGCAGGACCAGCGTGCGGTTCAAGCGCGCCAGGAATGCCGTGGACTGCTGCAGCGGCAGCAAGACGAAGCAGCGAACGCGCGCCGGCGTGGCAGCGTCGAGCATGACCGAAGCCGCCTGGAAGCGCTGGTCGCCGAGTTCAACTTCCTCGGTCGCATGGGGATCGAGGATGGATGGATGCGCCACCAGCAGCGCTCCGAGAGCGGAGTCGTTGAGGTTGACCGTGGAGGCGATGATGTGGTCGCCGGTCGTCAGAACAATCTGGCTTCCGGCAACGCGGGAGAGTTCTTCGGCGACGGTCTTGTCTACCTGGTAACCGACGGCGATCCAGCCGAGCGGATGCTGTTCACTGCCGGTACCGACGCTGATCGGGCGAAGGAAAACCCAATAGAGTCGCCCTTCGGCGTACCACCAGGTTGCGGCATCGCTGGCTTCAACCGAATGCACCATCAAGTTGTCGGCCAATTGCTCGGGCCATGCTGGATCGCCGACGTGAAAAGCGAGCAGGTGGCCGTCCATTCCGCCGAGCGCGAACAAGTCGCTGCCTGCCAGTCGCCAGAAGGTTTTGGAGCCATCCTGGATCGTCGGAGCGTGCTGGGTGATCATCAGGTTCTTGAGCACAGGAAGTTCGGCGAGCATGGCGGCGGTGCGCGAAAGTTGTACCTCGCGCTCCTGTTGGACGCTCTGGAAGGCCTGCACGGAACTGGCAATGCCGAGGCTTACCTGCTGGGAAACTTCGGTTTTGACGGTGCGGCGAACGAGAAGGAGCGTGGCACCGAGAACTACGGTAATCAGCATGACTGTCGCTAGCAGTAACTGAGTCCGTAGGCGTAGGTGCGACATGCGGGGTCCTTAGCGGGCGGCCATGCTTCCGGCCAGATCCGCGACAAACTTATAGCCAGCGCCGTGCAGGGTCAGGAAGTGGCGTGGATTCGCCGGGTCGGGCTCCAACTTCTGCCGCAGGCGAAGAATATGATTATCCACGGTTCGGGTCGAGGGGTAATTATGGTACCCCCAGACTTCGTTCAGCAGCTCCTCGCGCGAGATGACCCGGCCGGGGAACTTGGCGAAGAACTTCAGGACGCGGAACTCCTGCGCGGTCATGGTCACGGTTTCGCCGGCGCGGGAAGCTTCCATGCTGGTGAAATCGACGATGACGTCGTCGAAAACCAGCATTTCATGGTCATTTAGGGATGGCGCAATGTTGGAGACTGGTGTTGCGGCGGCCGCAACGCGTACCGAGCGACGCATGGCGCGACGAACGCGCGCCAACAGTTCCTTCGGGCTGAATGGCTTGGTGACGTAATCGTCGGCGCCGAGCTCAAGGAGTACGACCTTGTCGTCAACATCCGCGTTGGCGCTGAGAACTACGATGGGGACGGACGCAGCTATCCCTTTGAACTCGCGGCACAGTTCCTTTCCCGACAGGCCAGGCAGCTTGAGGTCAAGAATGACGGCGTTGGGCTGCTGCTTCTTGAAGGATTCGAGCCCGGCGATACCGTCACCGGCGATGCTGACCTGCAACGAGTCGGCTTCCAATAACCTTTGGAGAGCCTTCTGCATTGCACGACTGTCTTCGACTACCAGAACCGTTTCCATGAACCTCACCCGTACAAGATATGTCCTGTGTATACCAAAAATGGGAGGCCCGAGGAAGGGTTCTGCAAACCTTTGACGGTTCCGTGACAACCCTGTGACATTTGACTAAGTGATTGGATTTCTTGGGGATAGTTGGAGACTGTGGGCTTAGGAAGCAACTGGGTATGGCATTTGTACCACGCGAGGCGGCTGGTTTCGGGAGAGCAGGCGAAACACAAGCTCGCTGAATTCCGAAGCAACAAATTGCTGCATGAAAAGCAACAGTTCGCGATTCTCGCGATCGAGGGCAAACAGGATGTTGTGGAAACTACCCAGCACGATACGGCCATCGTCGAGTTCGACCGGCGAATGGCCAGAATTCTCAGAGACAGCGGAATCGACTACAGCCTTCAGCGAGAACGGCGAGCCCGAAGCTGGTTGTTCGTCTCGCAGGAATGGCGAGAAGGCATGCAGGATCTCGGGATGGTTGGTCTCGATATGAACCGGAATCTCTCCGATCAGCCAGTCCGCCTCAAAAGGAGCGATCACAAACCGGCGCAAATAGTCGGGGACCTCGGGAAAGTCGTTGCGTGCGGTTGCCATTCGACGTTGGACTCCGGGGGATTCGCGTCCACCCCATTCTCAGAGACGCACTACTCTACCCCGAAATGCTGGCCCCAGAGTTGGGAATGGCAAATAAATGACGAGTCCGTGACAACGATTTGACAAGTCGAACTGATACGGCCTTGGGCCGTCTTCCGAGCGGACACAAAATAAAGTGAGCAAGATCGCCGGGTAACACCGTTCCATGTCACAGGACAGCGTCCCCATCTTTGCTACGATGCCGCCTGCTGGAGACTTGCATGCTTCGTATGCGCGGTTCCATGGCGTTTTTTGTCGCATTCCTGGTAGTCCTCCCCAACCTCTTGATGCACGCCCAAAACAGCGCTGCGCTGCGCGTTGACGAACACGGAACTCGAATCAGGCTGGCTGCGAATCCTACCGTGGAGATCCCGGTTATTAACGTGTCTGACAAGGGAGTAACGGGGACTCTCGAACTCGACCTGCTCAACACGAATGGCACGCTGGATTCAGCGGTGAAAACCACCTTCCAGGCGGGCCGTGGGAACTCCGTGCTGAAGATTGTGTGGCCGCCGGACTATTTCGAGAAAACTGCGCCGCCCAGCTTGGGGTGGCAGCGACTGCGTTACAAGCTGATTCCGGAACCAGCCTCCGCTCTGCCGGAGGTGCAGGGTATCGTTCAACTGAGCCAGGCGAGATTGTGGGGATAGAATCTCCAAGCAGGGTCAGGCCTGA
>Ga0335069_10012034_pt1 | contig 12187 bp, 10 predicted proteins | sample Lox_Sample_11_FD_206714 | JGI IMG/M metagenome (GOLD analysis project Ga0335069, IMG submission 206714) | Soil microbial communities from Loxahatchee National Wildlife Refuge, Florida, United States - Lox_Sample_1.1 | ecosystem: Environmental > Terrestrial > Soil > Wetlands | place: USA...
GCCTGGTGCCGGCCACTCACGCGGCGGGGCGCCGCCGGCAGCGACGGGGGCGCACGAGAGCGCTCGATACACCCTCGCGACGGGACACCCGCCTATCGGAACACCACCGCGTGGGTGGCCGGCACACGGCCGGCCATGACGAGCGAGATCGGGGCCGACGCCCCCTCCGTCGAGATCTGGACCGACGGCGGCTGCCGGCCGAACCCCGGCCCGGGCGGCTGGGCGGCGATCCTGCGCTTCCGCGATGCCGAACGCGAGCTGTGGGGCCGCGAGGAGGCCACCACCAACAACCGCATGGAACTGACCGCCGCCGCCGAGGCGCTGGAGGCGCTGCGCCGTCCCTGCCGCGTGACGCTGCACACCGACAGCGAGTACGTGCGCAACGGCGTGACGCGCTGGCATCAGGGCTGGGTCCGCCGCAACTGGCGCAACGCGGCGGGCGACCCGGTGGCGAACATGGACCTGTGGCGTCGCCTGCTCGACGCCGCCGCGCGGCATCAGGTGGAGTGGAAGTGGGTTCGCGGGCATGCCGGCGACGCGATGAACGAGCGCGCGGACCGGCTGGCGACGGCGGCGCGGGAGGGGTAGCGCGGTTGTTGCGCAAGTGACTACCGAAGCGGCGCTGCAAGCCGGACTTCCGCGACCTTCCGTTCCTTCTTCGTCATGGCGGTTTGGCGTGGGTAGCGCCATGGGAGGTCGCGCATAGGGGATTCTCCTGACTCCCTCCGCGCCTCGTTATGTTCTAGTTTTGTTCGCATGACCCCTTCGCCCGCTCCCCCCACCCCAGACCACAGGAGGCCGATGCAGACCCGTTCGCGGGGTGCGGCGGCGCGCGCGGGTGGGCTGGAGCCGGGGGTGCAGGCGGCGCTGCTGCTTCTGACGCTGGTGGCGCTCGCGATGCGGCTGCTCGCAAGCCCCGCGGCGCGCCACGACGCGGAAGCGCGGGAGGCGGTGCAGAGAATAGCGCGGGTGCTGTTCGCGATGTTCCTGCGGATGGCGTTCCGGAACGGCCTGAAGGCCGGACGGGCGCTGCTCGGGATGCTGCGCGGCACGGCCTGGGAAGATCACCTGGCGCTGGTGGAGCGGGTGGCGAACGGCCGCGCCGAGCCCGAGGCGCTGCCCGGGCTCGACCCGCAATCGGCGGCGCGGCTCGCCGGCAGGCTGGGTCGCTGGGCGCGTCGCGCCTCGCGGCGCCTTGCGCGCCGCGCGCATACACGCCGGGTTGCCGCGCGGCTATCTGTTCCATGCCGTCATCGCTCCGGCGCGCGCACGACCGCGCGCCGTGCCGCGCCGCTGCGCGAGCGCGTGGAGGTGCGGGCGCGCGGAGGCGCCCGGCGCGAAAAATGCCCTGGGCGGAATGCGCCTTTGCGCGCCAATATTGTTACGATGTCGCAATAAATAGCCGCGACCCGGGACTTCTCTCCCCCCTCAACGTCGTGGCCCGGCTTGTCCGGGCCATCCCTGTCTTCCTTGGGGCGTAAGGAAGCAAGACGGGGATGGCGCGCCTGCGCGGGCCGTGACGGAGAACGGACGGTGGGGGCAGCGGCCGCGCCCAGCGGGCCGCGCTCCGTCGCCGGCGCGACGGGGCGGTGCACAGGCGGCGGCGGATCGCGCCGAAGGCGCACCCGCACTACGGGGCGACGGTGGGGGCGCGGGCGCGGATCTCGGTGGACGAGATGTCCGAGCGGAAGCGGTGCTCGGGGATTTCGGTGAAGAGATCGATGTAGCGGCGCGGCACCCGGATGTCCTTCAGCGCGACGATGCGGCCCTGCCTGTCCAGGCGGACGGCGACCAGGAAGCTCGCGCCGGCGGTGGCGATTTCCTCGAGTGCCGCGTGCATCCGCGCCTCGTCGTCGCCGTAGTATCTCGCCGCGACCAGCCGCTCCGCCGTGTCGGCGCCGATGACGAAGGTCGCCCTCGGAAACAGGCGGGACTTCTCGAGGAAGGTCGGCGCCCGCGTCAGCTCGACCGGCGCCTTCCAGGCGAACTGCACCAGCCGCCGGCGAACCGTCTCGCCGGCCAGCGGCGGCTTGTCCACGTTGGTGACGGAGATCTCGAACGACGCGGGAACCTGCCTGAAATCCTCGGCGACGCGCGCAAGCGTGGTGTGGCCGACATGCAGCGGATTGAACGATCCCGGCAGCACGACGGCGGGCGACGGCGCCGACAGCATCACCTGGCCGTCGGGCTGAACGGTGACGCGGTCGTGCGCGCCGGACAGCAGCCGGTCGATCGTGCTCGCGGTCTCGCCTTCCGTCTCCGCATACGCCTCGTCCGTGTCGAGCAGGCCGCCCGGCGAGGGTGCCGCAACCCCGCAGCCGCGGGCCAGGAACAGAACGATTGCACGCGAAACGAGATTCTCCTCGGCGCCGCGGTCCCGCCTTCCCTTCGCCATCACGCCGGTGCAGTGCGCGATCCCGGCCGCGGTGGCGCAGGCGATGTGAAAGCGGTGCTCGCCCCTGCGCGGGCGGTCGCTGACCAGCGCCGCCGTCGCGCCGAGGCCGACCAGCTCGGCATCCGCCGGCACCAGGGCCGCCGCCCGCGCCCGCGCGGTCCGCGCCATCGCGATGGCGGTCTCGGCGCTGGACGCCTGCGCCGGCGCGAAGCCGAGGAATCTCTCAAGCGCCTGCGTGTCGTAGGGAACCTGCGCCTCGATCAGCAGCCGGGAGCCCCCGGGGACGCGCAGCAGCTCTCCGATCGCCCCGCTGCCGCCGCCGGTGATCGCCAGCGCGGCCTTCCGCCCGGAGGAATGCACGGCGGCGATCAGCTGGTTCCACACAACGTCCGATGGGCTCATGGCGCCTGCGATCCGAAGGTGCAAAGCCGAGCGGGAGGGTGAGAGACGGCCCTCGCGGAGTCAACAGAACGCGCGCCGCGCCGCTAACCGCCCATCACGGCATCGTGGATGGCAGCGCAGTGGCGCACGAGGTTCGGGCGGGAGACGAGGAATCGCTTCAGCGGCGTGTCGATGTCGTAGAAGCCGATGTTGGCGGTGAAGCCGTAGATCGCGGCATCGACGCTGGTGGGGTTCGCGCCGTGCACATACCCGCCGTCCGGGACGAGGCCGGCCAGCACGCCGAGATCGGCGAGGCCGCGGGCGTAGGCGGCCTCCGGCGCGTAGCGGCCAATGCCCTGGTAATGGTAGCGCTGGAAATTGAATTCGCGCGCCTTTTTCAGCCCCTCCTCCGTCACGCTCGGGTGCTCGCGCATCAGCGCCGCACGGAACGCCGGCCAGTAGAGGTCGTCCTTCCAGCGGGAATAGGACATCACCCAGTAGAGATCATCGAGCAGGCGCGCGACCATCAGGTTGAGGTCGCGCTCGCGCTGGCCCAGCGCGGCGTCGAGCGTGAGCCGGTATTTCTTCGTCAGATGGGCGATGATGGTGTCGCTGTCGCCGATCGTCTCTCCGTCATCGACGACGTAGGGAAGCTGCCCGCGCGGCGCGGCCGAGGCATCGAAGATATGCTCGTGCACGAACGGCAGGCCGGCCAGCCGCATGAAGGCGAAGACCTTCAGCCCGAAGCCGTTGTTGTCGGCGACGCCGAACAGCGTTGGATAGGAATAGAGAGTGATCATAGCCGCCAGTCCGCGACAGTCAGCACCCCGCCGGTCGCTGCGCGGACTTCCTCCACCGTCATGCCGGGGGCGAGTTCCAGCAGGTGGAACCCCTCGCCCGTGGGCGCGAAAAGGCCGTAGTTGGTGGAAACGAGCGTCACCACGCCGCGCGCCGTCACCGGCAGGTCGCATTTCTCCACGAGGCGCGGCGAGCCGTCGCGCGTGACGTGCTCCAGGATGATGAACACCCGCCGCGCGCAGGCCGCCAGGTCCATCGCGCCGCCGATGCCGCCGCCTTTCTGGCCCTTCAGCTTCCAGTTGGCGAAATCGCCGGTCATGGAGACCTGGTAGGCGCCCATCACGGTCGCATCGATCCGCCCGCCGCGGATGACGCCGAAGCTGTCGGCGTGGTGCACCACCGCCGCGCCGGGGCGCAGCGTGACGTTCTGCCCGCCCGCGTTGACGAGGTTGAGGTCCTCCTCGCCGGGCGCCGCGACGGGGCCGTAGCCGATCACGCCGTTCTCGGAATGATAGGTGATCGCGCGGCCGCCGATATCGGTGTTGGAACACAGTGTCGGGATGCCGACGCCCAGGTTGACGATCCAGCCGTCCTGGAATTCCCGCGCCACGCGGTCGGCCATCTGCTGGCGCGTCCAGCCTTTCGTTCCGCTCATCGCCGCCGCTCCCGCCGCTTGGCGGGCCAGATGCCCTCGGGCGCGGGCGGCACCGCCACCATGCGGTGGACGTAGATGCCGGAAAGATGCACGTCGTCCGGATCGATGGCGCCGGCTTCCACCACCGGTTCCTCGATCTCCGCGATCGTGCAGCGCGCGGCCGTCGCCATCACGGGATTGAAGTTGCGCTGCGAGCGGTGGAAACGCAGGTTGCCCGCCGCGTCGGCGCGGCGCGCGCGCACGAAGGCGTAATCCAGCGGGAGCGCGTATTCCAGCAGGTATTCACGCCCGCCGATCACGCGGGTTTCGCGCCCCTCGGCGAGTTCCGTGCCGACGGCGGTCGGCGTGTAGAAGGCGAGGATGCCCGCGCCCGCCGCGCGCAGACGTTCCGCGAGCGTGCCCTGCGGCACCAGCTCGGCGTCGACCTCGCCTGACTCGTAAAAGGGCGTGAAGGGCAGCGTCTCGGTCGGGCGCGTCGGCGCGGTGAAGGCGCAGATCACCTTCGCCACCTGCCCGTTCTCCACCAGCATCCCGATGTCGGGCATCCGCGGCTGTTGCGAACTGCCGGTGGTGTTGGCGACCAGCGTGAGCCGCTTCGCGCCCTGCTCCTTCAGCGCCATGATGAGGTTGAACGGCACGCCCGGCATGGCGAAGCCGCCGAAGCCGATCCTGCTGCCGTCGGGGATGTCGGCGACCGCATCGCGGAAACTTTCCCTCAGCTTGCTCGCCTGCGCCATCGCCTCCCCGCGTTGCATCCCTTGCGCGATCAGGAAGCCGCCCCGGCGGGCTGTCAAGGCGGGCTTCGACACCGGGCGGCTTCGGTCTAGGATGCGCCGATGCAGACCGATGCTCCGACCCTCGACTTTCCCATCGCCGAGCCGCCCGCGCCGGGCGCCGTGATCGACATCGCACCGGGCGTGAAATGGGCGCGGCTTCCCCTGCCCTACCGGCTGGATCACGTGAACATCTACCTGATTCACGACGGCGCGGGCTGGGCGGTGCTGGACACCGGCCTCGGCACCGACGACTGCCGCGCGGCGTGGGAGGCGGTGCTGGCGGGGCCGCTCGCGGGCGAGCGGCTGACGCGCGTGGTGGTGACGCATTACCACCCTGACCATGTCGGCCTGGCGGGCTGGCTTTGCGAACGCTTCGGGCTGGAACTGTCCATGCCGCGGCCGGAATATCTCATCAGCCTCGCGCTGCAATACGCGCCGGGCGACCTGGGATCGGAGATGCACCGGCCATTCTACCGCCGCCACGGCCTGGGCGCGGAGGCGACCGAGATCGTGCTGAGCCGCGGCCACGAATACTTGCGCCGCACGACGGGCGTGCCGACGACGTATCACCGCATCAAGCACGGCGACGCGATGACGCTGGGCGGGCGGCGCTTCGACGTGCTGACCGGCGGCGGGCACTCGCTGGAGCAGGCGATGCTGCACCAGCGCGACTACAAGCTGTTCCTGGCCGCCGACCAGGTGATCGCGCGCATCTCACCCAATGTCAGCGTGCACGCGATGGAGCCGGATCTCGATGCGCTGGGCATCTACCTGCAATCGCTGCGCGCGCTGCGCGAGGCGATCCCGGCGGACGTGCTGGTGCTGCCCGGGCACGGCCTGCCGTTCCACGGGCTGCACGCAAGGATCGACGAGCTGATCCGGCACCACGCGCAACGCTGCGGCGACATCGCCGCCGCCTGCCGCCATCAGGCGCGCAGCGTGGCGGAGATCCTGCCGTTCGTGTTCCACCGCGAACTCGACGCGCACCAGACGGGCTTCGCCTTCGGCGAGGTGCTGGCGCACGTGAACCACATGCTGGCGCAGGGGGAGCTGACGCTGGCGCGCGATGCGGAGGGGACGGAGCGGTACCGGGCGGGCCAGGCGTAGCTGCCGTCAGGATTGTTCCGGTTTCCCGTTCCGACGAGTTCCGTGCCGGCCAGTCATTTCGTGCCTGAGGATGCGGCCGCGCGCAGGCGGCGTCCGACTTCCTCGGCCTGCTCCGCCCGCAGCGCGACCGGCGCGAACAGCAGCACGCCGTCCTCGATCCGGCCCGCCTGGCACTCGACGGGCGGCGTCCCCGCGCGCAGCGCCGCCGCAACCCGTCGGGCTTCCGCCGCATCAGCGAACGTGGCCCGCACCATCGGCACCGGATGGCGCGCCGGATCGTCGTCGAGCGACAGTTCCACGCCCGGCAGCGTGCCCGCCGCCTTCAGGATCGCCTCCAGCATCGCCCGCCAGCGGGCGAGGCGGGCCGCTTCGTCCTCGGCGGCGAAGCGTTGCAGCGCGGCCATCAGGCCGACGATCTCCTCCTTGCCCGCCTTGCAGGACCGGCCGATGCCGTGATGCGGCAGGCCGCGCAGCTGCGCGAGCGGCGCGAAGGCGGCGGGGGGCGACCACGCGTCCTCCCGCACGTCCATGTCGAGCATCTGCACGAGCGCGGACGACACGAGGTCGGCGCGGCCGCACAGGATGCCGGACGCCTGCGGCCCACCGATCGCCTTGCCGCCGCTGAAGGCGACGAGATCGGCGCCTTCCTGCAGAAACAGCCGGAGGTTCGACGCCGGCGGAAGCTGCGCGGCGGCATCGACCAGAACGGGGATGCCGTGCCGGCGCGCGACGTCGGCGACCGCGCGCAGCGGCGGCTGCGACTGCGGTTGCGCGAGGTAATAGAGGCCGACGGTGGCAGGGCCGATCGCGTCCTCGATCTCCCACGGCGCGGCGTCGCGCACGCCGGGGCCGCTGAAGCGGTCGGCGATGCCGACCTCGACGATCCTTGCGCCTGCAACCACCAGGGCGCGGTCGTACATGTTGCGCTGGCTGCGCACCACGATGAACTCCCGCCGCCCGTCCGGCACCTCCGGCAGCCGGTTCATCCGCCCGGGATCGAGGCCCGCGAGGCACGCCGCCGCGCCCAGCAGCACCGCCGCCGAGGCGCCCGAAGTGACGATCCCCGCCGCCGCGCCGGTCGCCGCCGCGATCACCTTGCAGGCGACGCCCTGCAAAGCCGGCATGTCGCAGGCGATTTCCGACGCCGCCGCCATCGCGGCGACCACGTCCGGGTGCAGCGGCCCGCCGCCGAGGCGCGTGACGGTGCCGCAGGCGTTGATGATCGGGGTCACGCCAAGCCGGTCGAGGATGCTTGTCATGCGGCGCAGGCTGTCACGTCCGCGGCCGCGATCCAATCGTTCCCGCGCGGGGGCACCTCCCGCCGTTCCGTCTGCCCTGGTAGGCTCGCGCGAAAGCAACCGGGAGGAAGCACCATGGAAGGCGAACAGCTTGCGATGCACGACTTCTTCGTCGATTCGCGCTTCAGCCACATCGCCACCTTCCTGCGCGCGCCGCACGCAGCACCCGCGCGCGGGCTGGACATCGCGCTGGTCGGCGTGCCGTTCGACCTCGGCACCAATTTCCGCCCCGGCGCGCGCTGGGCGCCCGGTGCGCTGCGTGAGGCCTCGCGCGTAATCAAGCTGGTGCATTACCCGAGCGGGATTTCGCCGCTGCAGGACTGCAAGGTGGCCGATGTGGGCGACGTGGGCCTGAACGGGCTCGACATGGCGGACAGCCTGCAGCGGATCGAGACATTTTTCGCCTCCCTGCATCGCGACGGCATCCGCCCCGTCGCCGTGGGCGGCGATCACACGATCCCGCTGCCCATTCTGCGCGCCATCGCACGCGATGCACCGGTCGGGCTCGTACAGTTCGACGCGCACCCCGACACCGCCGACACCGCGCTTGGCACGAAGATCAATCACGCGACGCCGTTCCGCCGCGCGGTGGAGGAAGGGCTGATCGACCCGAAGCGCACGGTGCAGATCGGGCTGCGCGGCTCGGTCAACACGATGGCCGACATCCAGTGGGGCCGCGACGCCGGGATGCGGGTGATCGACATGGACGAGTACGAGGCGCTGGGCCGCGCGGGCGCGATCGCCGAGATCCGCCGCACGATCGGCGACAGGCCCGCCTATGTGACCTTCGACATCGACGGCATCGACGCGAGCCAGGCGCCGGGCACCGGCGTTCCGGAGGCGGGCGGGCTGTCGGTGCGCGACTGCCAGGTGATCCTGCGCGCGCTGCACGACCGGCACATCATCGGCGCCGATCTGTGCGAAGTGGCGCCGCTGCTGGATGGCGGCGGCATCACCGCCATCGCGGGGGTGAACATCCTGTTCGAGCTGACCACATTGATCGCCGCGTCGCTGCGCGCGCGCTGAGAACGGAAGGAAGACCCATGCTCGCGGCCATCAAGCGCGGCACGCGCATCGTCTGCGACGACATCGCCGACCCCGTGCCCGGCGAGGGACAGGTCCTGGTCCGCACGCGGGCCTGCGGCATCTGCGGATCGGACCTGCACGCGCTCCATCACGCCGAGACGGTGGCGCGGCTGTACCGCGCGGGCGGGGTGGAGAACGTGATGGACCCCGCCGCCGATTGCGTGTTCGGCCACGAGTTCTCGGCTGAGATTCTGGACTACGGGCCGGACACCGCGCGCCGCTTCAAGCCGGGCACGCTGGTCACGTCCGTGCCGCGCGTGCTCGATCAGTCGGGCGCGCATGTCGTGGGCTATTCCTCGCGGTTTCCCGGCGGCTACGCGGAACGGATGCTGCTGACGGAGGAATTGCTGCTGGAGGTGCCGAACGGGCTCTCGGCGGTGGAGGCGGCGCTGACGGAACCCTTCGCCGTCGGCGAGCACGCGGTCGCCGCCGCCGACCTGCAGGACGCAGGCGGCGCGGTGGTCGTGGGCTGCGGACCGGTGGGGCTCGCGGTGATCGCGGCGCTGAAGGCGCGCGGCTTCGGCCCGGTCGTCGCCGCCGATTTCGCGCCGGGGCGCCGCGCGCTGGCGGAGGCACTCGGCGCCGACGAAGTGGTCGATCCGGCGGCCCAATCGCCCCACGCGCGCTGGCAGGATTTCGGCGTGCCCGCGACCCGCGCCGAGCGCACGCGCCTCATCGCCGATGGTGGCAAGCCGGGACGCCCGCTGATCTTCGAATGCGTCGGCGTGCCCGGCGTGATCCAGGCCATCGCCGAGGCCGCGCCCGCAAAACCGCAGATCGTCGTGGTCGGCGTGTGCATGGAGAGCGACCGTTTCGAGCCGGGCATTTCCATCGCCAAGGAAGCCGAATTCCGCTTCGTGCTCGGGTATTCGGCAGACGAATTCGCCGCGACGCTGCGCAGCATCGCCGAGGGGCGCATCCGGGCGGGACAGATCGTGACGAGCCGAATCGCGATCGGGGGCGTGGCGGATGCCATTGCCGCTCTTGCGGCGCCAGGCGGCGAGGCGAAGGTGATGATCGTGCCAGCGGACGGCTGACGACTCCCACGCGTTTCGCACGTCGAAACTCCGCCACGCGCCGCGAACCGGCGCCATTGCAATGCATGGGCCTGGGCTCTAGCGTCCCGCGCACGAGCGGGGAACGGCGTTTCAACATGCGAAATTTGGATCGACAAGACGACGCGTCGGCGGCGGCGCGCGATCCGTATCTTCTGGAATCGCTCCGCAAGGGCCTGGAGGTGATCGACTGCTTCGCCCGGCAGGAGAGTTGGAGTCTCGCCGAACTGGCGGGATCGCTGCGGCAGAGCAAGCCGACGATCTTCCGGATCCTGCACACGCTGGAAAGCGTCGGTTACGTCGCCAAGGATCGGCAGACCGGGCGGTACTCGCTGGGAATGCGCTTCCACACGCTGGGCTCGGCCGCGCTGCGGCACGAGCATCTGCGCTGGCATTCGCTGGCCCCCTTGCAGGACCTTGCCGCCGCGACCGGCGAGACGGTGCATGTCGGCATCCTGTACGACGGCGAGGCGATCTGCGTGCAGGCGGCGCAGGGCACGCGGCTGGTGCGGATGCACGCCTTCGTGGGCAAGCGCACCGCCGCGCATGCGAGCGCGCTGGGCAAGGTGCTGCTGGCGGCGCTGCCCAGCGATCAGGCCGCCGCCGCCGTCGCACGCCGCCCCTTCGTGCGATTCACGCCCAACACCATCGGCGATCTGGCCGGCCTGCTGGCCGAACTGGACCGCGTGCGCGGGCACGGCTTCGCGCTGGACGACGAGGAGATGGAACTGGGGCTGCGCTGCCTCGGCGTGCCGATCCGCGACGGCGCGGGTCACGCGGCGGCGGCGCTCGCCCTGTCGGCGCCCGCATCGCGCATGGACCCAGCGCGGATCAAGGAATTGCTGCCGCAGCTGTGCGAGGCGGCCTCGCACATCGCGACGATGGTCGCGGGTCCCTCGCCACACGCCGCGCGCGCTGCCTGACGCAAGGACAAGACAGACATGGACACGATGACCCGCACCACGATGAACGGCGCCGACGTGATCGTGGAGTTTCTGCTGAAACAGCGGGTGCCGTATCTCATCGGCGTCTGCGGCCACGGCAATGTCGGCTTTCTGGATGCGGCATTCAAGGCGCAGAACCGCATTCGCACCATCTCCACGCATCACGAACAGAGCGCGGGCCACATGGCCGACGCCTATTACAAGGTGCGCGGCGAGCCGGTGGCGACATTCACGTCCTGCGGGCCGGGTTCGGCCAATCTGGTGGTCGCGCTGGCGGCGGCGATGATGGACAGCTCCGCCTTCCTCGCGATCACCGGCAACGTGCCAACGAGCCAGTTCAACCGCGGCCCGTTCCAGGAAACCGGGAGGTATTTCCAGGGCGATTTCCCCTCGGTCATCCGCCCCTACGTCAAGCGCAGCTATCAGCCGACGCGCGTCGACATGGTGCCGCTCGCGGTGCGGCAGGCCTGGGACATGATGCTGTCCGGGCGCCCCGGGCCGGTGAACCTAGACGTGCCTTTGAACGTGTTCGTCGAGGATGCGGAGGTGACGGTCCCCGATCCCTCGCCGCGCATCGAGAATGGCGCGCCCGGCAATCCCGCCGCGCTGTCGGCCGCGCTCGATGCGCTGCTCGCGGCCGAGCGGCCCGTCATCATCGCGGGCCAGGGCGTCATGCTCGGCCATGCCGCCGATGCGCTGCGCGCCTTCGCGGAGCTGACCGGCATTCCCGTCGTCACCAGCCCGAACGGCAAGGGCGGCATCAGCGAACGCCACGATCTCGCCTTCGGCAGCATCGGCCGCAACGGCGCCTACGCAGCGAATGATGCGACGAAGAACGCCGACGTGATCCTGGCGATCGGCTTCAGCTTCGACGACCGCGCGACGAGCGCCTGGCTCGACGGTTACACGCTGGCGATCCCGCCGAGCCGGCTGATCCAGATCGACATCGACCCCGCGGAACTCTCGCGTAACTACCAGGCGGAGTTCCCGATCCTGGGCGATGCACGCGCCTCGCTTGCGCTGCTGACCGAGATGGCGACGGCGCGGCTGGGCGGTTCGCGCCAGCCGCCGGCGGCATGGCTCGACCGGCTGCGCAAGGGCCGCGCGATTTGGCGGGAATACCAATCCCGGCTCGCGGCGTCCGACCAGATGCCGCTGCGCCCCGAACGGCTGCTCGCCGCGCTGTCTCGCACGGTGCCCGAGGACGCGATCGTGGCGAGCGACGTGGGCGTGCACCACAATTGGATCATCCAGCTCTACGACGTGCTGCGACCGCGCCAGCTGCTGCATTCCTGGGGCTTCGCCGCAATGGGTTTCGGCACGTCGGGCATCCTGGGCGCGAAGCTCGCCGCACCCGACCGCCCTTGCGTGGCGGTGGTGGGCGACGGTTCGTTCCTGATGACGCCGCACGCGCTGGCGACCGCCGTGGAGGCGGATATCCCGGTGGTCTGGATCGTGTGGAACAACTTCGGCTACGTCTCGATCCGCGACATCCAGATGGGCATGTTCGGCGGCCGCGCCTTGGCAACCGACTTCAAGGACGAGCGCCAGGGGGCATTCTACAACCCCGATTTCGCGATGCTCGCGAAGGCATTCGGCGTCGCGTCGCACACGATCACGCATGCAAGCGAACTTGAGGACGCGATCAAGACCGGGATCGCCGCCAACCGTCCCTATCTGATCGAGGTACCG
>Ga0335069_10012035_pt1 | contig 12187 bp, 11 predicted proteins | sample Lox_Sample_11_FD_206714 | JGI IMG/M metagenome (GOLD analysis project Ga0335069, IMG submission 206714) | Soil microbial communities from Loxahatchee National Wildlife Refuge, Florida, United States - Lox_Sample_1.1 | ecosystem: Environmental > Terrestrial > Soil > Wetlands | place: USA...
CCAGCGGTTCGATGACCTGGCCAAGCGCGCAGGGCCTTGCTATTTATTCCGGGTCGAGTTCATGGAGCAGTTCTTTCGGAACTACCGGGCAGACCGGGTATCTCTACGACAACAACGGAACTTTGTCCTGGGCGGCAGGCGGTTCGATGACCTGGCCAAGCGCGGCCGGCATCCCCATTTATTCCGGGTCAAGCAGTTGGAGTTCATCACTCGCATTCGCAGCCACGACCGGCTTACTTTATGACAACAACGGGACACTCTCATTTGTGACGTCCATCTCCGGCCTGACGCTGACCAGCCCAACGATCGCTACCGGCATGACTCTCAGTTATGCCACGGGCGGTGGCGCACAATGCCTGCACGTCAACAATACGGGCGTGGTCACCACGACCGGTTCGGATTGCGGAAGTGCCAGCGGTAGCATGGTCTATCCGGGCGGTTCGGGCCTTGTCCAAGTAACCAGTGGCAATTCCTGGGGAACGACGATCACCTATGCCGCAAGCAAACTCATCGGCGATACGGGATCTGGCTACGGCGCGGTAACAGTCGGAACGGGGCTGACGCTTTCAAGCGGTACGCTGTCGATCCCGACCAGTTATCTCGCCTCGCCACCAGGCATCGGCGGCACAAGCCCGGGAGCTGGCGCATTCACGACTCTTTCGGCCACCGGAACTGTGACCTTCTCCGGATTGAACACGGGAACCGCCGCAGATGCAGTTTGCTTAGATGGAAGCAACCATCTCATCATAGCGTCCGGCACAAACTGCTATGGGGCTAGCGGCGGCGCGCCGGCAACCGCGGGTATCGCCATTTCAACGGCCGGAGCTTGGGGCACTTCCGTAACGATTGCGAGCATCACCGGAGTGGTCGTGGACAATAACGGCACGGTGACCGTCAGCTCGACGCTTCCAAGCACCACTCAGGTCACAACGCAAGCGGTCGGGGACAATTCCGGGAAAGCGGCGTCAACGGCCTACGCAGACAATTCGCAGATGATGTTTCCGATGAACACGCAGCCGATAGGGTCTGGATCCTCTTCGAATCTACCGGGCACGGCAATTTTTGGACCGCTCGTCACGGGCATCGCTTACACCATTCCGACCAATGGCGCGAATGGATCGGCGTGCGCATCCCAACTCGTTTTCGGAACCAACCCGGCCACATCCTGGGTGGGAACGCTTTATAAAATCCCTGGTGGGACGGGAACGCCAGCATCCATTGGAACCATCACCGTGGCGACCAACGGAGGACAAACCTGGAGCGTTACGCAGACTTCCTTCGCAGCCTCAGATGGATTTGCCCTGGTGCCTCCCGGTACGGTAGATAATAGTGCTGCAAACCCGATGCTCACTGTCTGCGTGGTGAAATAATGTTCAAGCGATTTCTGATTCTCCTGATTTTCCTGTTGGCCATCACAGGGAAAACGCTGGCCACGAACTGCCCAACCGGATATTCCTACGCCGTGGCCATCCCGATTGCCGCCGAAGCGGGAATGTCGGGAAGCAGCGTCAGTAATTTCCCGATGCTTTTTATCGGTGCCGGTGCGCTCGCCACAGTCGCCAATGGCGGCCAGGTTCAATCTTCAACCGGGGTTGACATCATCTTTTGCACGGCATCATCCGGCGGAACGCTGCTGAATTTCGAGCGAGTCTCTTACAACCCAGTAACCGGCGCCATGGAAGCCTACGTTCTAGTTCCGACTGTTTCAAAATCCTCGACCAACACCATCTACGTTCTTTTTGGAAATGCGAGCGCAACCGAACAGAGCAATCCAACTTTTTGGGCATCCTACAATTTCTTGGCGGTCTACCATTGCGGAACCCCATCAAGTCTGTCCGTGGCCGATTCCACGGGAACCAATACGAGCACGAATCACGGGGCCGTCGCCGGTACGGGAATTGTCGGCGGTGCGTGCGGTTTTTCAGGGTCGCAATATGTGGATTTGGGCGGATCTTCAACGCTGAACACCGCAACTGTCACCGTGGAGGCTTGGATCAACCCAGCGGCAACGCCAAATTATTCCGGAATCGCCGCTAAGTGGCACAACGCTTCACCCTATTCCGGCTACGAGCTTTACGCGGGCCTCGGCTCAAACGAAGATGTGGTTTGCCAGTTCGGCGGAGGATCGAACGGTGGGGCCTACACAACGTACAACACCAGCCCTGTTTTAACGAACGGGTCTTGGACCAACATCGCCTGTACGATCACCGGAACGACCCTGCTGATTTATAAAAGCGGCGTTTCCCAGTCACTGACGAACGACGCAAATCTTGCAACCGGCGTTGGTTCTCCCTCAGAGACCGGATGGATGGCCGGTACCACTGGCGGTTATTTCAACGGGAGCCTCGATGAAATCCGCATATCGAACGTGGCTCGTTCCGCGGACTGGCTTTACCTCACGTATCAATCCATCCAGAGCCCTGCGACTTTTTATTCAACGGGCTTCGTTAGTAATCCAACAGCCAGCCCGGCCGCCGGCAGCTATTTTGGCAGCCAAACCGTTACCCTGAGCGATTCAACGGGCGGCGCAACAATTTTTTATACGACTGACGGCACAACACCGACCCATAGCGGAAGCACGCCGACCGGGACCACGCAGGTTTATTCATCCACAATATCGGTGACCTCAAGCAAAACCATTAAGACCATCGCTTATCTCAGCGGGGCACCCGATAGTGGACTGGTCACCGCAGCCTATAGCATCCTCACGCAGGGGACGCTTGTTCAGGCGGTTTCTAAAAACGCCTATGGGAACGAAAGCCAGACCGTGACGTTGACCGCCGGGAATACGGCGGTCGTTTTCGTCAACACCGGCGGAGCAGCGGCTTCTATCAGCGACGCGCACGATACTTTCACCAAATGCAACAGTGCTTTCCCGGTGAACCAAGCCAGCATGTATCAGTATTGCTGGATCGCCAACAATCTCTACGGCGGTTCAACGACGATCAGCACTTCTGGAGCTTCCAGCGACACAGGCATAGTCATCATGGAGTTCACCGTCCCAGCCTCCGCCACTGGAGATGTTTACGGTGCCACGCAATTAAAAGGCACAACGGCAATGACCGTGACAACGAACCAGTCAGTTACCTCCTCGGCGGAACTGGTTCTTGGATTTTTCGCGCAGGATAGCGGGACTTACTATACGTGGACGGCAGGCTCGGGGTTCACGGCACCGGCGGGTGCTTACGGCTCTGGCGGAAGTACAAACCTCTCAGAGCAGGCGGAGTATCAATGGGTCGGCGGGGCAAGCGGAACGCAAACCTGCCCGGCCACGCAAAGCGTATCGAACGCCAGCTATTACACGGCGAACATCTGCGTAACCATCAAATTTTCGCTGGTTGCCGCGACGCCCACTTTCAGTATTCCGACAGGCACTTATTTTGCGCCCGTGAACGAAACCATCACGAGCCAAACCAGCGGATCGACCATTCTCTATTCAACCACCGGAACAGCGACAGACGCCGGAGGCTGTACGGCCGGGTCGGGAACTTCTTCCGGGGCATCGCCAGTCACCATCAGCAACATCACCGCGACGACGACTTTCAGCGCGCTCGCTTGCGAAGTAGGATATGCCGACAGTGGACTCGCCTCGGCCACGATTACCTCGGCACTCCCGATTTCCACTCTGGCGACGGACAATTTTTCTCAGTGGTATAACACGACCTTGCAATACGGTATTTCCCAAGGCCAATCCGGAAGCCCCTACCAGTATCCACTGGACGCTTTTTGGACGCAGGGAACCATTTCCGGCACGAACGTAGCGTACTGGACGCAGGACGGACCTATTCCCATCTGGCCCTATAACGATTGGGCCCAAAATCCCACGGGTTATGGCGTGCTCGGTGGCGGCACTAGCAATGGCGCTGGTGTCGCCCTTCGGACCGCGGAAACCTACAACGCAAACCAGTGGTCCTCCATAAAGGTTCACAGTAAAGGCTACGGAACAAACAGCGACGCATGGGTCGGCGTGCGGTGCACCGCGGGGAGTTCCCTGAATGGCGACTTCCTCGAAATTAAGCGAAGCAACAATACTGTCGTCTTAGCGGAATGCATCAGTGGGACTTGTTCTACGCTGGGCACGGCAACACTCCCTGCATGGAATGATGGCGATTCCTATACGCTGAATATTTTCGGAACCGTGCTCGCCCCACAACAAAATGGAAATCAGGTCACCGGCCTGAGCAGTACGTACACTTCCGCAATTTCGAGTGGAGCCCCATGCCTCGGAGCCTATGCGATCACGACCATTGGCAATTATCCGGGAGTGGTCGCGGCGCCAGTCGGATTACTCGCACTAGAGAATGGCTATTATCAGCTTGTCACGACAGCCGGGACCCTTGGCGGATCTCCGACATGGAACACGACTCCCGGTGGGACCACGACCGATGGTACGGCCGTCTGGACCAACATGGGGGCCATTGGCTATCAAACGGCTGGAGCGACCGCTACTCTTTACAACTGGAGCGGCGGAGATTTGGGAGTGAGCAGCCCTCCCATCGTGCCAATCGCCTACGCGCCTACGTATTCAAACTATGCCAATCTTTATACAAACACGAACACAAACATCGGGTATCCGTGGGAAATTGACGGCCTCCCAACATGGAGTCTCATCGTGCCGCTCGCAGCCGGAAGTAACTATGGGAACCTCGGAAATGGAACCTATGCATGGGGCGCAACCGCAGGCGCTTCCCAAGAGCATTACCAAGTTCCCATCACCGATACACAGTGGATTGAAGCAACCATCGCTCTGGACAGCACGGCGTGGAACAATCGCAACTGGTTTTTAAAATTGCAATCTCAGGCAAAAATTCCACCGACATGGGTGACCCCTCCCTATTCCGGATGCTACGACGTATGGTCCGTCTACGTCGGGGATGAGCCGTTCTACCAGCAATCATCTCTTTGCTCAAGCAGCTTGGAATATTGCGGAACAAATTTCCTTCATTCGACGTACGACAATGACACAACTTCAACACCCTATCCAGACGGTGGTTGCACCGGGGCGAACGGGAACTACAACATCTGGACGGCCTTTGGGTCGCTCTATTCGCCAATGTACGGAGATCAGATTTTGGCGAAATATAACGCGAGCCAGCAAAAGGTGACCGTCTACTGCAAGGGCGGAAACTCGCACTCGACAGGCTGGCCGGGGGCGAACACGGCGGTTACCGTACAGGTCCCCTCTTCAACCAGCGGAATATCCGGGATGGTCATCACCGTCAACGGAATTTACCAATTGGCGACTGAAATCCTCTGGACGAAGGCGATGCCCTTGCCGCTTGGCGCAATCGTGACTGATTCAAACGGCTATTGGCAAAAGGTGACGACGGCCGGAACGACGAATTCTACGGCGGCACCCGCATGGAACGACACGACCAATGGCGTTACCTATGACGGCGGCGGAAGTGCGGTCGTCTATCAATGTTTGGGATTGGCCGGCACTCCAACAACTGGGTCCGTACAGCCCTCCAGTTGGGGGAACAGCGGATCAAACGTAGACCACGGCGCCATCACGGTGGACGGCACGGTTATGTGGAGATATGTCGGATCCGCCTGCGCTTCAACGGCCGCATTTATTCAAGTCGCCTCCGTGCAACTGGTCGGATTCTCGAGTGGCTATCCGGGAATATGGGCGGCATCCGGAGGAAACGAACCGGCATTTCAATATGTGAATCTTGGCTACGGCGAACCTTGCTCAACTCTCTATACCTGCCTTGGAGCTTCCGGGCAACGTGGAATGATTTGGATGGCCTTCGACAAATTGGATTTGCTCGACCAGTTGCTTGACGAGGATGAGCAAATCAATCCACCATCGAATGCACCTTTGATTTATGCTCTAGGTACGTTTTGCCCGAGGCCATTGGAGGAGAAATGAAATTATTCACGCAGATTTTCGCAGTAGTGATTCTTTACAGCCTATGCTCTTGGCTTGCGGGAAGGGCACAAGACCCAGGCTGGAGTGAGAATCCCAAAATGAAAATGGCCCAAGCAAAAGCCGCGACTCAGAAATATGTTCCGACACAAGACCCGACCACCCATAATTGGTCTTGTCCGGCAAATACCGTGGCCGTTGAACCGTATGTGCAACCGCATGCAAACATCGGCCGTCTGCAACGTGCCGGAAATTCGGAAACCATTTTCATGAAAAAGATTTCCACCGACCCGCCGATCTGCATCTCTTTGCAGTAACTTGCCCCCTAGGATAGTTCGCGATAGAATGCGCCATGCTCAAGCGAAGAATCGTGTTGGACGACGAGGAATTGGCGGCCAGCATTCCGGAGATGCCGCCAGAGCCGAAGGCTCAGCCAGATTCATTTAAAAAGTCAGTATTCAATCCGCCTATTACGTATCCGCTGGGCTCGCCATTGCTTCTGACGCAGCCAACCTATGTGCCGGTTCAACCGTATGGCGGGCACATAGCGAATGTGGCGATGCCGATCACTCGCTGGCCCAACGCACGCAAAGTAACCACGCCGCCAGGAAGAGCCAATCCGGAACAGGTCTGGGCGCTTTGCCAGGCCTCCGCCGAAAAGGCACAGGCCCACAAGCTGATGAAATGCGTCATTTGCAAGACGCCCAACAATTTCGACGCGAATCTGGACAATTCGGTCGTAACCTGCAAAACTTGCGGCGACGAACAGACGATCAACGCATTGCTCGCAGCATACGAGGATTTATGAATTCCTCCCTCTGGCGGTTTTCTGCTGCTTCGCCGCCAATGGGAACATCGGAGGAGAGCAGCGGCAGATGTTCCAGGGAGGAAACTCTTGCGCGTAGCCCTTTTCGACATTCACAGCTATCTCGCCGGCACGTATTCCTTATTCGGATTCCGCGAAACGCTCAAAGAACTCGGCCACGAAGTTTCCGAATTCCCATTTCCCGGCAATGCCATCCAGAATGTGCCGGCGATTGCGGCCACCATGCCGACCATCACGCAGCTCAACGAATTCGACGTGGTGCTGGTAACCTACTTCGAATATGTCCAGCCCTGGCTAAAGGCGGTGTATGGATTTGAAAGCTGGAAATGCCTGCGCGTCCCGGTAATCGCGCGGTTCGATGAATCCATGGACCGCGGCGACCTGATGCTTCCGAGCCGTGTCCCGGAATTGCTGCAATGGGCAAATCACTATTCTTTTCCCGGCGCGCAGGATGCGGAAAAGTACAAAGGGCATTGGCATCCCTGCGGCGCCGATACCTCAATTTTCTATCCCGACCCGGAAACGCCCAAAAAATACGATGTCGGTTTCATCGGAACGCTTTACGCGCATCCCCTGGCCAATCGCCAGGAATATCTCCAGAAGTTGATGCCGCACGTTGGCAAGCGCACCAGGGTCTATTGCGGCGGCGTGCTTGTCCAGGACATTGAAGGCCCGAACGGACTGGAGACGGCCAAGCGACTGGCGCACAACTACCGCCAAATCAAAATCTTCTTCCACTTCCCGCCCGCCTCGCGGCTGCTGGTTGAAAAGGCCATGCAGGTGATTGCCTGCGACACGCTCGTGATGTATCCGCGTTTCCCGGACAACGAATCGAATAAAAATCTTTCCATTTTGAAGCACGGCAAGCATATTATTTATTATGACTTGGGCTACTACGCCCAGAACGGCATACAGGTCAAACACCTCATGGAAAATCCAGAACAAGTCGCGGAGATCGCAAAAGCGGGAGGGGCCTACGTTCGGGAGCATCACACGCTGCGCAAGATGATGGAATCCATTATGGCGCTGGCCGATGGTTCAAAGGTCGAAGCTGCCGCTGGTTAGCCATGGACGACCCCAAACTTCTCGAAGAAATCATTCAGGATTGGCCCTATCAAGAAACCGCCGCCGAATTGGCCGAATATCAGGAACGCTGCAAAATAACCCCGGCCACGCTTTGGGTTGGAACCGCACTCTGGAAAATTTTATGCGCCGTTTTTAACTGCGACGTTTTCTTTGTCGGCTCGGCCGCCAACATTCCCATCAAGCTTGAAGATAGCGGCTTGCTCGAGCCCCACGAATTTATCTTCACCCGATGAAAGGAACTGCATGGGCCTTTACGGCAAGTCACTTTACGTTTTAACGCCGATGTATGGCGGCCAGCTCACCGTCAACTACCACCATTCCTACACCGCGCTTCAGGTCGCTTGCCAGCATTTGAATATCGACATGGGCTCGAACAATATCTATAACGAATCGCTGATCAGCCGCGCACGGAATCGCCTGGTCGACGCCTTTCTCAAGGAAACTGCCCACACCCATGCCTGCTTCATCGACGCGGATATCGGCTTTGACCCGAAAGACATCATCAGCATGCTCGAGATGGACGAGCCTATCCTGGGAGTGCCCTGCACCAAGAAATCCATCCGTTGGGACCGCATCCAAATAGCGATCGCCATGCGCGCCATCGAGTGGGCTCGCAAAAATCCGCAGAACGGAAAGGAAGATTTATTCGAACAATCGCGGCGCTACCTGGAAGGCGGAACCGCCATCCCCGGACCGCTCCTGCCGAAAATAGGCGGAGACTTCGTGATGAACATGCTCGATTCGACGCAAAACATCCAACTCGACAGGCCCGAACCCATGCGGCAAATCGGCACTGGTCTTCTGATGATTCGCCGGGAAGTTTTCCAGAAATTCATGCGGGCCTATCCCGACCGCTGGTACGAGGCACGCTTTGACGGAGCATCCAATCCTGGACGGATCCATGACTTTTTCAAATGTGGGGTAAATCCAGAAACGCGCCAATACGATTCCGAGGATTATTGGTTCATCCACGACTGCATGGCGATCGGCTACAAGGCGATGCTTTGCCCATGGATCCGGACCACCCACATGGGCAGCAATATGTTCGAAGGGGATTTGCCGGCAGCACTTGGCAGCGTTGGGCACATCTTCTAGAATTAGACCATGACCAAGCGCATGGGCCGGAACAAGGATGGCATCATTCTGATTCCGATAAATGTCCCTGGCGCCACCGGAAGCGGTTCGGTCATGGCGCCGGTAATCGGAGATGGCGGAGTGGCCCCGCCGGCCGCGAACAACGCGATTTCCGAAGGCACGGCCCAAGGGGCGGGAAATACGCTGGCCCAAGGGTCGGGAAGCATCGCCGGCCCTTCCGGTTCGGGAACCGTCACCAAAAGTTAAATCTGGAACGTGGTGCAGAACCATTGTAAAGTGACGATATGTCGTCCCTGACTTTCCCGGTCAGTACAGCATTTGTCCTGTCTTGGACACTCGCAGACAGCGCGGGAAATCCCATCAACAATGCCACCGTTACCGCCAATCTTTATTCAGGCCGTTCGCTAGTCAATCCGGACGCCGTTCCCGGAACGATCATCGAAGCACTCTCCAATTTCCCACTCCCTTACGTGACCGACTCGAATGGAATCTATTCGGCAACCGTCGCGGCTTTTGACCCGGGCGACCTGGGCAATTTCGTTCTTACGATCGATGCGACGGTGCTTGAAGGCTCGGTCCAAACTCCCATCTATCACAAAGAGATTGCCATCGTTTTCGAAACGGCCGGTTCTCCGCTCGACCTCACCACCGTGGATCTCGTCAAGTCCTGGCATCCTGGATTCAGCGACAATCCCAGTACGGATGATGACGACCTGATCCAACTCTGCATTACGGCTTGGGGATACGAATGGCTGAACCGCACCGGGACTGGCGACCAAAACGGGGATTTCCAGCAATCGCCATTCAATGCGGTCTGCACGTTCAACGAAGTCTACGACGGCAGCGACAATACGCGGCTCTTTCTTCGCAACCGGCCCATCCGCAGCATCATTTCCCTGATGGTCAATGGGATTCAGATGCAAGCGGCCGGACCCTGGCCATCGTCCGGATACCTCATCGACGGATCTGCGCGAAGCATTTCGCTGCGGTCAGCCGGCATTGGCGTGGGCCCCAACGGTTATTCGGGAATTCTTGCTGGACCCTATCGCGCACTTGGCGGAGGCCTGCGTTTCTGGAAAGGCCAGCAGAACGTCGTCGTTCAATACACCGCCGGTTATAGCATCACGCCTGCTGATATCGTGCAATGCGCCAACAAGGTTGTTGCGCTGAACTATAAACGACGCCCCTACACCGACGAAGATAGTCGCGCGATGGCTGGCGGCGCAGGCACAACCAGGTTCCATACCTTCGATGTTCCACCGGAATGCCAGAAAATTATCGACCGTTACACAAGGATGCCCTAAATGTTTGTCGGGTTTGAATTCACCGGATGGATACGGCTGTCCAAGCGTCTGGACAAAGTGCCGCGCGTCGTGCGCGTGCTTACGAGTAAATTGAATTCGCTGATGATGCAGCTCCAATCGAAAATCGTCAGAGAAAATCTTTCTGGCCAGATGCTCCGAAGGCGCACGGGAAATCTCGCGCGAAGCGTGCGCGTCGAACGGGCGCATGTGGAAGGAAGAACGATTGAAGCGGGAATTGAAGCTGGCGGCTCAACCGCATTCTACGGGAAATTTTACGAATACAAACGCGCGGGCGGCACGGGCGGAGTCCCGCATTCCTGGGTGATCATGGCCACCAAGGCACGTGCGCTTCGATTTATATTGGACGGCAAAAAGGTATTCGCACAAAGCGTGCGGCACCCGCGGCTCGATGCGCGGCCATTCATGAGTTCTGCGATGCTGGATATGAAACCGTTTATCAAGGAACAACTGCAACAGGCGCTCGACGCAGAACTGGATGAATCATGAACGTACCGCGCGAACAAATCTCGGTGGCGCTTTTCAACCTGCTGAGTACCAATCCGCAGCTCACCCAGTTGGTCAAGACCTTTTCGCGGGTCCCGCGCCCCTGGCAGGAAGTGCCAACGAGCGAAAGGCCCTATCTCTTGCTGTTTAAGGGCGGGCCACAGACCGAAGGCTACGTTGGCCAGGAAGAGCATCCCGGACTCACCCGATACGTAATCCATTACAATCTCTGGCTTTATCTGACATCGGACCCCGCCAAAAAAATTACCGCCGAGACCGCCATCAATAACATTGCCGATGGGATCGACAACGCCTTCCAGACCCGCTCGAATGGCCAGCCCATCATCACTAACCGCGGTGAACGCCAAACCCTGGGCGGAATTGTGACCAATGCCTACCTGGTTGACGGGAGCGAATGGGGGCGGGAATTTGACGATAACAACGTCGTCATTTGCTGGCTCATTGCCGTGCAAACCGGCCTCTAGCCAAAACCGTACCTAAAAAAAACTCTTTTGACAATTAGCATTCCATGCGGTGTTTTTCTTCGTTAAGTTTTCCGTAGCCTGCATCTAGGAGGGCTACGACATGAGAATTTCATTTGGCGCCGGCCAGCTTTTCGCAGTACCGAAGAGTTTCAGCGGCGGTTCCTTCACGGGGTCGCCAGTGTGGTTTGCCACGTTGCAAGACGTGGACATCACGATCGACGCAACCATCAAAGAGTTGCGCGGCAACCTGCAGTTCCCCGACGACGTAGCCATTTCCGACAAAAAGATTACGTGGAAAGCCGGCTACGGTCGCTTCTCGATTGACGCCTGGAACAACCTGTTCTTCGGTGACACGATCTCCAAGGGCTCTGGTTCCGGCCAGACCGCTGGCGGCGGCGTTCCGCAAGTTCAGGAAGCCACCACGCTCAACGCCACGACTTATGCCGTCACCAACCACTCCACCTTCAACGAAGACATGGGCGTACTGTATGCCTCGACCCTGGCCCCCTTGCAGTATGTGACGGGCGCGCCGGCCGCGGGCCAGTACAACGTGACAGCGGGAACCTATGGCTTCAACGCCAGCGACAACGCCAAGGGCGTGCTGATTTCCTACCGGTACGGCATCAACACCGGTCGCGTGCTCGTCGCACAGAACCACGTTCAAGGTTGGGGTCCGACCTTCGAAATGGTGCTGTCGCAATCCTACGACGAATCGCAGGCTGGCACGGCTGGCGTCCCGAACTATCTCAACCTCTATGCCTGCAAGGCCGGTAAGTTGACGGCGCCCCTGAAGCGCGTCGACTACATGATCTCCGACCTGGAAGGCCAGGCCTTCGCGAACAGCGCCGGCTACATCGGCGAGTTCTACGAAGATTAATTTTCGCCCATCGGTCATCTCGCGCTTCGCGGCCAAGGCCAGCTTCCTCGGAGGCTGGCCTTGCTTTTTGTTGACAGAATTTTTTTCCGAGCTTAAGATTCAATCGTCGGATGGAAAGCCCTCCGGGAGACTGTCTCG
>Ga0335069_10012036_pt1 | contig 12187 bp, 10 predicted proteins | sample Lox_Sample_11_FD_206714 | JGI IMG/M metagenome (GOLD analysis project Ga0335069, IMG submission 206714) | Soil microbial communities from Loxahatchee National Wildlife Refuge, Florida, United States - Lox_Sample_1.1 | ecosystem: Environmental > Terrestrial > Soil > Wetlands | place: USA...
AATTCGGCCGCAACGGCCTCGACCTCGGCCGTTGCCGGTCCACTCGCATCCAGTTCAAAAACGGCTTGGCCATGGGCTGCGGCCTCCGCAAAGATCACCCGCTGAGTGATAACAGCTTGCAGGACTGGAACCGGATATGCGGCCAGTGCCTCACGCACGTCACGACCAATTGCCGTATTTGTTATTTTACGATTAATAACAAATACTGATTTAATGTTTTCCTTATAAATGCGTGCCTCTTCAATCAGTTTTACCACTTCCTCTGCGGCCCAAATATCGTAGGGGCTGGGCTGAACAGGAATCACCACAATGTCCGCCGCCATGATCGCGGAACGGGCCAGATCGGTCACACGCGGCGGCCCGTCAATCACAATGTGATCATACCCTTGCCCGATCTGGCCAATTTCCTTGTGGATAGACGGCCTGGGAAAACCAGCCACCGAAAAAAGCGGCTCACCTTCGCGGGCTGCGGCCCAATCCAGAGCGCTGCCCTGCGGATCTGCGTCGATCAGCAAAACCCGCGCACCGGCGCGTGTAAGGCTCGCAGCAAGGTTCACACTGAGGGTTGTTTTCCCTACGCCCCCTTTCTGATTTAGGACTCCAAAAATCATATTTCACCTTTTGCACTTTTGCGTTAATGTGATTTTACAGAAAACTACAAAATCGTCAATTTTACCAAAAACCAGATAACGCATGCTGCCGAGCATTCATACCTTTCCCAAGCGCTTGGGTTTTGGTATATTGCTTTATGCCGACTGTTTTCCGCTTTAACGGCCTGCGCGTCGTTATCTACCCAAACGATCACCGGCCAGCACATGTCCATGTTAAAGGGGCGGGCGGAGAAGCGGTGTTTATCTTGCATTGCCCCGGCGGTCCGCCGGAGCTTCGCGAAAGCTATGGATTCAAGCTCTTTGAGCTGAACACCATCGAGACGACGATTAACGGCCAACTGGCCGCCCTGTGTGCAGAGTGGAGTAACCATCATGGCAATTATTGAGCGCGATTTGGAACAGGCCGAAAACCGAATGCAGACACTGCGCGAGGCCGGCTACGCTGTTTCCGCCCGCTACGATCGACGTGCTTCGCGCGTTGTCGTAAACCTTAATACTGGCGTTCAACTCTCAGTGCCCACTCGAAATCTCGAAGGTTTGACTGACGCGCCGGAGGAGGACTTGGCTGAGATCGAAATCAGCCCTGCTGGTCTTGGCCTACATTGGCCAAAATTAGACGCTGACGTGTATGTGCCAGCCCTATTGCGGGGCGTGTTCGGTTCCAAGAAATGGATGGCTGCACTGCTTGGTGCATCCGGGGGAAAATCAACCTCGGCGGCAAAGACGGCGGCGGCACGACGGAACGGTCATAAAGGCGGCCGTCCTCGACGCGTCGCATAAGGAGCTTTAAACCACGCCCCAGCATCACTCACTCCGTTGACGTGTGTAAGGGCTGGTGTATGGCTCCCTCTGTGGGAATGCTTTGCTGCCAGCAATGTAAGTTGCGATGATTGAAATTCAAAAAACTATGTTTAAAGTATTCGTTTCCAGCGCCTTTTTATTGGCCGTGTCTTCTTTTGCAAAGCCAGCCCAGGCAGATGGGCCATCATTGGCACAAACGCTTGATTGGATGGACAGCACCTATAATCCACATCAGGGCGGATCGTCTGGCTATGGACTTGTGCAGCTTATCACCACCAACGGGACCGTTGGGCATCAATATAACGACATATTCAGTTATGTGAATTGCCAAATGACCCTCACTGCTCAGGAGATTTTCTTTAACAATCGTTCGCCCATCATGATTGTAACGACAATTAAAAAATTCAACCTCAGTGATATAGACCCTTCATCTTTTAGTATTTCAAAAACCGACTCGCAGGCCTACGGAATGGATTGCGGCCTCAGCCCCCTGCTTACTTGCGATACAGAGGAGTTGGATTTCGAGACTCGAAATCAGAAGCCTTTGATGGACAAAAATATCGATTCGATATTTCCAGCTCTAACGGGGAGTAATCATGAAAATAAGAATAGCGAAAAAACATTTGTTGCTAGCTTTCATTTCAACGATGTTAAATATGCTGATCGTTTTGTTCGGGCGTTTCAGCACACTATTGAGCTTTGTGGGGGACAGCCATCGCCTTTTTAATCGGTTACCAGCAATCAAGACGTACTGGTGGCAGCGCTGGACAGTATTTGAGCAGTCGGGCGGAATAAAGGAAAAGAGCCTGCCCCGGAAACGAGGCAGGCTCTTTTCACTACACACCTACGATCAGACTGCCGCCCCTGGATGCTGCGCGCCCAGCTTCGCAACATTCCCGGCCAAGTAGGGGGCCAGATGCGAGAGGCGAGCGCGAAGTCGGCAAAGGCGTTTGCGGGCAGAAGAGAGCGCGAGGCCAGGTATTTGCGGAGTTTCCCCCAGGCCAGCGGACAGCAGTAGCGAAACATCCTCCGGCGAGGATTTCGCTAAGATAGTCCCAAGGGTTTGCCGGGCCTCGTAGATCGCCTCAGAGGAAGGCGCTAAAAACTGCCCCCAATTTGAATGAGGGCCGTGGAGGCGCATAACTTTTGCGCGGTGACGTTCGCGCCGGCCAGCGGCAGCGACAATCCGGCTAACCTCCGCAGGGTCATCAGGTTCAATCTGGTTGGCCGCTATGCGATCGAGCTGGCGGTCAATCATGACCTCACATGCACGAATATCGGCTTCGCTCTTCGATGTGGCGCGGGAGTTTTGGAGGCGGGCAATCACGGCCCACGCCTCTGTAAGGGGCTGCTTCATAATGTTCATCCATGGTCTATGAACGATCGCTGTGACCGTCCGGATTGTAATAGACCGTTCAAAACCTGCCTGCGGCCGTGGCCCTTAAGCGATTATCATGGACACTATGCCAAAATAATCACCGCTGGGACCGCATGCTTCTTTCGAGACGGCGGGAAAAATCATGCCACCATTAGGTGGCATGATCAAGAGCACAACAATTTCGATTAGTGTGCGAGCTGGACTTTAAGGGTCTGCGACCAGGCTTGGCGGAAGTTGTCGAAAACTGCCACGGCGTCTTCGTTCGATTGACCCATCACGCTTTGGGTGCGGGCAAGCGACAAAAGCACAAGGTCCAGTACCGTGGTCAGTTTATTCCCTTGGTCCTGGGTCTCCGGGGCGTCTTCGTCATTCTCCACGTTCTTGTGCGTCATCAAGGGCTCATAGAGCTCGGTGTAGAACGGATGCGCCGTGTTGATCGTAAGGATCACGCGGCCAAACTTATGGTCAACATCGTAGAAGGGCCAAAACTTGTCATGGTGGAAGCGGATGATGTAGCGCGACGCCTTGATCCGTTGAAAAGCCTCATCTTCTGTCTCATTTTCCCGCTTCAATCCAACCGCAAGGCCGCGCAAATTCTCCTCGACCTGCGCCTTCTGTTCTTCGGTTAGATTGTGATCAAGCTGATCGGCCTGAAAAACATCAGCCTCCGATGCCTTCATTTCGGCAAGGCTTGGTCCTTTGGCCTTCTTCTCAGAAGCACGGCGGGCCTGAACTTCCTCGATGTCCGCTCGGATTGAGGCAAGGTCGTCACTGATTGCTTTGTTGATCGCCTCAATGACAAAGCTTTTCATGCGCACGCCCTGTTTGTTCGCGGCAACGCCAAAAGCTTCATCGAGTTCGCCAGAGAAATCAATCTCGATCCGATACCAGGCGGCCGTTGAGTGGCGCTTGGCAATTTTCGTGATGTGTCCAGCGAAGACCTCCCGATCGTTACGCAAAATCGAGATATTTTGATCGTTAAAAACGCCGATCTCTGTCAAAGTTTTGCGCGGAAGCTCCCATTCACGGATTGGCAGCGCGAATATCTTGATCGTGATGTTGTAAGAACTTTGAGGCGCACCCGTTGCAGGCTGGAAGGGAATTGTGCGTGTCGTTACGAGACGGCTTGTCTTCGCCGTAAGCTCCGCAAGTGCCGGATGGCGCGTATGACGTGCCGTGGGCATCGAAAAAGTCGGGTCGACGGCTTCGACAAGACGATTGTTAACATAGATGCGCAGACCCTTGGTGATTTTGCGCCGGTAGACGTGGCCAAAGGTTTTTGTGGCATCCTCGACAAGGGTTTTCGCCGTCGCAGAACTCAAGCGATCGCAATCAGGCATGTAAACGATCGTGCCCGATTTGCCCAACGCATCCTTAAGATCGACTCCATGCCCAACAAAAAGATTCTGCTCATTTGCATCGCGCGGAAAGCTCATGGGCGTCGCAAAAATGTTTACGACGTTCACATCCAGAGTCTCAAGATACTCAGGCTCGCCAACGGTGAGCAAATTCGCCTTGTCGCGGCCAATCGCCTCGGTGTCGAGGATTGTACGGTAAACCGCCCCAGGCTCTTGCCACGACATAATTTCCATGGCCGGGGCCATGGAAAGGCCGGCAGTCTTCATACCCATCCCAAAGCGACCGATTCCGGCACGGTTATTAAAGACCATCGAGCCGCCGAAGGAGGTCGCAACTTTCAGCACGTTCGGGGGCATGCCGAAACCGTTGTCATAGACAAGAATGTCGGTATTGAGAGCGCCTTTTTTGCCGGACTGGCGAATATAAACGCGAATTTCGGTCGCATCAGCCATGATGCCGTTGTCGATATGTTCGCAGATCGCTGAGGTTGTGCTGTCATAGCCAACATCACGCAGGGATTGAATGAAGGTTTGGGCAAGAAAGAGCGGCACCGCTGCCGACTCTTTGAGTGCCCGATTGAGCACCTGGCGGCCACCCCGGGGCGCATCCGTAGCCCAACGCGGGGTAAAACTGTCGGCTGGCTCGCTGTCCACCGGCAACGCAAAGGTCTGGGCAAGATTGTAGGCAGTGGTGTCGTCGTGAGTTTCGTTGATCTCGGTCATTTTAATATTCCCATCTGGTCTGTTGAGCGACGCTATGCGCTCTCAGGAAGGAGGAGCGGAATTGCCCCTCTATATTTAAGGAGATGGCCGACGCGGGTTTGTGACACAAAAGGTAAAAATTTTTTGTTTTAGAAAACTGCCCGCTCAGCGGAGAGGGGTCGTCACCCTGGAAATCGTCGCTACCCCGACATTGTAGCTCTCCGCCAGTTCTTTCAATGTCGCCCCTTCGGCCCGCCGCTGTTTGGCCTCGGCCCGCTGCTGCGGGGTAAGGGAAGGGGGGCGGCCCATATGCTTGCCGCATGCCTTCGCGCGGCTGCGCCCTTCGGCCGTGCGCGTACGGATCAGGTCGCGTTCTACGTCCGCCAGACCGCCGAGGACGGCCAACATCAGCCGCCCGGTGCTGGTGCCGGTGTCAGCCCACGGCTCGGCCAGGGAGCGAAAAGCCGCGCCGGCATCGGCAATCCGTTTGACAATGCCGAACAGGTCGAAGGTCGAACGGGCCAGACGGTCGATGCGCGTCACCAGCACAACGTCGCCGGCGTTGAGCTGGGCGAGCATCCGCAACAGCTCACGCCGATCTGCGCGAGCACCCGTCACCTTTTCCCGATAGATGGGCGCACACCCGGCCGCCCGTAGCTGGTCAAGCTGGGCGTCGAGGCTTTGGCCGTAGGTGCTGACGCGGGCATACCCCATCAGCCGATTTTGGGGTGCTTTTTCGGTCATACCTTTTGGAAACTGTAACCCCTTGAACTATCTGACTCAAGGAGATTTTCCAAAAGTCTTGACTTTCAAAAACGCGCACGCGTTTCAGAAAACCGCCATCGCTAATGGCTCGGCGAGTTTTTGTTACTATTTTGTCCCTGGATTAACTGGACAAGCTTGGACTGAAGCCCCTGTTCAAGCGCCTGCGCCACGGCCATCGCCGCCCCGCATATGATCATTCCAGCTGGTACAGTGACGAGGAGGAGCGGCGGAGTTGCCTGTCCGACATTCCAACCGACAAACGCCCCAATTGAGGCACCCGTCCCGCCTCTCACTAGCGAAAGGAAGTCAATCTGCAGTGGTGGTGATTTCGAGATAATAATGGCCTCTGTGCGCAGAATCTCGCTCGCCCAAGCGGATTTCATCTCCTCTTCCGTCGCGTCTAGCTTGATACCATTTACGAAGGGAAACGGAGACCTATACGCGCCACCTATGGCAATCACGGCCATTTCGAGAGCTCGCGCCGCAAAGGAGTCGCCCCCATCGGTCCCAAAAAGAGGCACGATTCCAAGGTTCGTGGCAAGGGTGAAGGTCGATCCGACTCGTGCCATCTCATTTGTAGCAAACATCTCTTTGGCAACAAAAACAAATGAAGCGGCAACCTCTCCGCTTACTAGTGTAGTTTGAATAATACGACCTAGCCCCATCGGTTTCCTTTCCTCAGAGGCTCCCCGTCAATCTCCTGAGCCTAGAAAATGATACCATCATATAGACTTCGGCTACTAGCAGATCGTTTGCTGGTTCGACTTCACCTTCTGGTTCCCCCCAGAGCACTTCCGTACCGCATGGAATAGCCATCACTCCGCCGCGTCACGGATGGGTGGCGCGGCTGGTGTGAAGGCTGCAACCCGCACCGGAAAATCCTCCGGTTTGAAGCTAACCCGCAGCCAATGTCGCCGCCTCGCCACCTTTAGATAGCCGGTCCAGGGGGCGAGCTGCATGATCTCGGAATCCATCACCGCCGGCTCGCGATGCTCCCGCACGGCGTAGGTGGTACTGGTCGATGGATTCGGCCCCTGGCTTCGCGAGGTGGTGATCTCGTCCCGTTCTACCACCCGGTCGCCGATCACCTCGGATGCAAATCGTGCCGTCCCGCCGCCTTCGCTCGATCCGCAGCAAAGAATCAGTTTGTTGTTACAATTCTCAATGATTGTGTTGGCATCAGCCTGACCATAAACACTGCGCACCTGGGCGATGGATTGCAGCCCCAGTACCATACAGCCGCCTTTCTTGCGCAACCGCGCCAGGGCATCCTTAAGGCCCTGGATGCGGCCCAACGCGTCCAGCTCGTCAATGTGGAACCATATCCGCCGCGTTTTAGACGCCGGGAGCGACAGGGTCTCTGCGATCGCCAACCCCATCCAGCACGAGATTAGCCCCCGGAGCGCCGGGATCTGCTTCGCCTGATAGGGCATCCAGAGCGATCCCTTACCCTCCCTTATCCAGCGCCGGACCGAGAAGGCCGGCCCCTGCAGGCGCGCGAGCTGGCGCATGTTCCCCAGGGCCGGCGCCAGGGTCCCCATAATGCTCCCCAGCATCTTCTCGTTGCCTGCCTCGAAATACCGGTGTGCTGCCGTGTCCTCGCAGAGCTGCGCCAACTTCTCCGTGCCGGCCGTCGCCATCACCCGGAAGAACGTGTCTGATGAGCCGAGCTGGTTTTGGTGCCAGGTTTCCAGGCATGTCGCAAAAATCTCGCGGGAGTATATCGCCCACTCGCTGGCGCGGTCTTCTCTGGGAAACGGCACCACGGCTTCCGCCAGCAGGCGATAGTCCGTGTCGTCCTCGATCTCCGCCAGCACGTCCCACTTGGCACTACGCGCGTCAGCCGGATTCAAGATCACGTCGCCCTTTTGATAGAATAGGCTCATGGCGCCCCCGTCCGGATCAGCAACAACATGCCGGTCCCCGCGCGACAGGGCCGTGAACATCATGCTCTGGAGCGCTACGGTCTTACCGCTGCCGGTCGTACCGACCACCGCCGTATGCTCATTTTCAGCCGCCCGATCGAGCACCACCCCCGCCAATACCGTACTGCCAGCCTTGACGGCCTTGCCAATCACAGCCCGGCTATTACCCTTGGAGTCCTTGATTTGCGTGCCCCTGAGCGGAGCCTCGTCCTTGGGAGGGGCCAGCAAGAGCGGCACCAGCCCGCCGGCGAGGAAGGCCATACCCGGCATGACGAAGGCGCGTGCGAGTTCGTTGGGCATGGGCGCCCAACGCATAACCGCATAACCGATCATAGCTCCAGCCAGCCAACCGATCGCTGCCTGGGCCAGGCTCAACCAATGCCGGTGCAACGCCCCGATGATCGCGCCATACAACAACACTCCCGGCAACACCGCCGCCGTGAAAGCGGTGGGGTATCCAACGGCAATCATTGGCGGCCAGCGCCACGCCACATAGGCCCAAAAATTGTCCCGGTAGGCCCAGGCTTCGCGGACCAGGTCCCACATGTTCAAACGGTCTTGTAACGGGAGGATATCCCGCGCGGCAAAGTGCCAGGCGAAGCCAATCGCGGCCCCCCCAAACACCAAGCCTCCCAAGAAAACAATCCACTGATCGTCATTGTTCCTCGCGCCCATAAGTCGCCCTCCTCTGTCCGGCATTGGCTACAGCGCAACCGATCCGTGTCTTGTCGAGAAACTTCGGTGCACTAGTTGCATCATAGCGTGTATTATGATACGTCATATGTGTCTAGACAATTTTTGGAGCAATATGAGATGGAAATCAGGGACCAGATGACCGCCTCGGTTCGTCTTACAAAACAGGCGGCTCAGCGGCTGAGCGTCTTCCTCGGAAGCCTAAAGACACAACCGAAGAACATGAACGATGCGCTGAATCTGGCGCTATCCGACTTGCCGGTTGCCAGCTTCATTGATGAATTCACCACGCTGCAGCAGGATGAGCGGAAATCTCTCATCGGGATCAATGATCAGTTCCGTTCCACGGGTTCCCTGAGGCGGTCCGACTATTATTACCTGGTCTTGATGGCCAAACAGGCCGCCATTGCGTCGAAGAAAGAGCAGGTCCGCCATCAGTCCATCCAAGCCGTCCTTGAAATGACCCTAGAACTCTGGGAGCTCATCAAGGATCAAGATAAGGAAGGCCATCGCGAACGCTACATGCTGGGCAATATCAGCGGCGGCCATTCCGGCAAGGCAAGCCATGCCCTGGCAACGCATATTCCGGCGTACATCCAACAGTCCAAAAATCACCCCTACCCCGCTACCCTCGAGTTTGCCCTCCGGAATCCTGAAATAATGCTGCGTGATGACCTCAGCAGCGTTGATAATGCAGTCATCAATCAGAGGATGCACAAATATTATGACGCGCTGCACGGAATGGCCGTCAGGTACCTTTATCTTCAAACCAAGCAGCCCCTCGTCCCATCTGAAAATCAAGGCCATTTCAAACCAAACTTCTCCGGAAACTTCGGACCTAGTGGGAAACTTCATTTTATACACGGTCAGGACAAGAACTTCAGCTTTGTGATCACGCTTAAAAATTTTAACATCGCAGCGAACAATATTGTTGAAGCAGAAGAGTTTTTCGCGGCCTTCACCCCGCTCAATAAGCCAAATCTCAGCTATCGTGGTGAGAATTTCTTGCTGACGCACACGGATCAAAGCAGCTATTTTGAAGGTGGGTTTGTCCTTCAAGACAGGATGTTTCAAACCTCAATCACTAGGTCCGAGTACGACGAAATCTCTGCAGCCATTTCCGAAATGCTTGCCGACACACGTATTCAAGACGCTCTCAAGGAGACTTACGAGCGCTACGGGACCATCTAAAGGCTACGATCCCGATCCTGCCCTTTGCCCTGCCGCCGCTCGGCCGCCGGCTTGTCACGTTCCTGCATGGCTTGGCGCAACTGTTCTGGAGTCTTGCGCGCTCCAGGAGAAGTCTGCGCGAAATTCTCCTGCAACTTTTGGCGCCGGGCCTCGGCCGCGCTTGGATCGGACGCTTGGTCCTGCCCGAATTGTGCCCGTAACTGCTCGGCCCGATTGGCTTCCTGGCCTCCTGCATTTTTAAACGCTGCTTGCAAATCCTGTCCAGCCTTGGGCTGGACAACATCCATTATCGCCGTCACCAAGCGCTGCATTCCGCGAGGTGCCGGCACGATGATCTCGCTCTCGACCCCCCGGCGCTGCGCGTAACCGGCCCGGTCATAATCCAGCGTGGTTTCTTTGAGCTGCGCGCGGGATAGCCGCGCCGTCAGCGCCGCCAAGTCGCTGAACTCATCCCGCCCGGCATACAGCGCCACCCCGTCACGGTGCCGCGTCATCGCCACATAGGTCAAATGCCGGTCCATCGACCCGGACGCCAGCACATAGGCCCGGCCCACCGTCGCCCCCTGCGATTTATGGATGGTCGTGGCATAGCCGTGATCGACCGCCGCGTAATCCGCCATCGAGACGGACACGGCCCGCCCCTGGCCCGGCCCCTTGGCGGAGTCCAGCCGGACCGAAAGATACCCCTCCGTAACCTTCTCCACCGTTCCCAGCATGCCGTTTTTGACGCCAAGCTCACGGTTATTCTCCCGGAACAGCAGCCGGTCGCCCGGTGCGAACGCCCGCGCTCCCTCAGCCGTCTGATAGACCAGCTCGCCTGCCAGATCACCGCGCGCCTGCCGCGCGGCGCGGATCGCCTCGTTAAGCGCCTGCACGTCTACCCGGCGATGCGCCAGCACCAGCCGCGAGCCGCCCGGCCGGGCTTCCATGTCGGCCATCACATCGCGCACGATGGCGCCGCGCGCGCTGACCCCGTCCTCCGCGAAATTGATCGCGCCGCGCTCGGCATAGGCCGCCAGCCCTTCGGCCGTGCGGTGCCGGCCAAAATCCATCGACGCCGCCCGCTGCCAGCCCTCCCGCTGCCGGCGAATCCCCTCCAGCTCGACAAACCCGACACGCTCGGCCACGGCGCGGAACGCCGCCCCCGCGCCAATGGGCTGTAACTGCTCCGGATCGCCCACCAGCACGATTTTCGCCCCAGCCTGGTCGGCCGCGGTGATGAAGTGGGCAAGCTGCTTCGACCCCACCATGCCGGCCTCGTCGATGACGAACACGTCGCCCGGCCCCAGCCTGTCGAAGCCGCGTTCCCAGCCCCGCTCCCATGATGCCAGCGTCCGCGACGCGATACCCGCCGATTCCTCCAGCCCCTCCGCCGCCTTGCCCGCCAGCGCCGCGCCATGCACCCGGTAGCCATGCGCCTCCCACGCTTCGCGCGCCGCCGCCAGCATCGTGCTCTTGCCCGCCCCGGCCAGCCCCACCACCGCCGCGATGCGCTCCGGCCCGGCGACATGCGCGATGGCCGCCCGCTGCTCCTCTGTCAGCCCGTCCCCGCCAACCCGCCGGATCGCCGCATCCTGCCGCGTCACCGCCGCCGCCACATGCCGTCCGGCCACGGCATAATCGCGCCGCGCCTCCATGCGGTCGGCGCTCAGCGCCATGTCCCGCTCGATGGCCACCATCTCCCGCGTCGAATACCGCGCCGGCTCCACCAACCGGCCCGCCGCGTCGCGCTGCTCGGCCTGCAGTTCGACCAGCGCCGGGGACGCCATCACCTTCGCCAAGGCGCTCTGGAATTCCTCGGCCTCGCCGATATAGCGGTGCAGCGCCCGCGCGATGTCGTGCCGGTCGAACACGCTCTTTTCCGCCGTGATGATGGTCAGTACCTGGTCCGGCTTTTCCCGGATCAAATCCGCGTTGCGTCGCGCCGTCTCCTCATCAATCCGCACCCGCGACACCGCCTTGCCGCGCCGCTCCATCTGCGTCGCCTGCACACCGACATGCTGCGTCGGCTCGATCTCCAACCCCCGCTCCGCATGGCTGCGATGGTCGATCCTGAGATCCAGCCCAGCCCGCGCCAAATGCACATTGCTCAACTGCTCCCAGTTGATCCGCATGTCCCGCAACTGTTCATGCGTCGTCGGCAACCCCAGCGCCACCAGCTTGCCGTTCTCCAGCTCCAGCTCGGATTTGCCGCCCAAGCCGTCCAGTTCGACTTTCCGGGTCGTCAACATGATATGCGCATGGTGATTGCGGATATCGGTCGCACCGTGCGGGCTGTGGATCGCAAAATCCACCGCCACCCCATACCGCTCGGCCAGCTTCTGCGCGAATTCGCGCGTCAAACTCACCCGCTGCTCTGGAGACAACTCCGCCGGCAGCGCCACCTCGATTTCACGAGCGACCCGCGCGTCCTTGCGTTTCTCGGCGACCTCCGCTGCATTCCATAACCCTGAACGCTCCCGCGCCCATGCCGGTCCTTGGCCATGGATCGAGCTACCGTCAGCCGCGATTTGATCACCCGGCAACACAATCTCGGCATGTTCAACTCCGGAACGCCGGGTGAAATCATGCACCAGCCCGTCGCGTTCATTGCTCAGCTTTTCCGCCGACCGATAGGCGGCGGCGGCCACAGAACTCCTGCCGCTAGACCGCGAGATCGGCTTCATGCTGAGATGATAGATCGCCATCTCATTTCTCTCTACCAAGCCTTGAGTTGCGCAGCAACTCGTAAGTGCGCCCTTACGTATGCTACGATTCGGTATA
>Ga0335069_10012037_pt1 | contig 12187 bp, 9 predicted proteins | sample Lox_Sample_11_FD_206714 | JGI IMG/M metagenome (GOLD analysis project Ga0335069, IMG submission 206714) | Soil microbial communities from Loxahatchee National Wildlife Refuge, Florida, United States - Lox_Sample_1.1 | ecosystem: Environmental > Terrestrial > Soil > Wetlands | place: USA: Florida...
CGCCTATCGCGGCGGTTCAGCGGTGCTGCTGCACGACGTCGCCGCCGTCGTCGACTCGAACGAAAACATCCGCAATGCCGGCCTCTACAACGGTCTGCCGACCGTCGGTGTCATCGTCTACCCGATTCCCGGCGCCAACATCATCAAGACCGTCGAGTCCATCAAGAAGGTGCTGCCGGCCGTGCAGGCGACGTTGCCGGCGAACATGGAGCTGCACCTCGCGCTCGATCGCTCGCAGTCGGTGACCGCGGCGGTCGGCGACACGGAGCGCAGCCTGATGATCGCGGTCGTGCTCGTGATCGGCGTCGTGTACGCCTTCCTGCAGTCGCCGCGTGCCACCCTGATTCCCGCCGTCGTGCTGCCGCTGTCGATCGTCGGCACCTTCGGACCGATGTACCTCCTCGGCTACAGCATCGACAATCTGTCGCTCATGTCCCTGACGATCGCCACCGGTTTCGTGGTCGACGATGCGGTCGTGGTGCTCGAGAACGTGGTCCGGCACATCGAGTCGGGCAAGGCGGTTCGCGAGGCGGCGTTGCTGGGAAGCGCGGAAGTGAGCTTCACCGTGATCTCGATGACCCTGTCGCTGATCGCGGTGTTCATCCCGATCCTGCTCATGCCCGGTGTCGTCGGCCTGCTGTTCCACGAGTTTGCCGTCACGCTCTCGATCGCCTTGCTGATCTCGCTCGTGGTATCGCTCACCGTCACGCCGACGATGTGCGCGTATCTGCTGAAGCGCGGCACCGGCCTGCACTCCCAGGCGCGCTGGGCGTTGTGGGTGGACGGACAGTTCGAGCGCTTCAAGGCGATGTATGCACGCTCGCTCACCAAGGTGCTCGATCACGCGCTCCTCGTGGGGCTGTCGCTGGTCGGGATGATCGTGCTCAACGTCCTGCTGCTGCGCTTCCTGTCGGCGACGTTCTTTCCGGAGCAGGACAACGGCCTGCTCATGGGGCAGATCATCGCCGATCAGAGCATCTCCTTTCAGGCGATGCAGAAGAAGCTCACGCAGTTGCAGCAGATCGTGCAGACCGATCCGGCGGTGAGCTCCGTCATCGGCTTCACCGGCACGCGGGCGCTCAACCAGGCGAACGTGTTCGTCGCCCTCAAACCCCTCGGCCAGCGGCGGCTGTCGGCCGACCAGGTCGTGCAGCGGTTACGGCCGAAGCTCAACAAGGTGTCCGGGGCGCGGCTGTTCCTGCAGGCAGTGCAGGATCTGCACATCGGTGGACGCCAGTCGGCGGCCGAGTACCAGTACACGCTGACGAGCGACAACCCGGGCGCGCTCTATGAGTGGACGCCGAAGCTGGTCGATGCGCTCGGCCAGGAGCACGATGCCATCGTCGATGTGAACTCGGACCTGCAGCAACACGGCCTGCAGACCTATGTGACCATCGACCGCGGCACCGCGATGCGCTACGGCTTCGCACCGAATCAGATCGACAGCGTTCTCTACGATGCCTTCGGACAACGCACCGTGACCACGATCTTCAATCCCTTCAATCAGTACTATGTCGTCATGGAGGTGGCGCCGAAGTACTGGCAGTTCCCGCAGATGCTCGAGCGCACGTACTTGAGCACCGCGGCCGGCAACCCGAGCGGCAGCGCGCAGACTCAGGCGCAGCCCGGCACGGTGAGCGGCATCACGCCCTACGCGGCGATCTCCTCGGCCTCGACAACCCCGAGCGGCACGAATGCGCTCAACTCCAACGCGCAGGCGAACGCGGTCACGAACAGCATCTCGAACAGCAAGGGCGGTACCTCGACCGGCAGCGCCGACAGCACCGCCGCCGAGAACATGGTGCCGTTGCGAGCGTTCGCGACCTACGTCAACAATCATACCGCCACCCAGGTCAATCACCAGAGCGGCATGGTGGCGGCGACGCTCTCCTTCAATCTGCCGCCCGGGGGCTCGCTCAGCAAGGCGAGCGCCGCCATCGAGCAGGCGATGCGCGATCTGCGCATTCCGGCCTCGATCCGCGGCTCGTTTGCCGGCGCGGGCGCGGTGTATGCGCAGTCCATGGGAACGATGCCGTTGTTGATTCTGGCGGCGCTCGGGGCCGTGTATATCGTGCTCGGCATCCTCTATGAGAACACGATTCATCCGATCACGATCCTCTCCACGCTCCCCTCGGCGGGCATCGGCGCGACCCTGGCGCTGCTCATCTTCGGCACGCCGTTTTCGGTGATTGCCCTGATCGGCATCATTCTGCTGATCGGCATCGTCAAGAAGAACGCGATCATGATGATCGATGTGGCGATCCATCACGAGCGCGCGGGAGGCATCGATCCCAAGCAGGCCATCCACGAGGCGGCCGTACTGAGGCTGAGACCGATCTTGATGACGACCGCCGCGGCCGTGCTGGGGGCGCTGCCACTCGCCATCGGCATCGGCCAGGGCGCATCGCTGCGCCAACCGCTCGGCATCACGGTGATGGGGGGCCTCATCCTGAGCCAGGTGTTCACCCTGTACACGACCCCGGTGATCTATCTGGCGCTCGACCGGCTGCGGCTCGTGATCCGCCGCCGCACGGCGGGCATGTCCTTCCGACGGGATCCGGGGTCCGGAGCGAGGGCCGACGCATGAGGCGTGCCAGGACTTCACAAGTGTCGAGAATCGTGGTCGGTGCTGCGGCCACGGCCTGCCTGAGTCTGGTCGGGTGTGCGGTGGGACCCGACTATCATCGCCCCGGCGCGCCGGTCGCCGCGCAGTTCAAGGAGCGACCCGATGCAGATCAGCCGCAGTGGCGGCAGGCGACACCCGCCGATGCGGCGCCGAAGGGCGACTGGTGGACCGCCTTTCACGATCCGTTGCTCGATGAGCTCGAGCCGCAGGTGGCGGTGTCGAATCAGACCGTGCGGCAGGCGTACGCGAACTATCGTCAGGCGGTGGCTGAGGTCAAGGTCGCCCGCGCGCAGCTTTTTCCAACCCTCGGACTGACGGGATCGGTGACCCGTACGGGAGGTGCCGGCGGCGCTGCGACCACGACGGGCGCGGGCTCCGCCGTCGCGGTCACGGGGGGCGGTGCCCGCAGCAGCCTCACCTCCGGAACGCTCGAAGGCAGCGCGAGCTGGACGCTCGATCTATGGGGTCAGGTGCGCAGGCTCGTCGAGGAGAACACCGCCATCGCCCAGGCCGACGAGGCGACGCTCGCGAACGCCACGCTCTCCGAGCAAACCTTGCTTGCGACCTCGGTGATCGAGCTACGCATGGCGGACGCCGGCATCGATCTCGAGGAAAAGACGGTGAAGGCCTACCAGGACGCCCTGCGCGTCGTGCGCGCCCAGGGCGAGGCCGGTGTGAGCAGCGCGCCGCCCTCGGCCGTGATCAGCGCCCAGGTGCAGCTCGAATCCGCGCAGGCGGTGCTCATCGGCTTGGGGGTGGCGCGGGCGCAGTATGCACATGCGATCGCAGTGCTGGTCGGCAAAAATCCCGCGGACCTCGATATTCCGCGCAGTACGCAGATGCCGACGCTGCCCGAGATCCCGGTGGGTGTTCCCTCGACGCTGCTCGAGCGGCGTCCGGACATCGCCGCCGCAGAGCGCACCATGAAGGCGCAGAACGCCGCGGTCGGCGTCGCCGTGGCGGCCTACTATCCGACCATTTCACTGGCCGCCGCCGGAGGCTTCGAGCAAGCGCCGCTCGCGGGGCTGCTGCATGCCGCCAATCACGTCTGGTCGATCGGCGCCAACGGCAGCGAAACGCTGTTCGATTTCGGCGCGCGCCATGGCCAGGTGCAGGCGGCGCGAGCGGCCTACGATGCGGCGGTCGCCAACTATCGCAACGTCGTGCTCACCGCCTTCCTCGACGTCGAGAACGACCTGTCGAATCTCCGGATCCTCACCCATCAGGCGCAGGCGCTCGAGGTCGCGGTGCACGATGCCGTCCGCGGCACCGAGATCGCGCTGCACGAGTTCGAGGCCGGCACGGTCGACTACACGACGGTGGCGGCCGCGCAGGAGATCCAGCTCGCCGATCAACAAAGCGCGCTCAGTGTCGAGCAAAGTCGTCTGCTCGCCGCGCTGTCACTCATTGCGGACCTCGGCGGCGGGTGGTCGCAGAGCGACCTGCACTCGCCGTCGCGTCCGATGAGCCTGCCGGCGGATCCCTCCGAGCCCCCGGCGCGCTAAGTCTTTCCGGTGTGAGCGATTTCAGGCGCGGCGTAGCGCGATAGCGAGAAGCAGCGCTGCGCCGCCGGCGGCGTGTATGGCGAGGGTGATCTCGATCGAGCGTTTCAGCCGCCCCCGGTCGTGCATCTGGATACCCACGCCCGCGTAGGCGCCGAGGCCGGCCAGTGCCAGGGCGCCGATCGCATACCCCGTGGGAAGCACCTTGAGCACGACGGCCGCCGCGCCCGCTGCGAGCGCCGCGCCCGTCAGCGCGTGATAGAGCCGGCGCGCAGACCCGACTCCCAGACGCACGACCAGGGTGTTTTTTCCTGCGCGCCGGTCCGCCTCGGCATCCGGCACCTCGTTGATGAGCAGGATCGCGGCCGCCCAGGCGCCGACGGGCACCGACAGCAGTACCGATCCCGCATCGAGCCGCCCGGTCTGCAGCCACACGCAGCCGAGCAGCGGCAGCGCTCCGAACGCGAGCGCAACGGCGCTCTCGCCGAGACCGCGCGCCGACAGCTGGGCCCCCGGCAACGAGTACAGCAGTCCGAGGCTCAGGCCGGCGAGCCCCAGCACGATGACTCCGGGTCCGCGCAGTGCGGCAAGCAGCGCGCCGAGCATCAGGGCCGCGCTGCTCAGCCCCAGCGCCAATTGCAGCATCCGCGTACGCGACAGCAACCCCGCTTGAATGAAGCGCGAGCCGCCGGTAAAGGGATAGATGCGCCCCGTGTTGCCGTCATCCGCGCCGATCAGATCATCGCCGACGTCGTTGAACACGTTGGCGGCGGCATGGGCGAGCAGGGTGCAGGCGAGGGCGAGGAGGAACATCGGCATGTCGAAGCGCCGATGGACCGCCGCGGCCCACGCGGTGCCGATCAACACGGGCATTGCCGAGGCGATGAGGAACGAGGGCCGGGTGGCGAGAACGAGGCGTTGGACCCCGGCGAGGGCCCCGCGACGAGCCAGCGAGGGGGGCGGTGCGTCGGCGTGTGGATCCGTGTCGGCCATCTTGAAGGGCAAGCTTACCGGCCCGCGTGCGCTCGAGGGGTAACGATCGGACTTTCACTTAGTCCGTTGCAGCCTTCCCTCATGAGCAGCTGATGCAAGGTATCCGTAGTCTAGCCGACCATTTGCGAGAACGTGCCATGCCGAACGAGCGCGCGCTGCTCACCGATCTTTATCAGCTGACGATGGCGCAGACGTACTTTGCGCTCGGCATGCACGAGAGGGCGGCGTTCGAGCTGTCGGTGCGGCGTTTGCCGGCCGCGCGCCGCTTCCTCGTCGCGGGCGGTCTGGAGCAGGTGCTGGACTACCTCGAGCAATGGCACTTCAGTGACGGCGAGCTCGAGTATCTGGCCACCTGCGGTCTGTTTCGGGAAGATTTCCTGCACCATCTGCGCGGCGTGCGCTTTACGGGCGATCTCGAGGCGATGGCCGAGGGCACCGCGTTCTTCGCCGAGGAGCCGGTGCTTTGCATCCACGCGCCGCTCATCGAGGCGCAGCTCATCGAAAGCCGACTCGTGAACCTCGTGCACTACCAGAGCCTGGTTGCCAGCAAGGCGGTGCGCTGCGTTCTGGCGGCCGGCGGCCGCGCATCGCTGATCGACTTCGGCATGCGCCGCGCGCACGGCGCGGAAGCGGCGCTGCTCGCCGCACGCGCCGCCTACCTTGCCGGGTTCGATGCGACGGCCACCGTCGAGGCCGGCCGCCGGTTCGGCATTCCCCTGTCGGGCACCATGGCGCATGCCTTCATCCAGGCGCACGACCGGGAGGCGGATGCGTTTCGGCGCTGGGTCGAAATGCAGCCGACCCCGACCACGCTGCTCATCGATACCTACGACACGCTGCGGGCCGCGCACTGGGTGGTCGCCCTTTGCCGCGAACGCATCGCCCGAGGACTCGATCCCAAAGTGCACGCGGTGCGGATCGACAGTGGGGATCTTGGCACGCAGGCGCGGCGCGTGCGGCAGATCCTGGACGAGGGCGGATGCTCGTTCGTGCGCATCGTGCTGAGCGGCAACCTGAATGAGTACCGCGTGCAGGAGCTCGGTGCGACGAACGTGCCCGCCGATGCCTTCGGAATCGGTACGGACCTCGCCGTATCCGCCGATGCCCCGGCGCTCGACATGGTCTACAAGCTGGTCGAGTACGCGGGCAAGCCGCGCTGTAAAACCTCCTCGCTCAAGCACACCTGGCCCGGCCGCAAGCAGGTGTTTCGCGAGCGCGATGCGCAGGGGCGGATGCTTCAGGACCATCTGGTGCTCATCGACGAGGAGCCCCCACCCGGAGCGCCGCTGCTCGAGGCGCAGATGCGGGCAGGACGGCGAATCGGCCGGCGCCTCGGGCTTCAAGAGGCGCGCCATGCCCTCCAGCGGGAGCTCGCCGCGCTCCCCCCGGCGCTGCGGGCGCTCGACCCCTCCGTCAACCCGTATCCGGTGAGCATCTCGGCCCGCCTCGAGGCCCTGGCGCGCAGCTTCGCGACCGGCGCTGTGCCGTAGGGGTATTTCCTTATGCTCTCGAAGGGGGCGAGCGATGCAGTATCGGCGTGTCCCTTGGGGAGTGCCGTCATGTCCGAAGACGCCGATGAGAGCGATGGATCCACGAAGCCTTATGCCCCGGGAGCGGCCTCCCAGAAGCCGACGGAGGCGCTTCGGGCCGTGGCCAGTGATCGCCATCGGCTCATTGCGCGCACCGCCTATTATCTGGCCGAGCGTCGTGGATTTTGCGCGGGCCACGAGCTCGAGGACTGGCTCGACGCGCAACGCGAGGTCGACGGTGCCGGTGAGATGCCCGCTGCGGGCTCTGACACGGAGAAAACACCATGCAAGTGAAGAAAATCTACGTCGCTAATGTCGTCTCCTGCGCCCCCGGCACGACCATTGCCGAGGCTGCGCGGTTGATGCGTGAGCGGCACGTCGGTGACGTCGTGATCGTCGATGATCCGCAGCGGGTCGAGGGGTTGCCACTGGGCATTCTTACCGACCGTGACGTTGCGGTGGAGGTGGTCGGGCGCGGTCTCGATCCGTGCACCACACCGGTGGGATCCCTCATGCGCAGTCCGATCGTGATCGCCTACGACTGGGAGGATGTCTCGACGGTGATCGAACGGATGCGCCAGCACGGTATTCGACGGGTGCCTGTGGTGGCCAACGAAGGTGAGGTCGTCGGCATTGTCTCGCTCGAGGACCTGCTGCGGGCGCTGGTCGACGACGCCGGCGCGCTGCTCGATGCGATGGTGCGCGGCCGCACGAACGAGCGCGAGCAACGCGGCACCGCCGGTTGACCCGGGGCCCGAGGCCTCAGCGCTGAGCGCAACGCGCTACGCTACCCCTGAGCGTCAAGCGGCGCCGCGCCGCTCGCGCGTCTGCTCCTTGGTGATGATCGCGAGCAGGTCCTGAGCACGCTCGGCGTGCTCGCGCAGCAGATCATCGAGGGTCACGATACCGATGAGCCGGTCGCGCTCGTCGATGATCGGCAGGCGCCGCACCCCATGACGATGCATGCGCTCAAGCCCGGCCGCGACGTCCTCGCGACCCAATCCCATCACGACGGGGCTCGTCATGTGCTCTCCGACCGTCGCCTTGTCAGGATCGAGACCTTCGGCGATGACCCGCACCACGATGTCACGATCGGTGATCAGCCCGGCCGGCTTTCGCGTATCGACGAGATCATCGAGGATGACGAGATCGCCCGCGTGGTGCCGCTGCATGAGGCGCGCGGCGGCCGTGATCGTCGCGTCCCGCGGGCAGCAGGCGGCTTCCAGTGTGCAGAGGTCTTTGAGCAGCATCGATGGTTCCCCCTCCACCAAGTATTCGCCCCACTCTAAGTGACTCGCCGCCCGGATCCAAACGGGATCCCCGGCTCGCGCTACGCATTTTCCACAAGGCGCGCCTCCCCGGGGCGCGCCTACGGGGAATCCCGCATCGCGCTTTTCTCGAGAGCGCGCACGATGCGTTTGCGGGAGCAAGGGGAGAGTAATGGCGCGCTACATTCGCTGGTTCAAGGACGTCGGCATGGACGATGTGCCGCTCGTCGGCGGCAAGAACGCCTCGCTCGGCGAGCTCTTTCGGAGCCTGAGCGCGGCAGGCGTGCGGGTGCCGAATGGCTTCGCCATCACGGCGGAGGCATACCGGCGCATGCTCAATGCGGCGAACGCCTGGCCGGCACTGCACGAGACGCTCGACGGGCTCGCGGCCGATGATCTCGAGGCGCTGGCGCGGCGCGGCGCCGAGGCGCGCCGGATCGTCTACGAGGCGCCGCTGCCGGCCGATCTTCAGGCCGAGATCCTCGAGGCCTACGGGCAGTTACAGCGCGAATACGGAGACGAGCTGGCGCTCGCGGTGCGCAGCTCCGCGACCGCCGAGGATTTGCCGGAGGCGAGCTTTGCCGGCCAGCAGGAGAGTTATCTGAACGTTCGGGGGCCCGAGGAGCTGCTCGAGGCCTGCCGGCGGTGCTTCGCGAGCCTGTTCACCGATCGATCGATTCACTATCGCGTCGATCGCGGGTTCGATCATTTCAAGGTGGCCCTGTCGGTGGGGGTGATGAAGCTGGTCCGTGCCGACCGTGCGGCGGCCGGCGTCATGTTCACCATCGACACCGACAGCGGCTTTCGCGACGTGGTGCTCATTCACGGCGCCTATGGGTTCGCGGAAAACATCGTTCAGGGCGCGCTCGAGCCGGACGAGTTCATGGTCTTCAAACCGACCCTCGCGCGCGGCGCGCGCGCGTTGCTGCGCCGCCGGCTCGGCACCAAGAGCCTCTCGATGGTGTGCGCGCCGGCCGGCGGCCGCGAGGCGACCGCGAACGTGCCGACGCCCCGGGCGGATCAGGAGCGCTACTGTCTCACGGATGAGGAGGTGCTCGAGCTCGCCGACCTCGCGGTCAAGATCGAGCAGCACTACAGCCGCAGGGCGCAGCATCCCGTGCCCATGGACATCGAGTGGTGCAAGGACGGCATCGACGGCAAGCTCTATGTCGTGCAGGCGCGCCCGGAGACGGTCGCCTCGCGTCGCCGGGCAACGCTGCTCGAGGAGTTCAAGCTCGAGGGCCGCGGGACCCTCCTCGTGCACGGTCGCGCCGTGGGGTCGCGCATCGGTCAGGGCATCGTGCGCGTCATTCCCTCGGCTGCGCAGATCGGCGAGTTCCGGGAGGGCGAGATCCTGGTGACGGATGAAACGGCGCCCGATTGGGAGCCGATCATGAAGAAGGCCGCGGGAATCGTCACCAATCGCGGCGGCCGCACCTGTCATGCGGCCATCGTCGCGCGCGAATTCAACATCCCCGCGGTCATCGGCTGTGAGGATGCCACGCAGAAGCTCAAGACCGGCGTTCAGGTCACCGTGTGCTGCGCGGAGGGCGAGACGGGCAAGGTCTACGCCGGCGCCGTGCCGTTTCGCCGTGAAGTGACGGATCTCACCGGGCTCGCGCGCCCGCGCACCGAGGTGATGCTGATCATCGGCAATCCGGAGGTCGCCTTCCAGGCGGCAGCCCTGCCCAATGACGGCTGCGGCCTCGCGCGCATGGAGTTCATCATCACCGAGTATGTCCGTGCGCATCCGATGGCGCTGCTGCATCCGGAGCGCATCGAGGATGCCCGTGAGCGCGAGGCCTTGCTGGGGCTGTGCCGCAACCATGCATCGCCCCGGGACTATTTCGTGCGCGCGTTGTCGGAGGGCGTGGCGACGATCGCCGCGGCCTTCTATCCGAAGCCGGTGATCGTGCGCATGTCGGACTTCAAGACCAACGAGTACGCGGGCTTGCCAGGCGGGCGCTGGTTCGAGCCGACGGAGTCGAATCCGATGCTGGGCTTTCGCGGCGCATCGCGCTACACGCACCCCGCCTACGCAGAGGGTTTCGATCTCGAGTGTGCGGCGATGCTGCGCGCACGGGACACGATCGGTCTCGACAACATCAAGCTGATGATTCCCTTCTGCCGTCGGGTCGAGGAGGGCCGGCGCGTCGTACATCGTATGCAGGAGCTTGGTTTGCAACGCGGGGAACGCGGACTCGAGATCTACGTGATGTGCGAGATTCCGAACAACGTGCTGCTGATCGATGCCTTCAGCGAGATCTTCGACGGCTTCTCCATCGGCTCGAACGACCTCACGCAGCTCACTCTCGGTGTCGATCGCGACTCGCAGATAGTCGCCTTCGATTTCGACGAGCGCGATGCGGGGGTCAAGCAGATGATCCGCCTCGCGGTGGAGGGAGCGCACCGCAACTTTCGTCATATCGGACTTTGCGGGCAGGCGCCGTCCGATTATCCCGAAATGGCGGAGTTTCTGGTCGGCCTCGGCATCGACTCGATCAGCCTCAATCCGGATGCGGTTCTCGCCACCACCCGCCGGATCCTCGCGCTCGAGAACCCCGCCAAGCTGCGCACGGTACCGGCGTCGGGCGCCGCGAGCGCAGCCGTGGCTCTGTGTCCGCAGGTCCCTTGAAGCGCCTCGCGGTCCTCACCAGCGGCGGAGATGCGCCTGGAATGAATGCCGCCGTGCGCGCGGTGGTGCGCGCGGGCATCGCGCGCGGTTATGAAGTGCTCGGGATCGAACAGGGCTTCACGGGCCTCATCGAGGGGCGCTATCGAGCGCTCGGCCGCCGCGATGTCGGCGGCATCATCGCGCAGGGTGGAACCGTTCTCGGAACCACTCGCTGCGAGCGTTTGCGCACCCCGGCGGGCTGCCTTGCCGCTACCCGGGAAGTCGAGCGGATGGGCCTGGACGGGCTCATGGTCATCGGCGGCAACGGCTCACAGAACGGCGCCGCGGCATTGGCGGCGGCCGGCGTCCCGGTGGTCGGCATCGCCTCGACGATCGACAACGATATCTGCGGTGTCGAGCAGAGCATCGGCGCCGTCACGGCGCTCGATACCGTGTGCCAGGCCGTCGATCGGTTGCGCGTCACGGCGGCTGCCACACGGCGCGTCTTCTTGGTCGAGGTCATGGGACGCGATACCGGGCATCTGGCGCTCGCCGCCGGCGTCGCGGGCGGCGCCGAGGCCGTGGTCCTGCCGGAGATCCCCATCGAACCCGAGGCGTTGGCGGCAGAGATCCTCGATTGCTACGAGCGCGGCAAGAGTCATGCGATCGTGATCGTCGCCGAGGGCGCGAGCTACAACGCGGCGGCCCTCGCGAAGTACTTCCATGATCATCGCCAGCGCCTGGGTTTCGAGCTGCGGATCACGGTGCTGGGTCACGTGCAGCGGGGTGGGCCGCCCGTGGCGAGCGATCGATTGCTGGCCTCCCGGCTGGGGGTCGCCGCGGTCGAGCACCTCGTCGAAAAAGGTCATGGCGTGGTCCTTGGAATCACGCACGATGAGGTCACGGCGCTCGCTCACCAGGATCTCAAGGGCCTGCGCAAGCCGCTCGATCCGGGCCGCCTCGAGTTGTTCGATCTGCTGGCGCGCTGAGACTCTGCGCATGCTCCACGACCGTCGGCCCGTAGTTTCCACAATGTCCTCGCGCGCAATCCCGGGGGAGCATGCGGGAGTGAAGGTTCACGATGGGAGCGCAAGCGATGATTCCAGTGTGCAAGCCGCAGATCGGGCAGTGGTACGCGTCACGCGACGGCGGGGCGATATTTCAGGTCACCGGCCTCGACGAGGCGGGGCGCAGCATCGAGATTCAGTACGTCGATGGCGACATCGACGAGATCGAGGAATCCGACTGGGTGGTCATGTCACTGGAGAGCATCGAAGAGCCGGAGGACGGCCCGGGTGCCATCGATGATGTGGAGCGCGAGGACCTCGGCTATTCTGAAGTGACCGGACCCGCCACGGCGAAGCTGCCGCCGTAGGATTTACGCCGCCGGCGCCCGCGCCTCATCGATGCACCCGGCACCCATGAGGCATCTCGTGCCCGACCGACAGGGATGCATTGTGCGTATCGACGATGTTAGGATTCCGCGGTCCTCTCGCCGATCGACCCAGGGCCTGACGTTGTTCAAGCGCTCCCATCGCCAGAAATTTCGCATCGCAGCGCTTGCTGCCCTGGCGCTGTTCATCGCTCAATTCGGCGCGCTGGCCCATACCTATTCCAACCATGCTTCTGCCGCCAATGCGGCCAATGCCGCCAAG
>Ga0335069_10012038_pt1 | contig 12186 bp, 11 predicted proteins | sample Lox_Sample_11_FD_206714 | JGI IMG/M metagenome (GOLD analysis project Ga0335069, IMG submission 206714) | Soil microbial communities from Loxahatchee National Wildlife Refuge, Florida, United States - Lox_Sample_1.1 | ecosystem: Environmental > Terrestrial > Soil > Wetlands | place: USA...
CGAGGCGACCGCGCGCGCCGACGAAGCGCTCGCGCGCATCCACATCGACACATCGACCGACTCTCGCGCGGAGGCCACGTGACGACGTCCAACGGTACTGACACTCGCCGGGGGGGCGGAACGGGATCGGCTGGGGTATGGCAGCTCTTCAAGGAGCGGCGCACGCGCGGAGCGCTCTACGGCGTGTCCTCCTACTGGGACTCGCGCGCGTCGGCGCGTCGCGGGATGGCGCGCTCGCTGTGGCCGTCCAACGTCTTCAACGAGCTGTGGGACGAGCGGCAGAGGGCCATCCTCGTGAGGTGCCTCGGCGACGTCACCGGGCGGCGCGTGCTCGACGTCGGCTGCGGCACGGGCCGCGTGACGCGATGGCTCGCCGAGCAGCGAGGCGCGCGGCAAGTCGTAGGCATCGACTTCTCGCCGGCCACCATCGAGGCGGCGCGCCACGAATCGAGCGCCCTCGTCTCGTCTGGACTCCTGCGCTTCGAACGCGCCGATGTCGTGGCGGGGCTCGAGACGCTCGGTCTCGGGACGTTCGACGACGCGATCGTCCTCGGCTGCTTCTCGGTGGCGTGCGGCGACCGCGCCGCGCTCGAGCGGGCGATGGCCAACGTCGCGCGCACCGTCCGCAAGGGAGGGCGCGTGCTGCTGCTCGAGCCGATCCACAGGTCCCCGCTGCTTCGCCGGGTGCTGGCGCTGGGAGTCGAGGACTGGGTCGCCTCCGCGAACGCGGCGGGCCTCTCGCTGCTCGGCTCCGACCACATGGGCTTCGTGCCCGTGCGACTCGTGTTCAGCGTGCGCGACCTGCCTCGCGCCGTGGTCGGCCCGATCTTCGCGGCCGGCGAGCGTGTCCTCGATGCCGCGCGGTGGCTCTCGCCCTTGTCGGACTACAAGCTGCTCCTCTTCGCGCGCACGAGCTGAATCCTCGCCGTGACCCTCGCGACGGGTGTCTTGCTCTTCATGGCCGCGACCGTGGGCGGTGCGCTCAACTCGGTCGCCGGCGGCGGCAGCTTCGTCGCGTTCCCGGCGCTCCTCTTCGCCGGGGTCGCTCCAGTCCCGGCGAACGCGACCAACACGATCGCCCTCTGGCCCGGCGCCGTCGCCAGCGCCGTCGCGTACCGCCGCGAGCTCGGGGACGTACGCCGCGAGCTCCTCCCTCTCGGCGTCGCCGCGCTCGTCGGCGGACTCACCGGGTCGCTGCTCCTGCTGCGTACGTCGGAGACGACGTTCGTGCTCCTCATCCCCTGGCTCCTGCTCTTCGCGACGCTCCTCTTCACGTTCGGCGGCACCATCGCGCGCAAGCTCACGCGCGGCGCGCACGCGCCGCTCGCCGTGGCCGTGGTGGCGCAGTTCGCCATCAGCATCTACGGCGGCTACTTCGGCGGCGGCATGGGCATCATGATGCTCGCCGTCCTCACGCTGCTCGGCATGACCCACATCCACGGCATGAACGCCCTCAAGAACGTGCTGGGTGCGCTTATCAACGGGGTGGCGGTGGTCGCATTCGTCATCGCCGGCGCGGTGCAATGGGGGCCCGGCGTCGTGATGATCGCCGGCGGCATCACGGGCGGCTATGCGGGCGCGGCGGCGGCGAGGCGCGTCGACCCGAAGTACGTCCGCTGGCTCGTGATGATCGTCGCGTGGTCGATGACGACGTATTTCTTCATTCGCACATACGGCAGTTTTCGCATGTAGACGTCAACGACGCGCACGCGCGGTAAGTTTGCGCTCCCATCGACGTGAGACGCGGTTTATATGCGCAGATTCGCGTTGCCCATCCGGCAATGTCGAATACGGTGCGTCACCTCCTACAGGCGGTGATGATCATGACGAAGCTGTTCGCTCACTCGACGAAAGTGTCCCTGGGGGTGGCACTCGGCATACTCGCGCTCGGCGCAGGCTTCGAGGCTTGCAGCTCGTCGAGCGGCGGGTCGGGCCCCGGCTTCGGTGGCAACGACGGAAGCACCGGCGGCGGGGAGGGCAGCGTAAACACCTCGTGCGCCAACCCGACGCTCAACATCATCTTCTCGCCGATGTACTCCGCGTACATCCCGGGGAGCACGCAGCACTCGTTCCAGATCCCGGCGATCCTCGATGACGGGAGCATGGCCACCTGGAGCGTCTCCGATTCGACCAAGGCGACGCTCGCGACCCAGACGTTCGACGGCGACCCCGGCGTCATGATCACCGTGACCGGCACCGGGATGGTCCAGGTCATCGCCACGAAGAGCGGCGGTGCCTGCGGCGTCTCGACGCTGAACATCACCAGCGCGACCGAGAACGACTGGCAGAACGGCAGTACGCGATACAACGACGGTGTGTCGCTGCATCTCGGACCGGGCGACGGTGGGTTCATGCGCCCAGACGGCGGCTTCGGCGACGGCGGCTTCATGCGGCCCGAGGGCGGCATGGGCGGCTTCGGCGGCAACGACAGCGGCTGCGGCATCGTCGAACTCGAAGGCGGCACCGCGTGCACGAACTGCCACGGCGCCACGGGCATGACGCTCTTCAACGACGTGGCGCACACGCCGGAGCAGACGGGCGGGTTCAGCGACGAGGACCTCATCAACATCATCGTGAACGGTGAGATCCCCGACGGCGGCTACTTCGACCCGAGCGTCATCATCGCGGGTTGTGACGGCGGAACCTGTGCGCAGCGCGCCTACCAGCGCTGGCACAACCTCCACCAGTGGTGCGACATCACGCCGGACGAGTACACGGGCATCGTCACGTACCTACGTTCGCTCACGCCTGCTCCACAGACGGGAACGTCGAACTTCGGCGGGCGCGGAGGACGCGACGGCGGCAGGCCGCCGATGCCGGACGGCGGTGGTGGTCCGCCTCCGTCGGGCGACGCCGCCAGCGACTGATACCGCTTGCGCGAGCTGCGGATGAATCGCCGGGCGATCGCAATTCTCGGGATCGTGGCTGGTTGCGGCGGCCGCACCGCCGAGATTGCATTGCCCGGCGAGTTGGACAGCAGCTCTGACGCCGGCGACGACGCCGCGCCCAGCGCGTGCGGCGACGCAGGCGTTCCACCGTCGACGCTCGAGTGCGCCGGCCTGTACACGGACTTCGCGACCAAGACGGTCGCGCCGACGATGCAGGCGTACACGCCATCCGTGCCGCTCTGGTCCGACGGCGCCGAGAAGCAGCGCTGGATCGAGCTGCCACCCGGCAAGACGATCGACGCGAGCGACCCCAACGAGTGGGTCTTCCCGGTCGGCACCAAGGTGTTCAAGCAGTTCAGCTACGGTGGCCGGCGCGTCGAGACCCGATTGTTCCAGAAGGTCGGGGACAACGACTGGGTCCACGCGACCTACGCCTGGAACGCGAGCGAGACGGCCACGCAGATCTCGTACGGGGAAACGGTCGCAACCGCCGACGGAGGCACGTGGCTCATTCCGTCGCCCGGCGACTGCGACTCCTGTCACCACGGCCGAAGCGATCGCATCCTCGGCTTCGAGGCTGTGAACCTCGGACTGCCCGGCGCCTCCGGCATGCCGCTGTCTCGGCTCGTCGCCGAGGGCCTCCTCGACCCGCCGCCCGCTCTCGGCGCGCTCTCGATAGGCGACGACGGGACGGGCCTCGATGCTCCCGCGCTCGCGTGGCTTCACGTCAACTGCGGCGTGACCTGCCACAACGCAAACGAAGGCTCGACCGCCTATGGCGCGGGAATGCGTCTGCGCCTCGACCCGCGCTGGCTCGATGGATCCACTCCCGGCTCGAGCTGGGATCCGTTGCGGACGACTCTGGGCGTGCCGTGCACCTCGGGCAGCGTCGCGGGGCAGCCGCGGATTGCGCCGGGCGATCCGGGCGACAGCGTCATCGTGCAGCTGATCAGCCAGCGGGGCGGTCTTCAGATGCCGCCGCCGCCGCTTTCGCGGTTCGTGGACACGCCGGACGTCGCAGCGGTCAGGGCGTGGATCGCGAAGCTCCCCGGCGGCGCGGATGCAGGGAGCGACGCGGCGGGGAACGACGCCACGGCCGGCGACGCCACGGCGGGCGACGCTACGGCGGGTGACGCAACGGCGGGCGACGCTGCCGAGAGCGACGCCGCCGGGAGCGAAGGCGGGGAGGATGCCGCCGCTGACTCTCCGAGCGACGATGCCGGACCCGACGCCTCCGCCGAGGCGGGCGCCGAAGCGCCCGACGGGGGCGCAGCCGACGCCGGGGACGCGAGCCTCGACTGAAGACTTACGACCTGGCTCGAATCACGGTTCCTCTTCCATGGTGCGACGACCGTGAGACGCCGTGCGCGTGAAGTCGCACGCTAAGGAGCCGCCCGGGTTCGTCTGCGGGAAAACGAGGGAGGCTGTGTATGCGCAGCATGAAGATGCTTTTGATCGTGGGTGCGGCGGTGTCGGTGGTCGCAGCGGCGTGCGGCGGTAGTACGACCAATGGCGGCGGCGGCAACGAGGGCGACAGCGGCAGTGGCAGCGGTGGGAGCGGCGGCAGCAGCGGCGGCGGCATGGACGCCACTTCAAGCTCCAGCAGCGGAAGCAGCAGCGGTGCCGGCAGCAGCAGTGGCAGCAGCAGCGGCGGTCAGATGGGCGAAGGTGGGCTCACGTGCACGCCGACGAGCTGCGGCGCCAGTGGCCTGTGCTGCGTCGGCTTCGGCATGGGCGGCGGAACGACGAGCATGTGCGTCACCGGCAGCACGTGCCCCACGGGCACCCGTCAGCTCTGCGATCCCAACAAGCCGATGTGCCCTGCAGGTGAGACGTGCCGCATGCGCACGGGCAGCATGTACGGCACCTGCCGCGCGGCGACGGACGGCGGCACGGGCGGCGAGGGCGGCATGATGTTCGAAGCCGGCGCCGGCGACTGACCGACGACAAAAAGAGCCCGGCAGCGGGAGCCGAGAGGCCCCCGCCGCCGGGTGGATTAGGCGCAGTCCGTCCCCCTGCGCCTCACGTTGCTGCGGATGCTCACTGGCCGCAGGACGGGAGCACGATCGGGAAGTTCTGGTTGCCCGTCACGATGTTGTTGCTGCCCTGGAAGAGCTGCAGGATGTTGTTCGACTGGTCCGCCTGCAGCGTGGCCACGAGCAGGAACGTGTTCGAGTTCATGGTCTGGAGGTTGTTGTAGACCTGCGTTCCCGACATGCTCGAATTCGAGCCGCCCTGCGTGAGGCTGTTGCCCGCGGTCTGAGCCGACGAGCTGCCCTGCAGCAGGCTCGAACCCGACTGGCTCTGAGCCACGTTCACGGCCGACGTCCCGTTCTGGGCGCTCATGTTGTGCGTGAGCGTCTGCGCGAACTGCGAGCCCTGCGCGCTCGACTGATTGGCCTGGTCGACCGTCGTGTTGTCGGTGTGGCTGCCGGTCTGGAAGCTCGACATGTTGTTCGCCAGGTTCTGCGACTGCGCCCCCGACGCGTTGTTGAAGAACGCCGTGTTCAGGGCGCTGGCCGAGTTGAGCCCGCTCGCGGACGACGACGTCGAGACCGGGAGCAGCCCGATGCCGCCGAAGAACGCCGGAACGGTGGTCTGGTTGAACGCGGTCGTCAGGAAGTTCTGCTGCGCCGTGTTCGCGGCGGTGGTCAACCCGTTCGCGCTGTTGGCCGCGCTGGCCATGTTCATTACGGTGTTCTGCGCCGTGCCGCTCGCGGAGGCGTTGCTCTCGTCATGATGGAGCACGGTCGAGTTGCTGTTCTGCCACGAGGACTGAGAGCCGCTGATCTGCGTCGTATCCGCCTCCGCCGCGGTGGCGGACGTCATGGAGCTGTTCAGCGCACTGGCGCTGGCCGCTTGAATCGCGGTCGTCGCCTGCTGCGCGCTGGCGCTGCTCGCGGCGACCAGCATGTTCTGGAACGCCGCGCTCGCCGATTGCGCGGCGGTGGAGATCGACGTGGTCGACCCGCTCTGGTTCTGCGTATAGAGCTGGAACTGCGCGTTCTTGAACGACGAGGCGTTCGCCGCGATGAAGCTGATCACCTGCGGCGACGTGATCGCCCACGTGCCCACCGCGTTGCAGGCGCCGTCGGTGTTGAGCGAGACCGGCGTGATCGTCGCCTGCGTGTTCTTGCCCACGCCCTCCGAACCCGAGTTCGGTTCGCCGGCTCCGGCCGCACACGCTCCGTTGCCGAGCGCCGTGAACAAGATGCCAATTCCAAGAGGTCCAAGCGCGGCAACTCTCGCGATATTGAGCTTCATGACAATCTCCTATGCGTATGAAGCGCGAGGCTTGGCGCGCGCGCGGGAACCCTGTTTCCCGATCGTGCTCCCCCTGCCCTGCGCGGCCGACCCCCAGAGCAACGCCGGTGCCTAGGCGACTCAGCGGCTGGCCGAAGCTCCAGCGCAGAGGCTCGAGCGATCTGCTCCGTCCAGCTTCTTTCACGGTGCAGGCGCGCGCTGAAGCGGTCGACACTCGACCGTTCCGGGTGCGAATCGACTGGACCGGAGCCGCGCGGTTCACGCGAGGCGCGTCGCCAACGTGCGACGACCCTTCTGCCAATGCGGGCAACGGACGCGGTCGAGCGCCTCGTGCGTGTGCTGCCTCAGAGCCAGCGCGCGGCGCGAGCGGCTATCTCCTCGCCAATCGCCAGCGAAGCCGTGGCGGCGGGCGAGGGGGCGTTGAGCACATGCACCATGCGGCGGTCCTCGGCGATCTCGAAATCGTCGACGAGCGCACCGTCGCGCCGCACCGCTTGAGCGCGAACGCCGGCGCCTCCGGGCGCGAGGTCCTCGGCGCGCAGCTCAGGTACGAGCTTCGTGCACGCATGGGCGAACGCGCGCTTGCTGAGCGAACGCCATTGCTCGTCCATGCCCGAACGCCAGTGCCGCGACGCCATGCGCCAGAAGCCCGGCCATGCGAGGGTGTCCCATGCATCGCGAGCGTCGAAGCTCGTGCGGCGGTAGCCCTCGCGCGCGAGCGCGAGCACGGCGTTGGGGCCCGCTTCCACACCTCCGCCGATGCGACGGGTGAAGTGCACGCCGAGGAACGGGAAGGCCGGATCTGGCACCGGGTAGACGAGGTTACGGACGAGCCCCGACGCCTCAGGCGCGAGCATCCAGTACTCCCCGCGAAACGGGATGATTGCGACGCTCGGCACCATGCCCGCCAGACGCGCGATGCGATCGCTCGCGAGTCCGGCGCACCCGACGAGAACGCGCGCCTCGACGTCCCCGGACGAGTGCCCGACGACGACGGAGTCGGCTCGCGCGTCGATCGTCGTCACGCGCGCGCCCGTGCGTACCTCGCCTCCGCGGCGGGCGATCTCGCGAGCGTACGCGGCGGCCACCTCCCGGTAGTCCACGATGCCGGTCTCGGCGACGAAGAGCGCTGCTACGCCGCGCGCGTGGGGCTCGCGCTCCTTCAGCTCGTCGGGTCCGATGCGCTGCGCCCCACGCAGCCCGTTCTCGCGGGCCCGGCGCTCGAGCTCGGCGAGACGCGGCAGCTCCTCCTCGCTCGTGGCGACGACGACCTTGCCGCATCTCTCGAGCGGCACGCCGTGCTCCTCGCAGAAGCGTTCGAGCAGCGTCCGGCCGCGGGTGCACAGCGTCGCCTTGAGCGACCCCGGTTTGTAATAGAGGCCCGCGTGCACGACGCCGCTGTTGCGGCCCGTCTGGTGCGCCGCGAGCCCCGGCTCCTTCTCGAGCACGACGATGGAGGCCCCCGGCTTGCGCCCGAGGAGGGCCAGCGCCGAGGCCAGCCCCACGATGCCCCCGCCCACGATCACTGCGTCGACGCGCGCCATGCTCGCATGCTCATCGGACGCGGCGATGTTAGCCTGCGCCAGGCCGACGATGTCCGAAGAGCACAGCGCATTTCGCCCCGTCCCGCGCACCGGCGTCATCTACGTCACCACCGAGGCGCAGAAGCGAGGCTTCTCGCCGTCCAACCCGTCGTGGTGCAACCTGGGTCAGGGTCAGCCCGAGACGGGGGATCTGCCGGGCGCGCCGCCGCGCGTGCACGACATCTCGATCCACCTGGACGATCAGGACTACGCGCCCATCGCCGGCCTGTGGGAGCTGCGCGAGGCGATCGCGTCGCTCTACAACACGCTCTACCGCCGCGGGATGCCCTCGCAGTACTCGGCCGAGAACGTGTGCGTCTCGGGCGGCGGGCGCGCTGCGCTCACGCGCGCCGCGGCGAGCCTCGGCCACGTGAACCTCGGGCACTTCCTGCCGGACTACACGGCCTACGAGGAGCTGCTCGACATCTTCAAGGCGTTCACGTCGATCCCCATCCTGCTCGAGGGCCACCACGGTTACGCGTTCGGCGCCGACGACCTGCGGCGCGAGGTGCTCGGGCGCGGCCTGTCGGCGATCCTCATGAGCAACCCGTGCAACCCCACCGGCAAGCTGGTGGAGGGCGACGAGCTGGCCCGCTGGGTCTCGGTCGCCCGCCAGCTCGACTGCACGCTGCTGCTCGACGAGTTCTACTCGCACTACGTCTACCGCGCGCCGCCCGGCCGGCTCCCGGTGGAGAGCGCCGCGCGCTACGTCGAGGACGTCGACCGCGATCCGGTCGTGCTCTTCGACGGATTCACCAAGAACTGGCGCTACCCGGGCTGGCGCGTCACCTGGGCGCTCGCGCCGAAGACGGTGGTCGAGGCGCTCTCGAGCGCCGGCTCCTTCCTCGACGGCGGCGGCAGCAAACCCCTGCAGCGCGCGGCGATCCCGCTGCTCACCGAGGACCACGTCGTGGCCGAGACGCGCGCCATCCAGACCGCGTTCCGGGCCAAGCGCGACTGGCTGCTCTCGCATCTCGAGCAGCTCGGCGTCCGCGTCGACCGCGCGCCCGACGGCACCTTCTACGTCTGGGGCTGCGTCGAGAAGCTTCCGCCGCCGTTCAATGACGGCATGAGCTTCTTCCGCGCGGCGCTCGACCACGAGGTCATCGTCGTGCCGGGAGAGTTCTTCGACATCAACCCGGGCAAGCGGCGCCACGGCCGAGCCTCGCGCTTCAAGGGCTACGTACGCTTCTCCTTCGGGCCCTCGATGTCGACGCTCGAGGCGGCGGTGGAGCGATTCGGCCGCATGCTCGGCTGAGCCCTGGCGCGAGAGCGGGCGGGAACGTGGGATGCAAAGCCGACGCGTCCGGAGGTTCCCGCAATGCTCACTCGAACGGAACAGATTGCATCCAAGGCGATGGGTGCGATGAAGGCCGCCAAGGCGACCGTCAAGGGACTGGGCGGTGTGTTCAGGAAGCTGTCGCAGGAGCACGGCGAGGTGACCGCCTTGCTCATCCGCGTCAAGAAGAGCTCCGACGTCGAGGTGCGCCGCCACCTGTTCCCCGACATCCGCCGGGAGCTGCTGGCGCACGAGAAGGGTGAGCTACAGGTCGTGTACCCCGCCTTCCGCCGGTATCCGGAGCTCATCGCGATCGCCGAGGACCACCAGAAGGAGGCGACTCAGCTGGAGCAGGTCATCAGCGAGCTCTCCGCGACCGACTATGCCGACGCCGCCTGGGGCAGGATGTTCGAGCGCCTCGTGGACCTCGTGATGCACCACGTCTCGGAGGAAGAGGACCAGTACTTCCCCAGGGCGTCACGTGTCATGGGCGACGACGAGCCGGAAGTTCTCGAGAAGCAGTATCTCGACGCGAAGAAGACCCTCCTGGAGGGGACTCTGGACTGACCTCAGGGACGCGCGCGGTTCCACGCCGCGCCCGGGCACGTCTGCAGCGGCCGGCGGCGAGGAGCCGACCCCGGCGCTCTCGAATGCCTGGCCCGGCTCTCGAACCTGACTCCGCCCCCGTTTTCCCATTGCTCGGGCGGGCACCGTGGCGGCGACGCGGTCCGGAGCTTGCTGCGTGACTCGAGCAAGTACTCGAGTGACGAGCGAAGCGAACGAGGGAGAGCGATGACGTCGAAGACACCCGCGTCCGGCGTGGCCCGCTGGCTCGAGATCCGCACACCCAAGCAGGTGGTCGGGCTCTCGCTCTTGCTACTCGGCGCGTCGATGCTCTATGGCGCGCTCAGTCTCGGACGACTGCCGGCACCGTACATCGACGAGCCCTTCTTCAACTACCCAGCGATCCGCTTTCTCCGGGGAGAGGGCTTCAACTGGACGGTCGGGCCCGGGCAGCCATCCGCGGAGCATCTCTGGGCGCTTCACGGGACGTTCTACCCGTGGCTGCAAGTCGCGACGTTCTCGATCCTCGGCACGACGCAGTTTGCCGCGAGGATCCCGCAGTGGCTTGCGGCGCACGTGGCGATCGCGCTGATCGCCCTCGCCGTCGCCCGCCGGGGCTATCGTCTCGCTCCACTCGCGCTCGTGGTGGGTTGGCTCGGTGACACGGTCTATCAGGAGATCCGGTATGGCCGGCCCGAGGGTCTGTGTCTTCTCGCCATCGTCATCGCGTTCTTGGGGTTGCTCTCCTGGTTCGAGACCGCAAGACCACGCTCGTTGATCGTGACGGGCGTCGGGGCGGGAGCCGCCTTCGGCTTCAATGCCGGAGCCGGGCTTCTCGTCGTCGCGCTCGCGATACCACTTCTCGTTCACGCCGAGTCGAAGCAGCGGCTCCGTGTGATCGCCACGTACGTTGGCGGCTTGGCCATTCCGGGCCTCGTCTACTTGCTCACCGTTCGCGCCGATCCGGTTTCGGCGCTCGAGCAGCTTCGCTATAACGTCCATTTGGCCGATATGGCCTTCGCAGGCCAGTCGCTGCCAACACGGATGTTGGGTCTCTTGCGCCTGCGACGCTGGGCCATTCCGTGGACCCTCCTCACGTGGGGTCTCTCGCTGCTCCCACTCGCGTGGCTCGTCAACGCCATGCGCTCGCGCGTCGTCGCCGGCATGGGCAAGACGGCGATGGGCAAAGACGACACGGCCCTTCGACTGGCGATCGCGTGGGCCGGCGTCGGCGCGTATCTCGTCCTGGTCGTCGGAACGAAGCTGCCGTACTACCTCGTGCTCTCGACTCCATGGCCACTGATCGCGCTCCTGGTCTGGGCCGAACCGTCTCTCGAAAAGCGCGCGGCCAAGCTGGCGCTCCTCGCCGCGCTGCTCGTCTGGCTCCCGAGCGCTGCCTTCAACTTGATGCGCGCTCGCGAGCCGTTGCGCTACGGCCGCATGAGCCTCGCACGACTCACCGAGGGCGTGAGCCACGTGCCATCGGGCGCACGGGTCGTCGGATCCCCCGAGCTCTTCGCGTTCGCCGAGGAAGCGAAAATCCGCTTCCTCCCAGTGCCGTGGTACGCGGAGGAGTTCGCCCCTGAGGCTTCGGATTGGCTGCTGTTCTCCGTGCACGACATGGAGCGCACAGCGAAGAGCCCTACCGGAAAGGACCGCGTGCTCAAGGCGGCGTTCGAGTCGCGAAGCGCTCCGCTCGAGTTCGATCTGTTCCCGTCAGCCCGTCAAAACGAGTATCCGGTCCTCCTTTACGCGCCTGCGGGTGAGGCGACTCCGGTCGCGGCGAAGTAGCCCGATGACCGCCCGCCTATCCCATCCGGGGCCCACTCTGGCGCGGTGCGGTCACGTGGGCGTAGCCTGAAATTCCCAAGGCCCTTCGGGCGAATGGACCCTCGCCCGGGATGATCTCTTTGCTCATGCCCCCCGCCGCGGCGTTGCCGGAACACGTCGACGAGCGCGCCTTCGCGGCGGCAACGGCAGAGCTCAGACCGCACGTCCGTGCAGTGGTAGCCGCAGTGATGAACCTGCCGCGCGACCACGCCGACGTGGAGGACTCTACGCACGAGGCTCTCAAGCGGGCCATCGAGGGTCGGTCGCGCCTCCGCGCCGGGGAGCCCCTGCGGCCCTGGCTCACGGGCATCGCCCGCCACGTGGCGCTTGACGCGATGCGTTCACGCAAGCGTCAGCGCGACCGCACGGCCGTCGCGCGGGACGCTGACGGGAGCTCGCCCGACCCCCTGGAGAGGGTCGCCGACCCGTCGCCGGACGCGTTCGACCATTTCTCCGCCGTCCAGAGGCGACAGGCGGTCGCGCGGGCCCTCGCCGCGCTGCCTGACGGGCAGCGGCGGGCGCTCGTCATGTTCCACATGGAAGGACTGCAGTATCAGGAGATCGCGGCACGCCTCGGTGTGCCGCTCGGCACCGTCGCCACCTGGGTGATGCGTGCCCGAAAGAGCGTCGCCGCGGCTGTCGGCGTCACGGAGGAGTCATGATTGAGGACAGCAAGCTGCCGAGGGAGCTCGTCTGGGACGGCGCACACGTCTCGGAGCTGGGGCTCACGGCGATCGCCGACGGGCAGGAGTCGATCGTGCCCGCCGATGCCGTCGCG
>Ga0335069_10012039_pt1 | contig 12185 bp, 9 predicted proteins | sample Lox_Sample_11_FD_206714 | JGI IMG/M metagenome (GOLD analysis project Ga0335069, IMG submission 206714) | Soil microbial communities from Loxahatchee National Wildlife Refuge, Florida, United States - Lox_Sample_1.1 | ecosystem: Environmental > Terrestrial > Soil > Wetlands | place: USA: Florida...
CCGAGCGCCGAGCTCGAAGAAAAACTCAACGCGGAAAAATGAAGTCGACGATATACCGGCCCACCGGTGGAAAACGAAGTTCGGCAAACGAAACAGCGTTGCCCGGCCCGAACACAAACGCTTCGGCCCATCGGAGGTACGCAGCTCCCGCCACTCGCCCCTTACGCCGCAGCGTGCCTGCGGCATTGGCGACCAATGAGCCCAGCGCCAACCCCTGCGCCAATAACGTCCGGCCGGCTCGCCGAGCCTTCAGGCCCCGGGCATCAACAACAGACGGGCCGCCAGCCTCCTGCGCCACCACCACGAGACTCGGCTCCGGCACGGTAATGATCGAGACCTGGACACGGATGCGCGTGCGCGCCAGCCTCCGCAGGAACGGAAAACTGCGCTTCGCAGGCATGGAGGTCTGGATGGCGGCTGCCCGCTCCTCGGAACACGCGACAACGGGCAACTGCGCGCTGGGCGGCTCAACCGCCGCTGGAGAGTGCTGCGTCCAGCAACGCGAAGGCTCAGCTGATGGGCCCGCTGAAACCGACTTCTGCCCGGAAATTGCCGCCGACGCTGGAGCCTGAGCATCAAGAGTCGCATCCGAAGGCCGCACCACAACCCGATCTCCAGGTTGAACCTGCGATGCCTTGAACGTGTGCAGCGGCAACAGCAGCGCGCTGGCCGCCGACGTATCCACGCGCGGAACTTCATCATCGGGCGCAAGTTCCATCCCGCGCACCACGCAGCCCTCGCGATCCAGATAAACCAGGTCATAGGCCGACAGGCGCGGCACCGCCGGGATGCTCTTCAAAGGCTTCAGCCAGAGCCCCGCGCGGTCGTCGGGCGCCAGCCCTTCAATCAGAACCTTCACCGTCTTCAAAGGATCCGTCCGTGTGTCGATCACACTGACACACGACATGAGAAGATTCTCGCGAGTCTCGTTATAGACGCAGTAATCCGTAGCAGACATGGGCATCCATTCCCGAAAAACAAAACAGCGACAAATCGCAGTGCGCCATGAGTGGCCGTTCACCGAAGCAAGGCAACGATGCGTTCCAAGTGCGACAGATGCGAAACGTCCCGGAGAGCGGGGGACAGGACGAGGCTGCGACAACCGTTCAGACGCTGGCTGCCGCTTGCAATTGCGCCTGTGGATACTTTCTAACCTGGAGCGCTACAACGCAAGTAACTGATTCCAAATCATGAGTAATGCGAAACGGTGCCAATCGGAGCTACCTTACGGATGTGACCATCGATTTTGAGCGCTTCGCCCCTCGCCGGGCCCGCGCCCACGCACCCGCTGCCGCACGGCTCGCCGCACTGTTTCTGTTCAGCGCCGCCATCGCCGTGGCCCAGGATCATGCCGCGCGCTTTGAGCAAGTCGACGGGCTGATCTATCTCGATGTATCGGTGAATGGCTCCGCGCCGTTGCCTTTCCTCCTCGACACAGGCGCGACAGGAACCGTGGTCTCCGCCGCCACCGCTCGCATCGCCGGGCTCCAAAGCAGCGGCGAATCCATTCCCATCGGCGGCCCGGGTTCCGGCCCGGGTTCGGGTGAGGCCTCCATCGAGGGACAAGGCAAGAGCAGCGAAGGCGAGATCGTACGCGGCGTGTCGCTCCGCGCCGGTGGCTTTGAGCTGCCTCCCCAGGAGGTCGTCGTCGCATCGTTCGGCGCCGTCACTGCGGGCGCAGGACATCGCACCGCCGGAATTCTGAGCGTTGCACGCCTGCCCGCCGTGGAGATCGATTACAGCGCCAACCTGATCCGCTTCAAAGATCCAGGAAATGAACCGCCTGAATCCGGCATTCCGCTGCGCTTCGAGCGCCGCTTTCCTTTGATTCATGCCGAGATCGGCCTCCCCCAGGGAGGTACTGCCGGCGGCACATTTCTGATCGATACCGGAGCCAAGCTGGCAGGGCTGATTCTCACCCGCTCCTTCCTCAACCGCCATCCGGAGATTCTCCAGTGCGGCGAACATCCTCCCATTCCAAGCATCGCCGTGTTTGGAGGCGTAATGGAACTTGAGGGCGGTCGCGTCGCATCGCTGCAAGTGGGAAACTACTCCCTCCCGCAGCCTTTCACGCTCTTTGCGCGCAGTCCATCCAAGCTCTTTGAAGAGACGGGAATCGACGGCGTGATCGGAACGCAGATTCTCAGCCGCTTCCGCATCGGGTTGGATCTGGCGCATGGACGGCTCTTTCTCAAGGCCAACGCCTCGCTCGACGAACCGCTCCTGGCCGATGCAAGCGGGCTCCGCGTCAACGTCGTGCCGCCGGACTTTCATCGCTTCAAGATAATTGCCGTGATGAAGCAAAGCCCTGCCGACGAAGCGGCGATGCAGGCCGGCGACGTTCTCGAGGAAATCGGCGGGAAGGCTGCGGACGATCTGGATCTAGCCGAGGTCCGGAGACTGCTCTCGCTCCCCAATCGTCGCTATGCGCTGACGGTGCTGCGCGGCGACGACGAGATGCATTTCGATCTGGCAACAAGAGAGCTCTTTTCCTACACCTCGTGCGCCCAGGCGCCGACCGGCCAGTGAGACAGGCGACCGCCCTTAAGATTCAAGAACAGGAATTCCATAAGACAAGAGGGAGGCGATCGATGCCTCCCTCTCTCGTTTGCGTGCGCATTGTGCGCGTATTCACTACGCTGCGCTCTGCCCCTATTGCACCGTCCCTATTGCACGGTCAAGGTATACGTGGCCGAGTGCGAAAGCGAACCCGCCGTGCCGGTCACGGTGAGCGTGTAACTGCCCGACGGCGTCTGACTGCTGGACCCGCCGCCGGAACCCCCTGACTTGCTCGAGCCTCCGCCTCCGCAGCCCAGGAAAGCCGTTCCGGCGACAAGAGCCAGCGCAAATGCGAGGCAGAGCCACGATGCGTACTCTCTCCGCATCCGGAACAGCCCGAAGGCGAACAGCGCGCCCCCGCCAAGGAAAGCCAGCGTCATCCTCCTGTCATCGGGAAGGACAAACGGCGGACGTGCTGCGGCGCCGGCCACATCGATGTTCACCGTCAGCGTCGCACTCGAAGCGTGCGTGCCATCCGGCGTAACCGATGCCGGGCTGACCGTGCAGGTCGAGTGCGCCGGAGCGCCCGAACACGCCAGCGACGTCTGCTGGGTGAATCCGTTTTGCGGCGTGATCGAGATCGTTGAAGTCGCACTGGCAGACGATGCCGACAGCGTTCCGCTCGTGCTCCCCAGCGAAATGCTGAAGTCGGCTGCCGGCGGAGCCCCACTGGTGATAGTCACCGACACGCTCGTGGACTGCGAAGCAGAGTTGTTCGCATCGCCCCCGTAGCTCGCGGTGACGGAGTGCGAACCCACAGCGAGCGCCGACGTCGCGTACGTCGCCACACCCGAACCGTTGAGCGTCCCGGTGCCCAGCGTCGTCGAACCATCGGCAAACGTGACCGTGCCGGTCGGCGTCGTCGACCCCGAAGCCGGCGTGACCGTAGCCGTGAACGTGACACTCGTCCCCGCCGTCGCCGTCGTTGCGGACGCCGTGAGAGTCGTCGTAGTCGCAATGGGCTGCGTGATCGTCGGAGCCGGCTGGCTCAGCAGTACCGTGGATCCGCTGACGATATCGGGTTTGCCGTCTCCATTGAGATCGAGGCTGGTTGTGGCGCCGCCGACATTGACATAGAAGCTCTGCGCAGGAGCGCTGGTATTGGCCGAGAAAGAGCCGGAGGTTTGCAGTGTGCCGTCGCCGTTGCCGAACGCGATGCCACTGGTGAGAGCGCCGCCGAAGTCCCCGGTTGCGACATCCAGTTTGCCATCCCCGTTGAAGTCAGCCACAGTGAGACCGCCGGCGAAGAACTGACCGTTGTAGGTGACAGTGGTGGGTGCCTTGAAGGTGCCGTCGCCATTGCCCAGGGCGATGGCGATTTGCGCATTCGGACTGATGCTCGCAGGATTGTCTTCCTGAAAGGCCACAACGTCGAGAAAGCCGTCCCCATTCATATCGGCAAGCACCAGAGGAGTGAACTGTGTGCCCGAGAGGTTGGCGGGCGAATCGATACCCGCAATCGTCGTCGGCGATTTGAAGCTCCCATCTCCGTTGCCCAGATAGACCGTTGTGGTGAAGTTGTAGGCGTTGGCCGAAAGGCCTGTGCCGATGAACATGTCCTCATTGCCGTCTTTATTGACATCGGCGAGCAGCTCGATCTGGTACGCGCCGGTAAAAGGCTGGGTCGACCCGGAGTAGAGCTGAACCAGATGCGGCGTGCTCTGGAACGTGCCGTCGCCGTTGCCAAACTGGATGGCGACGCCGAATGCGTAGACGTGTGTGTTGTAGCTGTACGTCAAGTAGGTATAGACCGCGTCCATCTTCCCGTCGTGGTTCATATCGGCGAGGCGGATTCCGTAGACCTCAGGATTCACATCCAGATCGGGCGACTGGAAGAAGGCGGGCGCCGGGATCCAGGTGGGCGTGTTGAAGCTGCCATCGCCTTTGCCGGTTGCCACAAAGAACCCGGGGCCATTGAACCCGGTGCCGGCATTGTAGCCATAGAAGTTGGAGGCGATATAGACAAGGTCCGGAATGTTATCGCCATTGAGGTCCGCGAGCCCATAAGAATCCGGGCCGGGAACGACTGCGGGGCTTCCGTGGATGGTGACTGGAGAAAACGAAGACGCCGGGCCTTGCGCGAAGCTGCCCTTGCCATTGCCGAGATACGAAACAAAGTTAGTTCCGCTGACGGCAACAGCGTCGGTCGCTCCGTCCTTGTTCAGGTCCGCGAAATTCGTGCCGGTATACACGAAAGGCAGCGAAGGCGCGCCACGGAACGTGCCGTCGCCGTTGCCCATCAGAACATAGGCAGTGTTGTAGCCGAACTGGTCGCCGCCGAGCGTGCCATTGTTGCCCGTGCCGGAAAAAAGGTCGAGGTTGCCGTCGCCGTCGATGTCCTGCGCGACCAGATAGCCGACATTGCTATACGCGACATACGAAGCGCCCGCGCTGAAGGTGCCATCGCCGTTGCCCAAATACAGCGAGATGGTGCTGCCATTGTCGACGGCCAGGTCGGGCTTTCCATCTTTGTTGAAGTCGCCGGCCACAACATTGGGCGACGAAGCCGAGGTACCGGCCGAATCGGGAAAGGCCGCCGTAGCTTGTTGCGTGAACGTGCCGTCGCCGTTGCCAAACAGGACGATGCCGGCGGAGGTGACGAGATCTTTGTGACCGGAGCCGCGCAGGTCGGCGCTGATAAGGCCATAGTAGGGATTGGAAACCAGGCCCGATGGCGGAGTAACCGCGTAGATCTTGGCGGCCTGGAACGTACCGTCGCCATTCCCGGCGAAAAAGTTGAGATACCATGTAGCGCTGCCGCCGCCGGCCGAACCATTGGAGGAAGCAACAACGATGTCCTTTTTCCCATCCCCGTTGAAGTCGTCGATCACCGCACTGTAGACATTCGTGCTTCCCGAGAGATTGATCTCCGTGGGCGCCGGGAAGCTGCCGTCGGCTTTGCCTAGAGAGATGCTGAGGGAGGGCTCGCCGCCGTTGGTCGGTGAATTATTGATCAGCACCAGATCGCCGTTGCCGTCTCCGTTCAGATCGGCGGTGGCTAGGTCGACAACATCGTTGGTTTCGCCCAGGTTTGTGAAGCTTTTAAAGTTGTCGTTGCCATCGGCGACGCTGACGAAAACCTGGTCATAGTCTGTGCCGACAAAGTAGAAGTGACCCGCATACACGCGCATGCCGCCGGTCGTCGTGCCCGCGAACACCAGCTTGCGCGAAGCAATCCCCGTTTGCGCGTTGCCGCAACCAGCCGGGTAGTTGCCGCCCGTCGTCGTGAGGCCTGCCAAAGAGTGAAGGACCTGCTCGTAGTGGGGGATGGAATTCCCCAGCGTATAGCTGAAGAGGGGCGTCGTGACGGTGACCTTGTACGTCGCGTCGCGCAGAGTGAGCGAACAATCCGGCTGCTGCGACAGCGTCATGATGTGCGCGTCGGCAAGCGTGATCGCTGTCAGGTTGCCGGTGAAACTCGCCGGGGGAGGGGTACCGTTTTCAGGCGATGTGAGAAGAGCAACAACGCGCCTGAGGAGATCCGGCAGAGACATGTCGCGAACAATGGGATGGAGCTGCGACTGCACCATGCGCAGCATCGCAGCGCGCTGTTCGAGAGAAAAGTTGGGATACTCGCGCGCAAGCGCACGCAGGTCAATATGGTTCGCACGTACAAAGCCGCGCCGGCTGAGCGTGAAGGTAATACCGCCGAGTACGACGGTGATCATGACCAAGAGCAAAACGACGCGTAGGTAACCAGATCGCACGAGGGCCTCCAGGGAGAAGCGGTTGTCGCGGGGGAAGCGGTACCGAATAGAAGTGGCAAAAGTGCGCAAAACGTCACAGGGGACGCAGCAAAGAAATTGCCGGCATCGCAAACGGCACAAAGATGCAGCCCGGGTTTTGCACTAAACCGAAAAGGTTGTGTGGAAAGTGTGGAAGGCTTGGCAGTGTGAAGAAAGCACTAAGACCAAACCGCTGCAGCGAAAGCGAATAGGCAGACTCTCCACAAGACGCACGAAGTTTGCACAGCGGCTTTGTGAGCCGGTGTGGAAGACATGGGAAAAGGAGGGTGGGTGTGGAGAGATTCTCAGCGGTTTTCCATTTTCCCTGAAACCCGTGGACAAGTTTTAGAAACTCCCCCGCTTTTTAAACTCCTCAACCTGAAGAGGCTAATCCGTATATCCACATTTCCTGAGCGAACTACGGAGACTACTGTCTTTTAACTACTTCTTCTCTCTTCTTACACACCAAGAAACCGTCGCAGCCAAGATGGGGATTCCTCTTTCAGCCTTCTGCCTTGAGAAGAAAACAAAGTAGCCGCTGCGCCGCACCAGTAGAATCACTGCAGCCTGATGACTTCCCTTCCCAGCCGGAAACGAATCGCGCCGAGACGATGGCGTGCGCCAATACGCGGAATGCTCTGTGCTTTGTTCCTTCTCGCCGCGCTCGCTCTTCTGAGCGCAACGTCATCGGCGCAACAAGCGGTCGATGCATCGCGCTGGTCGGCAGGGACGGTGGACCTGAACGATGGCTGGCGCACACATGCAGGGGACGATCCAACGTGGGCGCAGCCGGGCCTCGATGACAGCTCCTGGGCCAAAGTCAATCTGGACGAGCTGGGCGCGGCGCAGACTGAATCGCGCTGGTTTCGCCTGCAGGTAAAGCTGCCTCATGGCCACATGCATGAGCATCTGCTGGTGGTCGGTGGTGAGGGCGTCTATGAAGCGTTTGTGAATGGCAAGGCAGTGGAGGATGCCCAACTCGAGCCGTGGTTTGCACTGAAGCGCCCCGTCGAAGAAGTCATACCGCTGCGCGATGACGAAGATAGCTTTACCCTGGCCCTGCGTACCCGGGCGACACGCATGTACACCATCTGGCATCTGCCCTTGTTCCTCACCGTGGCCGTAGGATCTGCCGACGCCATCGACAACGAGCGGATCTCCTTTGAGAGCCAGCGACTCTACGCCGCGATTCCGTCGATTCTCATCAACCTGGTTGTCGTGGTTGCCGGCATCGGAGCGTTTGCGCTGTATCGAAGCCAACGTGGGCATCGCGAGTATCTATGGCTGGGGCTCTACCTCGTGTTGCTCGGAATTTCGAATGGACTGCTCTATAGCTCGGCGGCAGGAGTGCTCAGCCTGGCATGGAATAACTGGCTTGCCGATCCGCTGATCTATCTGTTCACGATTGTGCAGATCGAGTTTACGTTTTGCTTCGCAGGGCGAAAGGTAAGCAGGCTATGGCGCTCCTACCAGGGACTCCTGCTGGCGCCGTTCATACCCCATGTGCTCGTAGCCATGGACCGCATGTCGACCAGCGCCTATGTCGTACTCGAAGCCGCATCGGTTTTGCCCGCGGCGATTCTGCTGCCTGTGCTGCTGCTGATCTGGTATCGGCGTGGGAATCGCGAGGCCGGTTGGTTGATTGTGCCGAGCCTGCTTCCGGCGGCGACCAGTGCGCTCTACGACCTGGGCACGGCATCGATTATCACCGGGTGGAGCAAACTGGATTTTCTGGCGGATCCGCTGCAGATCGGGCCGGTCCCGTTGCAGGTCTCAGACCTGGCCGATTTTCTGTTTGTGGTCGCCATCGGTTTTGTGATGTTCTTCCGCTTTACGCGGGTCAGCCGCGAGCAGTCGCGTGTGGCTGCGGAACTCGAAGCAGCGCGCGAAATTCAACAGCGTCTCGTGCCTGCCCAACTGCCCGAGGTGCCCGGATACCTGCTCGAAGCGGCCTATTTTCCGGCCCAGGAGGTGGGTGGCGATTTCTATCAGATTCTGGAACAACCCGATGGCGCTCGCCTCGTGGTCGTGGGCGACGTCAGCGGTAAGGGACTGAAAGCCGCAATGACCAGCACCCTCGCCCTGGGTGCCCTCCATGCACTGTCACGCGAAGCGCTCGGACCTGCGGCCGTCCTGACACGCCTCAACCGGCAACTGGTCGAGACCGCCGAGGGCGGGTTCGTCACCTGTGTCTGTCTGCGCCTGCAGAGTGGTGGTGCATTGACTCTAGCGAGCGCGGGACATCTGGCCCCGTATCGGAATCGCAAAGAAATGAGCCAGGAAATGACTGTGGACCAGGGCCTGCCGCTGGGCATCGTCGCGGCCGCCGCGTATGCCGACGCATCGATCCACTTGGCGCCCGGCGACCGGCTCACTCTCATGTCCGACGGAGTCGTCGAGGCGCGCGACGCCCGAGGCGCACTGTTTGGATTCGAAAGAACTCAGGCGATCGCGAGCCGAACAGCCGAAGCCATCGCCGCAGAAGCACGCCAGTTTGGCCAGGAAGACGACATCACCGTCGTGACCGTCGAACGACAAGGATCGCCGATCGGCCATTAGGGATCACCCCGAAGCCCGGTTTTCAAGGAACCGGACCGGTTTTCCACGCGACCAGGCGACGAAAAGGTGAATACAATCAGAGCGGGAAACGGCAGCCGTTTTGTGGGTGTTGGTGTGTTTGATTTAGCCTATTGCCAACGCGGATCGGCTGACCTTCTTGGGACAAACGTTGCGGGCGGGGAGCCTGCAATGGCGAGGTGGGTTCATGCCGATGGTAGAAACTGAGGTCGAAAAGGTCGAGAAACCGGCCGCGCAGGGGGCAGCGATGGAGATAACCGTAAGCCGCCAGGAGTTGCTCAAGGAGCTGACCGCGACACAGAGCGTCGTCGAGCGGAAGACCACCATTCCCATCCTCTCCAACTTCCTGGTTGAGGCCGAGGGCGACAAGCTCAACATCACGGCCACCGATCTGGACCAGGCCATCCGCACCAGCGCGACCGTCAAGGTCAAGAAGCCGGGCTCGTGCACCATTCCTGCCCGCAAGCTCTACGACTACATCAAGCTCCTGCCCGATGGCGACATCTCCATCAAGATGCTCGAGAACCACTGGGTCCAGATTCGCTCCGGCCGCTCCAACACCAAGATGGTGGGAATGGCGCGCGCGAACTATCCCCAGGTGCCTGAATTCCCGGTCGTGACCGCGACAAGTATTTCCGCCGCCGCGCTCAAGACTCTGATCGCCCGCACCATCTTCGCGATCTCCAACGAGGAATCGCGCTACACCCTCAACGGCGCCCTGCTGGTCCTCAAAGCCGAGTCCCTGGCAATGGTGGCCACCGATGGCCATAGGCTCTCGTTTGTCGAGAAGCCCGGCGAAACCCTCGAGGGCATCAGCGGCGAGAAGCGGGTGCTGATTCCGCGCAAGGCGCTCAGCGAACTCCAGCAGCTGCTGGCTAACTCCGACGTCGAAAAGGTGGAGTTCGCCGACGACGAGCACACCCTGTTCTTCCGCGTAGGCCATCGCACCCTCAGCACCCGTAGATTGTCAGGGCAGTTCCCGAACTACGAAGCGGTCATGCCCCGCGACAACACCAAGTTCGCCGTAGTCCGGTCGAGCGAGTTGTCGGCCGCCATTCAACGCGTCGCCCAGTTTGCCGACGAGCGTTCCGGCGCCATCCGCCTGCGGCTGGAAAACAACGAGCTGAAGATCAGTTCGCAATCCACCGAATCCGGCGAAAGCGAAGACACCATCGACACGCCCTACGCAAGCGATCCGATCATGGTGGGATTCAACTCCTCCTACATCGTCGATTTCCTCAAAGCGCTGGGCAACGAAGGCGAGGTGCGCCTCGAGTTCAAAGACTCGCAGAGCGCCGGCCAGGTCCGCCCCGAAGATCCCGACGCGGAATACAAATCGAGATACGTCTTGATGCCCATGCGCATCTGAGCCCCGCCAACCAAAAAGAAGGCAGCAGCAAGAAGAAAAAGCACCACAAGCAAAAACCTGCCGCTCGGCAGGTTTTGCTGTTTCCAAACACCCCAAATCGGAATGAGACGGACGCAGCGATGGAGTGCCTGTCTTGAGTTGCACCCCCTGCTCCTCGCATAGCGGACCCGGCAATTCGCCCCAGCCCCGCCCAATGCCTTTCATCGCCTTGCCTGTCCTGCTAAACTACTGTCTGGCTCAGCGAAGGCGCGTAGCTCAGTTGGTTAGAGCGCTTCCTTGACACGGAAGAGGTCGTTGGTTCGAATCCAATCGTGCCTACCAATCCCCAATAAAATCAAAAATCTACGGATGGGACTTCTGCGCCTCCTATGCTGCTGAGGCTGCGGAGAACGGACTCGGGCCTTCAAGGCTACCAATACAAGATGCGGGTGTTGGACGGATTTCTTTGGTACCCGGAGAAGCCGGAATTTGATGCTGCGGCAGCCCAATCTCAGCAAAACGGATTTCAACGCGATGCTTTTTGAGCGTATGGACTCTGATCACCAGCCCGGTGTCCCGGGCGATTCTGTCGATTGCAGTACAGAGCAGGGCATCAAACGATTTCAGACGGACCGCTGCAAGCCGCAGACGATTGTTCGGCCAAGCCTTCCATGTGAACGATAACGATTCCCTCCGATTTCTTTCGCGCTATTCTTGCGTTATGCCTGCTCGCCGCGGAATCACGGGACTGGCCAAGCCCAAGCCCAAGCACAAGCCCAAGCACAGATCTGCCCCCTACCCGTTCATCACTGAAGCCCTCGCTCCGCTCGAGCCTGAAGTCCGGCCTATGTTTTCGGGCTTCGCCGTTTATGTTGGAGAGAAGATCGTTCTGATGCTGCGTGACAGTCTAAAGCAGCCGGAAGACAACGGGGTCTGGCTCGTCTTTTCCGAGACTGCAAATCTCGCCGACCCGCGCATCCGCCAAGATTTTCCATCAGTTCGTCTCATCAAACTGCTCGGCGGCAAGATCGCCCATTGGCGGCTCATCCCTGCCGACAGCCCAACCTTCGAGTCGGAAGCCCTGCATGCCTGCGAGCTCCTCCTCAAACACGACGTCCGATTTGGTCGTGTCCCCCAGTCTCGGCAGGCACGGCCCAGCAAGCGCCGCCGGAACTGACCGCAATCACAGGCGCGTGGATCGACCCCACCAATGTATGCTGCGCCTGACCACGGCGCTCCTTGCACTTCGCAGCGGCTATGTCGTCGTCGGAAGCCTGCCCACCACAGACGGAATGTCCGACACGGCGGCTGCTGGCTGTCTCCTCATCCTCGATTGGAACGGCAACGTGGTGCAGACCGTCACGGGGCATCACATCAATGGACCTTGGGACAGGACGGCAGTCGATGGAGACGACTTCGCCTCATGCCTGGCTGCTCTCAACAGTGTGATCGCAAATCCCTTTTCTGCGCCGGACGACCGTTGAACGATGTGCCGGTCTGGGGTCGCTGAGGGCTCGCTCGGTGAGGCGCTGGCGCGCCCGATGCAGACGGGCCTTGACCGCAGCCAAAGAGACGTCGAGAGTCTGAGCAATCTCCTTCATCGACAAGTCCTGGCTTACCTGGATCTGAAAGACCGAGCGCAGAGCCGGCTTGAGAGTCTCGATCGAGCGGAGCACCGAGACCCGACGCTCGTCCAGTTCGTAGACTTCCTCCGGGTTCGGCCTCAGGTCCGTCACTTCCAAGTCCGTAACTTCCTCTTCTCCGGCAAGCGTGAGCTGAAACTGCACCTCTGCGCGTGTACGCCGCTTGCGCAGAATCATCAGCGCCGAATTGATCGCAATGCGCGTGAGCCACGAATGCAACTTCGATCGGCCTTCGAACGTGTGCAGCGCGGCATACGCACGGCATCATCGTCTCCTGCAGCGCATCCTCGGCGTCTTCGTGATTTCTGGTGATCGAAAAAACTCTCCTGTACA
>Ga0335069_10012040_pt1 | contig 12185 bp, 8 predicted proteins | sample Lox_Sample_11_FD_206714 | JGI IMG/M metagenome (GOLD analysis project Ga0335069, IMG submission 206714) | Soil microbial communities from Loxahatchee National Wildlife Refuge, Florida, United States - Lox_Sample_1.1 | ecosystem: Environmental > Terrestrial > Soil > Wetlands | place: USA: Florida...
AACAACGTCTACATCAATAACAACAACAACTTCGTGAGGAACACCAACATCCAGGGCGGCAACCGGGTCAACGCACGCGGCGGGAATACTACCTGGAACCACAATCCCCAGCACCGCGGTGGCGCGCCTTATGGAGATCGCAACACGGCCAACCGATTTGGCGGTACCACTCGAGGCGCCTCGCTACAAGACCGGCAGGCGAATGCGCGCCGGAACGCCGGCAACGCGAATCGCGGCGGAGTCGGTGGTCCCGGTGGTGCCGGCGGAGTGGGTGGTGCCGGCGGAGCCGGTAATCGCGGAGGCGCCTCGGCAGGAACTATGGATCGCGGCGCCAACAGGGGTTCGGCAGGCGGCGGTGACCGGGTAGGCAATCGCAGCGTGCCCAGCCAGGGCGCTAGAGGAGAAGGAGGCAATGGCGCCTTCGGCGGCGGCAGCGGCAGCTCAGCTCGCGCCAGCAGTTCACGCGGCGCTTCTAGTGTCGGCGGCGGCGGACGCGGTGGCGGCGGACGCTCCGGCGGTGGACGGCGCAAATAACAATCTGAATCGACGCCAGTACAAAGTCTCGAAAGGACTGAACGCGATGAGACGCACCTTACTTGTAGTTGGTTTGGTTATTTCCGTTCTGGTCTTCCTGGCTGCCAAGGCGCGATCGCAGGCAATCCCCACCACCCCTGCGACCTCTGCTGAGCAAATGACCTTCTCTTCTCCCGAGGCCGCTGTCGAGGTGCTCATCAAAGCCGCGGGCGATTACGATGTGCCGATGTTGATGAAGATCTTCGGACCAGAGGGTGAAGACTTCATATCGTCGGCCGACCCGGTCCGTGACAAGAACAACGCGACGGCATTTGCGGATCGCGCTCGCACGAAGAACGCCGTACAGAAAGATCCGCAAAAACCCAACCGGGCCACGCTCGTGGTGGGCGATGACGACTGGCCGTTTCCCGTTCCCCTTGTGAAAAAGGGTGGCAAGTGGCGCTTCGACTCAGCGGCTGGCCGTTCCGAGATTCTGTATCGGCGTATCGGCGAAAACGAACTCGATGCCATCCAGGTGTGTCGCGGCTACGTCGAGGCCCAGAAAGAATACGCCTCTACGATTCACGACGAATCCGGCGTAAATCAATACGCCCAGAAAATCATCAGCACTCCCGGGAAACAGGATGGATTGTACTGGGTAAACGCGGACGGAACACCCGGCGGCCCGATCAGTGAACCAGTGGCGAACGCCCTTGCCGAAGGCTACAGCGTAGACAAGCGGTCAGCTTACCACGGCTACTATTTCAAGATCCTCAAAGGCCAGGGACCCTCAGCGCCCTTGGGCAGAATCGACTACGTGATTCAAGGCGCCATGATCGGCGGCTTCGCCCTGGTCGCTGTACCCGCCGATTACCGGGTGACCGGCGTTAAGACCTTCATTGTTGGCCCGCAGGGAGTCGTCTATCAGAAGGACCTCGGACCCGATTCGCTGAAGATCGCAAAGGAAATGGAGCTTTACGACCCGGACAAGACCTGGCAGGTCACCAATGACAGCTGGCCCTCCCCCTCTGACTCAGAATTGGCCACCAACTGATGAAAAAGCAACCCGAACGTTGCACCTCTTCCATTCGGGGATCCGGCGAGCAACCCGCGGGATCCCCGGTTTCTTTTGACTCTTCAAACACTCCGGGCTATGGATCTGCGCCATCAGCTGCAGGTTACCGGTGCCCAGTCTTGATGGTTTCGGCGTGAACGCCGGACCGTTCACCGCGCCCGAAGAGGGCATACGGTTAAGGGTCTGCTTCAGAGTGCTCGAAGGGATTCGCAGGACCTAACCTGCCCATCACGCATGACTAGCCTGTTCAAGAAGCCGCTTCGGTACATGGGCCGAGAGAAACGATCGATTTTGTTGCTTGTTTCGATCGTGCTTCTCTTCGTCCTCGCCCCGATTCTCGAAAACCATGCCACAGGCGGGTTGCTACTTATCCTGAACCTCTACATTACGCTTGTCACCGCAACCAGCGAACTGGTGGAGCAGCGGGTGCTGTTCCGGATAGCCGTACCCTTTGCCACGACCTCGATGTTGCTCGTTTTGACGAGTCATTACTACGAAACATGGCCGTTGCTCTTTGCAAACTATCTCGTCCTGGCGGCGTTCCTGGCGCTTGTCTCTGCAAGTCTGTTCATCTATTTGGGTGACAAAGGAAAGCTATCGAAGGACCGGTTGTTAGTCTCGGTAAGCCTGTATTTCCTGCTCGGGTTGACCTGGTTTGCACTGTACAACCTCATCAATCTGGTACAGCCCGGCTCCTTCGCAGAAGCGGGAACACCGCTCACCGGCATACCCCACTGGAGCAATATGCTCTATTTCAGCCTGGTTACGCTCACCACCCTGGGCTATGGAGACATCGTCGCAGTCAAGCCTGCGGCGCGGATGGTAGCGACGCTCGAGGCGTCCGCTGGAGTTCTGTACATAGCGATTACTGTTGCTCGCCTCGTCGCTTCCCATACTCCATCGAATGAAAGCGAACGGTGACTTCCTGGCTCGCCCGGCTGCCGAAACACCTCGCGCTCGGTCTGCCATATGATGATTGACCGATCGAGGTTATGCTCGCTGTGGATACACTTCCGGGATGAAGTTTAATCCCTTCAAGGTCGCCTGGTCATCATAGCGGTGCTTGTTACTCCGGGGCCCCAGTGTGATACGTTCGTGCGCCACCTTCTTGTAAGGAATCAGGGAGAGAAGATGCGTAATGCAATTGAGCCGGGCGCTCTTTTTGTTATCTGAACGAATAATGTACCACGGAGCTTCCCTCGAATCAGTCGCCTTCAGCATCATGTCGCGGGCAAGCGAATAGTCATACCAGCGCTTCCACGACTCCACGTCCATGGGACTGAGCTTCCATTGCCTTAGTGGATCTTTCAATCGCGCTTCAAAGCGACGCGCTTGCTCTTTCTGTCCGACCTCCAGCCAGTACTTGATCAGAATGATTCCCGATTCCACCATCTGCCTCTCGAAGAGGGGGCAGTTCTCGAGGAATTTATCGTGTTGCTCTTTGGTGCAGAAGCCCATCACATACTCGACCCCCGCCCGGTTGTACCAACTGCGATCGAAGATCACGATCTCACCGGCAGCCGGAAAGTGCTGAACATAGCGCTGAACATACATCTGGCTCTTTTCCCGGTCAGAAGGCGCGGGAAGCGCTACGACGCGGAATACGCGAGGGCTCACTCGTTCGGTAATGGCGCGGATGGTGCCGCCCTTGCCTGCCGCATCACGCCCTTCGAAGACTACGATGACGCGCAACTTCGCATACTTCACCCACTCCTGCAATTTGCACAACTCCGCTTGCAGGCGGCGCAATTCCTTCATGTATTCCTTATTCGTCAGGCCTTGTTCGGCGACTTCGCTCTTATGTCCATTTTTAGACATCGGGTCCTCCTTGCTGACTCGACCGCTAGAGCTCCCACCCACCACCTAGTGCCCGGTATAGCTGGACGTAGTTCTGTAACTCATCATTCCAGGCCTGCGCAAGCGCCAATTGCGATGTGAAGTATTGCTGCTGCGTGACCAGTACTTCAAGAAAGCTTGTGGCTCCGCCGGTAAAGCGAACATTGGCCAATCGGGCAGTCTCGTAGTACGTATCGGTCTGTTCCTGGATCTTTGCCCGGAACTTCTGCGATTGGGAGTAGCCGACCAGGCTGTTGGAAACGTCCGCAATCGCCCGTTGGACCGATTGCTTGTATGCGAGCTCGGCCTCATCCCGCTTGGCCCAGGCGAGGTTGTAATTCGATCGAATGCGTCCGCCCGCGAAGATCGGCTGCAACACCTGGCCTCCCACCGCCCAGAACTGCGCCGGCCCCTGCAGGAAGCTGGTGATAGAGGTGCTCTGCATGCCGTACTGGCCGGTGAGCGCGAATTGAGGGAAGAAGGCTGCCTTGGCTACGCCCACGTTGGCATTGGCGGCAACCAGTTGCATCTCGGCCTGGCGCACGTCGGGCCGGCGCTGCAACAGGGAGGAAGGAAGCCCCGCAGGAACCTGCGGCATGTGTGCCTGCTCGGTGAGGCTGATGCCGCGCACGATCGACCCGGGGTTCCTTCCCAGGAGGATACTGATGGCGTTCTCTGTCTGCTCGATCGCCTGGTTGAGGCTGATGATCTGGGCTTCGGTCTGCTCCACCAGCAACTGAGCTTGAAGCACGTCCGTCTCGGCACTCTCCCCGCCCTTGAACTTGACGGTGTTCAGATTCAACATTTCCTTATTGGCCGCCAAGGTCTTTTGCGAGTAGTCAAGCTGCAAATCGTATTGCCGCAGATTGAAATATGCGCTGGCGACGTTCGAAACCAGGGTGGTGCGCACCACGTCTTGCCCGAATTGCGTTGCCACGAGATTGGCCTTCGCCGCTTCAGTGGCCCGGCGATACTGGCCCCAGAAATCGATGATGTAAGAGGCTTGAACGGAAAGTGACTCAAACGTCGGTCCGCCGGGGAACAACGCCGACTTCACCTGTTGAATACCTCCGGAGGCACTCACCTGCGGAAACTGATCGGCGCGGGTGATCCCAAGCGCGGCCTGGGCCTGCACCACGCGACTGGCAGCGATCCGTATGTCGTAGTTGTTGGAGAGCGCTTCCTTGATCAGGTCCTCGAGGACCTTGTCTTGGAACACTGTCCACCACTTCATCTCGCCGAATGCCTCGGCCGAAGGCGGGGTGGGAGAAGCTTCCGGAGCCAGGCCACGATACTGGTCGGGCAAGGTAACTGGGGGCCGGCTGTAGTTGGGCCCTAGCTTGCAGGCACAAAGCATCAGCAACAACACGGATGTAGCCAATGATCGCGCCGGGATCATACGTGCGCTCCTTTCGCTTCTTCAGCAGGTTTGGAGACAGGTTTTTCTGAGAGGCCGATCCATTGCCCGAACTTCTCGATCACCACGAACGAAACCGGGATGAAGAAGATGGCCAGAAGCGAAGCCGCGAGCATGCCTCCGATCACCACTGTCCCCAGCACCTGGCGGGATATACCTCCTGCTCCGCTTGCTATCCACAGCGGAACGCATCCCAGAATGAAGGCGAACGCGGTCATCAGGATCGGCCTGAGCCTCAACTTGGCGCCGGTCAAGGAAGCCTCGATCAACGGTTTGCCCTTGTCGTATTCCATCTTCGCGAATTCGACGATCAGAATGGCGTTCTTCGCGGCAAGGCCGATAAGCATCACCAATCCGATCTGGGCATACACATCGTTTTCCAGGTGCCGGCCAAACAGGGCAAGGAACGCTCCAAAGACGGCAATGGGAGTTCCCAGCAGGACCGCGAAAGGCAAGGTCCAGCTTTCGTACTGCGCAGCCATGATGAGGAAGACGATGAAGAATGCCAGGGCAAACACCACCACGGGGCTTACGCCCTGGGAAGCCTTCTTCTCCTGGTACGACATGCCCATGTAGTCGAATCCCATATCGGAGGGCATGGTCTCCCTGAACGTCTCCTCCAGTGCAGCAATCGCCTGACCGGAACTGTAACCCGGAGCGGCGGCAGCATTGATCTGCACCGACTGGAACTGATTAAAGCGCATGGTGAAGCCGGGTCCGCTCCGTGGCACAATCCCCGTGACCGTGCTTAACGGGACCATCTCGCCCGTTGCGTTCTTCACGTAGAACTTGCCCAGATTCTTTGCGTCAGTACGGTATTCTCCATCGGCCTGGACATATACCTGCCACTGGCGTCCAAAGCGGTTGAAATAGTTCACGAGCGCGCCACCCATGAACGCCTGGAGGGTCTGATATACGTTGCCGAGGTTTACCTGCTGAGTGAGCACTTTGGCCTTGTCAACGGTGACACCAACCTGCGGGACGCTCAGCAGGGCGGTCGTCATCACGCTTCCCAGCTCAGGACGCTTGCGCGCCGCGGCCATGAAAATCTGCGTGTTCCGGGCAAGGAAAGAGATATCCTTCCCTGACCTGTCCTGCAAAACGAACGTCACGCCACCGGCCGTACCAACACCCGGAATTGAAGGCGGGGGGAAAGAGAATGCCAAGCCGGCAGTCACTGTGGAGAGAGCTCTGTTGATGTTTTTCTTGATGGTTTCGTAACTGACATCCGGAGTTTTTCGCTCGGCCCACGGCTTGAAACTCACGAAGAAGAAGGCGTTGAACGTGCTGTTGACACCACTCAGCATGTTGTACCCGATCACCGAACTCACGTTCTCCACACCGGGCGTCTTGAGGATCAGCTGCTCAGCCTCTTTTGCCGCTTCCGAAGTCCTCTGCAAGGATGAGGCATCGGGCAGTTGAATTCCGGCATAGACGAATCCCTGGTCTTCATCGGGAAGGAAACTGGTGGGTATCTTCGAACCGAACCATCCGGCTGCGATGGACAGCGCCAGGAGCAAGCCGAAAGCAAAGCCGGCCTTACGAATCAAGTGATCGCAAGTCGTGACATAACCATCTGTGGCCCGGCCAAACACCTTGTTGAACCACCGGAAAAATGCAGCCAGAGGACCGCGGCCTTGCTTGCGCGGCCTTAACATCATCCCGGAAAGCGCCGGGCTCAGCGTGAGAGCATTAAAGGCTGAGAAGATGACCGACACGGCGATGGTGACGGCGAACTGCTGGTACATCCTGCCGGTGATTCCGGGGATGAATGCCGTGGGGATAAACACCGCGGAAAGGATCAGCGCGATGGCGATAACGGGGCCGGAGACTTCCTCCATCGCCTTAAGTGTCGCTTCTTTCGGTGATAACCCATGCTCGATATGGTGCTCGACAGCCTCCACAACGACGATGGCATCGTCGACTACCAGGCCGATCGCCAGCACCAACCCGAAAAGCGAAAGGGTGTTGATCGAGAATCCGAGCGCGGGAAACAGGATGAACGTTCCGACGAGCGAAACCGGGACCGCCAGAAGCGGAATCAGGGTGGCGCGCCAGTTCTGCAGAAAAATAAATACCACCAGAATGACGAGACCGATCGCTTCGAAGAGAGTGTGTTCGATCTCTTTCAAACCCTCGGTCACTGCGAGTGTGGTGTCGAGCGGGATCACGTAATCCAGGCCTTGCGGGAATCGGGTCTTGGCCTCTTCCATCAGCGCGCGCACGCCCTGGGCGGTTTTCACCGCGTTACTGCCGGGAAGCTGATAAATGGCCAGCAGGGCTGCCGGTTTTCCATTCAGCCGACCCTGGAGAGCGTATGTCTGCGCGCCCAGTTCGATACGAGCCACGTCCTTGAGGCGAAGAATGCCTCCGTCGGGCTGAGCACGAACGATGATCTCACCGAATTCTTCAGCGGAGGGCAAGCGGCCCGGGGCACGGACGGTGTAAGTAAAGGCCTGTCCCTGTGGCACGGGTTCACTACCGATCTGTCCCGCGGGATTCACCGTGTTCTGGGTTTGGATGGCATTTGTAATTTCCGGAACGGTGATTCCCAGACTGGCCAGCTTATCCGGATTCACCCAGCACCGCATGGCGTACTGGCCGGCGCCGAATACCGTCACGGACGCAACCCCCGGAACCCGGGTGAGTGCGTCGTTGATATTGATGATTCCGTAGTTGGCCAGAAAGATGTTGTCGTAAACATTGGTCGGTGAATAGAGCGCGACCAGCATCAACGGCGCTGATGTGGACTTCTGGACCGTGACACCATACTGGATAACGGAACTCGGCAGTTGCGAGTTCGCCTGGTTGGTGCGCATCTGCGTCAGAATCTGGTCGGTGCTCGTGTCGGTGGCGATGTCGAAGTTAACGGTCAATTTCAGCGATCCGTCGCTGCCGTTCAACGAGTACATGTACTGCATATTGTCGACACCGGCCATCTGCTGCTCGATGGGCGTGGCCACCGACTGCGCTACCGTTTCAGCATCCGCACCAATGTAGGTCGTTTGGACCTGGATTTCCGGCGGCGCGATTTTTGGAAACTGTGCCGTAGGAAGTCCCAACATCGCTACGATGCCTGCGAGGGTCATCAAGATCGCGATGACTATCGCCACGATGGGACGATTGACGAAGAATTTGGCCACGGTTATTTACCCTCGGCAGATGCCGTCTGCGTCTGCGGCTCGATGTTCACGGTCATACCGTCGCGCACTCGCTGAAATCCCTCGGTGACCACTTTTTCGCCGGGCTTCAGTCCATCGGTGATCACCCAGTTACTTCCCACCTTGTCGCCCACCTTGACGGGACGGAAGCTCGCCTTGTTATCGGGGCCCACGACAACGACTTGGTAGGCAGACTGGACCTCGATGACTGCGATTTGAGGAACGAGGATGGCATCCTTGTTGTCACCGGTCTGGATGCGCACCCGCCCGAATCCGCCGGGGCGCAGAATGCCGTTGGGATTGGAGAACTCGGCGGCAACTTGAATGGTGCCGGTCTGCGAACTCACCTCGCGATTGATGAGGATGACCCGGCCCGCGCTGGGATAGGGGGTTTCGTCGGCCTGGATGTATTCCACGGGTCTTGTTCCGGTCTTGGATGCGCTGTTAAGGATGGCGGCAATCCTTTGGGCGTTCTGCAGGTATTCGTTCTCGCTGATGGAGAAGTAGGCGCGAATCGGATTGACCTTCGAGATGGTGGTCATCTTGGTGGTGGGACCCACCAGGTCACCCACCTGGGAGTTCGCCACACCGGCGATCCCGTCGATGGGAGAAAACACTTTCGTCCACTCGAGATTGAGCTTAACTTGTTCAATCTGCGCCCTGGCAGCATCCACCTGGGCCTTGGCGGCAGCCTGGGCAGACTTGTCGTTGTCCAGTTGTCTTTGCGGGATCGCGTTCTGGGCGGCTAAGGGCGTGTCGCGGGCTACGTCGGTGTCTGCCTTGGACAGCTCGGCCTGGGCTACGGCCAATTGGGCGTTCGCCTGGTCCAGCGAGGCTTCGAAGGGGCGCGGGTCAATTTCGAAAAGAAGCTGGCCCTTCTGAACGGGGAATCCTTCCTGGTATCTCTTGGTCAGTATGTATCCCTGCACTTTAGGCGTAATCTCGGCGTTGGTGTCGCCGTTCAGCTGGGCCACCCACTCCGAGTAGATGGGGACATCCTGTTGAATGACTTCAGCCACTTTGACCGGCGGCGGGGGCGGCGGAGGCGCGGCTTCCTTTTTCTCGCAGCCGACTGACAGCAGCAGTGGCACGGTGACGAACAACGCCTGGCGGCAGAGTCTGGTCCACCGACGGGCTAATCTGCTTTGATACACAAGTCGAATTCCCATGAGTACACTCCCCTTCTTGGCGCAAGTCGCCTTCAGCATCAAAGAAGGATCAAGGATGTTCTAGGCCTTCGCCACTTGCAGCGCTACTAGCAACACTCATAGTCCGGCTCAGTTAGAGGCTTGGATACATGTTTGAGGTCGCTGCCTTTGCGGAACAGAACGATTCTTCTGCTCCACAGGTCTACTTGTATGAGATTTGAACGCTCCGGACCTCGCACTGACGCTCACATAACGTCCAAACAGAATTCCCGTAATCAGCGGAACGGGGGTCACCGACGAACCGCAAGCAGCCGAGGCCTTTCGTTGTCGCCGGGATCCTGGCGGGTCCGGGATTCGTGAAATCCGAGTGGCGGGCTCCGCCCCTGGCGATGCACTACTTCGACTCTGGACCCGGTGCATCTTTGGAGCTTAGTATTCTCACTGAATGCGTGCGGCCCTGGAGATCATTGAACTTCAATGTATCGCCTTCAATCAGAACCGTGGTCGCCATCCCGACGTAGTACTCCGGTTCCGCTCGATCCTTCCCTTGCATGTACAGAACGACATAAATCTTCTTTCCGACCTTGACTGAGATGTCGTACTTGTTGGCTTCGCTATCACCGTCGGTCTCACCATGGTGCGCTTTGACTTCCAGGACAGTACCGGCCTGCCACGTTTTCTTTTGTCCAAACGATCTCGGGGCCGGAAAACATAGAATTCCAATCAAACCGCACACAATTGCGATCTCTACCAGAACGTGAGAATTAATTTTGTGCATGAGCACCGCCCCTCCTGCCTAAATGCAGATGGCAGTCCATTCAGGACTGCCATCTGGCGTTCTGTTCAAGGTCCAGTCTCCTTGCCCCGTGCTTAAGAGGGCTTCAGCGTCCGGCAACCGATTCGCGCGTCATCTCCGAAACCAGGTCTTGCTTCGAGACGTACAGCAGCCTCTGGGAGTCAAGTCGAGCAAACATATCCAGTATGCGCGCCACAAGCCCGGTCCAGCCCGTCTGGTGGCTGGCTCCGAGTCCGGCCCCATTCTCTCCCTGAAAGTATTCGTAGAACAGGATGTAATCCCGCCAGTGCGGATCTTGCTGGAACTTCCTGGCGCCCCCGTACACCGGCCGATTCCCGTTCTCATCGCGTAGGAAAATCCTGGCCAGGCGCCGCCCCAGTTCCTTGGCCACTTCGAAGAGGGTCATGTAGTTCCCGGAGCGCGTCGGGCATTCGACCTTAAAGTCGTCTCCGTAGAACTGGTACAGGTTCAGGAGCGCGCGGATCAACAGGCCATTCACCGGCATCCAGATTGGACCGCGCCAGTTGGAGTTTCCGCCAAACATGCCGGTATTAGACTCGGCCGGAAGATAGTCGACCCTGTATTCCTGCCCCTCGACATGAAACACAAACGGATGATCGAGATGGTACCGCGACAAGGAACGAACCCCGTACGGGCTTAAAAACTCGTCTTCATCCAGCATGTAACCGAGAACCCGTTGCAGCTTTTGCTTGTTGAGCACCGCCAGCATGCGTCGTCCTCCGTACCCCCCTTCCTTTTCCTCGTCCTGCCTGAGGCGAGCAACAATATCCGGATGACGCTTCTTGAACAGATCGATCATTTCCAACATCCGCGGGTGCCGCTGCAGTATAGAGGGTTCGAAGATTGTCGATGCGCACAAGGGCAGCAGGCCGACCATTGAACGGACTTTCAGCCGCATCGCATGGCCATCCGGGAAATGGAGGAGATCGTAGAAGAATCCATCCTCATCGTCCCACATCTGCTCGTGGCCTTCACCCATTCGGTGCATCGCGTACGTAATCCAAACACACTGCTCGAGGAACCGGAAGGCTATGTCCTCGTACATGGGGTCGTAGTCGGTGAGGATGACGGCGATCTCGAGCATGTTCTGGCAGTAGAACGCCATCCATGCAGTCCCATCGGCCTGGTCAAGGAAGCCGCCGGTAGGCAACTTCGCACTGCGGTCAAAGACGCCGATGTTATCCAGGCCGAGGAATCCGCCGGCGAAGACGTTGCGCCCCTCGGGATCCTTGCGGTTCACCCACCAGTTGAAGTTCATCATCAGGCCCTGGAAAGATCGCTCAAGGAAACGAAGGTCGGCACGGCCCAGTTCTTTTTCCACGTTGTACAGAAATAAGGTTGCCCAGGCATGAACCGGGGGATTCACATCGCTGAAGTTCCATTCGTAGGCTGGGATCTGTCCATTGGGATGCGCATAAAGATTGCGCAACATCAGCAATAGCTGATCTTTGGCAAAGTCGAAGTCCACTAGGGACAGGGCAATCGTATGGAACGCCAGGTCCCACGCCGCATACCATGGGTATTCCCACTTGTCCGGCATGGAGATGATGTCTTTGTTGAGCATGTGAAACCATTCGGTGTTGCGCAGGCTGCGGCGTCTTTGCCCTGTCATGGGGTGCGCTTCGTGCTCCGAAAGCCATTTATCCAGGTCGAAGTAATAGAACTGCTTACTCCATAACATTCCGGCCAGTGCCTGCCTGTGAACGCGGCGTTCATCCTCGCTGAGCGAGGCCGGGGTGATACGGTCATAAAACTCTTCGGTATCGGCAAGGCGCGAGGCGAAAATCGGATCGAACTCACCAAATGCATCCGCGGGCGGCGTTGCACTCAGACGCAGGCGAATTTGCTGGTGTTTTCCTGCCGGGATCTGAAGAACGTAGTGAGCGGCCGCCTTTGTACCCTTCCTGTCCGGGTTGACGGCTGTCTTGTCCCCATGGACTACATACTCATGGAACGCGTCCTTCACATACGGTGTCGGATTCGGCTGCCCCCACAAACGGCTGGCATTCGTTTCATTCTCGGTAAACAGGATCTCGGGGTTGCCATCGCACTGCAATGTGTAGTCAACCAGGGTCGGGTGCGACGCCTTGACCGCTCCGTCTGCAACCAGTTTGAGGTTCGGCTTGACCTGCCCGTCACCTTCCCAGCTCCAGGTGTTCCGGAACCACAAATTCGGCAGCACGTGAATCTCCGCGGCTTCCGGTCCGCGATTGTGAAC
>Ga0335069_10012041_pt1 | contig 12184 bp, 11 predicted proteins | sample Lox_Sample_11_FD_206714 | JGI IMG/M metagenome (GOLD analysis project Ga0335069, IMG submission 206714) | Soil microbial communities from Loxahatchee National Wildlife Refuge, Florida, United States - Lox_Sample_1.1 | ecosystem: Environmental > Terrestrial > Soil > Wetlands | place: USA...
CTCAATAAGGTGCAGGGAGATCTGGGCGTCACCAGCGGATATGTCGCCACCAATCAAAAAGAGCTAGATGCGCTCAAGCGGCTCGGCGAGCGCAATTACTTCCAGTTCAGCCTGGTGAAGAAGGACAAGCAGCCGAAGCGCGTCGGGGACATTTCCTTGAAGCTCCGCAGCGTCGACCGCAAGAAGAACAAGTTCACCCTCGAAGTGCTGGCGGACGACAAGATGGTGGAGAAGAAAGACAAGGGCATCAACGAGCCGCTGCAATTCTATGTCGCCAAGGCCAAGCAGCCCTATGAAATTGTCGTGAACGAGGTCGGCAAAGACCGCGTCACGGGCTACCTGGCCACACCCAAAGACGCCACCCCGCGTAATTAGCAGGTGGGGCGGGCTCTCAGCGGCCGCCCCTAAGCCGGATGCGGCCTCCGGCCCATATCGCCCAACAGGCCGGCCGAGAGGCTCTTGATCTCGGGCGGCGCCGAAGTCACCAGCCACGCCAACGTTGTCACTGTCGCCCAAGGCGTCCCGATGTTGATGAAGCGCTGCTCCGGATCGCCCAGGTGATTCGCGGGCGGCGCGAAGTCGGCTTTGCGGATCAGATCGAAGATGTACCGCGCGGCATCCTTGGGGCTCACCGTTCCGGCTTCCACCGCGCTCATCTTGGCCTCCGCCGCGTTGTAGAGCTTCCCGAATCCTTCGTGCTGGCTGTAGAACAGGCCCATCGGCTCTTCGGCATCCGGCAGGATCGAATCGTCGTGCGTCGCCTTATACCGCCGGTAAATGCTCGCAAGCTTCAGATCGCCCAGCCCGACGCCCAGCGCCCACACACGGAACCAGGCATTCCATAACTCGAAATCCCGCCACGAGGTGTAAGCCGCGCTGGCCGTGCGATCGTTGTTCGTACGGTTGACCTCGTGCACGCGGTGCACGTATTCAAACCGGTCCTCGGTGAAATCGTCGTCCTTCAGCGCCTTCAGCAGCCGCGCTGCGAGCGCGTTGGTCACTTCCATCGAACTCGCCAGGCCGCGCGAGAAGATCGCATCCAGAAAACCGCTGCCGGTGCCGCCCGCCATGATCGCCCAGCGCGCGCCTACGCTCTGCTTCACCGAGATCTGCAACCGGTCCGATGAAATCCAATCGCGCACCGGCTTGGCGTCTTTGAACTGTTCGTAGATGCTCGGGAAGCGCGACAGGAACTGCTGCCATTCCTGCTGCGGCGTAATATCCGCCGGCTTGGGAAACTTGCGAATATCGAAGCTCAGCCCCACGCTCACCAGCTTGTTCGTCGAGCCGGGCCGGTTGTCGAACGGAATCACCCACAGCCATCCGCCATCGAACAGGTGATGGCAGGTGCCCTGATACCAGCGCCGCGGCGCCTTCGGCACGCCGTGGGGCAGGTTCAGATCGTCGTAAGGCTTCACGTCGATCATGTGCGTGAACAGGCAGCGCGTGTTGGTCTTGCAGCGGATTGGATCGTCGCGCAGGCCCCACATGCGCGAGAGCACGTGCCCGCCGCCCGAAGCATCCGCCACGAACCGCGCGCGAATCGTTTCGCCCTTCTCGGTCTCGAGTGACACGCCGTTCGCGTCCGTCTCCGCGTTCTTGACGCGCGTAAAATACTTTACCGTCGCGCCGTGATGAATGGCCGTGTAAGTCAGATACGCGTCGGTATCCTGCCGGAATAAGTGCGCCTCATAGCCTTCCCGGTAAGGCGGAATGACTAATTGCGTGGATTCCTCCGGCCGCTGATGCTGGCCTTCGTGATGCAGCAAAAACCCGAAGTTCTTCTTGATCCCAAACCCCGATGAGACATGTTTGTGAATCAGCTTGCCGGAGTTGAACTCCGTCTTGAATTCCGGAACGTTGAAGCGTTCCGCCATGATCTTGATCATGCGAAACGTGTGCCGCACCGTCGATTCGCCCAGCGCGAAACGCGGATGCGTGCCCGCGTCGATGATCACCACCTTCGCCCCGTTACACGCCAGGATCGTGCCCAGCATACTTCCTTCGAAACCCGCTCCCAGTATCGCAACGTCGTATTGTTCATTCATTGAGTGAGTGCTCCTCTTTTTGTTGAATTAATGATCGTGTGACTTGACTCGTACGCCGCACATTTCGGCAAACCTGGCCTCCGTGGCCTCAATTCGTCCGGCGGCAAGCTGCAGCGTGCGCGACAGGATCTCGAGGCCCAGGCTCGGATCGCGATGGCAGGCGCCGATCAGATCCTCCCCGGGCAGACGCACCGCCGCCGTCCGCTCCCGCGCGCGCACCTGAAATAACGTCTCGTGATGGCCGAGCAGCGCCGACCAGCCGAATGCCTGGCCCGCCTCCACCGCCAGCACCGAGACCGTAAACCCCGGCGCATGTAGCTCGATGTTCACGCTGCCCGACGTCACCAGGTAGAAATCCGCGGAGTGCTGATGCTGCATCAGAATCACTTCGTTTTCCGCGAACGTGACCTCGTTGGCCAACGTGGCCAGCGTGGCGATATGGCGGCCGGAAAGACCCCGCGTGAATCCGTGATCTCGAAGAGTGCCCTCTAGCGTCATATTTCCCACCCTCAGCGTGAATTGCCGCTGGCGAAGCCGTTTTCCCCTGGGTTTTCGCAGCGGTAGCGCAGGGGGAGCAATCCGCTTTCCAAGCGCGCCCCAACTAGTACCCATTACTTCCGCGTGGTACCCTGTTGCTTACCGCATCATGCCCCTCACACGCGTCAAAGGCCAACTGATGAGCGCCTCCGAGATCGACCGCACGCTGGTCCGGCTGGCGCACGAGATTCTCGAAAAGAACAGCGATCTCGACCGTCTGGCGTTCATCGGAATTCGCCGCCGCGGCGTGCCGCTGGCGCAGCGCCTGGCGCGCAAGATCGAAGCGCTCGAAAACCGCGTCATACCCGTGGGCATCCTGGATATCAATCTCTACCGCGACGACCTCACCACCGTCGACATCAAGCCCGTGGTCAGCGCCACGGAAATTTCGTTCCCCGTGCAGGGCAAAGACATCATCCTGATGGACGACGTACTCTACACCGGCCGCACCATTCGCGCCGCGCTCGATGCGTTATTCGATCATGGCCGCCCGGCGCGCGTGCACCTGCTGGTGCTGATTGACCGCGGCCACCGCGAGCTGCCCATCGAGGCCCAGTTCGTGGGCCGCAACGTGCAGACCTCCGATAACGAAATCATCGAGGTGAAGTTCCAGGAGATCGACGAAATGGAAAAGGTGTTGCTCGCCGAGAAGGTCGCCGCGGGCGAAGCAGTTTAAACCATGCCGGCAGGAATGCTCGGAATCGAGGAACTGGACCGCGCCGAGATCGAAGCTATCCTGGAGCGCGCCAAGCAATTCCAACCCGTCCAGCACCAACCGCTCAAGAAGCTGGACACGCTTCGCGGGAAGATGATTGTCAATCTCTTCTTCGAAGCCTCCACCCGCACCCGCACCAGTTTTGAAATCGCCGCCAAGCGCCTGGGCGCCGATGCCGTTTCCATCGCGGCCTCCGCCTCCAGCGTGTCGAAAGGCGAGTCGCTGGTCGATACGCTCAACACCCTCGCAGCCATGCGCCCGGACGCCATCGTGATGCGCCATTCGGCCTCCGGCGCGCCGCACTTTCTGGCGCGCTACCTGGCCATGCCCATCATCAACGCGGGCGACGGCACGCACGAACATCCCACCCAGGCGCTGCTCGATGCGCGCACCATCCTCGACCGCAAGCCCACGCTCGAAGGCCTGCGCGTGGCCATCATCGGCGACATCGCGCACAGCCGCGTGGCCCGCTCGAATGTCTACCTGCTTTCCAAGTTCGGCGTCGAGATCGTGCTCTGCGGACCGGCATCGCTGCTCCCGCGCGAGCTCGCCCAGATCGCTCCCGGCGTCACTCTGACCAACGACATTCGCGAAGCCATCCTGGGCGCCGACGTCATCATGATGTTGCGCGTGCAGCTCGAGCGTCAGCACGAAGCCGCCTTTCCGTCCAGCGAATATTTTCAGTTCTACGGCCTGACACTGGAACACCTGGCGCTGGCCAACCCGGATGCCATCGTCATGCATCCGGGCCCCATCAACCGCGGGCGCGAGCTGTCGTCGGAAGTCGCCGACTCGCAGCGCTCCGTCATCCTCAATCAAGTCGAGAACGGCGTCGCCGTGCGCATGGCGGTGCTCGAACGGGTGATTGGTTAGATGTCACAACTGCTCATCAAAAACGGGCGTGTCATCGACCCGGCTTCGGCCTCCGACCGGCAGGCCGACATTCTGTTGCAGGACGGCGTCGTCGCCGCCGTCGGTGTGGACCTGGAATCTCCCGGCGCGGAGATCTTCGACGCGCGCGGCCTGGTCGTAACTCCCGGCTTCATCGACATGCACGTGCACCTGCGCGAGCCCGGCATCGAACACGCCGAGACCATCGAGACCGGCGCGCGCGCCGCCGCGGCCGGTGGTTTCACCTCGATCTGCTGCATGCCGAATACGCTGCCGGTGAATGACAACGCCACCGTCACCAGCTACATCATCGACCGCGCGCGCCAGTTCGCTGTGACGAACGTTTTCCCCATCGGCGCCATTACCAAGAACAGCGCGGGCGAGGAACTGTCCGCCATCGGCTCCATGCGCGCCGCGGGCGTGGTGGCGATCTCCGACGACGGCCGTCCGGTGATGAACGCGCGCGTGATGCGGCGTGCTATGGAGTTCGCGCGCTCGTTCGACCTGCCGGTGATCGATCACTGCGAAGATCTGAACCTGAGCGCGGGCGGCGATATGCACGAAGGCTTCGAGTCCGTGCGGCTCGGCCTGCGCGGCATTCCCGCCAGCTCCGAAGATGTGATGGTGGCGCGCGACATCTTGCTCGCCCAAGCGACGGGCGCGCGTTTCCACGTGGCCCACATCTCCACGCGCAACGCCATGGCGATGGTGGCGCACGCCAAGCAGCACGGCCTGCCCGTCACCTGCGAAGCCACGCCGCACCACTTCGCCCTGACCGACAGCCAGATGGTGCCTTACGACAGCAACTTCAAGATGAAGCCGCCGCTGCGCACCGCCTGCGATACAGGCGCTGTAGTGGACGGCATTGTTTCGGGGGCCGTCGACGCGATCGCCACCGATCATGCGCCGCATGCCGGCAGCGACAAGATGCAGGAATTCGAGAAGTGCCCGTTCGGCATCATCGGCCTGGAAACCGCGCTGGGCCTGGCGCTCGAACACCTGGTCCACACCGGCAAGATCCCGCTAGCGCGCCTGGTGGCGCTATTCACTACCGGCCCCGCGCGCGTCCTGAACCTGAATCGCGGCACGCTGGCCGTCGGCGCGCCCGGCGACATCACGATTTTCAGCACCGAACTCGAATGGACCTACGACGTGAATCAGTCGTTCTCGAAGAGCCGCAACTCACCGTTTCACGGCCACACATTCCACGGCGGGCCTGTAGCGACCATCGTGAATGGCGCGCGCGTCTGGCAGCGCGAATAAACTACGTCCCCGTACCCATGAGCGCGACCTCCAGGGGACTGCCGCCTCCTCCCGGTTCTTGTATGTTGAGGACAGCCGTCCTGGTTCCGGTCGCCGTAGGCTGAAACGTGACAAGTACGCTGCAACTTGCCCCCGGCGCGAGCTTATTCCCGCAGGTGGTGGATTCCAGGAAATCGCCCGAGTTCGTGCCCGCCAGAGAAGGCTGGAGGTCCCCGATTGACGCGGCGCCGGTGTTCGTGAGGGTAACGGTCTGGGCGCTGCTGGCCGCCCCCACGTTCACACTTCCGAACGTCAGATGCGTGGGAGAGTATTCAACCACAGTGCCGCTGCCGGAAAGGAGTACACTTTGGGGGCTGGCGATCGCGCTGTCCGCGATCGTTATCCAGGCACTGCGGAAGTTTTCAGCCGTCGGCGAAAATGTGACTGTGATCGTGCACTGTCCGGTCGGAGGAATCACGGTGCCCTCGCACGCATCGTCGACGAGGTTAAAATCAGTCGCGTTTGTGCCAGTAAGGCTTACCTGCGTGACGTTCAGCGATGCCTTGCCGAAATTAGTCACGATTACGGACTTGGAGGCGCTAGTGCCAATTACCATAGTCGGAAAAGATATAGTGGTTGGCTCGAATAAGACTGCAGTCTGTAAATAGGTGGCGACTGCATCGGAGGTTGTTCCGTTGCCGTTACCCTGCGCCGACGTCAGATCGATACGGCCATCGCCGTTAAAATCCCCGGCGGCCAAGCTACCAAGCTGAGCCGAAGGATAGTTCGTTGTAGGAATTCGAACCGGGGCCCGCCAAGTGCCGTCCCCGTTGCCCAGAAGCATATAAATACTGCTGCTGCTCAGCGGTCCCTCCACGCAGTCCAGTGCCGCCAAATCGAGATTTCCATCCGCATTAAAGTCACCCACCGTAACGGAGACCAGATAGCTGCCGGCCGCATAAGATACCGGCGGCGCGAAAGTTCCATCGCCTTTCCCAAGCATGATCGAGATCGTGCCGTCGCCAACAGCCACCAGATCGAGTATTCCATCATGATTCAGGTCGACAGTCGTCAGGTAAAAGTAGAGACCAGTTAACAGTGTTGGTGGCTGAAAGGAACCATCCCCGTTCCCGAGCAAAACACTAATGCCGCTTGGCATATTGCCGTTAAGGAAGCCGGATACGGCCAGATCCAAATGCCCGTCACCGTTGAAGTCGCCCGTGACCACGGCGTTCACCGATGGCCCAGCCGCATAGTCAGTCTCCTGCTCGAACGTCCCATCGCCCTTGCCCAACAGAACACCCAGGCTTGAAGGGCCACCACAATACGGGGCATTGCCGGGCGGGCAAATTGATACTGCCACATCCAGCTTTCCATCCTCATTGAAGTCCCCGGCAGTTATCCATCGCGGACTGGCTTCCAAGGGATAGCTCAAAAACGGCTGAAAGGTCCCATCGCCGTTACCAAGTAGCACCGCCAGATAATCCGAACCGGTTGCAGCATAGGATGTAGCTGCCGCAACATCCAGCTTGCCATCGTTATTGAAATCACCAACGGCGATCGAGATAGGAAAAGCGTTTCCAGTCGGAAAACTTTGCGGCGACTGAAACGTCCCGTCGCCATTACCTAGCAGGACCACGATCGCATAGGTCTGGATATTCCCGACGATCAAATCTAGTTTGCCATCCCGATTCAGATCGGCCGCGGCTACAACCACCGCGCCCGGCACCAGATACGTCGATGAGTTACTAAATGCTGCTGCCAGCCCCTTCTGGCTCACCTCGAACCAGGCGACGTTCGATGTCCCACCGCCTGGCGCCGGATTTGTGGCTGTAACGGATGCGGTTCCGGCATGCTGCAAATCCGACGCGAGGATCGTCGCCGTTACTTGCGAGCTGCTGACGAAGGCCGTGGCGCGTGCTTTACCGTTCCACTTCACTACGGCACCAGGCACAAAACCGCTGCCGTTGACAGTCATTGTCACGCCGCCAGTGCCGGGCGCGGCACTATCCGGCACTAACGGAGCGTTAATAAGTGGAACGGGGTTCGTCTGGCTGCACATACCCAAACTGACCAAAGTGGCGGCACAGTACGCTACAAAACAGACGACAACATACTTCGCTTTGATTTGCATTCAGGCATTGTACTATGATCCCAACCCTGCTTCATGCCCGCGCGAAGTCGATAAACCCGCGCACCGGGTCCGTATTCACCAGCTTCACCTGAACCTGATCGCCTACATCCAGGCCGCGCTCGCCATGCACCAACCGGCCCTCGACCGGCGGAGACATCAGCCGCACCCACGTCCCCTTGTCCGCAGCGCCCGTGACCACGCCGCGAAAGACCTGGCCGATGCGATCGTGCAGCGCCACCGCGGCAATGCGCTTCGCCATTGACCGCTCCACCTTGCGCGCCGCGTCTTCGCGCAACGTGCAATTGGCGGCCGCCTCCTCCAGTTCGCCGTTGCTGTAGGCCGCCGCCTGCCCGCCGATCGCCGCCTTCACCAACCGCTGCGTCACCAGGTCCGCGAAGCGGCGATTCGGTGCGGTCGAGTGCGTGTAGTCGTGCACCGCCAGCGCGAAGTGCCCGCTCGCCTCCGCGCCCGCGCGCTCCAGCACGTACTCGCCCGGCCCCATCAGCTTCACCACCGCCAGCGACAAATCCGCATAATGCACCGGATCTTCGGCGTGGCGCTTCATCAGGAACTGGTTGAGCGCGCCCGAGTCCGGATCCGCCGGCAGCTTGTCGCCGGTCTGCGCGGCCAGTTCCACGATGCGGTCCCAACGCTTCGGTATCCGCACCACGCGGCGTATCGAAGAACGCCCAAGCTCGCCCAACTTCCGCGCGATCACGCCATTGGCCGCGATCATGAAGTCTTCGATCAACTGCGATGCCCGATTACGGTGCCGCGGCTGAATGCCGGTCACATGCCCGTCCGACACCACGGCCTCGGTCTCCTCCCGGTCGAGATCGAGCGCGCCCATCCGGTGCCGCGACACCCGCAGCCGCTGCGCCGCTTCGTCCTGCAATCGAAGCTGCGCCTGCAATTCCGCCGATGCCGCAACCTTCTCCGGCGCCTCACCCTGCCCTTCCAGCCACGGCCCTACGGAGCTGTAAGCCAGTTGCGCGGCATTGCGCGTCAGCGCGCGATAGGCCGTGCCGTCGCGCACCGAACCATCCTCCGCCACCGTCACTTCCACCACGATCGCCGCGCGGTCCGCGTGCTCGTTCAACGAGGTCATATCCGTCGACAACTCTTCGGGTAGCATGCTGAAGTTCTTCACGCCCGTGTAGACGGTCGTGCAGTTCGCCGCGGCGTGCTGATCGATCGGCGATCCCTTCGCCACATCGCCATCCACATCCGCAATGCCGATGCGAATCCGGATATCGCCGTTTGCCAGGCGCTCCGCCACTTCGATCTGATCCAGGTCGCGCGAAGTATCGTTGTCGATCGACGACCACAACAAGCCGCGCAGATCCCGCGCCGTTCCGTTTACCGGCGGCGCCGTGTGCGCGCGCAGACTCGCCACCTGCCGCATCGCCTCCGGCGAATAGTCGGGGACGAACCCTCGTGCGATCATCTCCCCGCGCGCCAGCGCCGCGAGATCGTAATGGTTACCGTGAGAATTATGCATGGAATTCCCGATCACACTTCGTGCCGGTGCGTGCGGGCCAGCAACTGCCGCGCACGCTCCAACGCCTTCTGCTCTGCCTCTTCACGCGTCGCGCCGGTCGTCCGCGCCAGAGCCGCTCCCGGCGAAACGTTGTCCGCCTTGCAGTGATATTCGTGGCCCACCTTGTACGAGGTCAGCCGCACCTGCCAGGGGTCCACGTCCACCACTCTCTCGCCATCCTCTTCAGCCTTCACGCATCCGCCTTTCCGAAAGAACCATGTTACCTGGTGTGCGTTATCTTCCACCGTTGCCGGCCCGCGGCGTTATACGATAGCTGCATGCTGATCGTACAGGTACACGTGACAGTGAAGTCGGAGTTCGTCGAAGCTTTCCGGAAAGCCACCCTCGTCAACGCCAGCCAGAGCGTCACGGAGCCGGGCATCGTTCGCTTCGATGTTCTGCGGCAAAAGGATAATCCTGCACATTTCGTTCTGTTCGAGGTCTATCGCACACCGGACGCAGTGGCGAAGCACAAGGAAACGCCGCACTACCTGACCTGGCGCGACGCTGTCGCCGGCATGATGGCCCTGCCGCGCACCCGCGTGGAGTACGAAAACGTTTTTCCTGAGGATACGAACTGGTAGGCGCGATGCGGTTCGAATTTGCCACCGCCGCCCGCATCGTTTTCGGCGCGGGGACGGTACGCGAGGTTCCCGCCGCCTCGGCGGCGATGGGCAAGCGCGCGCTCCTGGTCACGCGTCGCACGGCGGATCTTGAGCACATCGGCATTGCGGGCGAGCCGTTCGCGGTCCACGGAGAGCCGACCGTCGATCTGGTTCGCCAGGGCACGCAACTCGCGCGCGATTCCGGTTGCGATCACATCGTCGCCATCGGCGGCGGCAGCGCCATCGACGCCGGCAAAGCCATTGCGGCGATGCTTGGCAATGGCGGCGACCCCCTCGATTATCTCGAAGTCATCGGACATGGCCGCCAACTCACGCGTCCGTCCGTGCCCTGCATCGCCGTCCCCACCACCGCCGGCACCGGCTCGGAAGTCACGCGCAACGCCGTGCTCGCCTCGCCCGCGCATCGCGTCAAAGCCAGCCTGCGCAGCCCGCACATGCTGCCGTCGCTGGCGGTCGTCGATCCCGAACTCGCGCTTGACCTGCCGCCCAACGTCACCGCTTTCACCGGACTCGACGCGCTCACCCAACTGATCGAGCCCTACGTCTCCTGTCGCGCGAACCGCATGACCGATCTCTATTGCGTGGAAGGCTTGCGCCTGGCCGCGACGGCGCTGCGCCGCGCCTGGCAAGACGGCCGCGATCTCGCCGCCCGCACGGACATGGCATACGCGGCCCTGCTCGGCGGACTGGCGCTCGCCAATGCCGGCCTCGGCGCCGTCCACGGATTCGCCTCGCCCATCGGCGGCATGTTCGACGCGCCGCACGGCGCCATCTGTGCCGCGCTGCTGCCGCATGCCATGCGCGTGAACATCGCCGCGCTGCCGCGCGCAGCCCTCGATCGCTACGCAGCCATCGCCCGCATCCTTACGGGCCACGACGATGCCGCACCCGAAGATGGCGCGGGCTGGGTCGAAGCTCTCTGCCGCGATCTCGAAATCCAGCCGCTCGGCGCTTACGGTATCCGCGAGGCCGACGTCCCCGAGCTTGCCGCCAAGGCCGCCACAGCCAGCAGCATGAAAGCGAATCCCATCGTACTCACGCCCCATCAATTGGAGGACCTGCTCACCAGTGCCATCTGATCCTCCCCCGCTCATCGAGCTGGAACACGTCTCGGTGATGCGCGGCGAAAAAATCGTCTTGCACGACGTCACCCTGCGCATCGCCGCCGGCGAGCACGTGGCCATCCTCGGCCCCAACGGCTGCGGCAAATCCACGCTGATCAAGACCGTCATGCGCGAATGCTACCCGCTCGTCCGTGAAGGCGCGCGCATGGCCATCTTCGGCCAGGAGCGCTGGAACATCTTCGATTTGCGCCCGCTGTTGGGCGTGGTCTCGAACGACTGGATGGCCCTGTGCACGCGCGACATCACCGGCCGCGATGCGGTCCTGTCCGGCTTCTTCGGCAGCGTCGGCATTCAGCCGTATCACCAGATCACGCCCGAAATCGAAACCAAAGCGGAAGCGATCCTCGCCCTGCTGGAAATCCCGCACCTGGCCGAGCGCACCCTCACCGAAATGTCGTCCGGCGAAGCCCGCCGCGTGCTGCTGGCGCGCGCCCTGGTGCACGATCCGCGCGCCCTGGTCCTCGACGAGCCCAGCAACAGTCTGGACGTCTTCGCCCAGCACGAGTTCCGCGATATCATGCGCAAGCTCGCGCGCGCGGGCATCGGCATCATCCTGGTCACGCATCACCTCGCCGACATCATTCCCGAAATCGAACGCGTGATCCTGATGCGCGCAGGCCGCATCCAGGCCGACGGCCGCAAGGATGAAGTCCTGACCGCCGGCGCGCTCGCCGGCTTATTCGGCATGCACGTCGATCTCACGCGCCGTGACGGCTATTACCATCTGTGGTGACCGCCCGCCCGGTTACACTGAAAATAGTGTTCCGCCGCTGTCGTCTCATCCTATTGCCGGCTCTCGCGCTGGCTCTCACGGCCGCCTCGGTGCGCAAAGCGCCCGTGGCCAAGCCGCCTCGCCAGTCGGCGTACGTGCGCCGATGGGTGAAGTCGCTCACCCTGCGCGAAAAGGTCGCGCAGTTGATCTTCATCCCCTTCCACGGCGCCGCGCCGAACATTCGCTCGCGCGAGTTCCGGCAGTTCATGAAGCTCGTCCGCGACACGCGCGTGGGCGGCATGGTGCTGGTGAACTGGAGCAACGGCCGCGTCACCCAGAAGGCGCATCCCTACGCGGTCGGCGCGTTCCTCAATCGCATGCAAAAGATGGCGCGCGTGCCGTTGCTGGTCGCGGGAGACTTCGAGCGCGGCGCGTCCATGCGCGTCGACGGCACCACCGTCTTTCCGCAAGCGATGGCCTTCGGCGCTGCGGGCGACCCCGCGCTCGCGTCATTTGAAGGCGCCGTCACCGCCCGCGAGGCCCGCGCCATCGGCGTACACTGGCTGTTCTTCCCCGTCGCCGACGTCAACAACAACCCCGACAACCCCATCATCA
>Ga0335069_10012042_pt1 | contig 12184 bp, 10 predicted proteins | sample Lox_Sample_11_FD_206714 | JGI IMG/M metagenome (GOLD analysis project Ga0335069, IMG submission 206714) | Soil microbial communities from Loxahatchee National Wildlife Refuge, Florida, United States - Lox_Sample_1.1 | ecosystem: Environmental > Terrestrial > Soil > Wetlands | place: USA...
CACATCACCGACTCTTCCGGCACGGTCCTGCTGGGCAGTCCTTCCGCCTGTGCCGAATGCGCTGCCGCCGGCGCCGTTGATCTGCCCGTCCGCCAGGAAGACACCGTCGTGGGCCACGTCATCGGCCCGGGCGAACACGCCACGCTCGTGGCCGCGCTGCTCAATCACCTCTGGTCCAAGGAGGTAGAGAGCCGCTCGCTCGCCTCCGAAGTGCTGCACCTCTACCGCGAGATTCACCTCATCGAGCAGCTCTCCGAACAGCTTGCCCAGGTCCTCGATCTTCCCGCTGTGGGCCGGTGCGCCCTCGATCAGGTGCAGCGCCTCATCAGCGCCACCTGGGGCGGCATTTTTCTGCAGAATGCCGACGGCGGCCTCGGCTCCATCGCCGGATTCGGCGGAATCGAGTCCAACGGGGCGAGCCCTCCCGGCCTGCTGCCTCTTGTGGCTTCAATCCTGCACAAGGGCACCGCGGAGATCGTGAATGAATGCGCATCCGGCACGGGGAGCGACACCGCGCAGTATCCGTGGCGGTCGCTCCTATGCGCTCCGTTGCGCGCCGGGGAACGCCTCCGCGGCGCCATCGTCCTGGCCGACGAAACCGCGGGCGCATCCTACTCCTCGCCCGATCTCAAGCTCCTCAACACCATCGCCCTGCAGACTGCGGCGGCGGTTGAGAACGCTCTGCTCTGCGCGGAGATGGTCGAGGCGGCCCGCCATCGCGCCGCTTACGCCGCCGAACTGCAGGCGGCCAGCACCGTGCAGCAGCTTCTGCTGCAGGGCGCTTCGAGTTCCATCCCCGGCTTCGAGGTGCATTCCGTCTACCTGCCCGCCAGCGAAGTTGGCGGCGACTTCTATCTCATTTACCCCGCGCCCGACGGCTCGCTCATGGCCATCGTAGGCGATGTCTCGGGCAAGGGACTCACTGCCGCCATGCGCGTGGCCCTCATCCTCGGCGCGCTGCGCAGAGAGGCGAGCCACGATCCGGCGGAGATCCTCGCCGGCCTCAACCACGTTCTCGTCGCGCACGGCCAGCTCGGTTTCACCACTGCCCTCTGCATCCACATCGAGACCTCGGGCGAATTCACCCTCGCCAACGCAGGACACATTCCGCCGTATCTTGCCGGCAATGAATTTGAAACCGCGCCGGCGCTGCCGCTCGGCCTCGTCGCCCATCAGGTCTATTCCACACACTGTGGCCGCATGGCGCCTGGCGAGCAGATCGTGCTCCTCTCCGACGGCGTGCCCGAGGCGCGCTCCTCCACCGGCGAACTCTACGGTTTCGACCGCCTGCCTTCTCTCACCTGCAGCACTGCGGAACACGTTGCGGAAGCCGCCCGCGCGTTCGGCCAGGAAGACGACATCACCGTCGTCTCCATCCGCCTGTCCGAGTAGTCAAGCGGGCGCACCCCGCCGCGGCTCTATGCCCCGTACTGCTCGTCCGTCACGTGCTCCAACCAGTCCACGGTCTTGCCGTCGAGCCTCTCCTGGATCGCAATATGCGTCATCGCCGTGTCCGGCGCTGCCCCGTGCCAGTGCTTCTCGCCCGGCGCAAACCAGACCACGTCCCCCGGCCGGATCTCCTCGATGGGTTCGCCCCAGCGCTGCGCCCGTCCGTACCCCGCCGTGATCAGCAGCGTCTGCCCCAGCGGATGGGTATGCCATGCCGTCCGCGCGCCCGGCTCGAACGTTACGCTTGCCACCACCACTCGAGCCGGCTCGTGTGCGCTGAAGAACCCGTCCACGCGGACCGAGCCCGTGAAATACTCCTCCGGCCCCTTGCCCGAAGGCAGCGATCCAACTCGCATGATCTCCATCGCTTGTCCTTTCCTCTCTCATCAGCCAGCCCTTAGCTCTGCCCCTGCTTCTTCACGAAGACGTGGTACGTAACCGTGTCCCAGGCATTATGGATACCGACAAAGAGCAGCAGCAGTGTGGCCGCCGCAACCAGAAACAGGGCCTCGCGCTGCAATGCCATCCCCACGCACGCGGCGGCGATGAGGCCCGCATACGCGGCCAGCGGCAGAACGGAATGAAAGATCCAGTCTTCAACTTCCGGCGCGTAGTCCGATTGCCTGCGCATGCGCACGGTCACAATCACCCCGTACACCACTCCCACCAGTCCCGCCAATCCCCACACCGCAGCGGCGGGGGCGATCCCGCGCCACGGCGCGCTCATCGCTCCTGCCAGCAGAAGCGCTGCCCCGAAGTGCACGATGGTGGGCGTCACAAACGCCTGGCCGCCCTGGGCAAGATCCGGTGAGGCCGGCATGTTCGCGATCAGCGCCATCACCACGAATTGCAGCCCGATCAGTGCGCCTGCGGAAGACCCGACGATCACGTAGAAGTTCTGCCACTCGCTCAGTGCTGTCATGCGTTCATCCGATCTTCGCGGTTGAACCAGCATACGCGCAAGGCCGGCAACGCCGCAGGCGCCTGTCGCCGCCCCGCGCCTCCGCTCACAGTCCGGTCATCTTCTCGATGTGCTCCGGATATCGCGCTCCTTCGACCTTGATTTCCGCGGCCGCGCTCTCGATCTGCCCCAGGTCCTCCGCCGAAAGCTCGATCGACGCTGCCCCGATGTTCTCTTCCAGCCGGTGCAGCTTCGTGGTCCCCGGAATGGGCACGATCCACGGCTTCTGCGCCAGCAGCCAGGCCAGCGCAATCTGTGCCGGGGTCGCATTCCTGGCCTTGCCGATCGCCCCCAGCAGGTCCACCAGCGCCAGGTTCGCCTTCCGCGCTTCCGGCGTGAACCGCGGAATGGTGCTGCGGATGTCGGTCGTGTCGAACGTCGTGCTCTCGTCCATCTTTCCCGTCAGGAATCCCTTGCCCAGCGGACTGAAAGGCACAAATCCGATGCCCAGCTCTTCAAGCGTTGGAATGATCTCCTCTTCCGGCTTGCGGTACCACAGCGAGTATTCGCTCTGCAGTGCCGCGACAGGTTGCACGGCGTGCGCCCGGCGAATGGTCTGCGCTCCCGCCTCCGAGAGCCCGAAGTGCTTTACCTTGCCCGCGGCGATCAGCTCCTTCACCGCTCCCGCCACGTCCTCGATCGGTACATCGGGATCGACGCGGTGCTGGTAGTAAAGATCGATCGTATCGATGTTCAGGCGCTTGAGCGATCCTTCCACGGCCTGCTTGATGTGCTCGGGCCGGCTGTTCACCGGTCTCGGCCCGCGGCTGCCGTCGGGGTTGATATCGAATCCGAACTTGGTCGCGATCGCCACCTGCCCGCGGAACGGCGCCAGCCCCTCGCCCACCAGTTCTTCGTTGTTGAACGGACCATACACCTCCGCCGTGTCGAAGAACGTGACCCCGCGCTCCACCGCCGCGCGGAGAAGCGCAATCGACTGCTCCTTCTCCGGGAACGGCTTGTAGCTGAACGTCATTCCCATGCAGCCCAGACCAAGAGCCGCAACTTCCAGGTTGCTCTTTCCCAATGTGCGCTTTTGCATCTCTTCTCTCCTGCCATTTGCGTGCAACTGTCTTTGGGCCGAGCGCCTCCGATGCCGGCGCACTGTTCGCGCCGGCCCGGGGCCGCATGGTTCCGCCCGTTACTCGGACTTCAGCGACGACATGTCGATCGAGAAGCGGTACTTCACATCCGATCGCACCACCCGCTCGAACGCCTCGTTGAGCTTTTGTATGGGAATCACCTCGACGTCCGACGTGATGTTGTGCTGGCCGCAGAAGTCCAGCATCTCCTGCGTCTCCGCAATGCCCCCGATGAGCGATCCCGAAAAACTCCGCCGCCGGAACAGCAGCCCGAATACGCCCACCGGCAGCGGCGTCGCCGGCGCGCCCACCATGGTCAGATTGCCGTCGCGGGCAAGCATGTTGATGTACGCATTGATGTCGTGTTCCGCCGCCACCGCGTCCAGGATGAAGTCGAAGCTCCCTGCTTGCTTCGCCATCTCGTTGGCGTCGCGCGACAGCACCACTTCATCGGCGCCCAGCCGCAGGGCGTCGTCCTTCTTGCTTGCGGACGTCGTGAAGACCACCGTGTGCGCGCCCAGCGCATGCGCGAACTTCACGCCCATGTGGCCGAGCCCGCCCAGGCCCACCACGCCCACCTTCTTGCCTTTCGTCACGCCCCAGTGCCGCATCGGCGAGTAGGTGGTGATCCCCGCGCACAGCAGAGGCGCGGCTCCCGCCAGGTCCAGGTTCTCCGGCACGCGGAGCACGAAGTGCTCCTTGACCACGATGCTGTCGGAGTAGCCCCCGTACGTCACACCGCCCAGGTGCTGGTCAGGAAAGTTATAGGTCAGGGTGAAGTTGGGGCAGAACTGCTCCAGTCCCGCCTGGCACTCGGGACAGGTGCCGTCCGAGTCCACCATGCAGCCCACGGCCGCAAGATCACCGGGCTTGAACTTCGTCACTGCGGACCCGACCTTCGTGACCCGGCCGACAATCTCGTGCCCGGGTACGCACGGATAGACGGTCGGCATCATCCCGCTCCACTCATTGCGGGCCTGGTGCACATCCGAGTGGCAGATGCCGCAGAAGAGGATTTCGATCTGCACGTCATGTTCGGTGGGATCGCGCCGCGCGATCCTGGTGGAAGCAAACGGCGATGTTGCGCTGGCAACGGAATAGGCTTTTGCGTTGTACATGGATTCACCTCAGCCCTGTTTGTTGATGTTTCTGGTCGAGTGCGTCCGGGTGCATGCAGGACGGTGGGAAGCTCAATCAAGCGAAATCGAACGTTGTGCCGTCGCAGGAACGGCTCTTGCGCGTTCCGGCTAGAAGAATACCGAATAGCTCGTGGCAAAGGTGAGCGCGTCATGGACGCGCGGCGTGATGGAGTCTTTCCTCCCGCGGTCTCCGCCTTCCGTCCGGCATCCCAGGCGCCTCATTCATGACCACAATCCGATGGTACGAAGAGTCGGATTCAGAGCGGTATCCCGATCCTTCCTCTTGATTGCCTATTTCTGTCGAAACAGAATTATTCTGTGCATCTACGGCCGGGTCGGCGGTAGGCTGAATTCAATGAAGGGATGCGCATTGCCGATGGTGAAGCAGGAAGTTGCAAGCGCAGGATCGCACGCGGAATTGGCCGCACTGAGGGCCGAATTGGCGCGCAGGATTGCCGCTCACATCCAAACGGAAGGTCCGATGGCCACCAAGGTGCCGGGGCTCACCCTCTCCCGCAGATGTGCGACTACCGATTGCTATTCTGCCGCCTACGAGCCCGAGTTGATCGTTTTCGCTCAGGGCGAAAAACGCATCACGGTCGGCGGCACAACGCACATATGCGACGCATCTAACTTCCTTCTCACCTCCATCGATCTGCCGGTAGTGGGCCAAATCACAAAAGCATCAAGGGATGAGCCGTTCCTGGCCCTGGCACTCAAGCTGGAAATGCCCGTGGTGCGCGAAATTCTCAGCCAGGACGAGTTCCTGTTACCGGAAGCCGCCTCCCGTACGCGCGGCATGGTGGTCGGCAAAACTCCTCTCGAGATGTTCAGCACCTGCTGCCGCCTCGTCGATCTTCTTGACACGCCGAACGACATCCCCTTCCTCGGCAGCTTGATCCAGAGGGAAATCATCTACCGCGTCCTGCGCGGCCCCCTCGGCAAGCATCTGCGCGCCATCGCCACGCTTGGCCAGGAGAGTAACCGCACCGCCCGCGCCGTTGCCTGGCTCAAGACCAACTACGCCAAGCCGCTCCGCGTCGAACAACTCGCCTCCGTCGCACAGATGGGCGTCTCCACCTTCCACCATCACTTCCGTTCGCTGACCGCCATGAGTCCGCTGCAGTACCAGAAGCGCCTGCGCCTGCACGTGGCCCGCGTCCGCATGATCGCCGACGGTCTCGACGCCTCCTCTGCAGCCTTCGAGGTCGGCTACGAAAGCGCCTCCCAGTTCAACCGCGAGTACAGCCGCTTCTTCGGCCAGCCGCCCATGCGCGACGTCAAATCCCGCCGCCTCTCCGAGCCCGCCGCCAGCGACTGACAACCATCTCCCCGAATCGATCCCACCACACGCCCTCCGGCCATCCTCGCGTACACGCAAAACAGCCCGGCATCCTCGCCGGGCTGTCTGCACTTCTCCGCTGCTTTCACTGCTTTGTCAGATCCGCATCGGCATGAGCACATACCGCGACCGGAATTCCGCGTCCGGATCCTCCGGCCGCATCTGCCCAGCCGACTGCGAATCCTTGAATTCCAGGCGCACCTCACCCTCATTCCCCAACGCCTTCAGAAAATCCAGAATGTAGGTCGAATTGAATCCCACCATGATCGCTTCGCCCGAATACGGCGTGTCGATCGTATCCTCCGATTCGCCACTCTCCGTCGAGCTGGAGCTGATCTTCAGCTCGTTGCCTTCCAGGCGCAGCCGGACCGCCCCGCTCCGCTCGTCGGCAAACTGGGCCACGCGCTGGATGGCTGCCGACAACTCGCTTGACCGCACAATGGCGAACTTCGAGTTGTCGCGCGGCATCACCGCCTCATAGTTCGGGAACTGCCCGGTCAGCTTGCGCGAGCTCAGCGTGCGATGCCCCACACGGAAGAACAGCATATGCTCGTCATCGGCGAACTCCACCTTCTCCGCATCGGAGTTCGCCAGCAGCGTCTGCAGCTCCTGCAGCGCCTTGCGCGGAATCAGCACCCGCTTCTCCCCGCTGATCCCCTCCAGGTTTTCGCCCGGCTTCTCCACAAACGACAACCGGTGCCCATCGGTGGCCACCATCGCGATCGACTCGGCTTTCAGCACCATCAGCGCGCCGTTCAGCGTGTACCGCGATTCCTCGTTCGAAATCGCAAAAATCGTCCGCGCTATCAGCGTCTTCAGCGCCGGCGCGGAAATGCTCGTCACCGCGATGGTCGGAAACTCCGGCACCTGTGGATAGTTCGCCCGCGCCATGCCCACCATCTTGGTGTTCGACCGGCCCGAGCGGATCTGCACCCAGTGGTTTTCCAGCAGCTTGATCGAAATGTCCCCGTCCGGCAGCAGCTTGATGTAGTCGTACAGCTTTCGCGCCGGAATTGTGCACGATCCCGGCTTCTTCACCTTCACCGGCGCGCTGGTGCGGATCGCCTGGTCCAGGTCGGTCGCCGTGATATTCAGCCGCTCGCCATCGGCTTCGATCAGAAAATTCGACAAGATCGGAATGGTGGTCTTGCGCTCCACTACGCTCTGCGTGGCGGTCAGTTCCCTCACCAGTTCCTGGCGGCTTACGGTTATTTCCATCGCTGCCCCCTGCGCGGCCGGTTTCTCCACTTCAGTTTCCACGATCGACATAAACCCACCCCTTGTCCACGGCGCCCCGCGGCCCCTGCGTCTGCAGCGCAGCTTCACGCTGGCCACACTCTACATCAGCGAACGGCTCCCCGCCTACCTCTGTACCCGCTTGTCCCTGATTGTATTCATCTTCGCACTTCCCGTGCGCGTGGAAAAGCAGGCCCCTCCCGTGGAAACACCGGCATCATCTGCTCCGCGCCCCTTCAGGCTGCCACAATCCGATCTTCTCTGCGACTGCTTCGCACCCCCACCGCCTTTCCCCCGCTGAATGGAATCGCAGCGCATGGATAGAGTCCCGGATCCTGCCACCGGACGCCTTGCTTTTTGCGGAGAGGGACGTTCGCTCCTCACAACGGGAATGTACGCGCGAAGCCAAACGGCGCGACGGGTGGGGTTATTCGGGTGTGAAGGCTTAATACTTCCCGTAGTCCCCGTAGTTGCCGCCGGAAAAGTGGAAATCCTTCTCAATTAATTGATCGTAAATGAGTTACGCAGAGGGGCTTTTTTCCAAAACTCGCCTGTGTAATTCAGGACAATTGGAAAACCCTCGGGAAATGGTTCTTAACCACCCCACCTTTCCCACGTCTTCAACAGAGGCAGCGAATAGCTCTGTGAAAACCGCGCACGATCTGTGGGAAGCGCGTCCGCGTCAGCATGAATACAGGCGATGCAGCGCGCCACTCCTCCACAGAGGACGCCCTTTCCACGACTTCCACATCAACCTCAATCACCGGGGAAAACCCGCCTCAAAATCGCCGCTCGATCTCCATCCCACGTCCCTCGGCGCTCGATCCCTTGTTCCCTCGTTCCCTGCCATTAAACTGAAGAATCATGTCCTACGCGGTGGCCATTGATGCTTTGAATGCGCTGGCGCCGGAACTCTTCATCGCTCCCGGCCGCCCCCGGCGCAAGTTCTCGCTTGACGAGATCGGCGCGCTCCTCGCCGAACTCGGCGGTCCCCATCGCCGTTTCCGCAGCATCCTCATTGCAGGCACCAACGGCAAAGGCTCCACCGCCTCCACCCTAGCCTTCATCCTCCAGGCGTCCGGCCTCCGCACCGGCCTCTACACCTCTCCCCATCTCGAGCGCCCCAATGAGCGCATCCGCGTCGACGGCCATGAAATCTCCGACAGCGACTTCGCCCGCAATTACTTCTCGGTGGCCGAAGCAGCCGACCGCCTCGTCGCTTCCGGCAAGGTCGCACAAAACCCCAGCTTCTTTGAAACGCTCACGGCGATGGGCTTCCTCCACTTCGCGGCAGCGGCCGTGGACGTCGCCGTGCTCGAAGTCGGCATGGGCGGTCGCCTCGATGCCACCAACATCGTCGATCCCCTGATCTCTGTCATCACCGACATTTCGCTCGACCACACCGAGTGGCTGGGCTCCACCATCTCTGCCATCGCCCGCGAAAAGGCCGGCATCCTCCGCCGCGACGGTGTGCTCGTGACCCTCCCGCAACACCCTGATGCCAACCAGGCCCTCGGCGAAGTCGCCGTCGGTCTCAACGTTCGCGGCGTCAGCGCCGCGCCCTTCGTTCCTTCGATCGGACCGTCGGCCCAATTTGATCCCGAAGCTCCCTGCCGCCTTCAGGTTCTCGGCCAGGAGATTGAAGTCGCCTCTCCGCTCAAAGGCGCGCATCAGCAGCGCAATGTCGCTCTGGCCATCGCTGCCGCCGTCGAGCTCGGCGAGCATCACGGCTTGCCCATCACCGCTGGCGCGATCGAGCATGGAATCCGTAATACTCACTGGCCAGGCCGCTTCGAAGTTCTCCGCACCGAAACCGTCACCTGGATCCTCGACGTTGCGCATAATCCCGCCGGCGCCTGGGCTCTGCGCTCCGGCCTCCGGCCCATCCTGGACCGCGCCGCCGAAGCCCGCTCCCCGCGCACGCTCGTCTTCAGTTGCCTGCGCGACAAGCCCGTCGAAGAAATGGCGCAGATCCTCTTCCCGCTCTTCGATCGCGTGCTCTTCGCGCCCATCGCCAGCCCCCGCGCCACCCCGGCCGAAACGCTCCTCGCCGCCGCGGAAGCCACCGGGACGCCCGCGGAAGCCGTCTCCACCCTTTATGCTGCACTGCAGCACCCGGCGTCGTGGTCGTCTCCGGCTCCGTCTACCTGGTGGGAGAAGCCCGCGCGCTGCTCCTCGGCCACCGGAGTGCGGAAACATGAGCCCACTGGCATCTCCGGCCACGCGGCAGCGGCCCGATCCCATGTCCCGCTGGCAGCGCTGGCACAGCAACATCTTCCGCGCGCCATTCTTTTTTCTCGCCACCAGCTTCTTTGGCACGCTGGCCCTGATCGGCTCCTTGTGGGCGAAGACAGGGCGAACACAGCATCGCATTGCCCAAATCTGGGCGCGCGCCTGCGTTCTGGCTTCGGGCTCCCGGCTCACCGTTCGCGGCGCGGAGAATCTTCGCAGGCACCCCGTTGCCGTCTATGCCGCCAACCACACGTCCTACATGGACACGCCGGTTATCTTCGCCACCCTGCCTTTCCAGTTCCGCATCCTTGCGAAGAAGGAGCTTTGGTCCCTTCCCTTCATTGGCTGGTACCTCAACCGCTCCGGCCAGATTCCCATCGATACCGAGAACCCCCGCGCCACTCTGTCCAGCCTGGGCGCCGGCGTGAAGGCTCTCCGCGCCGGCATGCCGCTCTTCGTTTTCCCGGAGGGTTCGCGCACCCCCGACGGCGAGCTCAAGACCTTCCTCGCCGGCGCCGCCTTCCTCGCCATTCGCGCTCAGGTTCCGGTCGTCCCCATTGCGCTCAGTGGCGTCTACGACCTGCTCCCCATTCATACCAGCCATTTCTATCCCTGCGGCGTCACCCTTACCGCGGGTGAACCCATAAACACTGCCGGGATGACCCCCCGGCAGATGGACGAGCTCACCGAGCGGCTGCGCAACTCCATCGCTCAAATGCTGGAGACTTCGCCGTCCGCCTGCACCCCTGCTTAACCCCTCTGCTCCCTTAAATCTGTCAGATTCCAAGCTGCCGGCTCATAGCTGACGGCTGAAGGCTTTTCTCCCCTCCTTCGTCCGCTGGTCTTACACTTGTATCTTGATGAGCTTTCGCATCGCAATTCCCGAGCCCACCAGCAGCGACACCGCCTACAACGCCCGCTCGCTGCCGCAGTACATCGCTGCAGTTCAATCCGCTGGGGCGACGGTCACGGTGATTCCGCTTCATGAACGCCCCGACCGTGTCGCCCGCCTGCTCGCCGCAGTCCACGGAGTAGTGCTCCCCGGCAGCCGCTTTGATATCGACCCGCAGATCTACGGTGCGGCCCGCATCGCCCCCTGCAACGATCCCGATCCGGCCCGGGCCGCGGTCGACGAACTCCTTCTCCAGGACGCGTTCAACCTGCGCAAGCCGCTTCTCGGCATCTGCGGAGGGATGCAGGCCCTCAACGTCTGGCGCGGCGGCTCCCTCATCCAGGACATGATCCACCACGGCCGCACCGCCGTGAACCACTCCCCAGGACGCGGAATCCATGAGGCCCATCACGTCTGCCTGGCTCCCGGCTCCCGCCTCGAAGCCCTCGCTCCCTCCACCTTCGCCCCCGTCATGGTCAACTCCAGCCATCACCAGGCGGTGCTTGCGCCCGGGGACAACCTTCGCGTCACCGCCGTCTGCCCGGAGGACGACACCATCGAAGCGATCGAACTTAATTCGCCGGATCACTTCGTTGTGGGCGTCCAATGGCACCCGGAACGTACCATCGCGGTGAGCGCCTTCTCGCGCGCCATCTTTGCAGCCTTCGTGCACCAGAGCGAATCCTGGGCGCGCATCCATGCCCAGCCCACGGCAGTCTCCTCATGAGCACGGTCCCGGGCTCGATCGCGCGCGAGCTGAACCAACTTCTGGCAGTTTCGGGCCTGCCCGAGCTATCCTCCGGTCAGGCGAACGCGTTCGAAGCCTACTGCGAACTGCTCATCCGCTGGAACGCGCGCACCAACCTCACCGCCATTCGCGACGTGGACGGAATCCTCCTCCGCCACTTCCTCGAGTCCATTGTCTGCGCCCGCGCCATCCCCGGCCCCGTTCGCACGTTGCTCGATTTCGGCTCGGGAGCGGGCTTTCCTGGTATTCCGATTGCCCTCTGCCGCCCCGAGATCGCCGTCACCCTGGCGGAATCCCAGGGCAAGAAGGCTGCGTTTCTGCGGGAAGCCGCCCGCGTGCTTCAGATCCCCCTTCAGGTCCACTCCGCCCGCGCCGAGACGCTTGAATCCACGTTTGACTGCGTCACCCTGCGCGCCGTCGATCACATGGGAGATGCCATTCACGCCGCCGTTCCGCTGGTCGTTGGCGGGGGCTGGCTGGTCCTGCTCGGTACCGGGGGCGAGGCGGTAGCCCTCCGCAGCCATGTGCCAGCAGACACTACCTGGTCAGACCCCATCCCGCTCCCCGGCTCAATAGACCGCGTCCTCCTCGTTGGCCGCAGACCATAGGTCCCGCCCGCGGCTGGATTCGCATGGTTCCACGTGGAACATTCGTCTCCATCGAACACGCATGTTCCACGTGGAACACTCCGCCCTTCGTCCAAGGCGCATGTCGTTCCCCCGCGAACCCGCAGGCCCGCCTGCCTGCGAATAGCAACCCGCGAAGAGGCCGTTCACCCTCCCCCCAAAAATCCTCCTCATGTTGGCCAGCCCATGCCTCGGGACATCGCCACGAGCCCTACCCGACCGCAACATTTCCTTGAACGATCCACGTGGAACACCCTCTTGCCGCACCTCCCAAGGTCACGTTTTCCACTTTTCTTGCTCGCGGACAATCTCAAATCTACTTTCGAACGCCTCCCCATAACCCTAGTTGTGCCTTTCACTTGCCGCCCACATTCCCCGCCCCCTGACCTTCTATTTCCACAGCTTTGCAAAATTCTCCACAGCCCGATCAACTGGCCTCCGTCACCCTTCCCCTTTACTCTGGAAAGCCATGGGCAA
>Ga0335069_10012043_pt1 | contig 12183 bp, 10 predicted proteins | sample Lox_Sample_11_FD_206714 | JGI IMG/M metagenome (GOLD analysis project Ga0335069, IMG submission 206714) | Soil microbial communities from Loxahatchee National Wildlife Refuge, Florida, United States - Lox_Sample_1.1 | ecosystem: Environmental > Terrestrial > Soil > Wetlands | place: USA...
TGGAGCGCTTCTGGGACTGGGCCACCAGCGCTTCGATGTCTTCCTTCGAGGCGTCCGCGTCGATGGTGAACGTCACCTTGATGTCGTTGTAGCCGTTGCGGACGTCGCTGTCGGCACCGAGGATCCCGCGGATGTCGTGCGCCCCTTCGACCGTCGACTCGACCGAGCGCAGCTGGATGCCGCGGTTCTCCGCGACGGACGCCACGCCCGCCGTCAGGCAGCTGGCCAGGCCGACGAGGAGGTACTCGATCGGCGTGATGCCGTTGTCCGTCGCCGCGAAGACCTCGGGGTGGTCGGCTTCGAACACCGACTCGGTGTTGTGGGTCTGCTCCTCCCCCAGGCCGAAGAAGCTCTGGACCTTGATCGTGCTGTGCACGCCGTTCTGCCACTTGGCGGACGCGCGCCAGGTGAACTGGGCGGCCTCGGGCGCACCCTTCAGCACCTCGCGCGCGTCGAGCAGCGCCTGTACGTTGACTCCGTTGGTGACCGTGGTCATCTCGCGTGTACCCCTCTCGCTCACTTCCCCCAGATTCCCTATGGGGATGACCGACAATATACTGCCCAGGACCAGCTATGATATCCCCCATGGCGGAGCCAGCCTCGACGCTCGCGGCCGGCCCCGCGGGCCCGGCCGGCAGTGTCGGCACGGTCGAGACCCAGTACCTCGACCTGCCGGAGCCGGTGCGGCTCGACTGCGGACGGGAACTGCACCCGGTTCGCGTGGCGTACGAGACCTACGGCACCCTCTCACCCCGGCGCGACAACGTCATCCTGGTCTGCCATGCGCTCAGCGGCGACGCCCATGCGGCGGGTTTCGCGAAGACGCCGCCAGCAGCGAGCACGCGCGACGGGTTCGCGGCCGAGGATCGCGACGGCGTGGCCGGCAAGGGGCTCGGCTGGTGGGACGGGATGATCGGCCCCGGCAAGGCGTTCGACACCGACCGCTTTTTCGTCGTCTCCACGAACCTGCTCGGCGGCTGCCGCGGGACGACGGGGCCGTCGTCGACCGACCCGGCGACCGGCAGGCCGTACGGGTCGGACTTCCCCGTGATCACTGTCGCGGACATGGTGCGGACCGAGCGCGCGTTCCTGGATGAACTCGGCATCGAGCGGCTCGCGGCGGTAGCCGGCGGCTCGCTCGGCGGGATGCAGGCGTTCGAATGGGCGATCCTGTTCCCTGACCAGGTCGATGCCGTCGTGGCGATCGCCAGCACGCACGCCCTCCACCCTCAGGGCGTGGCCTGGAACGCGATCGCGCGCAACGCGATCACGCGCGACCCGGCCTGGCAGGACGGCCACTACTACGGCACGGGCCGCGCGCCCGAAGCCGGCATGGGCGTGGCGCGGATGGTCGGTCATATCACGTACCTGTCCGCACTGGCGCTGCACGACAAGTTCGGGCGGCGGCTGCAGTTCGCCGACGACATCCGCTACACGATCACCGAGCCGGAGTTCCAGGTCGAGAGCTACCTGCGCCACCAGGCCGACTCGTTCGTCAAGCGCTTCGACGCCAACACCTACCTCTACACATCGCGCGCGCTGACGTATTTCGATCTCGCGCGGCAATACGGCGGCGGATCGCTCGGGCGGGCGCTCGACGGCGTGTCGGCGCGGACGCTGCTGATCGCGTTCAGCTCCGACTGGCTGTACCCGCCGTCCGCGTCGGGGGAGATCGCCGACGCGCTTCGCGGTGCCGGCAAGCCGGTGGAGTGCCATGTGATCGAGGCGCCGTACGGCCACGACTGCTTCCTGCTCGAGGAAGCGCGACAGACGCCCATTATCCGCCGCTTCCTGGCCGGGGCCGGGGCCGGCGGATGACGTCGAGGAAGGGACCTGCGTGACCGGTGAGCCCTCCCGCGCCGAGGAAGCGCGGGCGTTCGGATTCGAGACACGGCAACTGCACGCCGGGCAGCGGCCCGACCCCAACACCGGCGCGCGTGCGGTGCCGATCTTCCAGACGACCAGCTACGTGTTCGAGGACCCCGAGTCAGCGGCGGCGTACTTCAACCTGCAGGAGTACGGGAACACGTACTCGCGCATCATGAACCCGACCGTCGCGGTATTCGAGGAGCGGGTGGCGAACCTCGAGGGCGGTGCTGGCGCCGTGGCGTTCGCCAGCGGGATCGCCGCGCAGGCCGCCGCGCTCTTCACGCTGCTGCAGCCGGGCGACCACATCGTGTCGTCCTCGGCGCTCTACGGCGGGACGGTGAACCAGTTCAAGCACCTGCTGCGCAAGATGAACGTGGAGCTGACGTGGGTCGATCCCGACGACCCGGACGCGTGGCGGCAGGCGGTCCGGGCCAACACGAAGGCGTTCTTCGGCGAGACGATCGGCAACCCGGCCGGGAACGTGCTGGACATCGAGACCGTAGCGGCCATCGCGCACTCCTGCGAGCTGCCGCTGATCGTGGACAACACGTTCGCGACGCCGTACCTGTGCCGCCCGATCGAATGGGGCGCCGACATCGTGATCCACTCGGCGACCAAGTTCATCGGCGGCCACGGCACGAGCATCGGCGGGGTCGTCGTCGAGGCTGGCACGTTCAACTGGTCCAACGGGCGGTTTCCCGTGGTCGCGGAGCCATCGCCGGCCTACCACGGCCTGCAGTTCCACGAGACGTTCGGGACGTACGGCTACCTGATGAAGCTCCGGGCTGAGACCCTGCGCGATCTCGGCGGGGCGCTCTCGCCGTTCAACGCCTTCCTGTTCCTGCAGGGGCTGGAGACGCTGTCGCTGCGGATGGAACGCCACGTCGACAACGCGATGGCGGTCGCGGCGTTCCTCGAGTCGCACGAGCTGGCGTCGAACGTGACCTACCCCGGCCTGCCGTCGAGCAGGTACCGGCCGCTGGCGGAGAAGTACCTGCCGCGCGGCGCCGGCGCGGTGTTCTCGTTCGACTGCGCCGGCGGCCGGGACGGCGGGCAGGACCTCATCCGGGGCGTGACGCTCTGGTCCCACCTGGCGAACGTCGGCGACGCGAAGAGCCTGATCATCCACCCTGCCAGCACGACGCACCGCCAGCTGGGGGACGACGAGCTGCGGGCGGCCGGCGTCGGGCCGGGGACGGTGCGGCTGTCGGTCGGCACCGAGTCCGTCGAGGACCTGATCTGGGATCTGCAGCAGGGGTTCGCGCTCGTCGCCGCGGCAGCGGGAAAGAAGGTAGCGACACCATGACCGATCTCGCGCGGTACCAGGACCCGCTGACGATCCAGCGCGTGCTTCACACCGCCAGGACGATCGCGATCGTGGGCCTGTCGGCCAACGAGCTGCGAGCCAGCTACTTCGTCGGCTACTACCTCAGGCGGCACGGCTACCGCGTGATCCCCGTCAATCCCCGCGAGACCGAGATCCTCGGGCAGAAGTGCTACCCGAGCCTGCTGGAGGTACCCGAGCCGGTGGACGTCGTGAACGTCTTCCGCGCGCCGGACGCGCTGCCGCCGATCGCGCGGGAGGCCGTGGCGATCGGTGCGGACGCCCTGTGGTGCCAGTTCGGCGTGATCAACGCCGACGGTGCGCGGATCGCCGAGGACGGCGGCGTGACGGTGATCATGGACCGCTGCCTCAAGGTCGAGCACGCGCGCTACGTGGGCCGGATGCACTGGCTCGGCTTCAACACCCAGCGCATCACGTCCGTCCGCGCCGGGCTCCAGTAGCCGGCACAGGGATCAGCCGCGCAGGAAGGCGAGCGGGGCCGCCGGGTGGCGTTCTTCGCCGATCACACGCTGCCGTGCGATAGCCCGCTCTTCCTCGGTCATGCCGCCCCAGATTCCGTGGACCTGCTGCGTCCGCAATGCGGACGCCAGGCATTCGCGCCATACCGGGCAGCCCGCGCAGATCGCTTTCGCCTTGGCGATCTGCTCCAGGCTCTTACCTGCATCCGAGATCGGGAAGAACAATTCCGGATCAACGGACCGGCAGGCGGCCGCTGATCGCCGGTGCCCCCTCGTGATGAGCAGCGCCGCCTGCGCTGCCTGCCAGCGCCTCAAGCCGCGCCCGGCGGCGGGTCGCCAGGAGCACGTCGACGCCCGCCTCGCCGCCGACGACCGCGCGGACCTGCTGGCCGCCGCCGAGGAGTCCCTGGACCGGCTCGCCCACCTCGCGGCCAGCCTGCTGGACGTGAGCCGGCTGCAGGCCGGCGGCGGCGGGCTCACCATGGTCCTCACGCTGCCCGCCGCCCCCGCCCGGCCTGCCGCCGAGACCCGCGGCACCCGCCGGATACGGGCCGCGTAGCCAGCCGCCTGCGATCGGGACCGGGCGCCGACGGCCCCTCACCGGGATGACGCCGGGCTCGAGCCGCGGGCCGAGGAGGTACCTGCGGACCTCCTCCGGGTGAGTCCTGTCCCCATCTGCCTGCCCCGGCTCCACGATCTCTCCATGTTCGCTCCAAGAGTTGCCGTGCCGGTATCCCGACGATGGGCGTGACAGCCGGACGAAGCCGGCGAGGAACTCAAGGAGGACTGTCATGACAGAGGTCACGCTTCATCCCCCGGACGCCGCGACCGCGTCCCGGCCGCTCGCGCCGCCCGGGATCGGGCGAGCCGCCGGGGCTCGCATCGACGCGATCGGCGTCGGCCAGCATGCCGGGGGGCGTCAGATCCTCCACGAGGTGTCCCTCTCCATCGAGCCGGGCGAGCTGATCGCCCTGGTGGGCGGCAGCGGAGCGGGAAAGACTACCCTGCTCGAGATCCTTGCGGGGTTGCGGGCGCCCTCGACCGGCGGGGTCACGCATGACGGCGTCCGGGTCGATGCCCGCGCCACGCCCCGCGCAAGCGTGGGCTACGTTCCTCAAGACGACATCATCCACGCCGATATGCCGCTGCGGCGCACGCTCCAGTACGCGGCGCGACTCCGTCTGCCTGCGGGCACGTCGTCCGAGCAGGCCGACCGGGTGGTCGATGACATACTGCGCGAGCTGGACCTGGCCGACCGGCGTGACGTCGCGGTCCGGATGCTGTCGGGAGGCCAGCGCAAGCGCGCCAGCATCGCGGTCGAGCTGCTCACCCGGCCAGGTACCTTCTTCCTGGATGAGCCCACCTCCGGTCTGGACCCGTCGACGTCGGCGGAGGTCGTGCGCCTGCTGCGCCAGCTCACCCGCCGGGGGGTCACGGTCGTCCTCACCACTCACGAGCCGAGGACCATCGACCGGTGTGACCAGGTGGTCTTCCTGACCCGGAATGGTCACCTGGCCTTCGCTGGCACGCCTGCGCAGGCGCGGCGGTATTTCGGCGTCGACGACCTCGTCGAGGTCTATCAGCGGCTCGCCCGCGAGGACACGCCGCGCGCGTGGGCGGAGCGGTTTGCCGCCTGGCGCCAGCCGGCCCAGCCGGCCGAGACCCAGCCCCCGGCGGCACGTCCTGATGGCCGGCATCCGCCGAGCGTGCTGCGGCAGTGGTGGCTGCTCACCCGGCGCAACGCCGAGGTGCTGGTCCGTAACCGGCTTACCCTCGCCATATTGCTGGGCTCACCTGTGCTGGTCACGGCGATGATGGCGGTCCTGTTCCAGCCAGGTGCGTTCGATAGCCACGGTGCGGCTGACGTCGGGCCGGCCCAGGTTGTCTTCTGGGTGGCCTTCGCCGGCTTTTTCTTCGGCCTCACCTTCGGACTGCTCCAGATCGTCGGGGAACTGGCGATCTTCAGGCGCGAACACCGCTCCGGGCTGAGCGCCAGCGCCTACGTCGCGGCCAAGATCGGCGTGCTGGTGCCGGTGCTGGCCGTGGTGACCGCCGTTCTGCTCGGTGTGCTGCGCGTGCTCGGCCGGCTTCCCGCCGCCGGCTGGGACGTGTACACGTCACTGCTGGTCACCCTCCTGGTCGAGGCGGTGTCGGCGCTGGCTCTCGGCCTGCTGGCCTCGGCGGCTGTCTCCAATGCCGCCCAGGCCGCGCTCGCCCTGCCTATGCTCTGCTTCCCCCAGGTACTCTTCGCCGGCGCGGTTGTTCCGGTCGCCCACATGGCGGCTCCCGGGCGCTGGCTCAGCCTGGGCCTGGCCAACCGCTTCTCGTTCGAGGCACTGGGGCGTGCCCTGGGGCTCGAGCAGCTCACCGGCACGCTTCCGGCCATGCGCGCCTACGGCGACACCTTCTCCGGATCCGTCGCTTACCGGTGGCTGGTGCTCGCCGCGTTCGCCGGTGTCTTCGCGGTGGCCACGGTGCTGGTGCTGCGCCGCCGGTCCCTGACCGGCCCGCGCGGACAGGGATGAAGCCGGTCAGAGGTCCGCGGCGTCGAGGCAGCGCTGGGCGTCGAGCGGCTGTCCGGCGAGTTCGAACAGCGTGGCCGCCTCGGCCAGGAGACGGCCGGCGGCGGCATGGTCTCCCTCGGCCCGAACGAGGTGGCCCCGCGCCTCGGCGACCGCCCCCTGCCACGCCGTGCCCTGCCAGGTCGCGGCCGACCTCTGGGCCTGGGCGAGCCAGGAGCGGGCCTCGTCCAGGCGCCCTCCCTCGGTACACGCGATCGAGGCCGGCACGGCGATCATGACCTGGCAGAAAATGCAGGAGAACGGCTCGTCCAGCCGCTGCCCCGCTTCATCGACGACCGCCAGTGCGGCATCGGTGTCCGGGGCCGCGGAGATGAGCGTCCCGTAGATGCGCTGAAGGAGATGGCGAGCCAGCGGCGACCAGCGTGCGAGCGGAAGCGCACGCCGCAGTAGCCGCTCGGCCGCCGCGCGGTCGCCGGCCGCCAGCTCGACCTCGGCCAGCCGCTGCAGCGCATGCGCCGTGCCGGTATCGGCTCCCATCTCCACATGCAGGGCCAGCGCCTCGGCAAGATCGGCGCGGGCCGCGTCGAGGTCGCCGGCGAGCAGAGCCGCCTCGCCGGCCACGGTCACGGCAAACGCCACCCCGCGCCGTGCGCCCGTCCGCTCGGCCTGCTCACGCAGCTGGCGTGTCAGGGCCACCACCTCGTCGTAGGGCGTCGGCCCGTAGAGCAGGTACTCGGCGACGCACAGATGCGAGTCGAACACCGCCGAGGCCAGCTCCGGGTTCTCGGTCGTCGCGCGGAGCTCACGGCGGAGCCGGTCGAACCACTGGCCGCGGTTGTGGGCGATCATGCCCTGAAGGGTGATGACGTCGAGCAGGCGGTTCGGCGCCCCGGGCGCCAGAGCCATGGCGCGAGCGGCCTCGACCGCCGCGTCAGCGCCGTCGATATCACCGGAGAAGTAGGCCAGCATGCCCCGCGCCAGGAGGATGGCGCCGTCGTCTGGCCCCCCGTCCGGTTCAAGCCCGGCCAGTGCCTCTTCAGCCGAGGCGAGGTCCCCGCTGAGTATCGCGGCGCGAGCCAGCCGCGTCCGCAGGCCTGGCGCCTGATCGAGGCCTGCTGCCGCCAGCGCCTTGCGGTAGGCCGGCACCGCGGCGTGGTCACCGGCCGCCGCCAGCGCATCGGCCCGGAGCGACAGAAGCTCAGGCTCCGCCTGGCCGTCGACATGGTCACGAACGGCTTCGGTCCAGCGCAGCACCTCGGCGTGGAGCCCGGATGCCGCCGCTAGCCGCGCCGCCTCCAGCGCATACGGAGCGGCCATCGCCGCCTCACCCCCGGCGAGGAGAAGGTCGGCGACCTGCCCCGGAGCGGCACCAAGATCGGCGAGTCGCGTAGCCTCGGCGGCCAGATCGACCGGCGCGTCCTGGCCGGCCTGGGGCCGGTGGCCATCGGCCAGCTCGACGACATCGAAGCCAGGCCGGGTCCCGGCGCCGGGCCGCTGAGCGACGATGACGGCCAGCCGGTGCGTGCGGGTCAGCCGTACCACGTCGTCCAGGAGGATCAGGGCTTCGCGCGGAGCGAGATGGAGATCATCGAGAAGCACAACCGCACCCGACCGCTCCGCCGCGGCGGCGAGGAACTCGCGCACGGCCACGAACCAGTGCTGACGTGTCGTGGGCAGCCGTCCGCTGAAGGCTCGCTCCAGTTCGGCCCGGCACCCGGCCGGGATCGCACCAAGCAGTCCGGGATCCCCCTGGGCCATCTCCTTGAGGACCCCGGCGATGCACGCGTAGGGGCTGCGGCCGGCCGGCGCCGGGGCGGACAGGCCGACGGCCAGCGTGTGGCGCCGGGCGGTCTGTGCCGCCTGCTGGAGCAGCTCCGTCTTTCCCGATCCGGGACCGCCGCTGATCTGGATCGCAGCTCCGGCGCCCGCGGCGACGTCGCTGGCGGCCCGTAGCACCCGGTGCGCTGGTGCCGTGGCGCCCTCGGCGGCCGGGCCGGCGGTGGCCGGTTGCTCGTTCACATCGGCCACGAACCGGTAGCCGCGGCCGTAGATGGTCTTGATGATCCGCTGATCCCTGCCGGTGTCGCCCACGGCGCGGCGGGCGGACTTGATCCGGCTGGACAGCGCCGACTCGGAAACGAACCGGTTACCCCAGATCTGGTCGAGGAGCTCGGTCTTCGGCACCACCCGCTCGCGATGGCGCAGCAGATACGCCAGCACGTCGAAGACCTGAGGTTCCATGTCGACGACCTGGCCGGCGCGGCGCAGCTCGAGGCGCTCGACGCTCAGCTCGCAATCACCGAATCGAACCCCCACATGGTGCATCGTAGACCGCGCGATGCCCGGATCGAGGTGCCGCAGGCCAGGGACCGGCGAGTACCGGGATCCTGGCCTGCGGCGAGTCGTGACGCTTGTCCTGAGCGTCAGGGGGTGTCCACCTCGATGGCGACCGGCACCCCGTTGGTGATGACGTCGTAGACCGCCGAGCGGGCGCGGGACTGCTCCACGATCTCGCGCAGCTTCTCGGCCGGGGCGTCGCCCTTGACCGTGAAGCGCACGGTGATCTTCTCGTAGCCGTTCCGCACATCGGGATTGAGCCCGAGGATGCCGTTGAGGTCGATGTCGCCGGTGACCGTGGAGCGGACCTCGGTGAGCCTGACCCGCCGGGCGGCGGCGATGTTGGCCAGGCCGGCGGTGAGGCACGCAGCCAGTGCGTGCAGCACGAACTCGGTCGGGGTCGGCCCGTGGTCCCGGCCCACCAGGACGGCGGGGTGGTCGGCGTCGAAGGTGAACGTGCGCTCGTGCGTGCGTTCCTCGCCGACGCCGTAGTAGTCCGCGATGGTGCTGCGGTTGTGCGTGCCGCTGACCCACTCGTTGCGGGCGCGGAACTGGAACCTGGCCGCCTCGGGCGCCTGCTTCACCGCGTCGAGGGTGGCGAACAGGGTCGCGGTGTCCACGCCGTTGCGCATCGAGTCGCTGGCCTCGGTGCCGGTCATTTCGGTGCCGGTCATTTCGGTGCCGGTCATTTCGGTGCCGGTCATTTCGGTACCTTTCCTTGGTGTGGGTTGATTCCCTGGTGTGGGTCGATGGCTGGCGGCCGCCGGGTCAGGCGGTCGCCAGCAGGCGCTCGCCGGGGACCGGCCGGGAAGCCAGCGCCGCCGCTTCGGAGTCGATGGCGGCGCTCAGCTGCTTCTGCAGCCCGATGAACGCCGGCACCGCCGGATAGGCGGACAGACGGCAGGTGATCTCGAAGATCTCCCTCAGCGCCTGGTCGCGCTGCTGCTGATAGAGCGCGAGGGCCGCAGCCTCCCCGGCGCCGGCGCCGAGCGCCTGGTCGACCGCGACGGCCAGGAGCTCGGCGTCGCGGAACGCGTCGCTGATGCCGTGCGCGGTGACCGCGTCACGGTAGTAACCGGCGTCCCCGACCAGCGCCCAGCCCGGGCCGGACGCCTGGCGCACCTGGTTGGGCTGGCGGAGCATGCCCTGCACCGGCGAGGTCCGGCGAGCGTGACGGAGCCGCTCGGCCAGCTGCGGGGCGGAACGCTCCAGCAGTTCGCCGAAGGCCGCCGCCCGCGACCCGGTCCTGCGGCGGGCCGCCCTGGCGTCGGCGGAGGGAGTGCAGACCCAGATGCAGGCCTGCCCGTGGTGGGTCGGGAACACTCCGGCGAACGACCGTTCGGCGACGAAGAGCTCGATGCCGGCCCACGGGATGCCCGCGTAGTAGGCGTACTGGCACGCGCCGCCGGCCGGGCGCGCCTCGCTGATCGCGGCGCCGACCGAACGGGCCACCCGCGACCGCAGGCCATCGGCGCCGATGACATACCGGGCGCCGATATCGACTCCAGCGCCGCCGCGGTCATGGCCGTGTATCCCCGTCACCCGGCCGCGGTGGTCCCGCCGCACGCCGGTCACGGTGACGCCGTGGCGCACGTCGGCGCCGGCCCGCCCGGCGGCGGCCGCGAGGATCGTGTCCAGCACGTACCGCCGGGGCGAGACGACCACGCCGACTCCGGCCTTGTGCTTGATCGTGCGGCTCACCGACTCGCCGAGGGCATGGAACGTGACCTGCCTGATGGCCGGGGCACCGCTATCCAGCACCGCGTCGAGCAGCCCCCAGCGGTGGAGCTGGACCACGCCGCTGCGGGCGATCGAATGCGTCGAGGTGGTATCGCTCGGAAAGGACGCCTGGTCCACGACCACCACGTCATGCCCGAGGCGGGCCAGCAGCATGGCGGTGGCCGATCCGGCCACCCGCCCGCCCACGACGACGACGTCGTGGCGGCTCCGGTGCGGAATATTCATGAGTGCTCCCGTTAGCTCGTTCGGATTTAAAATTCAGTTCGATAGCAGCGCGGTCATGACCCACAGGCTCCAATGTGCCTGCTTGGCAGCCCGCAAGCTTGGAGGAAAAATGGAGAACAGCTGGAGACCGGGCGGTGGCGGTCCCGGGTGAGACACTCGCGCTCGCCGAGGCCCACATCGAGATCGTCCGCCCGGGCAGGGGGCGTCCGGATCCGGCCTACCGGCAGATCTTCGTCGCCCGCTTCCTGCCCGAGGCCACCCAGCAGCAGTGGCGCAGTTTCGACGAGCTTCAGCAGCGCTCGACCTCCGCGGGCAACGCGTGGCGGTTCGTCAGCGAAATCGCCGACATCGACGTCACGGACCTCGCGCCCAGGCTCACCGTGCCCGCGCTGATCATGTGCTCCCGCCGGGCGTGTTTGCTGTGCTCCGTGATTGCCGGGGCTGGCGTGGTCGCGGAGACGGATGCTGACGCGTCGCTGCAGGATGTGCTGGCGGCGGCGCTGGAGGCGAATGAGCGGCTGGCGCGGCTGGCGGAGGGTCTGACGGCGGAGAATGCGCGGCTTCGGGAGGAGAATGCCAGGCTGCGGGAGCGTGACGCGCTCCGGGAGGCCGAGCTTGAGCGGCTGCGCGCGGAGATGGCGGTGCTGCAGCGGCTGGTGTTCGGGCGGTCGTCGGAGCAGGCGCGGCCGGCGGCGGCCCGGGATGAGGACGGCGGGGGCGCGGGCCGGGATCTGGCGGGCGGCAGGGGCGGCAGGCCGCGGGGGCCGGGGGCGCGGGCGGGGCGCCGGGATTACTCGCATCTGCCCCGGGTGGAGGTGATCTGGGATTCCCGGCGGCGGGTACTGCTGCCCGCAGTGCGGGGTGCCGTTCACCCGGCTGGGCGATCACGTCGTGGAGCAGCTGGACTGGGAAGTGAGGGTACGGGTGCTCGCGCACTGCCGCCGCCGGTACCGGCGGGCCTGCCGGTGCCCGGTCCCGGCGGCGGTGACGGCGCCCGGCCCGCCGAAGGCGATCGGCAAGGGCCTGTTGTCCAACGGGTTCATCGCGCTGCTGCTCACCGAGCGGTACATGGCCGGCCGCAGCCAGAACTCGCTGGTCACCGGCCTGGCCCGGCATGGCGCGGACATCTTCCCGTCACGGTCGCCGGCGAGATGGCCGGCCTGAACGTGCTGACCTACCTCACCGCCTACCTCGACGCCTGCGGCCGCAACGGCGGCAAGCCCCTCTCCGGCTCCGGCCTGGAACGATTCCTGCCCTGGAACGCCGCGCCCGCCGACCTGCGCGCCTGGGCACAACCGCCCCCCGCCCGGCTGACACCGGCACGGCCGGGCTCACCACGGCGTCGCCGCCACGAACCGGTCACGCCGACTGTCAGCATGCTTGTGACAGGGCAGGCTAGCCGGCCATTTCGGAGCAACGTACCTGGCCACGCTGATGAAAGGACCTGCGAGACCCTCCACCCGCGTGGCCGCCTTTTGGCGTGCTCGCCGTCCGGGGCGATGAGCACTGCAGCTGGCCAAGTCATCCAGTGGAGCAGGATTCCTGGCCAGCCGTGCGGGACCTGGCGAACTGCTCAAGGCACCGCGGGCTGACGTCGCGGCCGCCGCTCGATGATCTTTGCGTGCAGCAGCGTGCCGGCCAACTCGACGCGGAGACGGGAATCGGCAGCCTCGTCCGTGGAGTGGAT
>Ga0335069_10012044_pt1 | contig 12182 bp, 8 predicted proteins | sample Lox_Sample_11_FD_206714 | JGI IMG/M metagenome (GOLD analysis project Ga0335069, IMG submission 206714) | Soil microbial communities from Loxahatchee National Wildlife Refuge, Florida, United States - Lox_Sample_1.1 | ecosystem: Environmental > Terrestrial > Soil > Wetlands | place: USA: Florida...
TGTAAGCCTGTAGCCGTATGCGCTTCCGCCTGCGCTACCTGCACCACGACCTCGAGCTGAGCGAGGGGCAGTTCGCGGTCGGCCGCAGCGCAGCGTGCCAGCTGTCGCTGGACGACCCGCTGGTGTCGCGCCGTCACGCGCTGCTGACGGTGTCGCCCGACGGCGTCACGGTGGAGGACCTGCAGAGCCGCAACGGGGTCGTGGTCAACGGCGAGCGCATCACCGGGCGCGTCGCCCTCAACCCGGGGGACCGCATCGTCATCGGCTCGCAGGAGCTGACGCTGCTCGAGGCGCGGGAGAGCGCGCGGCGCCAGACCGCGAGCCACGAGATGGGCAAGCGCACGCTGCCCAAGTTCCCGGCGGCGCCGGAGCTCATGGGCGCCGCCGAGCGCTCGTCGTCCAACCCGCCGGACCTGACGGGCGAGTCCGACGCCGAGCCGAGCATGGTGCGGCGCGCCGACGCGTTCAACTTGCTCGGCAGCGTCGCCGAGAAGGCGTTGGCGATGGGGCGGGCCGACGAGGCGGAGCGGCTGCTCGCGAGCCCGCTGGCGGACGTGGTCGAGGCGAGCCGTGCGGGCAAGCGGCTGTCGCCGTGGCTCGTGGACATGGCGGCGAAGTTCGCGGCGAAGCTCGCGACGGCGACGGCCAAGGGCGCGTGGGCGGACTACGTGATCGAGCTGTACGACGCGCAGGTGCGCCCGTGCCCGGCGCAGGTGGTCGACGAGCTGTACGGCGCGTTCCGTCGCGTCAACGCGATCGATCTCGCCCGCCTCCGGTCGTACCTGGGCCGGCTGCGGGAGAAGCAGGCGACCTTCGGTCCGGCGGAGAAGTTCCTGCTCCAGAGGCTCGAGGGGCTCGAACGGCTCGCTGCGCTCCGCTGACCGCGGGCGGGGCGCCCTCGGGCGGGACGAGCGATTGCCACGCCAGGTTCGCCGCGGCGGCGCGTGCGATCGAGTCTCGCAGCTCGTGGTCGCGGACGGCGCCGAGGACCGTGGTCAGGTCGCGCGGGAGCGCGCGCATCGTCGGCACCGTGCGTGCGACACGCGGCTCGGGCGCGCGGCGTGCGATGGGAGAAGTGCCGACGCGGAAGCGCAGCTCGCGCACGTCGAGCCCCCGCTCGCGCACGCGCGCGCAGACGTGATCCGAGAGCAGGGACAGCTCGTGCGCCCACACGCTGGAGGGTACGCGCAGGAGGAGCACGCCGTCGCGCAGGGACACGGGCTGCACGCGGTCGGCGATGCGGGCGCCGACGGCCTCGCGCCACACGCGCTCGTCGATGGGGGGGCGCGTGCGGGCGAACCGGTTCTCCCCGGCGCGATCGAGGATCGCCTCGAGGCTCTCCGGGTGGGCGAGGGAGTGGCGTTTCTTCGGCACGCGCCGCGAACGCTACTCCGCCGGGCGTCGATTGTCGCCGGTCGGCGTGCTAAAGGCGCATGCGCGATGTGGGAGATCTCTGCCGAGGTGACGCTCGCCGCGCGGCATCAGATACGCGGAGTGTCCGGCGAGGGGGGACGGGTGCACGACCATCGCTGGCTCGTCCGTGCCGTCGTGCGAGCAGAGCGGCTCGACGCGACCGGGTGGGTGCTCGACTTCCACGCCGTCGAGCGGGCGCTCGAGGAGATCATCGCGCCGTACCGGGGCACGTTCCTGAACGACGTGGCGCCGTGGGACGACGTGAACCCGACGCGCGAGAACCTGGCGCGCGTCATCGCCGACCGGCTCGCGGCGAAGGTGGACGACGGCCGCGCGCGCCTCGTGCGCGTCGACGTGTCCGAAGGCGGCTGCTGCGCCAGTTACTGCCGCTGACGCGGTTCAACGGAGCGCCGGTCGGCGAAGCGTGACGTCGCCCTCGGGGGCCGTCGGGTCGAACACGGCGCCGCGGCGGTCGGTGGTGCCCGCGCGCATCAGGCCGTCGGCGAGGAGCATCGCGTACGCGGCGCCGGGGCGGGGAGTCGAGGAGCCCTCGGGCACGACGTAGACGAGGGCGGCGTGCGTCCGCGTCCGGGCGGTCGCGCGCGTGCGGCAGTGAGCGGCGACGGACCCGGAGGGATCGGAGCGCGTGCAGCGCTCGAGCGCGCGCGTGTCGTCGGGGGTCGGCGCGGTCTGCACGGCCAGGGCGGCGGCGGCGCGCACGTCTTCGCTGGGATCCTCGGTGAGCGCCTTGCGCTCGGCGGCGCCGTCACCGCAGCGCGCCCCGGCGAGGGCGAGGGCCGCGAGGGCATTGGCGCGCACCGGCGAGCGCGAGTCTGCAGCGAGGGCGCAGAGGACGGGCGTGATGGTGCCGTCGGGGTGGTTCGCGGTCAGCGCACGCCGGGCGATCCGGCCGATGGCTGCGGTCGCGTTGCTGGCGGCGTCGCCGTCCGGACCGCGCGCGAGCGACGCGAGCGCCGCGACGTCGGCGGGACCTCCCAGCGCACCGAGCGCCCACGCTGCCTGTGCGCGAACGCCGGCGTCGGGATCCACGAGCAGCGAGCGTGCGGTTCCCAGCGCCTGCGCGTCGCCCGGATGCGCCGCGAGAAGGACGGCGACCGCCGTGCGGTCGAGCGGTTCGGCGCCGCGCGCGACGGTCGCCAGCGCCGCGACGCCGGCCGGGGAGGGGGCGCGGCCGATGGCCTCGACGATGGCGTCACGCTCGGGGCCCGCCGCGAGCTCCAGCGCCGCCGAGAGCCGCGCGATCGCGGTGTCGCTCGGCGCGCGCGCCATGACGCCGGCGAGCGCCGTCAGGACGGCGGAGCGATCCACCTCGTCGCCCCCGTCGAGCTTCGCGATGAGCGCGTCGCGCGCGCGCGGTCCGCCCGCTTCGGAGAGCGCGGTCGCCGCGTGCAGGCGCACGACCGCGTCCGGGGACGCCATCGCCTCGAGGAGCGCGTCGTCGGTCGCCGCTTGCTCGGTCGCGCCGAGCATCCCGAGCGCATCGATGGCAGCGAGGTGCAGCGTGGGCTCGCTCGCGTGGGTGAGCTCCACGAGCAGCGGCGCCGCGCGCGGCGCCCCCGTGCGGCCGAGCAGCGTCGCCATGCGCGCCCGCTGCGCTGGCGAGGGCCGGCTGTCGCGTAGCGCCGCAGCGAGGGGCTCCACCGCGCGCCCGTCCGGGTGCAGCGGGTCGAGCAGCGCCGTCGCCGCGCCGATTGCCTCGTCGCGCACCGCGGGGCTCGGGTCGGCGACGAACTCGAGCACGACGGGCACCTCGGCGGCCGTGCCGGCTCCCGCGAGTGCGTGCAGCGCCGCCGCCGTGGGCAGCGCCCCGCGGCGCATGGCCGCGACGATCGCTGCCGCCTCACTCGTCGCATGGACCTCGCCGAGCACCCACGCCGCGCCCGCCGCCGCCGACGGCGACGGGGAGCCCGCCAGCAGCGTGTGCAGCAGCGGCACCGCCGCGGGCCCCGCCGCCACGAGCGCCTCGCGCACCGGCGTACGCTCGAGCGCGCCGGCAGCATCCTCGTTCGTCCCGAGCGCCTGCACCAGCACGCGCAGCGCGTCCGGCGTCGCGATGCGTCCGAGCGCCGCGAGCGCCGCGAGCCGCAGGGCGGGCGCCCGGTCCGCCGCGAAGGGCGCGATGGCGTCGACCGCGTCGCTCGCGCGCAGTCGCCCGAGGGCGGTCAGGGCGTCGCGGCGCACGTCGTTGTTCTGGTCGCGCAGCGCGAGCACGAGCGCCGGAGACGCGCGCGGATCGCCCAGGTCGCCGAGCGCACGCACGACCGCCTCGCGCACGTCGGGCGCCGAGTCCTGCACCTTGCCGACGAGCGGCACGACCGACCGCGGGTCTCCCAGACGCGCGAGTGCCCCCACGATCTGCACGCGCACCGCCGGCGTGGGGTCGTCGAGGCGCCCGAGCAGGGGCGGCACCGCGTCGGGCGACGACTGGTGTCCCATGGCCTCGGCCGCTGCGGCGCGTACGTCGGGGTCGGGATCGCCCAGGGTGCGCGCGAGCGGCGCGACCACGCGCGGTGCCGGGAGAGCGCGCGCCACCTCGCACGCCTTGCGGCGCAGCTTCGCGTCCTGCGCCTCGAGCCACGACGCCACCGCGTCGGTCGCCCCCGCGGTGCGCAGCCGGATCGCGGCGTCCGCGGCCGCGAGCCTCACCTCGTCGTCCGGATCCCCCAGCGCCTCGAGCGCGAGCGCGCCCCCGCGCTTCGGCCCCAGCTCCGCGAGCTCACGCGCCGCGTTCCTTCGTGTCGGCGCATCCGCCGCCTGCAGGTCGTGCTCGACCCGCTCCGCCACGTCCGGCCACACGAGCGCGTGGGCGATGCTCGGGGCGCCAGAGACGGAGAGGAGGAGAAACAGGAAGATCAGAAGATCAGGAAGGTGGTGGGAGTGGGCTCTCACCATCCCCCCTGCTGGTCTTCTGATCTTCCTGTTCATTCTTCTCCCTCACGATAGCCCACCGCGCCGGCGCGCGATCCAGTGCACCCCGAGCAGCACCGTCGCCGCGAGCGTCCAGATCCACGGCGGCGCGAGGGGCGTGACGTGGCGCTCTGCGCTCACCACGGTGGGCTTCGGCAGCGGCAGCTTCGTCGCGTCGGACGCATCCACGAAGTGTCCGCCCGTCGCTTCCGCCAGTCGCTCGAGCCGCTTCGCATCCGGCCGCGAATCGGCCCATTCGTCGCCGCCCGCCTCGCACGCGAAGTCGTAGCGCGTCGTCGCTCCCTCCCCGAGCACCAGTCGCGCCGTGTAGCCGCCAGCCGGCAGCGGATCCATCGTCAGCTCCAGGCTCGTTGCGTCCGCCGTCCGCGCCTTTTCGACGTGCACGGGCGGCTGCTTCGCGTCGATGCGCGTGACGTCGACCGCCAGCTTGCCGGCCTTCGCGCCCGGAGCCGCCGCAGGCAGGCGCGCGCGGAGCGTCCACGGTAGGCCCGCGGTGCAGCCGCCGGGCAGCTCCACCTGCGCCGGCTCGAACCGCGGATCGCGCATGAGCCACCCGAGCAGCCCGTCCCAGAGCGCGCCCTCGCCGCGGCCTGCCGTGCGGGCGCCCAGGCGCGAGAACTCGAGCTCCCACGCCCCGTCGACGCCCATCGCGATCGACCGCCCGTCCCCCTCTTCTCCCACGGCGAGCACAGGCATGTGCGCGCCGCTCCTGGTCGTCCGCGAAGGGTGCGACCAGAGCACCACGCCTCCGGGCCGCACGTCGCCGAGCACGTTGGCACCCGGCATCTCGGGCAGCTCGTCGCCCACCACGTCGCGCAGTGGTCCGAGCAGCGGCGCCGCACGCCCCTCGGCCGTCCACTCGGGCACGAACGGCGACGTGTCGGCGCTCGTCGCGCCGGGGCTGCCGTCGAGATCCACGGGCAGCACGTTGGCGAGCGGCGTCCCGGCGTACCCGCCTGCGACGAACGAGTTCTGCCCGCCGACCATCACGAGTCCGCCGCCGGCGCGCACGTAGCGCTCGATGTTCGGCAGGTACTTCTCCAGCCCGTACGGCTGCGCGTCGAAGTCCTGCAGCACGATCGCGTCGAAGCTCGGCAGGTGCTCGGTGAACAGCTCGTCGACGGGGAAGGGGATGAGCGACAGCTCGTTCTGCCCCGCGTGAACGTCGTCGGTCGGCGTGCGCAAGATGAAGAAGGCGACGAGGTCGATCGACGCATCGCCCTTGAGCCACTGCCGCAGGGTGCGCACGTCGTTCGTCGGCCGCCCCGCGACGTGCAGCACGCGCACCCGCTCGCGCGCCACCTGGAACGTCACCAGGCGCCGGTCGTTCTCGGGCACCGTGTCGCCGGACGGCGCGGCGATCGCCACCTCGACGATGCGCGAGCCGGCGCGCTCGAGGGTGATCGTCAGGTCCAGCGCCGCCTTGCCGTCCTTCACGTGCGCCACGCCCGACGCCAGCACCGCCGGCGGCCCGTCGTCGCGCAGCTCGCGCGCCGTGACCGTCAGGTCCTCGCAGGCGAGACCGCCCGCGCACCCCACCTCGACGCGCAGGGGCAACGGCACGTGCGCGACGGCGGCGCCTGCCGCGCTCACGCGACGGACGCTCGCGTCGGCGGGCGCGTCGCGGGTCGTCGCCACCGTGTCGATGGGCACGCGCAGGGTGCTCCCGAGCGCCGCGAGGCTCGCATCCGATGCGTCCTCCGGCGGGTCGTCGAGGCGCCCGTCGCTGATGACGACGATCGCCGACGGCCGCTCCTCCGCCGATGCCGCGAGGCTCCGCACGGCGGTGCCGAGATCGCTGTGGGCCGCCGCCGTCGTGAGCTGCACGGCGGCGCGGTCGCTGGCCGCGAGGGGCATCGGCGTGGCCGGGCCCTCGCCGAACCGCAGCACGCTGAGGCGCGCGTTGGGCGACGCCTTCGCCAGCGCCTCGATGGCTCGGTCGCGCGCCTCCCAGCGCGCCTGGCCGCCCTGCTTGAGCGCCATGGAGCGCGACGCGTCGGCGAGCACCACGACGCGCGCGCCCACGATGCTCTCACGCGCCGTCACGCGCGCCGGGCGCAGGATTGCCGCGAGCAGCCCGACGAGCGCGACGGTGCCCGTCGCCGCGATGACGATCGCACCGCGCTCGCGCCGGCGCAGCTCGAAGAGGAGCATCACGAGGCTGGAGACGGCGAGGGCGATCGCGAGCCAGACGGCCCACGCCGGCATGTCGCCGCTCGGTCCGAGGTGGGTCGAGAGCACCGCCCGCGCTCCTCAGGGCACCGCGAGGGCGCGCCGTCGCATCAGGTAAGGCGCGTGCACCTGGTCGTCCTTGTAGTTCGAGCAGAGCACGTACATCGCGATGTTCACCGCGAGCCGGATGGCCTGCTCGCGCTGCACGTCGCCGCCGGGCACCACCGTCTGCTCCCACATCCCCGACGCCCCTCTCGCCAGGGCGCCGCCGATGTCGTGCTCGCTGAAGAGCACCTGCGCCTGGCCTCCGCGCACGATGGCGTCGAGCGTCGCCGGGCCCTCGACGCGGCCCTCGGGCCGGCGGAGCAGATAGAACGTGCGGAACACGACGTTGTCGGTCCCGATGGCGATGGGCGTCGAGTCCGGAAGCACGCGCGCGATCTCGCGGCGGGCGCTGCGGCCGAAGGCGCTCTGCTCCCCGTGCGGACCCGCGGCCGCGTCGTCGACGAGCAGGACGCCGCCGAGCGCGAAGAAACGGCGCAGCCCGCCGAGCTCGGCGCTCGTGAGGGGCGCGACCTCCGCGTCGCCGCTCCAGTAGAGGAAGGGGGCGTCCACGATGGCCGGGTCGTCGGCGCGCACGAGCGTCGGCCGGAGGCGCGCCGGGGCGCTCGTGCGCTGCACGAGCTCCCACGACCAGCGCGCCGGCGCCGTGTCGCGTGCCGGACCCGTCTGGTTGCCCGTGAGGAGAACCCGCGGGTCGAACGCCCCCTGGTCGCCGAACGCGCTCGCCGGCCGCGGCGCGAGCACGACGAGCCCGAGCGCGAGCGCCAGCGTGAACAGCGCGAGGACAGCTGACCTTCGGGTCACGAGGAAGTTGTAGACCGGCCGCGGAGCCCTAGCGAGCGGCTCCTGCCGCGGCTCACGTCGCGGAGCCGTCGCGACGCGCCGCGCGAGCTAGCAGCGTGACCGCGGACAACGCGCGGGCGCACATGAAGACGCTCGGCTGCTCGAAGTAACCGCCGTTCTGCGATACTGCGGGCCTCGTGGCGGACAAGGGCGCACCCAGGGCGGACCCCGAGCGGATCGCGCACTTCCGCGTGCTCGGGCAGCTGGGGCAGGGGGGCATGGGGGTCGTCTACCGCGCCGAGGACGAGAAGCTGCGCCGTCAGGTGGCACTCAAGGTGCTGCCGGAGGCGGTCGCGAACGACGAGGAGCGGCGCACGCGGTTCCTGCGCGAGGCGCGGAGCGCGGCGGCGATCAATCACCCGAACATCGCGACGATCTACGAGGTCGACGAGATCGACGGGCGCGTCTTCATCGCGATGGAGCTCGTCGAGGGCGGCACGCTCCGCGCGCGCCTCGCGAAGGGGGCGGTCACGGTGAGCGAGGTGGTGCGCCTCGCGCGCGGCATTGCGCGGGGCCTCGCGCGGGCGCACGCGCGCGGGGTGGTGCACCGCGACCTCAAGCCGGACAACGTGATGCTCACCGAGGAAGGGGAGCCGAAGATCCTCGACTTCGGGCTCGCCAAGCTGCGCGAAGAGCGCGACGCGCCCGGGCCCACGCAGCTCGAGCAGGCCGAGACGGCGTCGCAGGTGACGCACGAGGGACGTCTGCTGGGCACGCCCGGCTACATGTCGCCCGAGCAGGCGCGCGCGCGCCCGGTCGACGCGCGCACCGACGTCTTCGCGATGGGTGTCGTGCTCTACGAGATGCTCACCGGCGAGCTGCCCTTCCGCGGCGAGTCGACGATGGACATGCTCATGGCGATCGCGCGCGACCCGCATCGGCCCGTGCGCGAGCGCAATCCCGACGTGCCCGAGTCGCTCGCCGCCGTCGTCGACAAGTGTCTCGCGAAGGCGCCCGAGGACCGCTACCCGTCGGCGCGCGAGCTCGCCGAGGCGCTCGAGGCGGTCGCGGTCAGCGACGACGCGCACGTTCCGCCGTCGCGTCGGGGCGCCGCGGCCACGAAGAGCCTCGGTGCGGCGGTCGTGTCTGACGCCCGGCCGGGCACGTCGCGCTGGGCGATCGGTGCGGCGGGTGCGCTGGTGCTCGCCATTGCCGCCGGCGTCGTCGGGTGGCTCGCGCGGTCACATCACGTGCAGCCGGCGTCGGGTGCACCCTCCGCGGTCGCCGCTGCGCCGTCCGGCTCGTTGCAGCCCGTGCGCATCACGGACCTGCCCCCGCCCAAGACGTCGAGCCCCGAGGCGGGGCGCGAGTACGCGCTCGCCGTGCAGGCGATCGCCGACGGGCAGATGCAATCGAGCCGGGCGCACTTGGTTCGCGCGGAGCAGCTCGATCCGTCGTTCGCAGCCGCCCACTTGCTCCTCGGGTGGACCGGCTCGCCGCTCGACGACCAGCGGAAGGAGCTGGCAGCCGCCGCGCAACTGCGAGCGCAACTGAGCCCGCACGACGTGGCGATCCTCGAGGTGCTGCAGCCGCTCCTCGTCAAGAACGAGGTTCGCTCGGACAAGGCGTGGCGAGCTTGGAAGGACCTGGCTGCCCGCTTCCCCGGCGACGTCACGATCCTGCAGGTCTGGGCCTTGTCCGGCTTCCGTGGAGGGCACGACGCCGAAGCGCTCGATCTCATCGAGCGCAGCCGCTGGATGGACCCCAAGTCCCCGATCTGGGACTGGGCGGTCGGTGAGCACCTCGTCGACACGGGCGACCTCGCCGGCGCGGCGAAAGCCGTCGATCACTGCCTCTCGGCGACCCCCTCGGCGTGGGTGTGCCGCCAGGTCCGCGGGACCGTGGAGGCGCGCCTCGGGCAGTGCAAGGAGCTGGAGGACGACGCGCGCGCCATGATCGCGCTCGATCCCGACGAGCCAGTCGCCTACGACTGGCTGGCGGCCGCGCTGCTTGCCAAGGGAGCGCCGGTCGAGAGCATCGCGGATGCGTTCCGGCGCGCGCGCGCACACGAATTCGACCCCGCGACCAAAGAGGTGCACGAGCAGCACGACATGGTGACGGTCGCCGAGCTGACGGGGGACTTCGCGGCGGCGTTGGCGCTCTTCCCGCAGCTCGATCGCGCCGCCGCCGGGAGCACCAGCAGCGACGTCGTCGGCAACGCGTTCAACGACGAGGCGTTCGCGCTGACGCAGGTCGGCGACGACAAGCGCGCCGTCGCGCTGGCCGACGCTTACATGAAGCGGCTCCCGGCCCTGACCACCTTGGACGAGCCGGTGGCCCTGCGCAACGTGGTGCTTCGTCTGCGGCACACGGCGCACGCGATCTCGGATGCCGAGTTTCGAACGACGCGCGAGGCATGGTCGAGGGAAGTGTCCGAGCAGCTGCCGCAGCAGTTCGCGAACAACGTGTGGTTCCAGTTCTGGGCGGAGCCGGCCGCCACGCCGCAGGAGGCGAAGGAGGCGCTCGACGCGCTGTCTCGCTACTCGCCGCTGCCGCCCTACGAGGGCATCATCTACCACGAGCGCGTCATGGGGCAGGTGCTGCTGCTCGCGGGGCGCGTCGACGAGGCGATCCCGCACCTGCAGCGCGCGCAGCACGCGTGCTTCACGCCGGACTACCTGCCGTCGCACCAGCTCTCGGCGGAGCTGCTCGGCGAGGCGCTCGAGAGCAAGGGCGAAAGGGACGGCGCGTGCGCAGCGTACGGGGAAGTCCTGGTGCGCTGGGGCAACGCGAAGCCGCGCAGCGTGACGGCGGACAAGGCGCGCGCGCACATGAAGGCACTCGGCTGCGGCAAGTGAGCCGCGCTCCGGTCAGTCGAAGTCGTCGACGCGCCAGACGCCGCTCTCGCGGCGGAGCTTCACCCGGTGCCCGCCGGGCACCGGGACGACCGCGGTGTCGCCCGTGACCTGCACGGGGAGCGTGCCGGGGTGGTCGAGCCCGTCGACGAGCGCGCGCAGGTCGGCCTCGATCGAGGCCCGCGTCGCCGGCGACAGGACGCGCATCAGGCCCGCGTAGGACCGGCGCGCCAGCACGCGGCGAAGCTGATCGAGCGCCTCCTCCGGCGTCTTCGCGCCGCCCGGCAGCGCGCCGGCGGCCGTCACGCGGTATCGCCCGTCGCGGAGCTCGAGCGCCGCTTCCTCCCCGTCCGCGTAGCGCAGGCGCGCCGTGGCCTCGACGCGCACGTCGGGCCCCTGGAGCGCGCGCGCCTGCTCCGCCAGCTCCTCACGCTCCTCGGCGACCATCTGCGTCACCTGCGCCGCGCTGCGCGCCTCCTGCGACGGCGTCGAGAGCATCGCGTAGAGAGCCGCCCCGTCGCCGCGCGCAGCGGCGTCCGCAAATCGCGCCGCCGCCGAGCGCGGATCGGGCACTTGGCGCGACGCGCACCCGAGCACCAGGGGCAGAGCTGCAAGCGCAGCTCGCACCTAGGAGACCTCGGCCTTGGCGATGACGATGTCCAGGTCGTACTCGTCGCGCCAGAGGCTCGCCTTGCCGCCCACGGTCCACTCTTCGAGCTCGCGGTCCTCGGCGCCGCGCAGGAACAGGGTGACCTTGCCCGCCCCGCGGTCGATCGCCGCGCGCACGCTCTCGATCTTCTGCTTGTGCTCGCGGTCGAGCGCGTCGGCCATGCGCAGGATGGAGGCGAGCCCGCGCACCTTGCCGCGCGCCTCCTTCGAGAGCTCGCGGTAGTTAGGGTGCGTCGTGTCGGGCGGACCCTTGCGGTGGTAGCGCGCGATGTTGGCGACGATCGCGCGCTCCTCGGGCTTGAGGCCCATGAGGTCGGCGTGCTGGATCAGGTAGTAGCTGTGCTTGTGGTGCCCCGAGTAGTGGATGAAGTCGCCGATGTCGTGGAGCATCGCGGCGGCGCGCAGCAGCAGACGATCGCGGTCGCCGAAGGCGTGCACGGCGTGCAGGTCGTCGAAGAGCTGCGTCGCGAACTTGGCGACGTGCCGCGCGTGGTTCTCGTCGAAGTGGTAGTGGCGCCCGAGGCGCGCGCACCCCTCGAGCACGCGCTCGGCCTCCCCGGCGGCGTCCCACACGTGGAAGAACTTGTCGACGAGCTCCTCGAGCATCCCCTGCGCGAGCCCCACGCCCGGCGCGAGGATCGTCGGCAGCTCGAGCTTCTTGGCGAGCCGCAGGAAGATGGCGGCCGCCGGCACGAGGGTGTCCGCGCGATCGGGGCGTAGCTGGTACTCGTCGCGCCGCTCGCTGTTCGTCATGCCGCAGAGCTTCTTGTAGAGCGACTTCGCCGCCGACACGTCGATGGCGCGCCCCTTGGCCGGCGCCAGGTCGAAGAGCGTGTCGACGTTGCCGCCGGTGCCGACGAGCACGTCCACCTTGCCGAGCTGCGGGAGCGCCTCTCCGAGCGCGCGATCGACGGCCTCCTCGAGGAGCTTCTCGCGCTTGCGGTCGACGGTCTTTTGCCCCTTCAGGTACGCCTCGAGCATGCGCACCGTGCCGAGCGGCAGCGACATGGTGAAGGCGGTCGTGCCCTTTTCGAGCAGCGTGAGCTCGGTCGAGCCGCCGCCCACGTCGACGAGCAGGGCCCGCTCGCCCTCGAGCGGGACGCGGCGCGTGACGGCGAGCTGGATGAGGCGCGCCTCCTCGATGCCCTCGATCGTCTCGACCTCGATGTTCGCCTCGCGGCGCGCGCGCTCGACGAGGGTCGCGCCGTTCTTCGCCTCGCGCACCGCGCTCGTCGCGATGGCGCGGTAGGCGTCGCACTTGGCGCGGTCCATCTCGGC
>Ga0335069_10012046_pt1 | contig 12181 bp, 7 predicted proteins | sample Lox_Sample_11_FD_206714 | JGI IMG/M metagenome (GOLD analysis project Ga0335069, IMG submission 206714) | Soil microbial communities from Loxahatchee National Wildlife Refuge, Florida, United States - Lox_Sample_1.1 | ecosystem: Environmental > Terrestrial > Soil > Wetlands | place: USA: Florida...
AGGTCGAAAAGGAACTGGTGGCCCGCGGCCACACGTTCCGCACCCGCTGCGATACCGAAGTCATCGTCCACGCCTGGGAGGAATGGGGCGAACGCTGCCTCGATCGCTTCAACGGCATGTTTGCCTTCGCCCTGTGGGACCAGCGCCAACAGACGCTCTTCATGGCGCGCGACCGCCTCGGCGTCAAGCCGCTCTACTATGCCGAGCTGGCCGACGGGCGGCTGCTGTTCGCCTCCGAGCTCAAGGCACTGCTGGTCCACCCGGATGTGCCGCGGCGGATCGATCCGCGCGCGGTCGAGGAGTACTTCACTTTCGGCTACGTCCCTGACCCGAAGACGATCTACGCGGACGTCAAGAAGCTGGAGCCTGGAGCCTACCTGCGCCTGAAGCGTGGCCAGCGGCGGGCGGTTCCGGTCCGGTACTGGGACGTGCCGCTGATGGGCGAGCGCGAATCGCCGGGCCCAGAGTCCGCCTGGCAGGGCGATTTGCGGGACCGGCTGCGCGAGTCGGTCAGAAAGCGGCTGGTGTCGGATGTGCCGCTCGGTGCCTTCCTGTCGGGCGGCATCGATTCGAGCGCCGTCGTGGCGATGATGCGCGAGATCGGGGCCAGCCGCATACTGACGTGCTCGATCGGCTTTCGCGAGGCGCGCTACGACGAGTCGCGCTACGCCCAGATGGTCGCGGAGGCGAAGCGCACGGACCACCACACGGAAGTGGTCGAGGCGTCCGATTACAGCCTGCTCGACAAGCTGGTCGGCATCTACGACGAGCCGTATGCCGACAGCTCCGCGATTCCGACCTACAGAGTGTGTCAGCTCGCGCGCCGCTTCGTGACGGTGGCGTTGTCCGGCGACGGCGGCGACGAGGACTTCATCGGCTACCGGCGCTATCGCCTGTTCGCGGCCGAAGAGGCCGTGCGCCGCCGTGTGCCGCTGCGCATCCGGCAGGCCGTCTTCGGGCCGCTCGGCCGCTGGTATCCGAAGCTGGACCGTGCGCCGCGGTTCCTGCGCGCCAAGTCCACCTTCCAGGCGCTGGCCCGAGATGCCGTCGATGGCTACCTGCACGGCGTGTCGATCTGCTCGGAGGACACCCGCCGGGCGCTGTTCTCCGCGGGCTTCGCCCGCGAGCTGCAGGGCTACGACGCGCGCGAGGTGTTTCACGGCCACGTCCGCGGCAAGAGCTTCGCGGACGCGCTCGCGATGGCGCAGTACCTGGACTTCAAGACCTACCTGCCCGGCGACATTCTGACCAAGGTCGACCGGGCGAGCATGGCCCACAGTCTCGAGGTGCGCACGCCGTTCCTGGACTACGAGTTCGTCGAATGGGCCGCCAGGCTGCCGTCGGGCAGCAAGCTCAGGGGCGGGGAAGGCAAGCACGTGCTCAAGGAAGCGCTGCGGCCGTTGCTGCCCGAGGAAGTCCTGTTCCGCAGCAAGATGGGGTTCGCGATTCCGCTGGACCAGTGGTTTCGCGGGGCGCTCCGTGAGCGCATCGTCGGCGTGGTCAAAGGGGAGCGGCTGACGGGATGCGGGCTGTTCGACCCTGCCATGCTGATGCGGCTCGTGTCCGATCACCAGTCGGGGCGCCGGGACTACAGTGCGCCGCTCTGGGCGCTGCTGATGTTCGACGGCTTCCTGCGCCTGAACGAGGAGCGCGCGGCGGGCGTTCCGGAACGTGCCGCGCCGGCCATCGCGATTTCCCGTTGAGCCGACGATGATCCGGCTGCTGACGTTCACCAACCTCTATCCGAGCGCGGGCCGGCCGCGGCACGGGATCTTCGTCGAGCAGCGGCTGCGCCGCCTCGTCGAGACGGGGACCGTGCGGGCGTGCGTCGTGGTGCCGGTCGCGCGCGGCCCGTTCGCGGCGGACCCGTCTCCGGCGACAGCCGAACGCTTCGGCATCCCGGTGCGCTATGTCGGCTTCCCGGCCGTGCGGGGCCTGACGACCTTCCTCAACCCGCTGGTGATGGCCGTGGCCGCGCTGCGGGCCGTCCGCGAGATGCGCTCGCGCCACGGGGACTTCGATCTGATCGACGCGCACTTCCTGTATCCCGACGGGGTGGCGGCGGTCTTGCTGGGCGCCTGGCTCGGCAAGCCGGTCCTGGTCACGGCGCGCGGTTCGGACGTCAACGTCGCCGCCCGCGAGCGCGTTGCGGGCGCCTGCATCAGGTGGGCCGCGCGGCGTGCAGCCGCGGTGATCTCGGTCTCGGAAGCCCTGCGCATCGCGTTGGTGGGCAGGGGCGTGGCCGCCGGACGAATTACCGTCGTCCGCAACGGCGTCGACCTCGCAACGTTCCGCCCGCTCGATCGTGCCGCGGTGCGCGCCGGGCTCGGGGTCACGGGTCCGCTGCTGCTCTGCGTCGGCAATCTCGTGCCGGAGAAGGGCTACGACCTCGTGCTGGAAGCTCTGACGCGACTGCCGAACGCGCGCCTCATCGTCATCGGCGACGGCCCGGAAGAGCAGCGGCTCCAAGAGAGCGCGCATGCCTTGGGGCTCGCCGGCCGCGTGACGTGGCTGGCTCCCGTCGCGCAGGGCGAGCTCGGCCGCTTCTACAACGCCGCCGACGTCACGGTCCTTGCGTCGACCCGCGAAGGGATGCCGAACGTGCTGCTCGAAAGCCTGGCTTGCGGCACCCCGGTCGTCGCGACGGCAGTGGGCGGGTCGACCGAGATCGTCGCCAGCACCGAGGCCGGGCGCCTGGTGCCGAGCCGGACTGCGGCAGCGCTCGCCGCGGCCTGTCAGGAGCTGCTGGACTCTCCTCCGGAGCGGACCGCCACGCGACGCTACGCGGAGCGCTTCGGCTGGGCGGAGCCGGTCGCCGCCCAGCTGGCGCTGCTCGGCGAGATCCTGGGCGGACGGCCGGCGGTCGCTGGTTCCGGGCCGCTCGACGCGCATTGAGCGGCAGCGGGAACTGCGATGCGCATACTGCACGTCTTGGATCACTCGCTGCCGGTGCAAAGCGGCTACGCGTTCCGCAGTGCCGCCATCCTGCGCGAACAGCACCGCCTCGGCTGGGAGACGATTCAGGTGACCGGCCCGAAGCACGGCCCCGGCGCGCGACAGACCGAGTTCGTCGACGGCGTACCGTACCGGCGGACACCCGATTCCGGCCAAGGCTGGCGCGGCCTTCCGGTGGTCAACCAACTGCGGGTCATCCAGTTGTTGCGGCAGAGCCTGCGGGAGATCGTCAGGCGCGAGAACCCCGACGTCATTCACGCGCACTCGCCGTGCCTGAACGCACTGGCCGCGCTCGGTCTCGGCCGGCCGCTGCTCTACGAACTGCGCTCCTCGTGGGAGGACGCGGCGGTGAGCACGGGGACGACGACGGAGGGCAGCGTCCGCTACCGGGTGTCGCGGCGGCTCGAGACCTTCGTGCTGCGCCGGGCCGACGCGGCGGTGACGATCTGCGAGGGGCTGCGCGCGGAAGCGATCCGCCGCGGCGTCCTTGCGGATCGCGTCACCGTCGTGCCCAATGCGGTCGACACCGAAGCACTGGCGCCGGCGCGGGCGGGCACCGCCGACACACGGCTGCGGCTCGGCCTGGATGGCACCTACGTGCTCGGATTCATCGGCTCGTTCTTCGCCTGGGAAGGCCTGACGCTGCTGATCGAGGCGCTGCCTCGCATCCTTGAGAGGCGGCCCGATGCCCGTGTCTTGCTCGTCGGCGGCGGAGTGCACGAGCCGGCCCTGCGCGGCGCGACGCGCGCGCTCGGGCTCGAATCGCAGGTGGTCTTCGCCGGCCAGGTGCCCCACGCGCAGGTCGCGAGCATGTACACGGCCGTCGATCTGCTCGTGTATCCGCGGCTGCCGATGCGCCTGACTGAAATGGTGACGCCGCTGAAGCCGCTCGAGGCCATGGCTCTCGGCAAGGCACTGGTCGCGTCGGACGTCGGCGGGCACCGGGAGCTCATCGCAGACGGCGAGACCGGCGTGCTGTTCGCGGCCGGAGATGCGCATGCGCTCGCCGACGCGGTGCTCCGGGTGATGAACGCGCCGGCGCTCGAGCGGCGTCTGCGCGAGAACGGCCCGCGTTTCGTCCGTGAGCATCGGACGTGGTCCAAGGTGGTCGCCGGCTACGAGCCCGCGTACCGCCGCCTACTTGCCGAGGCCCGCACGTGAAGCGCCTGTCCGCATTGCAAGCGCAATTGCTCCGGGCCGGATCGAGACTGGTTTCCCCGGGCGGGCGCCGCGGCTCGCTGCTCGTGCTGATCTACCACCGGGTGCTGCCATCGCCGGACGCCCTGCTGACGGATGAGCCGCACGCGGCGAGCTTCGCGGCCGAAATGGACCTGGTGCGCGAGCTATTCAACGTTCTCAGCTTCGGCGAGGCCGTCGAGCGGCTGATGGCGGGGGCGCTACCGGCCAGGGCCGTCGCGATCACGTTCGACGACGGCTACGCCAACAACCTCGAGGTGGCGGCCCCGATCTTGGCCGCCCGGGGCCTGACGGCGACCTTCTTCGTGGCGACCGGCTTCATCGACGGCGGGCCGATGTGGAACGACGTGGTGATCGAGGCGCTGCGGCACGCACCCGCGGATCTCGATCTGCGTGAGCTCGGCCTCGGCACCGTCCGGCTGGTGGACGTCGCGGCGCGGCGCCGCGCCATCGATGACATCCTTGGCCGGCTGAAGTACCTCGAGTCGAGCGACCGGCTCCGGCTCGCCGAAGGGATCGCCGACCGGGCGGCGGCGCCGCGGCTCGTCCAGCCGATGATGTCCGCGAGCCAGCTTCGCGAGCTCGCGGCGCTCAGCATGGAAATCGGCGCCCATTCGGTCACGCACCCGATCCTGGCGCGCGTCACGGCGGAGGTCGCCCGGCGCGAGATACACGACAGCAAGCGGCGGCTGGAAGACATACTGCGGATGCCGGTGCGCACGTTCGCGTTCCCGAACGGTCGGCCCGGGACTGACTACGGTGCCGAGCACGTGGCGATGGTCCGGGACGCCGGTTTCAGCGCCGCGACTTCGACTGCGTGGGGTGCCGCGACGATGGCGGCCGACCGCTGGCAGGTGCCGCGGGTCGCGCCGTGGGATCGAACGCCCGGGTGGTACGCGCTGCGCCTGTTGCGCGGCTTCACCGAGCGCCACCCGAAACGGGCCTGATCCGGCCCGCGACACCATCCGGCACGCTACGCCGAGGCGGCCGGCAAGCGGGAACCGTGCGCCTGCAGCCACGCCTCGAGCATCGCCAGGTCCCAGATGGCGTAGCCGAAGTAGGAAGCGTGCCCGTCGCGATGCTGGGCGACCAGGTCGTCGAGGAACGCTGCGCGCACGATGCGGCGGGCCTTGAGGTCGGACAGCAGTCCGAACACCAGCTCGCCGAGCCGCGCGTGCGACTTGAGCCAGACCCCGAACGGCAGTCCGAAGCCGTGCTTGGTCTTGGCGATGATCTCGGCCGGCAGGAACCCGCTCATCGCGCGCTTGTAGAAGGACCGCAGCTCGAGGCCCCGCATCTTCACGCCCGGCGGCACCTGCAGCGAGAGATCCACGACGCGCGGATCGAGCATCGGATACGAGACGCGCACGCCGGCGAGTTCGCAGGTGGTGCCGACTTTGCGCAGATCGTTGTCCGACAGCGTGTAGTGCCAGTCGTAGCACAGCATCCGGTGCAGCAGCGACGGGCTCGAGGCCGAGCCGTACACGTCGGCCATGACGCGCAGTGGCGCCCGAGGGTCTACCGCGGCGGCGAAATCCGGATCGAGCATCGCGCCTAGATCCGTGCGATACATGAAGTTCCAGGACTCCAGGCGCTCGGGCAGCGGAATCCTCGCCTGATCGACGTAGCTGCGCAGCTTGCGCAGCGGCATGACGATACTCTCCGCGGCGATGTGCCGGACGAGGGGCTCGACGCAGCGGGTACGCAGGAACTGCGGCAGCGCGCGGTACATCTCAAAGACGCGTTGCCGCGCATAGCGCTCGTTGCCACCGAAGATCTCATCGCCGCCGTCGCCCGCCAGCAGGTGCGTCACGCCGTGCTCGGCGGCAAACCTGGCGCAGAAATACGTCGGCACCGCGGACGAGTTGCCGAAGGGCTCATCGTAGGCGGACGCGATCTTCGGGAAGGCATCGACGATGTCGCCGGGCGTCACGTTGTACTCGTAGGCCCTGGCGGAGAAATGGCGGCTCGCGATGTGCGCGTACTCGAGCTCGTTGAAGGCGTCGACGCCGAAGCCGATCGAAAACGTGCGCGGCGGCTGCCCGGTGACCGCGCCGAGCATGCCGGCGACCGTGGAGCTGTCGAGGCCGCCGCTCAGGAAGGCGCCGGTGTGATCGTCCGGGTGGCAGGCCTGCACCGCGCCGCGCAGGGACGCGTGGAGCTCATCGCGCAGTTCCGCGAAGGGTCGGCCCCGGCCCTCGGTGAACGATGGCGTCCAGTAACGCGTGATCGTCACCTGACCGTTCGCGAACCACGCGCAGGTGCCGGGACGCAGCTTGGATACGCCCTCGAAGACCGTGTCCGGCGCCGGCACCATGTGCAGCAGCAGGTAGTCGAACAGTGCCTGCGGACGCAGCCGGGCCTGACCGCCGGCAAACGTCGCCACCGCCTCCGCGGAGGAGGAGAACACGATCGCCGTGCCCCGGGTGCGAAACGCCAGCCGCTCGATCCCCATCCGGTCGACCGCCAGGAGCACCCGGTCCGCGGGCTGATCGACGATCGCCAGCGCGAAGCGGCCGGAAAGGTGCTCCAGGACCTGCCGGCCGGAGTCGCGATAGGCATCGAGAATCGCCCGCGCAGGGTCCGTCGCTTCCACGCCCCGCAACCACACCGGGCCGCCCTGCAGCGCGACCGTCACGCCGCCCGCGGTGTGCAGATGCGGCGCCCGGCAAATCACCTCGGGCGCCGGGTGCATGGCATCGGCAGGGACTGCGGTCTCGGCTCGGGGCACGGCCGGCCACGGGCCGGTAAATCCGAAGAACTTCATGATGACGGCGCGAGCCTACACTGGGGGCCGGGGAGCACGGCGGTAGTGTAGGCGGCGATTGCCGGGTAAACTTTGAACTGCGTCAGGAGTTTGTCGCAAGGGCAGGATATCCTTGTGTTTTTGGCGCCCCGAGCGATACGCTCCCCAGAGCATACTGCGAGGCCAGTCCCGGTGAAACACTGATGATCACGCTGTTCTGGATCCTGGCGGCGACCGTGGTCTATGTCTACGCCGGCTATCCGCTGCTGCTCGCGTTGGTGCACCGTGTCGGCGGGGAGCGTCGCGTGTCGGTGGGGCCGGTCGAGCCGGCGGTGACACTGATCGTATCGGCGTTCAACGAGGAGGACGTGATTGCGGCGAAGTTGCGCAACTGCCTGGAGCTCGATTACCCCCGCAGCAAGCTGCAGATCATCGTGGTCTCCGACGCGTCCGACGACCGGACCGACGACGTGGTTGCTGGTTTCGCGCCCGAGGGAGTCGAGCTGCTGCGGATGCCGGTGCGCAGCGGCAAGACGCTCGGGCTCAACGCCGCGGTTGGCCGTGCGCGCGGCGAGGTCGTCGTGTTCGCGGACGCCAATGCGCTCTATGCCCGCAACGCCGTCCAGAAGCTGGTGCGGAACTTCGCCGACCCGGCGGTCGGTGCTGCGGTCGGCGAGTCCACGTACCTGGATCCGGAGCTCGAATCGGAGCGCAGCGAGGGGCTCTACTGGCGCTACGAGACGGCAATCAAGCGCCTCGAGTCGAAGGTGGGATCGGTCGTCGGCGGCGACGGCGCGATCTATGCGATCCGCAAGGCGCTCTACACGCCGATGCGCGCCGACGCAATCTCGGACTTCGTGAATCCGCTGCAGATCGTCCGCGACGGCCATCGCTGCATCTATGAGCCCGAGGCGCGCTCTTACGAACGCGCTGCCGACAACTTCGACAAGGAATTCCGCCGCAAGGTGCGGATCGTGAATCGCGGCTGGCGCGCCACCTTCAGCCTGAAGGCACTGCTCAATCCATTGCGCTACGGCTTCTTCTCGGTCGAGCTGTTCTCGCACAAGGTGCTGCGCTGGCTCGTCCCGGTGTTTCTGGTAGCGCTTCTCTGCGTCAACGGCTGGCTGGTCGATCGCGGTCCGATCTACGCCGTCGCGATGTTCCTGCAGGTCGCCTTCTATGTGCTCGCCGCCCTCGGCCACGCGACACGCCGTCGCCCGTCGATCCCGGCGCTGCTCTCCGTCCCGTATTTCTTCTGCCTGGTCAACCTGGCGAGCGCTCTCGGCATCATCGATGCATTTCGCGGCAAGACCTATACGACCTGGACCACGGCACGCGCCAAGACGCCGTAGCGGCCATTGCGGAGCGCAAGGGTTGGACCGATTGAGACCGAAGGACCGGAGGGGCGGCGGATGGCCCGTGAGACGGGCGTTGCCGGGGCCTGGCCACGGAGCCCTCTGCCGGATCGCGGGCGCAATCCGCGTCTCATGGCCGCCTTGCTATGTGTGCCGCACTCCGATGGCTGCGGTTGCGTTCGCCTCAGGAGCCAACGGCGCAAGATTCGGTGCCGGGGACTCGCATCCGGCGGCGGCCGCGTTGCTGCGCCACGCTCCAGCCGGGATCGCCGCATGATCGTCAAGCGGAGCGCAATCCGGCCGGTCGGCCGCAGCGTCGTCTCTGCGCCCACGGTCGGGCCACTCGCTCGAACTCATAGGGACGTCTCGTGTCTCTGACGGGCTTGGCATTTCTGCTCGCATTCGCGGTCGGCATATGGCTGACCGTGTTCCGCCACCCGTTGTACGGCCTGTACACCTACATCGCCCTGTTCTATCTGAATCCGCCGGGGCGCTGGTGGGGCGAGGCTCTGCCCGATCTGCGCTGGTCCCTGGTTGCTGGGATCGTGACCCTGCTTGCCGCCTGGCGCATACCCGGGACGCCCGGCAGAACCCCGTGGCACAAGACCGGCGCCGCGCGCGTGCTCATTCTGTTCACGCTCTGGTTCTGGATCCAGAACCTGTGGGCGCTCGAGCCGGCGTTGCATCTCGAGGCCTCATTCCTGTTCGCAAAGTACGTCATGCTGAGCTACCTGATCTACCGGTTGGTACCCACGCCGGCAGACATGTGGCGATTCCTGCTCGCGCATCTCGCCGGCTGCGCCTACTTCGGCTATCTCGCGTTTACCGCTGGCTCGTCCGGGCGCCTGGAGGGCGTCGGCGGGCCTGGAATCGACGAGGCGAATGCGTTCGCGATGCACATGAGCACGGGCGTCGTAACGGGCGCCATGGTGGCGCTGACGGCAACCGGGAAGCGGCGCTGGTTTGCCTTGGGCGCGCTGCCGTTCATCCTGAACGGCGTGGTGCTCTCCGGCAGCCGCGGCGGGTTCCTGGCACTGGTCTCGGGCGGGCTCGTGCTGTGGTACCTCAAGCCGCGATCGAGCCGGAAGCTCTTCTACGCATTTGCGTGCCTGGGCGTCGTCCTGTTCGGCATGCTGACACGCGACCCCATGTTCTGGGAACGAATGCAAACCATTGAAGCGGCCGTGCGTCCGGGCGAGCAGGAGATTGACGACAGCGCACTCGGCCGCCTGTTGCTCGTCGATGCTCAGCTCAAGATGGCACGCGAGTACCCCTTCGGAACGGGGCACCGGGGTACCGCGACGCTCAGCCCGCGTTATCTGGACGACCGCTTCCTGACCGGAACGGCGACAAAGCGCAGCCGCTCATCGCACAACACCTTCCTGACCGCACTGGTCGAGCAGGGTCTGCCAGGCGCATTCATGTACTGCTGGCTGTGGGGCTGGGCGGCGCTGACCGTCGCCAGACTCAGTGTGACTGATGTCGTGTCGCACGATCCGGAGAAGCGCGGGCTCTTGGCGGCCATCGGCGGCGCGCTGGTCGTGGTGCTGATTGCAGGGCTGTTCGTTGACTACATCAAGACCGAGGTCCAGATCTGGCTGTTCTCGCTGCTCGCCTCGCTGATGGCCGCCGTGGAGCCGGCGCGGGCGAGGGTCGGAGAGAGCGGCAAGCGCCCGGCGTAGCGTCACGCGCCGAGCCAGAGCGAGTGCGGACGATCCGGCAGCGTCGGGGGCGGCGGCCGTGTCGAGGTCGCATCGCGCCGGCCCCGGGCAGGGCGTCTATTGCAGCGGGTATCCGGCCCTGGCCAGCCGGTCCCGCAGGCCGGGCAGCGGATAGCCGAGCTCGTATGCCCGGCGCGCCTGATCGCTGGCGGCGGAATATTCCTTGAGATCCACCAGCACAAGACCAAGGAAGTAGTGGATCTGAGCGGAGGACCCGCCCATCGCCGTGTCCCCTTCCTCCAGCACGTGGCGCGCGTCGGTCAGCTGGCCGCGGCCGCGGTAGAACATCGCCTTGGCCTCGTAGCCGACGCCGCAGCTGGGGCAGCCCTCGATCGCCATGTCGAGGTGCTGCAGAGCCAACTCGGGCTGCCCGGCGTCCGCGTAGACGAGCCCCATGTGCGCGGCAACCTCCGCGCGCATGGGATGCGCGGCCGGGAGTCTGACCAGCATGAAGTGATATTCCTCGATCACTCTCGTCAGCAGGTTGGCGCGCTCTCGCTTGTCTGGCGTCACCTTGGCGCGATCGGCAATCAGCATCCCGGCGCAGTAGTGATGCAGGGAGTACCAGACCTCCGGGCCGAGCTTGCTCTCCCAGCTCTTGACCACGTCGGCGTGGACCCGGCCGGCAAAGGAGCTGTCAACGCCGGCCGCCGAGACCATGTAGCGCGCCTGGCAGTACTCGGGCCACTTGTACCATTCCGCCTCCGTCGGCGTGAACGACAGGGCAAGCGCGGCCCGGGGCAGGATCAGCAGGGCGGCGAGCAGCGGCCAGGGCGTGCGCCACCGCCTCGCGCGCTGCGGGCTCGTGCAAGTCATCTCGCGGTTCATCCGAAGCGAAGTGCGCATTCGGGCTCCTGGAGCCATGAGGCTCGACGCTCCACGAAATCTAACACGCATAGGACCCGCGTCCGAGCCACCCGTGAAGCGCTGCGCAGCGGCGCATGAGTCGGCGCCGTGCACGGGCCTCGCGTTCGCCGCATCGACCCGCAGCAGCGTGCTCGAGGATGCGCCGGCGGCATCATGGCGACGATCGCTCTGCAGTCCGGGTTCGCTCGCCGCCGGGACCCGCATACCGGGCGCGGCAGCCGCGGCTTCGCAGTCGGCGCTCACGGCAGCGAGCCTCCCATGCTCGGCCCGGGGGCACGAAGCCCCCGGTAAAGCTGCTCGAAGTATCGGATCGCAAGCGCGGGCAGGCTTCCCGCGACCAGCGCCGGTTGAGATGCCGGCGGCTTGCTCACCGGGCCGCGGAAATCACAGGTCTCGAAGCGGTCACTGTTCTGGCTCAGGAATCGGCAGAGGCCGAGAAACCGGCGCACGACCGTCTCGTCGCGACTGAAGTTCCGGCGATCGAGCAGCTCGAAGTTGTGGGACACGATCACGACCGACGAATACTGCCGGTCGGCCGCCTCGCGCAGGACGGCGATCATCTCTCCCAGCGAGCAGGCGGTGAGCTGAAGGGGCCGCACGTGGAACGGGAAGTCCCTGAAGACGGTCACCGGATATTCCAGGACGCTCCCGACATAGAACGGCGCCACCGGGATGCCCCGGTCGCGGCCGCCGTCGAGGATGCCCGCCGCGGGGCCGTCGAAGTAATGGTTGTAGCTGCTGTCGATGTAGACCTCGTTCCGCTCGAGCGCACGCAGCGTATCGCGATTGAACACGAAGCTGCCCGCTCGAAACGCGGTCACGGGATCGGCGCCGGCCTCGAGGAGCCGCTTCTTGGACCAGGCGAGGAGGGCGGTCTGATCGTCCAGTGAAAAGTGCGCCACGTGCTGCATCTTGCGTTCGGGCGTCCACGACAATACCGGCGTGCGCGCCTCGTCCAGCCACTCCGTGTGCAGATGCATCTGGACGTCTTGTCCGGCCTCCTTGATCAGACCCACGACCTCCTGAAGCGGTGCCAGCCCGAAGCGAGCCGAGAAGAGCGGCTCGACGAAGAACACGCCTTGCAGCCCGTGATCCCGCAGGACCTGCAGCTTCATCGGAAGACCGTAACGGCCGAACGGCGTATCGCCGTACACGTAGTGCTTGAAGGCCTCGGGAAAGCGCTGGTCGAGGTCGGTCCACTCACCCGGCCAGGTCTCGACATCGACCGTGAAATAGACCTTCACGCGCGACACGAAAGCTTCCTTCGGCGGGCCGCAGCCGCGGTGCCGGGCCGATCGCGCGCGAGGCGCAGGCGCGCGCAGGCGCGCGGCGCGCGATCG
>Ga0335069_10012048_pt1 | contig 12181 bp, 11 predicted proteins | sample Lox_Sample_11_FD_206714 | JGI IMG/M metagenome (GOLD analysis project Ga0335069, IMG submission 206714) | Soil microbial communities from Loxahatchee National Wildlife Refuge, Florida, United States - Lox_Sample_1.1 | ecosystem: Environmental > Terrestrial > Soil > Wetlands | place: USA...
CTGGTCGATCAGGAGGGCGGGCGGGTCGCGCGGCTGCGCCCGCCGCACTGGCGCGCGCATCCGCCGGCGGCGGCCATAGGCGCGCTGCATGCGCGCGATCCGGCGGCGGGGCTGCGGGCGGCGTGGTTGACCGGCGCGCTGATCGGGCTCGATTGCGCGGGTGTGGGCATCGACACGGCCTGCGCGCCGGTACTGGACCTGCGCCATGCGGGCGCACATGACGTGGTCGGCGACCGCAGCTTCGGGCCGGACCCCGCCGCGGTCGCCGCCCTCGGGCGGGCGATGGCTGAGGGGCTGCTGGCGGCGGGGGTGATCCCGGTCGGCAAGCACGCGCCGGGACATGGGCGGGCGCGGGCGGACAGCCACCTCGGGCTGCCGGAGGTGGACGCGGCCGATCTGAGCGACGATATGCAGCCTTTCGCCGCCAATGCCGACCTTCCGGTGATGATGACCGCGCATATCCGCTACGCCGCCCTCGACCCCGACCGCCCCGCGACGCTCTCGCCCCGCATCGTTCGCGAGGTGATCCGCGGGCGCATCGGGTTCGCCGGGCTGCTGCTCTCCGACGACCTTGCCATGCAGGCGCTGGAAGGCGACCCGGCCATGCGGGCGCTCGGCGCGCTCGAAGCCGGCTGCGACGTGGCGCTTTATTGTTCGGGCGACGCGGCAGGGAACGCGGCGGTGCTGCACGCCGTCCCGCCGCTGTCCGGCCTGGCGGCCGGGCGGCTTGAGGCGGCGCGTGCGACGGCGGTGGCACGGCGGGTATCGCTGGACGCCGCGGCGCTTGCCGCCGAGCGCGCGGGGCTGCTCGCGGCATGAACAACATCTTCCTCGAGGTCGCGATTGCCGCGATCCCCACGATCATCGCCATCACGCTGCACGAGGCGGCGCACGGCTACGCGGCGCTGGCGATGGGCGACGACACGGCGCGGCAGATGGGCCGGCTCTCGCTCAACCCGCTCGCCCATGTCGACCGCTTCGGCACCATCCTGCTGCCGGGGTTCCTGCTGGTCTCCCAGCTTCTCGCCTTCGGGCGGGTCGGCTTCATGTTCGGCTGGGCGAAGCCGGTGCCGGTTTCCGCCTGGAAGTTCCGCGACCCGCGGCGGGGGATGATGGTGGTGGCCGCGGCGGGGCCGGCGATGAACTTCCTGCTCGCCTGGATCGGCGCGGTGCTGCTCTACGCCGTGCCGGTGTTCCACGGCGTCGTGGAGGGCGCGGCGCTGGAGTTCCTCTCCTACTTCATGCTCGTCAACGTCGTGCTTGGCGTGTTCAACCTGATCCCGCTGCCGCCGCTCGACGGCGGGCGGATCATGGTCGGGCTGCTGCCGCTCCCGCTCGCGCGCATCTGGGCGCGGATCGAGCGCTACGGCATCGTGCTCGTGCTGGTGCTACTGTTCGTGCTGCCCTCGCTCGCGCGGGAGGCCGGCTACAGCTTCGACCCGATCCGCTCCCTGCTCGGCGCGGTGGCGCTGCCGCTGCTGCGCGTGGTGCTGGCGCTTGCCGGCCACCCGCCGCTCGGCACGGCGCTGCTCAGCGATGTCTGAAGCAGCCCAGGCATTCGTGCTGCGGCTCGAAGGGTTCGAGGGGCCGCTTGATCTGCTGCTCGACCTCGCCCGCGCCCAGAAGGTCGATCTCGCCCGCATCTCCATCCTGGCGCTCGTCGAGCAGTATCTCGCGGTGATCGAGAGCGCGCGGGCGGTGCGGCTCGAGTTGGCCGCCGACTGGCTCGTGATGGCCGCGTGGCTCGCTTGGCTCAAGAGCCGCCTGCTGCTGCCCGCTGGTACCGACGACGCGGAAGAAGGGGAGGTGGCAGCCGAGGTGCTGGCGGCACGGCTGCTCGACCTCGAGCGGATGCGGCAGGCGGCGCTGTGGCTGGGCGCGCGGCCAGTGCTCGGCCAGGACGTGTTCGCGCGCGGGGCGCCGGAGGGGTTCGTGGAGCAGGACCGCTCGCAACTGGCCCTCGACCTGCCCGCGCTGATGCGCGCCTATCTCGGCGCCGTGCGGCGCGGCGCCGGCAGCCGGCAGTACCGGCCGCGGCCGCTCACGCTCTGGACGGTGCAGGACGCGCTGGGCCGTCTCGGTTCGCTGCTCGGCCGGCTGCCGGACTGGGCGAGCCTGGAGCATTTCCTGCCCGACCATCTCGGCAGCGGCACCGAGCGGCGCGCGGCGCTCGCGAGCACGCTGCTTGCCGGGCTGGAGATGGCACGCGGCGGCGCATTGCGGCTGCGGCAGGAGCGGGCGTTCGGCCCGATCCTCGTCGGCCCGGGAGCGGCGGATGGACGCTGAGGAGGACGCGCTGCGGCTGACCGAGGCGCTGGTGTTCGCCTCCGCGACCCCGGTGACGGCGCGCGCGCTCGGCCAGGTCCTGCCGGAGGGCATGGAGCCGGAGACGGTGCTCGCCGCGCTGCAGGCGCGCTATGCCGGGCGGGGCGTGGAACTCGTGGAGGTGGCGGGCGGCTGGATGTTCCGCACCGCGCCCGACCTTTCGCCGCGGCTGCGCAAGGTCGTGCCGGTGCCGCGCCGCCTGCCGCGCGCGGCGATGGAGACGCTGGCGATCGTCGCCTACCATCAGCCGGTCACACGCGCCGAGATCGAGGACATTCGCGGCGCCACGCTCGCCCAGGCGACGCTCGATGCGCTGCTGGAGAGCGGGCTGATCGCCCCCAAGGGCCGCCGCGAGACGCCGGGGCGGCCGACGCTGTGGGGCACCACGCCCGCCTTCCTCGCGCAGTTCGGGCTCGCCGACCTGCGCGACCTGCCGCGGCGCGAGGATCTGCTGGTCGAGCCGCCGGACGTGGGCGGTGCGCCGGCGGCGCCGCAGGAATGACCGGCCCGCCGGTCGCGTTGCGCGGCCGGTCTGCGGAGCCCGGCAGCCTTGCGTCAACGGCAGATGACATGGGCCGTTGCAGGTCGTGCGTCAGGTTTCCTTGACGAGCCCGCGGAAAATACTCGGGCAACCCTATGATCCGGGTCGCGCCTGCACCACATTGATCTCGGCTTTTCGCTGGCCAAACCCGGGCCGCGACGCCGCGACGCCGAGCCCGCCCGGCCGGAGTCCGTGAACGAGATGTCCGGTTCCACCCTGACACAGCCCGACGTCACGCTGTTGCTCGACCTTGACGGCGTGATCCGCCGGGCCACGCTCTCCCCCGCCATTGCCGGCGAGACGCTGACGGAATGGGTCGGCCGCCCCTGGAGCGAAACGGCGGGCACCGGCGGGGGCGAGCAGGTGCGACGCATCGTCGAGGATGCGCGGCGCAGCGGCGTTTCGGCGTTCTGCCCCGTCAGCCAGCGCCTCCCCTCCGGCCAAGAGTTGCCGATGGAGTTCACCGCCGTCCGGCTCGGCGGCAAGGAAGGGCTGATCGCGATCGGCCGTACTCTGCAGGCGGTCAGCGAACTGCAGTCCCGCCTGGTCGCCGCCCAGCGGGCGCGCGAGCAGGACTACTGGAAGCTGCGCGAGGTCGAGACGCGCTGCCGGCTTCTGTTCGACGCGTCGCACGAGCCGGTGCTGGTGCTCAGCGTCGATGGGCTGCGCGTGCTGGAGGCGAACCCGGCGGCGATCCGCGCGCTCGGCGTCGCGCCCGGCTGGGAATTCCTGGCCGAGGTCGCGCCGGCCGACATCGATGCGTTCCAGGGGGTGCTGATGCGGGCGCGCGAGCAGGGGCGTACGCCGGGCATGATGATGCATCTCGGACCGGGCCGCGTACCGTGGCTGGTGCGCGCCTCGCTGATGGTTTCCGCCTCCGGCCCGGTTTTCCTGCTGCAACTCGGCCCGCTCGCCGCGCCGCCGCTGGAGAGCGGGCCGGTGCAGACGGTGCCGGTGCAGGTGGTGCCGGTGCACGCGGTGCCGGAGGATTCGCTGATCGAGCGGCTGCCCGACGGGTTCGTGGCCATCGACGCTGACGGTACGGTCCGCCGCGTCAACCGGGCTTTCCTCGATCTCGCGGAGGTCGCGACGGAGCAGGCGGCGCTCGGCAAGCCGCTCGGCCGCTGGCTCGGCACGCCCGGCGCGGACATGCCGATGCTGCTCGCCGCCGTGCAGCAGCACCGCACGGTGCGGCGGATGGCCACCCGCATGACCGGCGAACGGGGCGGCCAGACCGAGGTGGACGTATCCGCCGCGCTGCACGCGGAGGCGCCGTCGCCGCTCGTTGGCGTGCTGATCCGCGACGTGACGCGGCACGTACCGGCAGGGGCGGAGACGGGGCGGATCGGCGCCCTGCTCGGCAGCTACACCGAGCAGGTCGGGCACACCCCGTTGCTGCAGCTTGTCCGCGAAACCACGGCCGCGCTCGAACGCCACTACATCGAGGCGGCGCTGAAGCTTGCGCGCGGCAACCGCACACAGGCGGCGCAACTACTGGGACTGAGCCGCCAGAGCCTTTACGTGAAGCTCAACCGATATGGGCTGGACGGCACCCCGTCCGGCGGCGCCCCGCCGCCCCCCGGGGAGGAGCAGGCTTGACCCTTCCGGCAAACTGCCCGCCCGGAACAGCGGTTGAGGGAGCGAACCTTGTGCCGGGATGTCCGTCCCGGCTCCGGCCGGATCAGCCCGGGCGGCGGCGCAGCACGGTGGCCACCGCGACCACAATTCCGCCCACGGCGAGCCAGGTCCAGGTCTGGTCCGCCAGATGGGGAACCATCATCCACAGATCGACGGTCGGCCACCGCAGCGGCACCTCCGAGCAGCCGGCGGTGCCGAGCAGGCAGACGGTGTGATCGCCGCCCGCGCCGTAGCGCACTCCGATCGGATTGAGCGAATCGGCCAGTCGGAGCGGCTCGCTTGCCAGCCAGGAAGCAGCCGACTCGAGCGCGCTCCCGCCTGGCAGGTCGTCCGCGGCCAGGGTGGCCAAGGGCAGCCCATTGAAGCCCGCGCGCAGGCCGATCGCCACGCCGTAGCCGATCGCCACCCAGACGGCCAGGACGAGAGAAGCCCGCATGACCGTCCGCAGGATTCGGAGCAAGAACGCAATCATGTTCATATCCGAGATGGATGCGATGCCATTCTAAACCGCATCGTCACTAAAATGCAAATTGCACCCCTTCTCGGTTTCGCACGCAAAACGGTGCGCTCCGGGCGTGGTTTGACAGCGGGTTGGCGCTGCGCCTATAGCCCGCCGCATTGCCGGGAACGAGGACGGACGCTGGGCGTCCGCGCCCGCCCGTACCCTCCGAGTACGGGCCTACCGGTGCAACCAGCGACCTCAGGGCCGCGAGAAGAAGGGGCTGCGCGCAATGACGAAGCGCGTCGAGAGCAAGTACAAGATCAACCGGCGGTTGGGCGTCAACCTGTGGGGCCGCGGCAAGTCGCCGCTGTCCAAGCGGGACTACGGCCCCGGTCAGCACGGCCAGCGCCGCAAGGGCAAGCCGACCGATTTCGGCGTGCAGCTGATGGCCAAGCAAAAGCTGAAGGGCTACTACGGCAATATCGGCGAGAAGCAGTTCCACAAATACTATTTCGAGGCGGTGCGCCGGAAGGGCGATACATCGGAGAATCTGATCGATCTGCTGGAGCGGCGGCTCGATGCTGTCGTTTACCGCATGAAGTTTGCCATCACGCCGTTCGCGGCCCGGCAGTTCGTCAACCACGGCCATATCCTCGTGAACGGCAAGCGCGTCAATATCCCGAGCTTCCAGGTGCGCGACAACGACGTGATCGAGGTGCGCGAGAAGTCCAAACAACTGGCGGTGGTGCTCGACGCGGCGCAGAACGGCGAGCGCGACGTGCCGGAATACCTGGAGGTCGACCATCGCGCCATGAAGGGCCGCTTCATGCGTTCGCCGAAGCTGTCGGACGTTCCTTTCCCTGTACAGATGGAACCCAACCTGGTGGTCGAGTTCTACTCGCGCTGATCTTGCGCGAGGCAGAATGAATCCTGTCCTTGTCGAGGTGACGCGTGGCGGGCGGGTGGAATCCGCCCACCGCGCCGCCTGCGTCGTGACGGACGGGCAGGGGCGGGTGGTGTTCCAGGCCGGGGACATCGACGCCCCGGTGTTTCCCCGCTCGGCCGTCAAGGCGCTGCAGGCGCTGCCGCTCGTGCAGAGTGGGGCGGCCGACCGACTCGGCCTCACGGACGCCGAGATCGCACTCGCCTGCGCCTCCCACAGCGGCGAACCGGTGCATGTCGCAACGGCGCGGTCGATGCTGGCCAAGGCGGGGCGCGATGCCGCATGCCTGGAATGCGGCGCCCACTGGCCGCTGGACCCGGCGGCGGCGCGGGCGCTGGTGGCGGCGGGCGAGGCGCCCTCGGCGCTGCACAACAACTGCTCCGGCAAGCATGCGGGCTTTATCTGTCTTGCCTCTGCGCACGGCGAGGACCCGGCCGGCTATGTCCGGCCCGATCACCCGGCGATGCGGCGCGTGACCGCGGCGCTCGCGGAGGCGACCGGCACGCGACTCGACGCGGGCAATCGCGCCATCGACGGATGCTCCATCCCGACCTTCGCGATCCCGCTGCGCGCGCTTGCGACCGGGTTCGCCCGCTTCGGCACGGCGGGCGGCGCCGCCGCGCGGATCCGCGCCGCGGTTGCCGCGAATCCGTTCCTGGTCGGCGGCGACGGCCGGTTCGACACGGTGCTGATGACCGCGCTCGGTTCCCGTGCCTTCGCCAAGGGCGGCGCGGAGGGCGTGCATTGCGCGGCGCTGCCCGAGCAGGGACTCGGCCTTGCCGTGAAATGCGATGACGGCGCCGGCCGTGCTGCGGACCTGATCTGTGCGGCGCTCGTCGCGCGCTTTCTCGGCGACGGCGTGCCCGAGTGGCTGCTGCACCCCGAGTTGCGCAACTGGAATGGCATGACGGTCGGCGCGATCCGGCCCGCGGGACCCATCGCATGACCGACGCCGCCGCCGAGATCGCCCGCCGCCGCACCTTCGCGATCATCTCCCACCCCGACGCCGGCAAGACGACGCTCACCGAGCGCCTGCTGCGCGCGGGTGGCGCGATCCAGCTCGCCGGCAACGTGCGCGCCAAGGGCGAGCGGCGGCGCACCCGCTCGGACTGGATGGCGATCGAGCGCGAGCGCGGCATCTCCGTCGTCACCTCGGTGATGACGTTCGAGCACGAGGGCTGCGTGTTCAACCTGCTCGACACGCCCGGCCACGAGGATTTCTCCGAGGACACGTACCGCACGCTCACCGCCGTCGATGCCGCCGTCATGGTGATCGACGCCGCCAAGGGAATCGAGAGCCGGACGCGAAAGCTGTTTGAAATCTGCCGGTTGCGCGATATTCCGATCGTTACTTTCATCAATAAGATGGACCGCGAGAGCCGCGACCCGTTCTCTCTGCTCGACGAAATCTCCGAGAGCCTCGCGCTGGATACGGCGCCGGTGACGTGGCCGGTCGGCCGCGCCGCCGACTTCGTCGGCACCTACGATCTGCGCCGCCGCGACTACCGGCTGACGCAGGAGGTGGCGCAGTCCGACGCGCGCATGGCGGCCCTCGGCGAGGAGATCGACCTCGTGCGCGCCGCGCTTCCCGAGTTCAGCGTGGACGAGTTCGCCGCCGGCCATCTCACGCCCGTCTATTTCGGCAGCGCGATCAAGGACATCGGCGTTGCCGACCTGCTCGACGGCCTGGCCGAGTACGGCCCGCGCCCGCGCGCCCAGCCCGCCGACACGCGCGTGGTGCAGGCGGACGAACCTGCGCTCACGGCGCTCGTGTTCAAGATCCAGGCGAACATGGACCCGAACCATCGCGACCGCATCGCCTTCGCACGCGTCTGCTCCGGCCGGCTCGCGCGCGGAATGCGGCTCAAGCAGGTGCGGACCGGCAAGCTGATCCCGCTGCACGCCCCGCAGTTCTTCTTCGCCCGCGACCGCGCGCTCGCCGAGGAGGCCTTCGCCGGCGACGTGGTGGGCATCCCCAACCATGGCACGCTGCGCATCGGCGACACGCTGAGCGAGCAGGAGGACCTGAACTTCGTCGGGGTGCCCTATTTCGCGCCGGAGATCCTGCGCCGGGTGCGGCTCGACGACGCGATGAAGGCGAAGAAGCTGCGCCAGGCGTTGCAGGAGCTGGCGGAGGAGGGCGTGGTGCAGTTGTTCCGCCCGCTCGACGGCGCGCCCCCGTTGGTGGGCGTGGTCGGCACGCTGCAGTTGGACGTGCTGCAGGCGCGGCTCGCCGCCGAGTACGGTGTGGCGATCGGCTACGAAACACCGCCCTTCGCGCTCGCCCGCTGGGTTTCCGGCGAGCGCGTGGCGGTGCAGGATTTCATCGCCGCCCAGCGCGGCGCGATGGCCGAGGACGTGGACGGCGACCCGGTGTTCCTCGCGACATCGCCGTTCATGATGCGCCGCACGGCCGACCTGCACCCGGCGCTGACCTTCCGCGACATCAAGGATTTCCGGACGGCGAAGACGGCAGCGTGAGGTGGCGCGGCGTGTTCGTCGGCCGGACGGTCCGGCACCCGGCTCCGGTGCTACCCTGGCGCGAGATGGTCCTTGCTGATCTGGGTCGAGGGTTCCGCCGGGGATGCCTGGGCTGGATGAGCCGTGTCGCCGGGCAATGGCTGTGTGGCTGCGGCCGGCGCGGAAGGCGCGCCATGATAGCCTGCGGCTGCACGGTAGCCGAGGACACTGACGCCCAGCGCTGCGATGACCGCGACAATGATGAACACGGAACTTCCCCTCTGGCTCGCGCGTTTGTGACGAGCCGTTGGAGTCCGGAATAAATGATGTTCCGCAAAAAAGCACCTTGAAATGGATCACATGTGGCCGGGTTTGTCCTGCTCTGCGGTTTTTCTTTAGAACTTGATCGGTGACGTGTGAATCTTACCACGCTGCAACGGCGGCTCACGGCCGCGTCGGTCTCCAGGGATATCCGCAGTGACCGACAAGGCGCGAAGGCGAGGCGTATCTCCCCAGCTGCGGGGTGCCGTGGCGGAATTTGAGGCCCGGTCCCGCAGGACCGTGACTCTTGCAGGCGCCCGCGACGGCGGGATGCGCTTCGCTCTGCCGTGGTAATCTTGCGAACCCGGCCCGATTCGACCACCCTTGCGCTTGCCGCACGGCGGGACTACGGTCTCGCCGATGTCAATGCGCGCCGCCTGTTCGTCGTCCCACGCGCACGCTCCGGCGTGTGTGTTCGCGCGCCTGCCCCTCGGCCTTTTCCTTCGACTTACCCGCCCCTGGGCGTAGCGCCGCGCGCCTGACCGCGCTGCCGCCGCTCAGGGGGACCACCCGGCACCCGCGCGCCGTCGCAGCGGGGCCGGCGTTCGTGGTAACAGTCGATCACTCCGCAAAGGCCGCCCTGCCATGACGATCAACCACCCCAACTTCGGCACCCTGCCCGAAGGCCGCGTCATCATCTTCGACACCACGCTGCGCGATGGCGAGCAGTCGCCCGGGTTCTCCATGAATCTCACGGAGAAGCTGCGCATGGCCGAGGCGCTCGCCGAACTGGGCGCCGACGTGATCGAGGCGGGGTTTCCCATCGCCTCCACTGGCGATTTCGAAAGTGTCAAGCTGATCGCAGCGAACATCACGGGGCCAGTGATCGCGGGCCTCGCCCGCGCCGCCCGCGCCGACATCCTGCGCGCGGCCGAGGCGGTGGCGCCGGCCGAACGCAAGCGCATCCACACCTTCATCTCCACCAGCGCCCTGCACATGAAGCACAAGCTGCGCATGGAGCCGGACGAGGTGCTCGAAGCCGTGCATGAGAGCGTGACGCTCGCGCGCCATCACACCGACGACGTGGAATGGTCCGCCGAGGACGGCAGCCGCACCGATCCCGATTTCCTCTGCCGCTGCGTCGAGGCCGCGATCAAGGCGGGGGCGACCACGATCAACATCCCCGACACGGTCGGCTACGCGGTGCCGGAGGACATACACCGCATGTTTACCATGCTGCGCGAGCGGGTGCCCGGCGCGGACACGGTCATCTTCTCCACGCACAACCACAACGATCTCGGCCTCGCGGTCGCCAACACGCTCGCCGCGGTCGCCGCCGGCGTGCGGCAGATCGAGTGCACGGTCAACGGCATCGGCGAGCGCGCGGGCAATGCCTCGCTGGAAGAGGTCGCGATGGCGATCCGCACGCGCCACGACGCGATCCACTGCTCGACCGGCATCACGACGCCGAATATCCTGAAGACCTCGAAACTACTCGCCGCCATCACGGGATTCGACGTGCAGCCGAACAAGGCCATTGTCGGGCGTAACGCGTTTGCGCACGAGAGCGGCATCCACCAGGACGGCGTGCTGAAGAACGCCGCCACCTATGAGATCATGACGCCGGAGAGTGTTGGCTGGTCACGATCCTCGCTGGTGATGGGCAAGCATTCCGGCCGCGCCGCGTTTCGCGACAAGCTGCGCGCCCTGGGTTATGGCGAGATCGGCGACAACCAGTTGAACGACGCGTTCCGCCGTTTCAAGGACCTCGCCGACCGCAAGAAGGTCGTCTACGACGAGGATATTGCCGCGCTGGTGGACGACGAGGTGCTGCGCGGGCACGACCGCATCCGCTTCATCTCGCTCGACGTGCACGCCGGCTCGCGCGGGCCGGCCAAGGCCGAACTGGAGCTGGAGATCGACGGGGAGGTGCAGTTCGGCGCGGCGCGCGGCGACGGGCCGGTGGATGCGACCTTCAACGCGCTGCGCGCGATCTTCCCGCACGACGCCACGCTGCGCCTGTTCTCGGTCGGCGCGGTGACGGAGGGCACGGACGCCCAGGCGCGCGTGACGGTGCGGCTGGAGGAGGGCGGTAAGCTCGTGGACGGTCAGGCCGCGGACACCGACACGATCGTCGCCTCGGCCCGCGCCTATGTCCACGCACTCAACAAGCTGCTGGTCAAGCGGGCGCGCACGGCGCCGGACGATATCGCGGCGGCAATGCGGGCCTGACCCTCACCCGCCCCGTTGCACCGGCCACCCTCTCCCGCTCCTCCGGAGAGGGTGGCACGAAGCGCCGGGGGCGGGCATGTCAGATCGCCCCGGCCACCCACTCGCGCAGCGCGCTCTTCGGCGCGGCGCCGACCTTGGTGGCGACGGGCTTGCCGTCCTTGAACAGCATCAGAGTGGGAATGCCGCGGACGGCGTAGTCGGTCGGGGTCTTCGGGTTCTCGTCGATGTTTACCTTGGCGATGGTGAGCTTGTCGGCGAACTCGGCGCCGATCTCCTCCAGCGCCGGCGCGATGGCGCGGCATGGGCCGCACCACTCGGCCCAGAAATCGACCAGCACCGGCCCCGACGCGCCCAGCACGTCGGTGGCAAAGCTCTCGTCGGTGACCGGCTTGGTATTGGCACTCATGGTCGTCGTCCCTCGTTGACGTTGCGACCCCAAATGGGGCGGCGGCGGAGTTCGATCAAGCGGAATCCCCCGGCCCGCCCCGCGCGCCGCTAGTTCACGGCGGTAAGCGCGGAGACGCCGACCGAGAGGGGGCCGATCTCGATCTGCGGCGTCGTGCCGCTGCCGTTCACGCCGGTCACGGTGCCGCGCACGCTGAACGGCAGCGCGGCGCCGCCGGAGCCCGCCGTCACGCTGACCGCGTAGAGCCCGTCGGGCATCGTCGCCCCGCTCGCGGCCTCGCCCTGCCAGGTGAAGCTGTTGGCGCCCTGCGCGGCGGCGATGGTCGTCTGGTAGAGCGCCGTGCCGGAGGTGTCAGAGACAGTCACCGTCACCGGCTCGGCCGTGGGTGCCGTGAAGTCGATCGTGGCGCTGCCGTTCTGCAGCGGCAGTTGCGACGACGTGACGTCCACCTGCTTGCCGATCAGCTGCGCCGACTGCATGGCCGTGCCGGCCTGGGTGAGCTGGATCAGCTGCGTGAGGCTGCTGTTGGTGTTGATCTGCGCCTCCACGCCGGTGAACTGCACGAGTTCGCTGGTGAACTGGCTGCTGTCCATCGGGTTCGACGGGTCCTGGTTTTGCAACTGCGTCGTCAGCAGCGTCAGGAAGGTGCTGAAATTGCTGGTGAGCGAGGCGAGCGGGTCGGCGGTGCCGGTGCCGCCCGCGACGGACGAGGCGGTGCCGGAACTGGTGCTGGCGATGGAAGTGGACATGCGTCGGCGCTCCTTCAGGCGGTGAGGTTGACGGCCGGAAAGGCCGAGATGGCGGCGGCGGGGCGGGCGCGGGAACGCGGCGGGTCGCGCGGACGGCTGCGCTCGCGCGGCGGGTCGCCTGTGGCCAATCCTTGGCCGGCGGGGGGCGTGGCCGGCGCGAGCGAGAGGGTCACGCTGCGCGCCG
>Ga0335069_10012049_pt1 | contig 12180 bp, 8 predicted proteins | sample Lox_Sample_11_FD_206714 | JGI IMG/M metagenome (GOLD analysis project Ga0335069, IMG submission 206714) | Soil microbial communities from Loxahatchee National Wildlife Refuge, Florida, United States - Lox_Sample_1.1 | ecosystem: Environmental > Terrestrial > Soil > Wetlands | place: USA: Florida...
CAGCCCGATCACGCGCGGCAGCACCAGCACCTCGATCGGATCGACGCCGATCGCCTGCAGCGCGTCCACTTCCTCGTTGAGGCGCATCGCGCCGATCTCGGCGGCGAAGGCGCTGCCGGAGCGGCCCGCGACGATGATCGCGGTCAGCAGCACGCCGAGCTCGCGCAGCACGCCGACGGTCACGAGGTCGACGACGAAGATGTCGGCGCCGAACTTGCGCAGCTGCTGCGCGCCCATGTAGGCGAGGATCACCGCGATCAGGAACGCGATCAGCGCGACGATCGGGATCGCGGTGATGCCGGTGTCGTACACGTGCCGCGTGATCGAGGTCGGGCGCCAGCGCCGCAGCTGCACGCTGGCGCGGCCCACCGCGTAGCTGACGCGGCCGAGGAAGGCGAGCAGCGACTCGACCAGCCGCCAGCCGGCCACCGTCTTGCGACCCAGGCCCTCCACGGCGAAGGCCGGGTCGAGCCAGGCGGTGCGCGACATCGCATCCTCGCCCACGGCGGCCGGTTCGTTGCCCAGCGTACGCGCGATCAGCGCCAGCGCCGGCGGCGCCTCGCCAGTGAATTCCGCGCTGACACCGCCAGCCCCGGCCCGGGCCAGAAAATCGTGCAGCAGCCACGCACCCGACAGGTCGAACTGCGCCTCGCGTGCATCGACCTGCAGCCGCCGCTGGCCGCCGGTGTCGACCGTCGCCAGTTCAGCCTCGATCGCCGGCAATGTCGTCACGCGCCATTCACCGCGCAGCAGCAGTTCGACGCGGTCGGCCTGGCGTCGCGCTACGCAGTACACGGTTTGCTCATCGGCAGTCCCGTTGCCTTGAGGTCGGTCCCCGGGGCCGGTCCACGCCCCTACGGAGCGATGCTATCAGGCTCGACGCGGGAACGGCGGTGCTAGAATCCGCTCCTCATCTTATTGCCGCCCTGGCTGGAGACGATTCGTGAAGAAGCCCCTGAATGTCGCGATCACCGGAGCCGCCGGCCAGATCGGCTACGCGCTCGCCTTCCGCGTGGCCTCGGGCCAGATGCTCGGGGCCGACCAGCCGGTCAACCTGCACCTGCTCGAGATCACGGCGGCGCTCCCGGGCCTGAACGGCATCGTCATGGAACTGGCCGACTGCGCCTTCCCGACGCTGAACAAGGTGGTCGCGACCGATGACGCGCGCGTCGCCTTCCGCGACTGCCACGCGGCGATGCTGGTCGGCGCGCGGCCGCGCGGCCCGGGCATGGAGCGCAAGGACCTGCTGCTCGCGAACGCGCAGATCTTCTCCGCGCAGGGCAAGGCGCTCGATGCGGTCGCCGACCGGCAGGTGCGCGTGCTCGTGGTCGGCAATCCCGCCAACACGAACGCGCTGATCGCGCGCAGCAACGCGCCCGGCCTGAACCCGGCGCATTTCACCGCGATGACGCGGCTCGACCACAACCGCGCGCTCTCGCAGCTCGCGGAGAAGACCGGCAGGCACGTCACCGACATCCGCCGCATGACGATCTGGGGCAATCATTCCTCGACGCAATACCCCGACCTCAGCCACGCGCTCGTCGCCGGCCAGGACGCGAAGAGCCTGGTCGACCAGGCCTGGATCGAACAGACCTTCATCCCCACCGTGCAGCAGCGCGGCGCGGCGGTCATCAAGGCCCGCGGCTCCTCGTCGGCGGCTTCGGCCGCCTCGGCCGCGCTCGACCACATGCGCACCTGGTTCCTGGGCTCGCCGGAGGGCGACTGGGTCAGCATGGGCATTCCGTCCGACGGCAGCTACGGCATCGGCGAAGGCATCATCTTTTCGTATCCGGTGACCTGCCGCGACGGCCGTTACCAGATCGTGCCCAACCTCGCCATCGACGCCTTCAGCCGCGGCAAGCTCGCCGCGACCGAAGCGGAGCTGCGCGAGGAGCGCGACGGCGTGCGCGACCTGCTCGGCTGACGCTCGCGCGAGGCTGCGCCGAGGACTAGTATGGCGCCATGGCCGGCGCCGCAATCACCGTGGTTTTCGTGCTGGCGGTGGTGTACCTCGCCTACCGCCGCCTGCCGCTGTTCAGCTACACGCTCACCTTCACGGTGCTGCTGGCGGCCTACCTGCGCTTCGGCCATCCCGGCGGCATCTGGCAGGGCACGCTGTGGCTGCTGCTGGCGCTGCTGTGGCTGCTGAACGTGCGCCCGCTGCGCAAGGCCGTCGTCAGCCGGCCGTTCCTGCGCGCCTACCTGCGCCTGCTGCCGAATATGTCGAACACCGAGCGCGAGGCGCTCGAGGCCGGCACCGTCTCGTGGGACGGCGAACTGTTCAGCGGCAAGCCCGACTGGTCGAAGCTCCGCGCCATTCCGCCGCCGCGCCTGTCGGCCGAGGAGCAGGCCTTCCTCGACGGCCCCTGCGAGGAACTGTGCCGCATGCTCGATGACTTCGACATCACGCACCGTCGCGGCGACCTGCCGCCCGAGGTCTGGGCCTTCCTCAAGTCGCGCGGCTTCTTCGCCATGATCATCGGCAAGCAGTACGGAGGCCTGGGTTTCTCGGCCTACGCGCACTCCTGCGTGCTGGTGAAGCTCGCCAGCCGCAGCGTCACCTGCGCCTCGACCGTCGCGGTGCCGAATTCCCTCGGGCCGGCGGAACTGCTGCAGCACTACGGCACCGAGGAGCAGAAGAACCATTACCTGCCGCGGCTCGCGCGCGGCGATGATATCCCCTGCTTCGCGCTCACGGGCCCGCGCGTCGGCTCGGACGCGGCCGCGATTCCCGACACCGGCGTCGTCTGCCGCGGCATGTGGCGCGGCCAGGAAGTGCTGGGCCTCAGGCTGAACTTCTCGAAGCGCTACATCACGCTCGCGCCGATTGCGACGGTGATCGGCCTGGCCTTCCGCATGCAGGATCCCGACCGGCTGCTCGGGGGCGACACTGACCTGGGAATCACGTGCGCACTCATTGAGCGCAACACGGCCGGCGTCGAGATCGGCAAGCGCCACCTGCCGCTGAACATCCCGTTCCAGAACGGCCCGGTGCGCGGGCGCGACGTGTTCGTCCCGCTCGATGCGATCATCGGCGGCGTCAAGATGGCCGGCCAGGGCTGGCGCATGCTGGTCGAGCAGCTCTCGGTCGGGCGCTGCATCTCGCTGCCCTCGAACGCGACCGGCGGCTCGAAGGCGGCGGTATTCGCCACCGGCGCGTACGCGCGCATCCGCCGCCAGTTCAACATGCCGGTCGGCAGGTTCGAAGGCGTCGAGCTGGCGATCGCGCGCATGGTCGGGCTCACCTACATTTCCGACGCTGCGCGGAGCGTCACGATCGCGGCAATCGATGCCGGCGCGCGGCCGGCGGTGCCGGCCGGCATCCTCAAGTACCACGTCACCGAGATGGGCCGGCGCGTCGCCAACGACGCGATGGACGTGCAGGGCGGCAAGGGCATCATGCTCGGGCCGCGCAACTACCTCGGCCGCGGCTACCAGTCGATCCCGATCGCGATCACCGTCGAGGGCGCGAACATCCTGACGCGGAGCCTGATCATCTTCGGGCAGGGCGCGATCCGCTGCCATCCGTTCGTGCTGCGCGAGATGAACGCGGCGCGCAATCCCGACCGCGCGCGCGGCGTCGACGAGTTCGACCGCGCGCTGTTCGGCCACATCGGCTTCACGATCTCGAACGCCGCGCGCTCGCTGGTCATGGCGCTCACGCTGGCGCGCTTCCGCAACGTGCCCGATGCCGGGCCGACGCGCCGCTATTACCAGCACATCGAGCGCTTCAGCGCCTCGTTTGCCTTCGCCACCGACGTGGCAATGCTGGCGCTCGGTGGCTACCTGAAGAAGAAGGAGAGCATCTCGGCGCGGCTCGGCGACGTACTCTCCTCGCTCTACCTCGCCTCGATGGTGCTCAAGCACCACGAGGACCAGGGGCGCCCGGCCGCCGACCTGCCGATCGTCGAGTGGTCCTGCCGCGAACTGCTGTACCAGGCGCAGGAGCAGCTGCACGGCGTGCTGCGCAATTTTCCGGTGCGGCCGATGGCCTGGCTGATGCGCGTGTTCATCTTCCCGCGCGGGCTCACCTACTTTGCGCCAGGCGACCGGCTGGCGCGCTCGGTCGCCGCGCTGGTGCAGGAGCCCGGCGAGCCGCGCGACCGCTTGACCGCCGGCGTGTACCGCGAGCAGGTGCCCGGCAGCGCGCTCGGCGCGCTGCAGCGCGTGCTCGAACTCGCGCCGGTGGCCGAGCCGATCGAGAAGAAGCTGCGCGTCGAGGGGGTGCGCACCGGGCGCGTGCGCGCGCTCGATCTGCCGGGCCAGATTGCGCAGGGACTGGCGCTCGGCATCCTGACGCCACCGGAAGCGGCGACCCTGCGCCAGTACGACGAACGGGTGATGGACATCGTCAACGTCGATGAATTCGCGCCCGATGAACTCGGCACGCATGCCGGCACGCCGACCGCGCGCGTGGCCGACCCCGTGCACTGAAGGGCGCGCGGCACATGTACATCGCCAGCTTCGGACTTGCCGAGAAGCCCTTCGCGATCACGCCCGACCCGCGCTACCTGTACCTGGGCCGGCAGCACGCGGACGCGCTCGCGCACCTCGTCTACGGCATCAACGACGCCGGCGGGTTCATCCAGCTCACCGGCGAAGTCGGCACCGGCAAGACCACCACGATCCGCTCGCTGCTGGCGCGCTCGCCGAACAACGCCGACATCGCGCTGATCATCAACCCGCGGCTCTCGCCGGTGGAGTTCGTGCAGGCGATCTGCGAGGAGCTCGGCGTCGAGGTACCGCCGGCCGCCGTCGGCAACATCAAGATGCTGGTCGACCTGCTCAACCGCAAGCTGCTGCGCATCCACGCCGAGGGCCGGCGCGCGGTGCTGATCGTCGACGAGGCGCAGAACCTCACGGCCGAGGTGCTCGAGCAGGTGCGGCTGCTCACCAACCTCGAGACCGACTCGCAGAAGCTCCTGCAGATCATCCTGATCGGCCAGCCGGAACTGCGCGAACTGCTGAACCGCAACGACCTGCGCCAGCTCGCGCAGCGCGTCACCGCGCGCTGCCACCTGCAGCCGCTGGCGCGCGAGGACACGGCCGCCTACGTGCGCCACCGCCTGCGGGTCGCGGGCGCGACCAGCGACATCTTCACGCCCGCCGCGCTCCGTGAAGTGCACCGCCGCAGCCGCGGCGTGCCGCGCGTCATCAACGTGATCTGCGACCGCGCGCTGCTGGGCGCCTACACCGAGGATCGCCACGAAGTCGATGCGGCGCTGGTGCGCCGTGCGGCGAGCGAGGTCTACGGCCGCGAGCTGGTGCCGGCCTGGCTGGCGCCGCTGGCGCTGGCCGGCGCGCTGCTGCTGTTGCTCGCGGTCAGCGCAGGACTCGCCTGGCGCTACCTGCCGCTGCGGGGCCTGCCTTTCCTGCAGCGGCACGAGGTGGCGCGCACCGTCGTGGCGCCGCCTCCGGTCGTCCGCCCGAAGCCGCCGCCGACGCTCGCGCAGGCGCTGGCCGCGGATGCCGGCGCGACCACGGCCGATGCGGCCTTTGCCGCGCTGTTCACGCTGTGGAACGCGACGTACACGCCGGGGCCCACCGATCCGTGCACGCAGGCGGTGGCGCAGAAGCTCAATTGCGTCACGTTGCACAGTTCGCTGGCGCAGCTGCGCGACCTGAAGCGCCCGGCGATCCTGATGCTGGTCGATGACGGCGGCGCGCCGCGGCAGGCCGTGCTGGCCGGCATCGGCGCCGATGCCGCGGCGCTCCGGATGGGCGCCCGCACCGTGCGCGTGCCGATTGCCGAACTGTCGCGCTACTGGTACGGCGACTGCGTGGTGCTGTGGCGCCCGCCCAGCCTGCCCGTGAGCGAACTGCGGCACGGCATGCACGGCCCCGCGGTGCACGCGCTGCGCAAGCAGCTGCTGCAGGCGAGCAGCGCACCGCCCGACGAGGGCCACGGCTTCAGTTTCGATGACACGCTCACGCAGCTGGTCGAGGATTTCCAGCGCGCCCACCACCTGACCGTGGACGGCGTCGCCGGCATCGAGACGCAGATGCTGCTCGACGCCGTGCTGGCCGCACCCGGCACGCCCATGCTGCAATCCCTCGACAATCCGCCGGTGACCGTGGCGGCCGGCGCCGCGAGCTGACGCATGTCATTCATCCTCGATGCCTTGAAGAAATCGGAGGCCGAGCGCCAGCGGCAGGCCGGTCCGGCTTTGCTGGAGATGCGCGTCGTCCCGCCCGCGCGAAGACTGCCCGGCTGGGCCATCGCGGTCGGGCTGGTGCTGCTGGCGGGAGTGGGCGTGCTCGGCTGGCTTGCGCTGCGTGCCCGGCCAGCGCCGGCGCCGACGCAGGCGCCGATGACCGCAAGTGCCGGCGCGCCGGCACTTGCCGCGCGCACCCCGGCAGCGGCGCCGTCGTCGGACGCCGCACCAGCCGCGGCCGCAACATCGCCCGCAGCCAACGCCAACGCGCCGGCGCAACCCGCGCGCACTGTCGACACCGAGGACACCGATACGGCGAGCGACAACGCGGCGGACAATGCGCCGGCGGTGGCTGCCGATCCGCACGCCGCAGCGGCCGACCACGGCGGCGCGAAGCTGCGCAACTACGCCGAACTGGGTGGCGCGGTGCCCGAACTGCGCCTCGACCTGCACGTGTACGCGCCCGACCCGGCAGACCGCTACGCGTTCATCAACATGCACAAGGTGCGCGAAGGCGACGTCACGCCCGAGGGCGCCGAAGTGCGGCAGATCACGCGCGACGGCGTCGTGCTCGAGTACCGCGGCTCGGAATTCCTGCTCGGCCGGCAGTAGCGCCGCGCCGGCACCGGCGCTCAGCCGGCGATCAGTGATTGCAGGTTGAACTGTTCATCCGCGGCCTGCGCCGGCGTCGGCGACAGGCCGCGATCGAGCAGGCGCCGGCCGAGCATGTGGTAGTGCGAGTGGTTCAGCGAGTCCACCGCCAGCAACCGTCCGCCCCGGAAGTAGAAGGCCGAGAACGCGAGTTGCGCCACGTCGCCGCGCGTGACCACTTCCTCGTATCCCTGGCTCAGCCCCACCATCTGCAGCCGCACGTCGTACTGGTCGGACCAGAACCACGGCGCTGATTTCACCGGGCGCTCGTGGCCAAGCAACGCCGCCGCGGCCGCCATGCCCTGCTCGACCGCATTCTGCACGGACTCGAGCCGCAGCAGCGTGGCATCGCCGACGCGCCGGGCGCAGCAATCGCCGGCGGCGACGATCAGCGCGTCGGAGGTGCGCGCGCAGGCGTCGACGACGATGCCGCGATCGCACTCCAGCCCCGCTTCCCGCGCCAGCGCGTCCTCGGGCTCGACGCCGATGCCGACGACGACGCAACCGGCCGGATATTCGCGCCCGTCGGCCAGGCGCACCGCGCACACCGCGCCCTCGCGCCCGGCCAGCTCCGTGACGCGCGCGCCGAACACCAGCTCCACGCCGTGCGAGCGATGCAGCCGCGCTGCGGCCTCCGACACGATCGGCGCGACGACGCGCGACATCAGCCGGTCGAGCCCTTCCAGCACCGTGACCGCCAGGCCGCGCTTGCGGGCCGTGGCCGCCACCTCGAGCCCGATGAAGCCGCCACCCACCACGACCACCGGCGCCGCAGCGGCCACGCAGGCATCGAGTGCCTCGCCGATGCGCTGCGCATCGTCGAGCGTGCGCAGGCCCAGCACGCCGCGCAGCGCGGCGCCGGGCACCGGCAGCACGCGCAGCCGTGCGCCGGTCGCCAGCGCCAGGCCGCCGTACTCGTACTGCGTGCCGTCGGCGCAGCGCACGCGCCGCGCCGTGCGATCGATCGCGGTCACCGTCGAGTGCGTGCGCAGTTCGATGCGGCGCCGCTCGAGCACCTCGGTCGAGCGGATCGCCAGCGAAGCGACGCTGCCGCGCTCGAGCAGCCACTTCTTCGACAACGGCGGACGGTTGTACGGGGCGTGCGCCTCGGCGCCCAGCAGCGTGATCGGGCCGTCGTACTTCTCATGGCGGAGCGATTCCGCGATCTGCACGCCGGCCTGTCCGGCGCCCACGATGACGATCGGTCCTGGCATGCCGCCAGCGTAGCACGCGCGTGAGGCGCGTCACACTTTGGCCGGCACCCGGCCCGAGCGCATCACAGATTGAGCCCCACGCAACGGCGCCAGCCGCCAGAAAACGTAAAGTCGATGCGTCCCGGGCGCCGCCCGCCCGTCCAATGCGGCCGAATGAACGCTGTGCCACAGACTGCGCCACACAACCCGCTTCGTGGATCGTGCCGGTGACGCCCCGCATCCTCATTGCCGGGCGCGACGAGCAGCAGCGCCAATGGCTGCGCCATCACCTGCAGACGCTGTGGCCCGATGCCGATCCGCCGAGCCTCGATCTCGAGCAGTTCGGGCAGCGCCGCGCGGACATCACCCGGCGCAAGCATGACGTCGTGCTGCTGTGCGCGCGCTTCGCCCACCAGCCCGGCGAGCCCTGCGAGGGCATCGAACTGCTGCGCTCCCTGCGCCGCCAGCGCCAGCTCCCGCCGCTGGTCGTGGTCGCGGCCGACGGCAATGAACTCACCGCGATCCGCGCATCCCGGCTCGGTGCCGCCGCCTACCTGCCGCGCGACCTGCTCGATGCGCAACTGCTCGGGCGCACGCTGCGCAAGGTCATGCACGCCAGCCGCCGGCGTGCGCGCCGGCTGGCCAGCGCGACCCGCCGGCGCAGCGACTATGTGCCGCCCGGACTGGAATTCCCGCGTTACGCGCTCCTGCGGCAGCTCGGCCGCTCGGCGCGCGCCAGCGTGTGGCTGGCGCGCAGCGAAGCGCTGCAGCGCCCGGTGGCGCTGAAGATCAGCGAGCCCGGCGATGGCGAACCCGGCGACGCGCAGCAGTTCGCGCGCGAGTACGCGGCCATCGCCGCGCTGCGCGATCCCGGGGTCGTGGACATCTACGACTACGGCGTGCACGAGGGCCGCGAGTTCCTCGCCATGGAATACTTCCCCTGTGGCGACCTGAAGCAGCGGCTGCTGCATCCACTGAGCAGCGACGAGGCGATCGCGTACGCGCAGCGCATCGCCCGGGCGCTGCACGTGGTGCATTCGGCGGGCATGCTGCATCGCGACCTGAAGCCGCCGAACATCATGCTGCGCCCGGACGGCTCGGTGGTGCTGATCGACTTCGGCCTCGCCAAGCGCATGGACGCGACCACGCACAGCACCGCGATCGGCGTGCTGCGCGGTTCGCCGTACTACATGAGTCCCGAACAGGTGCAGGGCCGCGAGCTCGATCCACGGAGCGACCAGTACGCGCTCGGCGTGGTGCTGTTCGAGATGCTGGCCGGACACAAGCCCTACACCGGCGTCAGCGCGATGGACCTGATGCAACAGCATGTCTCAGGCGAACGCCCGCCGCTGCCGCCGCACCTCGCCATCTACGAGCCCTTGCTGTCGCGGCTCATGGCGCGCGAGCGCGAGCAGCGCTGCCCGGACATGCAGGCGGTGCTCGTCGAACTGGACCAGCTGGCGGCCAGGCCGCCCGCCGCGCGTGACGCCGATGCCGCCTGATTCCCCGAGCGCCGAATCCACGCAGCTCGAGCTGACGCGGCTGCGCGTGGAGCACACGCAGCTGGCCGAACTGCTGCAGGTCGACCGCGCGGCGCTGCGCAATTTCATGGCCTATGCCGCGCGCACGCTGACCCGCGTGCGCACGCTGCTGGCGCAGCGCGCGCGCGAGCCGGAGCAGTTCATCGCCAAGCTCGGCCGGCTGCACTCGCACTACACGCAGTTGCTGCGGCAGGCCACCGCGCTGCCGATGCCCACGCTGGCGCGGTCGTTCGAGCAGACGCTGCAGGCACTCGATGCCGCGCGCGGCGCGGCGGTGCCGAGCGGCGACGCGCTGCTGCCGGCGCTGGTGTGCATCGACGAGGTCTTCCTCGCGCTGTCCACGATCGCGCAGCGCAGCGGCGTGCCGCTGGCGGCGCGCCGTGCGCCGCGCCGCCGCAACCGGCTGGCACGGCCCCTGACCGCCGCGTTGCGCGGCGTCGCGCCGGCGGGCAGCGGCGGCACGCCGCAGTTGCTGCTGGCGCTGCAGCAGCTCGCGGCCCAACAGGCGGCGGCGCAGGGCAAGTCCGTCGAGCTCACGGCCATCGGGCTCGAGCAGGTGCCGGAGATCCATGTCGCGGCGTTCTACGACATGCTGAGCCAGATGCTGCGCAACGCGATCGAGCACGGCATCGAGACGCCGGCGCAGCGCCGCGCCGCCGGCAAGAATCCGCAGGGCGCGCTGCTGGTGGAATTCCAGCCGCGCCACGGCGGCCTGTCGGAACTCGTGTTCCAGGACGACGGCCAGGGCCTCAACACGGCGCGCATCATCGAGGCGGCGGCGGCCCGTTCGCTGGTCACCGACGAGGCGGCGCTGGAGCAGGATCCGCGCCGCGCGACCACGCTGATCTTCCATGCCGGCCTGAGCACGGCCGCGGATGCGACCGGCCGCGGCCTCGGCATGCGCATCCTGCGCGACAACGTCAAGCGCCTGGACGGGCAGATCCAGGTCGCGACCAAGCGCGGACAGTTCACGCGCATCCGCATCCGCCTGCCGTCCCTCGGCGCGAGCGCATCCGAAGGCGCGGCGGCGCAGGGCTGAGCAAAGCTTGACAGGGTAGGCGACGGCGGTTGCAATGGCCGGGCGACCCAGGCCAGCCATGCACCTCGTAGACACCACCCTGTTCTTCTCGCCGACCAGCGGCGGCGTGCGCCGCTACCTCACGGCGAAGCACGCCTGGCTGCGCGCGCACACGCTGCACCGGCATTCGCTGCTCGTGCCCGGCACGGTGACCGAACTGCACCCGGGCGATGTCAGCACGATCGCCGGCTGGAAGGTGCCGGGCACGTTCAACTACCGCCTGCCGCTCTCGCCGCGCCGCTGGGTGCGCATGCTCGATGCGCTCGAGCCCGACCTGATCGAGGTCGGCGACGTGTTCCATCCCGCCTGGTGCGCGATGCGCAGCGCACGGCGGCGCGACATCCCGCTGCTGGCGTTCTTCCATTCGAATTTCCCGCGGCTCGCCGGACGCCGGCTCGGCCGCATCATCGAGGCCGGGCTCGCGCAATACCTGCGCCGCGTCTACGAACGCGTCGATCTCGTGCTGGCGCCGAGCCGGCAGATGTGCGATTACCTCGCCGGACTGGGCCTGCGCAACACGGCGCTGCAGCCGCTGGGCGTCGACGTCGACATCTTCTCGCCGCAGCGCCGCTCGCCCGGTCTGCGCCGCACGCTCGGGCTGGCCGACGACACGCGCCTGCTGGTGTACGCGGGGCGCTTCTCCGCCGAGAAGAACATCGACGTGCTGCACGGCGCGCTGCAACGGCTCGGCGGGCGCTACCACCTGCTGATGCTCGGCGGCGGCGAGTACGCGCGGCCGGCGCCGAACATCAGCGTGCAGCCCTACCGCCGTGACAGCGTCGAGCTCGCCTCGATGATCGCCTCGTGCGATGCACTGGTGCACGCCGGCTGCAGCGAGACCTTCGGGCTGGTGATCATCGAGGCGCTGGCCTGCGGCATCCCGGTGGTCGGCGCCAACGCCGGCGCGGTGCCCGAACATGTCGACGAATCGGTCGGCATGCTCGCTCCCCCCGGCGATGCGGCCGGCATGGCCGCGGCGATCGCCGCGTTGTACGAACGCGATCTGGCCGCGCTCGGCCGCGCGGCGCGCGAGCGCGCATTGCAGCGCTACACCTGGACGCGCGCGCTGCAGCTGCTGCTGGGCCACTACGCGGCCGTCGCCGGCGCGGCGCTGGCGCCCGGGCCGGACCAGGAACCGCTCGAACTGCCGCTGCCGCACTAGCGGCGCGCGCCGCTCACGCCGGCAGGCGCCTCAGGTTCGCACGCCGTAGATCGTGAGCACGCCGCCGCGGTCGGCGACCGCGAGCTGCGTGCCGTCGTTCGACCAGCGCAGCAACGCCACTTCGTCGGCGTACAGGTCGGCGTCGACGGGCTGCTGCGGTTGCGCCGTGCGCCACAGCGTCAGGCGGTGATCGCGCGCGCCGGCCGCCAGCAGCGCACCCTTGGGCTGGAAGGCGAGCTGCGTGAGCCGCGCCGTGTGCGCGCCGAGCTGCAAGGGCTCGCTGCCCTCGGGCCCGCGCCCTGAAAAATCCCACACGATGATCAGTTCGTCGGCGGCCGTGGCCAGCAGCCGGCTGTTGGCGCTCCAGCTCGTCAGCGCCACCTTGGCACCGTAGCCGCGC
>Ga0335069_10012050_pt1 | contig 12179 bp, 8 predicted proteins | sample Lox_Sample_11_FD_206714 | JGI IMG/M metagenome (GOLD analysis project Ga0335069, IMG submission 206714) | Soil microbial communities from Loxahatchee National Wildlife Refuge, Florida, United States - Lox_Sample_1.1 | ecosystem: Environmental > Terrestrial > Soil > Wetlands | place: USA: Florida...
CCAGGCCACGGTAGTGCCCAGGTATGCCATCTCGCCGCGAACGAGGTGATGCACCGGCCAGAGAAACGCGCCGGCCGCGGCGGCCAGCCACGGCCATGGCCCGCCCAGGAACGCCGCCAGCAGCCCCACCGGTATGAAATAGAAGAGGGCGAAGGAGATCTCTTCCGGCGTGAGCAGGTCCACGACCGCGATGACCGCGAATGAACCGAGGCCGAGGAGCAGGGCAATCCACCGGCGCTTCTCGACGGCCCGGATGATGGTCTCGATCGGTGACGGGGAGCGATGCAGCAGGGACGGCGCCTTCCCAGCTTCCTCCACCACGGAAGTATACTGTCAACGTGACCCGGGCGTCACCGTGCAGCAGGCCGGGCTGCAATCGCAGCCCGTTCCGGAAGAATCGGCTACGTGTACGTGTCTCTCAGGTGCCTCACGGAAAGGCTGCGTCGAAACTTCTCCAGCGTCACCGCGACGTGGGGCCGGAACTCCACGGAGCGCGCGGTCCCCGGCAGCAGGGTGAAGTCGTTGTCGGAGAGCTCACCCTGGATGTCTCCCGTTTCCAGCGCGACATGGAAAGCCGGCGCGTCCGAGACCAGGCGGATGGCGAAGACGCCGGGTGCGCCCGACCCGCCCGGCGCGCGGCGCCCTCCCGCGACGACCTCCGCGGTCACCCGGGCGGCGGCGAGAGCAGAGCGCTTGGGTTCCGCCAGGAAGAGCTCGTTGTAGGAGCGCTGGCTGCCGTGCTCCAGGGCCAGGTGCACGAATGCGTTCTCGGGCCGCTCGGCGAGATCCGAGACGGGCCAGGAGGCGAGCCGGCGCGCGCTGCCCGCGGAAGCGCGTGCGTCCAGGGACTGCTCGCGCAGCACGGTGCCGTCGAAGCCCACCACGGAGACGACGGCCCGGGCCCGCACCTCGGAAGGAAGGTCGTTCACCAGCATGACCGACACCTCGCCGTCCTTGACCCACGCGCACAGGAGAAGCGGGGAGAAGAAACGACGGGCGGCATGGTGCAGGAGCTTCCACGAGCCGTCGTACTCGATGGAGGACCAGGAGCAGACGGGCCAGGTGTCGTTCAGCTGCCAGTACAGCGTCCCCATGCACAGCGGGCGCAGGCTGCGCCAGTACTCCACGGCGGTCTTGATGGCCAGCGCCTGCTGGACCTGGCTGAGGTAGACGAAGTTCTCGAACCCGTCCGGCATGCGGAAGTACCGGGTGAACATCTCCGTGATGGCCGAGTTGCCGCGGGGGTGGCGCTGGTGATGCTCCATGACCGGGGAGGTGACGTTGAAGTCCTCCGGGGCCGCGTAGGTGCGGATGGTGCGGAGGGAGGGGAAGGACTGGTAGCCGAACTCCGAGCAGAACCGCGGCGTCACGTCGTAGTAGGCGCTGAACGGCTTGCCCTCGTGCCAGACGCTCCAGTAGTGCATGTCGCCGCGGCGGTCGTCGTGCCAGTTGTCGGAGTAGTCCCCGCGTCCCGCGGACGGGGAGCTCGGCCAGAAGGTGCGCGTGGGATCGCACTCGTCCACGACGCGCCCTACCACGCCCTCGTTGAGCCGGTCGTAGTCCACGATATAGCGGTCCCGGTCTTTCTTCGACTCCGGGAACCACGTGAGGGCGCCCACGTCCTCGTTGTTGCCGCACCACAGCGCGATGCAGGCGTGGTGCCGCAGGCGCTTCACCTGGTGGCGGACCTCGCGCTCCACGCTGGAGAGGAACGAGGGGGTGGCCGGGTACAGGGCGCAGGAGAACATCATGTCGTGCCACAACAGGATCCCGCGCCGGTCGCACCCGGTGTAGAACGAGTCGGTCTCGTAGCGCCCGCCGCCCCAGACGCGCAGCATGTTCATGTGGGCCTGCTGCGCGCTGTCCAGCAGGTGCTCCAGGCGCGCGAGGCTCTCCCGCTGGGGAAGGGCGTCGTAGGGAATCCAGTTGGCGCCCTTGCAGAAGATGTCCACGCCGTTGACCCGGAACTGCATGGAGAGTCCGCTCTTGTCCTCCTTGTTGACCAGCTCCAGCGTGCGCAGGCCCACCTGGCGGGATGCCTGCTGCGTACCAAACCAGACTTTCAGGTCATAGAGGTGCGGCTCGCCGTGGCCGTTGGGCCACCACAGCCGCGGCCTCTCTACGGTGACATCCATCCCTGCGCGGTTGGCCCCCGGCTCGAAGCGAACCTTCTTTTCCGCGGAGGCGTCGCCGACCGTCACGCGGAGGGCCTGCTCGCCGGCCTGCGCGGCCTCGAACTCCACGAACACCCGCACGACCACCGTGTCGCGCCCGTGCTTCTGCTCGGTATAGACGTAGTCGACGCGGGTGTCCGACCACGCGTCCAGGGACGCCGCGCCGCTGATCCCGGCGACCATGAGGCACGGGCCCCAATCCCAGCCGGAATGGCATTGCACCTTGCGGACGAGGTTTCGGTGCGGGGACTGGATGGGGTATCGCACGTGCGGGACCGGGTAGCGGAGCTTGCGGGCTTCCGCGGCCGCGGTGCGCTCGGCGGAGGTGAACAGGACCCGGACCGTGTTTCGCCCCTCGCGAAGCGCCTTCTTCACGTCGAACGTCCACCGGACGAACATGTTGTCCGCGCGCCCGACGCTCGTTCCGTTGACGAGCACCTCGGCGAACGTGTCCAGGCAGTCGAAGGAGAGCTCCACGCGCCTCTCCTGCAGCACCGGTGCATCCACGTCGAGCTCTCGCTCGTACGCCCAGTCCTCGCGGCCGATTCCCTGCACGTCCAGCTCGTTCGTGCCCCGGTACGGGTCGGGGATCTTCCCGGCGGCCAGCAGCGCCGAGTGCGTGTCCCCCGGCACCACGGCCGGCACGGACTCTCCCGTGGATACCTGCACCAGGCGCCATGCCCCCGCGAGATCGATCGACTTCATTGCGGCCTCCGAACAGCGTAGTTGTACCGCATTCGAAAGGGCCGTGTCAGGACGAGCGAAGGAACCTATCGCACCTTCAGGGTGCGCGAGGCGCCGCTCAGGTTGCAGGCGGCAAATGAAGGAGACCCGCCGTAGTACAGGGTCGAGGCGCCGCTCGCGGAGAGGGTGATCGGCCCCGGGCCGACGTCCACCCAGGCCTGGCTGGCGCCGCTCAAGTCCACGCGCGCGCTGCCCGCGGCGCAGTCAATCAGCGCGGCCTGGCTGGCGCCGGAGGCCGTCACGGAGAGCGCGGCCGCCGTGCCGCCGCAGGAGACCCTGCTCGCACCGCTGAGATCGAATGTCGCGGCGCCCAGGGTGACGGAGGGGGCATCCAGGCGGCTTGCGCCGGACAGGACCACGGTCAACGGGGCCGCGGAGGAGAAGCCCGGATCCAGCGCCACCGAGCTCGCCCCCGACGCGTCGATGGCCCGGACGACCGGCATGTGGACCTCGGCGGACAGCGTCACGCCGACGTAGCTGTAGCCCTGTGCGAGCCCCAGGCGCAGGCTGCCGCCTGCCTCGCGGCGGACCACGAGGTACGGCGGCAGGTTGTCGTCGCAGCTCACCGTCACCGAGAACACCGGGTCTGGAACGACCCGCACCCGGAATGCGTGGGAAGCCTGGATGGTCGTGCATTCCGCGACGGGGTACGCCGACCGCGTCATCATGCCGGACCCGCTCACCGTGGGAAGGAGATCGCAGCCGCCCAGGGTGGCGGCGGCCATGGCCAGCGCGACCGCGAGGCCGAGCGCGTGGCCGAGCGCGGGTCGGACGGGGAAGGACCTGGTGTCGTGTTTCATCTTGTGCTCCGTTTGCCATTGGAACACCCGCGAATGGTCGCGGCGTCACCCGGCCCGCGTGGACTCGGCGCCCCCGGCCTCGTATCTTCTATTCCATGGAGCCCGGATCGATCCTGGATTTCACGATGAAAGACATCAAGGGGCGCGAGGTCCCGCTTCGCACGTTCGGCGGGAACGTGCTCCTGGTAGTAAACGTCGCGAGCAAGTGCGGCCTCACGCCGCAGTACCGCGGCCTGCAGCAACTGTACGACCGCTACCACGAGAAGGGCCTGGAGATCCTCGCCTTCCCCGCCAACAACTTCCTGGCCCAGGAGCCGGGGTCCGACGAGGAGATCCAGCAGTTCTGCAGCACGACCTACTCGGTCACCTTCCCCGTGTTCTCCAAGATCTCCGTCCGCGGGCATGACATTCACCCGATGTACCGGTTCCTGACCGGCAGGGAGAGCAACCCGGATTTTTCCGGGAAGATCGGCTGGAACTTCGCCAAGTTCCTGGTGAACCGGGCTGGCACGGTGGTGGCCCGCTTCGAGCCGAAGGCAGAGCCCCTTTCACCCGCGGTCGTAGACGCCGTGGAGAAGGCCCTGGCGTCCTGAGGGCGAGCGGCCCGCGGGGCCCGCGCGACTGCCGGCCCGCGGCGCGGGCCTCAGCCGGGAACGTTCCCGGTGGCATACATCATGATGCGGTGCTCGTCGATCTCGTCCCTCGACAGGATGCCGGTGACCCTGCCCTCGTGCATCACCACTGCCCGGTCGGCCATGGCGATGACCTCGGGAAGCTCCGAGGAGATGAGCGCGATGGCGATTCCCGAGCGCGCGAGGCGGCGGATGAGCTCGTAGACTTCCGACTTGGCTCCCACGTCGATGCCGTGCGTGGGCTCGTCCAGGATCAGCACGCGGGGGGACAGCGCGAGCCAGCGGGCGAGTACGGTCTTCTGCTGGTTTCCGCCGGAGAGGTTTCGCACCGGCTCGTCCGAGGAACGCAGCTTGATCGACAGGCTCCCGACGAAGCCTTTCACCACCTCGGCCACGCGGCGGCGGTCGATCGAGAGCCCGCGCTTCATTCCCGGCAGGCCCGCGAGGGTGACGTTGAACCACACCGGGTGATCCATGAACAGGGACAGCTTCTTGCGGTCTTCCGGCACCATGGCCAGGCCCGCACGAATGGCCTGGTAGGGCGCGGTGAACGCCACGTCCTGCCCGGCGAGCGTCACGCGGCCGGACGTCCGCCCCTGGGCGCCGAAGATGGCGCGCCAGGTTTCGCTTCTCCCCGAGCCCACCAGCCCGGCGAAGCACAGGATTTCCCCGCGGCGCAGCTCGAAGCTGACGTCCGAAAAGCCCTCCCCGCTCAGGCCGTGCACGCCGAGTACCACCTCCGCCGACTGGTCGTGCGGCACGTACTCCCGGGAGAGCTCGCGGCCCACCATCATGCGGATGACGGACGCCGCGGTTGCCTCGCCGCGGTCCACGGTCCCCACCAGCGCCCCGTCGCGGAGGACGGTGATGCGGTCGGAAATGCGCAGCACCTCCTCGATCTTGTGGGACACGTAGATGATGGAGACGCCGCGCGCGGACAGCGCACCGATGACGGTGAACAGCCGCTCGGTCTCCGTGTCGCTGAGGGACGAGTTCGGCTCGTCCATGATGATGAGCCGCGCGTGGATGGACAGGGCCTTGGCGATCTCCACGAGCTGGCGCTGGGAGATGGAGAGCTGGTTCATGAGCCGGTGCGGATCGATGTCCAGGCCGACCTCCGCCAGCGCCGCCCGGCTCTGGCGTTCCAGCAGGTCCCAGCGGATTCGGCCGCGATGCGTGGGCATGCGCCCCATGAACAGGTTCTCCACCACGTCGAGCGTGGGGAGCACGGAGAGTTCCTGGTGAATGACCGCGATGCCGGCGCCGATGGCGTCTCTCGGGGTGGAAAAGGCCACCTCGCGGCCATCCAGGCGGGTGCGCCCGGCGTCCCGGGGGATGATCCCGCCGAGGATCTTCATGAGGGTGGACTTGCCGGCCCCGTTCTCCCCCACGACCGCGTGCACCTCGCCGCGGCGGACCTCCAGCGAGACGCCGGCCAGGGCGCGCAGCCCCCCGAAGCTCTTGGTGAGTCCTTCCACGCTCAGCACGATCTGGTCGCTCGTCCGCATGAATCACCCGCCGGTCGCCTCGAGGGGACCGGCGGCATCCCGCCGGTCCCCGTCGATGCGCGTGTGCCTAGTTCTTGTAGAACTGGGAAACGTTGTCCTTGGTGACGAAGTCCGCCTTGGTCAGCAGCCTCGCGGCCGGCGGAACCACTCCCCCGATGAGGTAGTTGTACAACCGGATCGCCGGGTCGTGGCCCTGCGCGAACGGGTCCTGCCCGAGGGTGCCGGTGATGACGCCGGACTTCACGAACTGCATGGTCTCGTCCACGAAGTCGTAGCAGACGATCTTCACTTTGCCGGCCTTGCCCGCATCCTGCACGGCCTTGGCCGCGCCGAAGGGCCCGCCGGCCGTGACGTAAATGGCGTCCAGGTCGGGGTTGGCCGTCATGAAGTCCTGGGCCTGGCTGTACGCCGTGTCCGCCTTGTCCTTGTTCTCCACGCGGCCGACGATCGTGATGCCCGGGGCCTCCTTGGCCACCTCGTCCTCGAAGCCCTTGCGGCGAAGCTCGTGCGCCTCCACCGAGAAGAACCCCGTGATGATGGCCACTTTCCCCTTGCCGTTCAGCACCTTGACCATGTTCTTGCCCGCGGTCTGGCCCTGCAGGTACAGGTCGGCGCCGACGAAGAACAGCCGCTTGTTCACCGAGGCGGTCTCCGAGTTGAACGTGGCGACCGGGATGCCGGCGTCCACGGCCTTGTTGATGTACGGCACGATCCCGCTGTCACCGGCGATGGTGGCGATGGCGTCGTAGCCTTCCGCCATGGCGGCCTCGATGGCCTTGCTGAACACGTCCGTGGTGTGCTGTGCCCCCGCGTTGATCCAGTCCACCTTGCAGTTCAGGGGCGCGAGCTCCTCGGCCGCCTTCATGGTCCCTTCCTTCACCGGGATCCAGAAGGGGTTGTTCTCCAGGCCGAGGACCGCGATCTTGATGGGCTTGGGAGACTTCTGAGAGACCGGCGTCACCGTGCCCTCGTCCGCCGGCGCGGTTGCGCTGTCGAACGCCGGACCCGGCGGCAGCGCCTTCCTGGCCTCCGCGGACCCGCCTGCCCACACCGCGACGCCCGCCAGGGCGAGCACGACGACCACAACGATGAGCTTCTTCATGCTCATGACTCCTTTCGCACATACGGTCATTGCCAGCCGGACAACGTCCGGACCGTTCTCCACGCCAGGATGCTCAGGACTGCCCCGGCCGCCTCCGCAGGTTGTCCGAGGCCACGGCGAGGATGATCACCACGCCGATGGACACCGTCTGCAGGAACGCGGGAAGGTGCAGGAGGACGAACGCGTTTCGAAGCACCGCCATGATTGCCGCGCCGATGATGGCCCCGGCCACGGTCCCCACCCCGCCCGAGAGACTGGCGCCGCCGATGACCACCGCGGCGATCACGTCCAGCTCGTTGCCCTCGCCGGCATTCGTGGCCGCCGTGGCGAGCAGGCCGCCGCTCATGATGCCGGCGAGCGCGCACAGGGCCCCCGTGGCGGAATAGGTGAAGAGCTTCACGCGGTCCACGTTGACGCCCGAGAGGCGGGCCGCCTCCTCGTTGGAGCCCACGGCGTAGATCTGCCGCCCCAGCACCGTGTTCCTCAGGAACCAGCTGAAGATGACCACCAGGACGATCATCTCCACGATCGGGAACGGCACGGGGCCCAGGTAGCCGTCCCCGATGAAGTTCACCGCCGGGTCGCGCATCGGGATGTTGGAGGCCACGGTTCCCTGCACGCCGGTGGCCAGCAGGTACGTGAGGCCCCGCCCGATGCTCATCATGCCGAGGGTGGTGATGAACGCGTTGACGCGGACCTTGGTGATGATGGCACCGTTGAGCATGCCGAGGCCCAGCCCGAGGGCGAACCCCAGCGCCACGCACGCCCACGGCGTGATGCCGGAGTACATGAGGCGCGCGGTGAACATCCCCGTGACGGCGAGCAGGGAGCCGACCGAGAGGTCGATCCCTCCCGTGATGATGACCATCGTCACGCCCACGCACATGATGGCGATGGTCGACATGCCCCGCAGCACGTTGAAGAGGTTGAGCGGCTTGAGGAAATACGGGGTGGCCGCGCTCATGATGACCACCAGGACGAGGAGCGCGAGCAGCACCCCCACCTCGCGGTTGGCCAGCGCCCGGCGTGCCACCAGGAACACGGGATTGAGGGCGGGTTGACCTTCCCGCGACGGGTTTTCCACCAGGTGCTCCTTTCCGTGCCGGCGGCTCCAGGGGGTCCGGGAGGAACCGCGCGCGCAGACCTGCAGGTTTCGTGCCAAGGCAAACGGCGGCCCCGGAACTGCCGCTCCGCAGTCCATTATATAGAAAGCGGTTGCGCGGCCGCGGCGCGGCGCCCGTCGGGATTCGCCGCGCGGGGCCGCTCGCGGGGCGCCGGCTCCCCGTGATCGCGGCGCGGCTGGGGCGATTCCGCCCCGGCGGCCGCGGCGCTTCCGCCGATGGTGCCGCTGCCGGGGCTCGGCTATACTGCGGATCGTGAAGCGCGAGATCCTGATCGTGGACGACGACGGGGCGGTCTGCGAATCCCTCTCGGATCTCCTGGAGGGAAAGGGCTACGGCGTCACCGTGGTCATGGACCCCGCCGTCGCCCTTGCCGCCATCAAGCCGCAGGCCACGGCCCTGGCGCTGGTGGACCTGCGCATGCCCCGCATCGGCGGTATCGATCTCCTCCAGGCCATCAAGTCCCGCCACCCGGATCTCCCGGTGGTCATCATCACGGGCTTCGCCACGGTGGACACCGCCGTTGCCGCGATGAAGTACGGGGCGGCGGACGTGTTCACCAAGCCCATCAAGTCATCCGCCCTCGTGTCGCAGATCGACCGGATCCTCACGGCCCGCCCGGCCCCTGCCCAGGACGGCACCGACGAGCGCATTGTCACCTCGGACGCGCCCATGAAAGAAGCCCTGGCCCTGCTTGAACGGGCTGCGCCGACGGAGGCTCCCATCCTCATCCGCGGCGAGACGGGCACGGGCAAGGAGCTCGCGGCCCGCATGGTCCATCGCTCGAGCGGAAGGCGCGGCGGCAGCTTCGTGGCGGTCAACTGCGCCGCCATGCCCGACACGCTCCTGGAAAGCGAGATGTTCGGCTACGAGCGGGGGGCATTCACGGACGCGCGGGAGCGCAAGCGCGGACTGCTCGAGGTCGCGGACGGGGGGACGATCTTCCTGGACGAGATCGGCGAGATGAGCCTCTCCACGCAGGCCAAGATGCTGCGGGTGCTGCAGGAGCGCACCTTCACCCGGCTGGGCGGCGTAGAGACCGTCCGCAGCGACTGCCGCGTGGTGGCCGCCACCAACCGCGACATCGAGGACGCCATCCACGACGGTCGCTTCCGCGAGGAGCTGTACTGGAGGCTGGCCGTCGTGGAGGTCCGCATACCGCCGCTTCGACAGCGCCCGCAAGACGTGCTCCTGCTGGCGGAGCACTTCCTGCGGTTCTACGAGCGCGTGTACAGCCGCGCGGGCCTCGCGCTCTCGGAAGAGGTCGTTTCCGTCCTGCGGTCCCACCGGTGGCCCGGCAACGTGCGGGAGCTGAAGAACCTGGTCGAACGGGCCGTGATCTTCTGCGAGGGCGGCGAGATCCGCCTCTCGCACCTGGCCCCGCAGTACCGCGGCCTGGACGGCCGCCCCGGCGCCGAGCTCGCCGACCGCTTCGCGGCCTCGGCCCGGTCCATCATCGCGGAGGCGCTCTCCCGGGCCGGCGGCTCGAAGGGCGAGGCGGCGCGCATGCTGCACATCGACCGCAAGACCCTGTACAACCGGATGAAGAAGCTCGGGATGGGGTGAGGCGGTGGCGGACGGCCCCAAGCTGCTCGAGCTGCGCAACATCCACGTGTCGTACGGGAGCGTCACCGCGCTGGACGGCGTGGACTTCGACCTGTATGCCGGGGAGATCCACGGGCTGGTCGGCGAGCACCGGGCCGGCAAGTCCACGCTGGTCAAGGTGCTGAGCGGGGCGGCCCGGGTGGAAGACGGCTCGGTCCTGCTCGAGGGTCGCCGCGTGGACCAGTTCACGCCCAAGAGCTCGCTGAACCGGGGCATCGGCATCGTCTACCAGGACCTCTCGGTCATCCCGCACCTGGACGCGGTGGAGAACATCTTCACCGGCCGCATGCTGCGGCGCCGGCTCGTGGGCCTCGACCACGCCGCCATGGAACGGGAGGCCACGGCCATCCTCCACTCGCTCCAGTGCACCTTCGACGTGCACGTGCCCCTCGCCAAGCTGAAGCCGGCCCACCAGCACATGGTGGAGCTGGCCCGTGCCCTGGCCCTGGGCCCGCAGGTGCTGATCCTGGACGAGCTCTCCAACAAGCTCACGCCGGAGGAGATGAAGGTGGTCTACCGGGCGGTGCTGGACCTCCGGGAGCACGGCAGCGGGATCATCTACATCAGCCACGACATGGACGAGATCCTCCGCCTGGCGGACCGGGTCACGGTCCTGCGCGGCGGGCACCGGAGGCTCACCGCCGAGGTGCGCGGGCTGGACCGGCTGCAGCTGCACGAGCTCACCTACTCCTTCCGCATCGACGAACTGCAGAATGCGCGCGGGGATCCCCCGCTGCTTCGGCTGAAGCGGGATCTGCAGAGCTTCATCCAGGTGCTGCCCGTGGGGGTCGTGCTGCTGGACGAGCGGGGAGCCTGCCAGCTGTACAACCTCGCCGCGCACGAGCTGTGCGGCATGGAGGAGCACCTCCCCGAGCGGGGCTTCGTGGAGACCCTGTCGGCGCTCGCCGACGACCGGGCGGCCGCGCGGCGGCTCACGGAGATGCTGGCGGGCGCCGAGCCGTTTCGCATCGCGGAGCTGAAGCTGCGGACCGGCAAGACCATGGCCATTGCGGGCGCGCCGGTCGGCCCGCGGGAACAGCCCGGGGCCGGCACCCTGCTCGTCCTGGAGGACGTGTCCATGGCCCGCTACATGAACGAGGCGGTGATGGAAAACGCCAAGGTGTCCACCGTGGCGCGGCTGGCGGTCGGCGTGGCCCACGAGATGAACAACCCGCTCTTCGCCATCCAGAACTACCTGGAGGTCATCCGCGGCCGCGTCCAGGACCCCGAGGTCCAGGAGAGGCTCACGCGCATCGAGCGCGAGGTGACCCGGATCTCGGAGATCGTCACGAGCCTGCTCTCGTTCTCCCGGGCCGCCCCGGCGCCGAGGACCGCGGTGGACGTGCAGGAGATCGTGGGCAACGCGGTGATCCTCCTGCAGCATGCCTTCCGGGAGAAGTCGGTGGCGGTGGACGTGGACTTCCCGCCCAGGTCCCTGCGGATCGAGGGGGACGAGAACCGCCTCACGCAGGTGGTTCTCAACCTCACCGCGAACGCGGTGGACGCCGTGCTCAACGGCGGCCACGTGAGGATCGGTACGCGCGAGGGAGATGACGGCTGGATCGAGCTGCAGGTGGGAGATGACGGCTGCGGCATCCCCGAGGACGTGGCCAGCCGGGTCTTCGACCCGTTTTTCACGACCAAGCTCACCCGGCGGAATACCGGCCTGGGGCTGTCCATCTGCCGCAGCATCGTGGAGGACCACGGCGGGACGATCGCCTTCGAGAGCCGGCCCGGGGCCGGCACGACGTTCGTGGTACGGCTGCCCGCGGCCTCCTGACCGCGCGACCCCTACAACGACTTTTCCAGCGCCCGGTTCAGGCGCTTCACGAACCCCGCCGGGTCGCGGATCTCCCCGCCTTCCACCAGCAACGCCTGGTCGAGAAGGAGCCGGCTGGTGTCCGCGATCACCGCCTCGTCGGAGGAGGAGGCGAGCTTGGCCACGATGGGGTGGGACGGGTTGAGCTCGAGGATGGGCTTCACCTCGGGCAGGTCCTTCGTGCCCATCATCTTCAGCAGCTGCTGCATCTGCATGGTGGGATCCTTCTCGTCCACCACGATGCAGCTGGGGGAATCCGCGAGCCGGCTGGACGCGCGTACGTCCTTGACCTCGTCCCCGAGGGCTTTCCTGACCCTGGCGAGCAGCGGCTCGATGGCCGCCGCCCGGGACTTGTCCTCTTCCGTGGACAGGTCATCCGCGGTGGCCGAGCGGTTTACCGCCTTCAGCTCGGTTTCCATGTAGCTGCCAATGGCTCCCGCCACCAGCTCGTCGATCTCGTCGTCCATGACGAGGACCTCGATGCCGCGCGCGCGGTAGGTCTCCAGCAGCGGCGAGCTCCTGAGGCCCGGCTCCCGGCCGCCGGTGATGTAGTAGATGGCCTTCTGGTCCTTCTGCATGCGGTCGCGGTATTCCGAGAGGCTGGTGAGCCCCGCGGGGCCGGCGGAACCCGCCCCGAGCGTCGGCGCGGTGGACTTGAAGCGCAGGAGCTCCAG
>Ga0335069_10012051_pt1 | contig 12179 bp, 7 predicted proteins | sample Lox_Sample_11_FD_206714 | JGI IMG/M metagenome (GOLD analysis project Ga0335069, IMG submission 206714) | Soil microbial communities from Loxahatchee National Wildlife Refuge, Florida, United States - Lox_Sample_1.1 | ecosystem: Environmental > Terrestrial > Soil > Wetlands | place: USA: Florida...
TTTCGCAAGACATGGCAGCGTGCGTGCAAGGCTGCTGGAGTCGCGGGGTGCCTCTTCCACGACATGCGTCGCTCCGCGGTACGCAACATGGTGCGCGCGGGCGTCCCGGAGCGCGTCGCCATGGCGGTGAGCGGCCATCGCACCCGCAGCGTCTTCGATCGCTACAACATCACGTCCGAAGCCGACTTGGCGGCTGCCGCGGAACGGACCGCCGCCTATGTCGAGGCAAGAGGTCGCGAGGGCACCCGCGTGACCCCGCTTCCGGACAGTTCTCGGACAATCGAGGCGCCGGAGCGAGGCGTGCGGATCGTAAGCGGCTGATATTTCGAATGGCCAGGGGCAGGATTGAACTGCCGACACCACGATTTTCAGTCGTGTGCTCTACCAGCTGAGCTACCTGGCCGGAGCGCGCGTATATACACGACCCCTTCCCGCGGCGGAAGGCCGCGCGGGCAGCGCCTTGGCGACTCGGAAGAAGAGAGGGGCCCCCGGCTATGGGGACCCCTCCGCACGATCGGTGGACGGGACTACTGGAGGTTCACGTCCGCGGCGATGCTGATGGCGCCAGGGCCGGGCAGGTCGGCCGAGGGATCGACCAGCGCGTTGTTGGTCTTCGGGACGCAGAAGACGCTGGCGAGGGTCGCGGCGTGAGGCAGACCGTCCGTGATGCTGCCCGACGGCACACCGTTCTCAATGATCGTCCGCGCGGCCGTCTTCCCGAAGGCGCCCGCAGTTCTCTGCGTCACCGGGTTGGGCGGACTGGGGCAGAAGACGCCGGTGGCGGCGGTGTTGTTGACGGTGCCGGTCGTGAGAGACAGACCGATCGACAGTGCCGCGGCGAACTGGGAATCGAGCGGCGGGCAGTCGAGCGTGGTGAGCCCGGGGCCGACGCCCGTGCAGCCCAGGCCGGCGCGCTTGCCGCCGTTACAGAGGCTGTTGACGCAACGCGGGCAGGCCTCGAGGTTCGGCAAGGGCGTGTTGGGATCGTCGTACGCGGTCCCGGTGAGGTAGACGCGCGTGGAGAGCGGCAGCGAGATGCCGGCGACGCCGGTGGACGTGTTCACCGTGCCGCTCGCGGGCGACGACACGGCGTTCAACACGCAGGCGGAGATGCCCTGGACCGTCAGGTTCGGGAGCGAGAGCGGCGGGCCGAAGTAGCACTGGGCGTCCGCCACGCAGGTGTCGAGCGCCGGACAGTTGCTCTGCGTGTTCGGCGTCGTGCACACGGTCGCAACGGCCTTCCCGCAGTGGTTCGTCCCCAGCACGCCCTGCGTGCACATGGTCTGCGGGCCGCTGCTGGCACCGAGCGTGAGGTTCGGCGACACGCCACCCGTGATGTTGAGGATGCTGCTCGACGCGCTGGGCAGCAGACCCCCGGGGACGGCCGCGTTGCCGCCGCCGCCGAAGTAGAGGCAGCCCGTGCCCAGGTCGGTGCCGGCGATCTTCACGTTCGACCCGTCCCGCAGCTCGCCACTGAAGCGCGTCGACGGAGATGCCGGGGTCGAGAAGCCGCCGCCGCCGCAGAAGGTGGCGCCGGCGGTCGAGGTGGTGAGCGTCACCTTGTACTTCGTGAAGCCGATCGTGGTGGTGGTGACGGTGCTGGTCGTCACCGACGTGCTGGTGCTGCTGGTCGATGTCGACGACGTGCTGGAGGACGTGGTCACCGAGGTGCTGGTGGTGGAGGTGTGGCTGGTCGACGTACTCGACGTCGAGGTGGTCGACGTCGACGTGGTGGACGTGGACGTGGTCGAGGTGCTGGTGGTGGAGGTGCTGGTCGTGACCGACGTCGACGTGCTGCTGGTGGACGTCGTGGACGTCGACGTGGACGTGGTCACCGACGTGCTGGTCGTGGAGGTGACGCTGCTCGACGTGCTGGTGGTCGGGCAGGGGAAAACCTGCGGGTCGTAGGCGTTCAGCTGGAGCGCGGTGACGTCCCGCAGCGTGTTCTGGCCGGTGGTGTCGAGGCAGCCCGGGCAGAGGGCGGCGCTCGTCAGCTTGGCACCACGCCCGTCGTACTTGCCGGTGGCCTTCGTCTCGCAGGCGGCGATGTCGAAGAACTTGGCCTTGAAGTCGCCGTCGGCCTTCTTGCGGTGGCAGGTGAGGAGGTCCTTCACGAGCTTGGCGACGTTCTTGGCGACGCCGTCCGCGCACTTGAGGTTGTCCTGACTGTTGGGCTTCCAGCCGGCGTCGTCCCCAGAGGGATCGAGGCGCGCGCCGGAGGCGGAGTCGCAGTAGATGGCGCCGTTCTGGGCGTCGAGCGAACTCGGGCCCGACATGAGCGCGTCGCGCAGGCTGTTGGCGCTGGTGATCAGCGCGGGGGCGCAGGTGGCCGCGAGCTTGGTGATCGACTTGTCGAACTTCGCCTGCGCCGACTTGACGGCGTCGGTCTGCTCGCAGGCCTCCTCGTCGAAGGACTTGGCCTTGAAGACGGAGTCGGCCTGCTTGATGTGGCACTTGATCACGGCGCCGATCAGCTTGCTGAAAGCGGTGGCGACCTTACCCTCGCACTTGTCGGCGGTGGAGCTGGCCGGCGTGCACCCGTTGTAGGCGTGCACGGGTCGAGCCGCGACCAGACACAGCGCGCTCAAAACGATCACCAGCGTTCGCTTCATGGCGTCCCCCGTCATGTCGGCGCGAACCGTGACTGGGTTCGCATACCACCACTGCGCACGGGGAGTGAAGTAGAATGAGAGGGGATCCGACGATTCCGGTCTGGCGGTTCCGCAATCCCGTCCGCCGACGGGGAGCGCGCCCGATGCGTCGCGACGATTCGGAGCCGAATCGAACAGCGCGACGGCCGGGAATCCGGCGGAACCGCAGGTGAATCCCGTCAGTGGAACTTGCGCTTGACGCCGCTGCCGGCGACGGTGACTGCCGCGCTGGCGCGCTGGGCGCCGACCTGGATCGTCGTCCTCACCCCGCCGGTGAACCCGCCGAGGTCGAGCCCGGTCTCCTGGAGCGTCACGGCGATGCCCTTCTTCGTCCCCTTGAGGACCAGTTTGCCCCCGAGCGTCGCCGACACGCTCCCGTCCTTCTTCCAGCCGTTCAGCACCTGGATCACGCTGCCACCACTGTCGGTGGCGACGAGCGTCTTGCCCTTCCCCTTGAACGCGCTCTGCGCGACGTAGAGGAGCGCGAGCTGCGTGCCGGTCCCGTCCGCGAGCTCGATCCACCCGTCGCCGTGCGGATCGAGCGGCGTGCCGCCCTTCTTTAGCAGGGTCTTGAGCGTGATCGTGTCGCCCGGGACCTTGGTCGCCGGATCCGTCGGCGGCTCGGCCGGCAGCGCCGGGCCCATCTTGATCTTGCCCTTCGGCGCGACGCTCAGCGGCGCCGGCAATCCGGTGGGGATGGGCGCGATCGTGCAGGTGATGCCGAGCCCCGTCACGGAGCCGCCGCCCGGCGCCCCGGGCCACGGCACGGCGCCCTGCAGCTCGAGCTTGCCGGTGGTGAAGTCGAGCGGCGTCCCCTTGGTGAAGTACGACGTGCCGCTGAGCGACGCGTAGGAGAACCCGGACGTCAGCGTGGTCGTTGCATCGAAGGAGCACTCGTTCGGACCGGTGCCGCAATAGTCGGTGGAGGTCGTGAAGTCGAAGTTCGGCAGCGCGACGTTGCCGGCGCCGTCGATCGTTCCGGTGACCGTGTTCTGCGGCAGTGTGAGGAAGCCGTGCACGACGCCGACGGTGACGTAGCTGTAGTGATCCGGCCAGCCCGTGCGGTCGAAGACGAAGGTGCCCGCGGCGGGGTCGATCGTCACGGGGAACTGGAAGCCCACCGGCGGGACGATCGGGAAGTTGATCGTGATCGCGCCGCCCTTGGCGATCGACACCATGTCCGTCGGCGCGGAGACGGTGCAGGTGCCCGCGACGGGGGCAGCGGCGGCGGGAGCCGCCAGGAGGAGAGCGAGGAGTGCGAGCGACCGTGTCTGCATGTCGGAGACCTCGGCCCGCCTGTGCGGGCGCGCTACTTGAAGATGACTTTGCTCCCCTTCTTGACGACGGTGACCGCGTCGGTCGCCGTCACGGGTCCGATCCCGAACGTGACGCTCGCCGCACCGGCCGCGAGCGTCCCGAGATCGAGGGCGCTCTCCTTGGCCGTGACCTTGAAGCCCTTCTTCGTCCGCGCGATCACCATCGACCCCGCGAGCGGCGCGGGCCCCTGCTCGACGGTCCGCTTTCGTCCGATGAGGACGTGGACCACGGAGCCGTCGGTGTCGCTGGCCGAGAACGACTTGCCCTTCGGCTTGAGGCTGCCCGCAGGCACCCGGAGCAGCGTGGTCTCCGCACCGCCGGCGTCCCGGATGCGCACGAAGACGTCCGACGTCGCGGGATCGAGCGCCTCCGCCCCCTTCGTCAGCGTCATGTGCAGCGTCAGCGAGTCACCCGCCAGCGTCGTGTCGGTGGGCGCCGGGGCCTTGCCGATCTTGCCCTTGGCGCTGGCCTTGAGGGACGGCGCCTTCGGAAGCTTGGTCGGGTCCGGCTTGGGATCGAGCGTGCAGATGATCTCGAGCCCCGTTCCGATCGGGCCACCGGCGTTCGGGGCGTCGGGGATCACCACGGCACCCCGCAGCGTCACCACGCCCGACGCCGGGACGAGCAGCGCGCCCTCGGTCGGGTAGTCGGCGTCGGAGATCGTGATCGCGCTGATGCCGGTCGACAGCTCGATGACGCCCTGGACGTTGAAGTCGGAACCGAGGTGCGCGAGGAAGTGCATGTCGACGCCCGGGATCACGACGTTGCCGGCCGCGTCGATGGTGCCGGAGTACACTGCGTCGACCGGGAAGCTCAGCTCGCTGTCCACGCCGACGATCTGGAAGTGGGTCGCCGGGAACCCGGACAAGTCCAACGCGATGGTGCCGGCGGTCTCGTCGACGGTCGTCGGGATCTGCAGCCCCTGGACCCCGACTGCGCCCTTCAGGTCGTTGGAGCCTTTGATGAGCACCTGCATGCTCGACACCGTGCAGGTCCCCGCGTGCGCGACGCCAGGGCCCAGCAACATCGCGCCGACACACCACAGCGCCGCAGCTCGTCGCATGACGTCATCCCTTCTTCGGCAGCTTGTAGACGTTCTTCTTGCCGGCGAGGTTCCGGTTCTTTACGAACTGGTCGCCGCTCACCTCGATGCTCACCGTGAGATCGCGGTTGCCGGTGTCGAGCGGGGAGAGGTCGAGGCCCGTCCCGCTCGCCGCGAACCGGTAGACGCCGCCCTTGCCGGCCGTCACCGAGAGCGTGACGACGCCGCCGCCCTCGGTCGACCGACCGCTGAAGCGCTTGCCCTTCCCCTTCATCGCGATGGTGCGCGAGAGGATCTGCATCTCGTCGCCGCCGGGGGTCGCAATCGAGAGCGTGACGCCCGACGCAAAGTCGATGGTATCCGGCGCGCCCCGCAGCAGGCCGGCCGCCTTGAAGCTGCCCTTCCCCTTCGCCGCCGCGCCCTTCCTGGCCGGCTTCGGGAACTTGAGCGTCGCGGTCTTGAGGTCCATCGTCCCGGCGGACACCGCGCGCTCCTCGGTGCCGACCACGGTCGTGAGCGTGAGCGCCTTCTGGAACGCAACCAGGTCGTTCAGCTGCTGCGGCGTCAGGATGTCGGTCGTGCCGTGCCCCCGGTCCACGTTGCGGCCGCGGCCGGGCTGCATGCAATCGTCGAGGGTCGAGTCGCACGCGCGCACCACGTCGAGCAGCGTGTGGGCGCTGCCGTCGTGCAGGTAGGGAGCGGTGTTCCAGACGTCGTTCATCACCGGCGTCACGTACTGATCGAGCGTGCCGCGCGACGCCGGGATCGGGATGCGCGGGTTCTGATACGTCTGGTTCTGGCTCGCGATCTCGGCCGGGTCCTGCTTGTCGAAGAGGTTGGCGGTGTTGACGCCGTGGCGGACGAACGGGTTGTTCGAGACCGCGTCGGCCGCCTGTCCGATGACGAAGGCCGCGTTCGGCTTCTTGTCGGTGAAGAACTGGCGCCCGGCGCCCGGGCCGCCGACGTGGCAGGGCACCGTGCACCCGACGGTCGGGTCGTTGAATATCTTGCGGCCGCGCTCGGTCGCCTCGGTGGTGGGGTTCGGGTTCTGCACGAACGTCGTCAGCGAGTAGACGAAGTCGGCCATGTGCGTGAGCCGGATGCCGGCCAGCTTGTTGGTCCTCGGGCCGCGGATGTTGCGGTTCGGTCGCCCGAGGTCGGTGTCGACGTCGACCGGGTCCGACGAGCTGAAGCGGCTGCGCTGGATGAGCGCGCCGAGACACGTGTCGACCTTGTCCTCGACGGTGTCGCAGTCGCCGGCGCCCATCATCTGCCGGAACGTGTTCTCGAAGTCCTCGACCTCGTCGCGGTCGCCGTTCCAGTGCACGGTCATCATCGGGTTGAACCAGCGCTGCCGGTCCGCCCCCTGGATGTTGGGCGGCACGTTGGCGTCCTTCGCCTTGCAGAAGAAGCCGTCGCCGCACGCGGCGTCGAAGGTGCACTCCTGATCCGCGTTCGGCCCGCCGTTGCACGTGCCGGGCGCGAACGCCGCGCGGCCGCGCAGGTCCATCGTGTTCCGGAGCGACGCCCCGAACTGCGAGAAGTCCCACGTGCGGCCGTCCTGGCCGCCGAAGTCGGCGTGACACGTCGTGCACGCCACGTACGACGCATCGTGCGCAGTGCTCGTCACCTCGCCCGGCTCGTTGATCGACTGGCTGCACGTCGCCGACTTGCAGGTGTCGCCGCCGCAGTCGCCGTCGTTCTTACAGGTGGTGGCGGGCGCAGCCGCGCAGAAGCTCGGGTCGTGCGACTCGCACGTGCTGCCCGGGCAGTCGGCGTCGAGGTTGCAGACGGTCCCGGGCGCGTTGGCGCAGAACTTCCCGGCGCGGAGCACGCAGCGGCCGGTGGTGCAGTCGGCGTTCTTGGTGCACGCCGTGGCCGGCGCGGCGGCGCAGAAGCCGCACTCGGCGTCGCGGCTGCACAGCTTCCCCTGGTCGTACGCGCACGAGAGCTGAATGTGGTTGAAGAGCGGCGCCGGCTGCCCGAGGCCGACGCTGTTGGGCACGCTCGAGTCGCGCGCCGCGGTGTTGAAGAGGATCTTCCCGTCGAGGAGCGCGGGCGGCAGCGGGTCGTTGCCGGTGGTGGAGACGGGCGCGCCGAGGATGACCGGCACGCAGTCGTTGCTGGTCACGCACGGCCCCTGCGAACCGCAGTCGGCGTCGCTCGTGCAGGACGCGCCGCCCGGGTGGTTGCAGAAGCCGATCCCCGCCGGGCAGTCCGTGGTGGTGCCGCAGCGGACGCTGAAGTTGGCCGAGCACCGGAAGTTGTCGGGGTGCTGGCTCCCGGGGTCGAGCGGCAGCGCCGCGGCCACCTGCACGACGTTCCGCGCCAGGTAGTTCGCGACGTAGACCGTCTCGCCGTCCGGCGCGAGGCCGACGCCCATCGGCGCGGTCCCGATCGCGTCGGGCACGGCCCGCATCCGCGACTCGCCGGTGGCCATGAAGTGCACGGTGTCGAAGTCGACGCCGGTCAGGACCGGGTTGCCGTTGACGTCGGCGGGGTCGTAGCCGTCGATGGTCGTGATCTGCGCCTGCGGCTGCATCCGGAACGGCCGTTCCGACACCACCGACGAGAGTGCGTCGGGTATGCACCCGGTGTCCTGGTTCACGCACGTGGCGTCCGTCGGGCAGTCGGAATCCACGACGCAGCGGATCGGACTGCACGCCGCGGGCGGCGGGGTGGTGCACAGCAGCTTCTGATTCGCATCCACGCAGGCCCCATTCCACCCTCCCGGTCCGAAGCGCGACGGCCCACCGAAGAGCGTGGTCACGTCGTTCGCACGCTGCCCGCGGACCGTGTTGAAGACGTGGTACGTGTGGAACATGACGTCGACCACGTACGCCGCCGTGCCGTCGTCGGAGAACTGGATGTCGGAGGCGATGTTGGCCTCGTCGATGTCGATCTTGCCGATGTAGTGGCCGTCGGTGGCGTCGAGCTTGTATATCCCGAAGCGCGCGATGTCGTGGAACGACGGCCGGTACACGTTGCGGACGCCGCCGCCGTCGACGAACGGCGCGTAGGTCAGGTCGAACATCGCGGCGCCCGGCCGCGACTTGAACTGACTGGCGCGTTTGAAGAGCCCCTTGGTCGCGTTGTTCTCCTGCACGCCGCCGACCCACACCTGTCCCGCAACCTCGGCCGGTGCGCCAGCCGGCATGAGCGCGATCGCGCCCAGCAGGTTGAGCGGGCCGTGGCCGGAGTTCTGCGTCTCGCACGTGATCCGGTCGCTCTGCACGCTGAACACGCTCGCTACCGACTTGTTCGCGACGTCCACCACGCTCACGTGCAGGTCGTCGCCCGGCTCCTCGGTCAGGTAGTGCGAGACCCAGGCTTTCGTCCCGTCGGTGGTGACGCCGCGCGCGTTCGGCCACGCGAGCTTCACGCGCCCGCCGACCGTGAGGTCGGTGCCGAGGACCACCAGCTCGCTCGTCCCCTGGCAGGAGACCAGCACGCTGCTCCCGCTCACCGCGACGCCGTACGGGTTGCAGCCGGTGCCGAGGTCGACGTGGATCGGGCTGCCGAGCGTCGCCTGGTCGACGCGATAGACCGTGTCGTCGTTCTGGCAGGCGACGAAGACGTGCGTGTCGTCGAGCGCGAGCGTGCGCGGGTACTGGCCGACCGCTGCCTCGTGCGTGCGCGTGCCGGCGTGCATCACGTCGAACTCGAGCCGCGCGACCGTGTTCGAGTCGGGGTTCACGACGAACACGTGGCCGTCGGGTGCGACGGCGATCGGGGTCGAGCGCGGCGGCGCGGCGCCGGCCGGCAAGGCCAGCGCGAGCAGCAACCCGAGGAGCCTTCCCGTACGACCCGTCATCTCACGTCCCCCCCTGGGCGCACCGGCCCCGCCAGACCGTGCAGCAGCAGCGCGCGCGCCGCTTGGGCCCGCTCCGCGATCGTGGCGGGGTCGAGCGGATCGCGGTCCCAGATCAGCTCGAGCAGCGGCAGCAGTAGGAAGTAGAAGAGCGAGACGCCGCCGACGTTCACCAGCACGTGCATCGGGTCGCTCCGGCGGAACGCGCCGACCGCCATGTTCCGCGTCACCTCTTCCGCGCCGGCCGCGAAGAGCGGCGCGATGTGCTCGCGCACCAGGCTCTCGAGATGCGGGCCGCCGTCGATGATCTCGCGCATCCACACCTTGAAGGCGGTCAGGTTCGCGGCCGTGAAGTGCGTGAGACCTTCGACCGCCTCGCCGACGCCGACCGTCGCCGGGTCGTCGCGGAACTGCTCGTGGATCGCCACCAGCCCGCGGATCACCCGCTCGAGCACCGCGCGGTACACGGCGTCCTTGTTCGGGAAGTAGTAGAAGAGCATCCGCTTCCCGATACCGGCGCGCTCGGCGATCTCGCGCGTCGTCGCGGCGCGATAGCCGCGCTCGGCGAACACCGCCTCCGCCGCATCCAGCACGCGGCGACGCACGGCTTCGCCGTCGCCCTGGCCGCACGCTATGTGCTGGAGTGACTCCAACGCCCCGTACCGCTCGGTACGGGGCGGTCGTAACCGCTCTTCCTCGCGGCTGTCAACAGTTTCTTGCGCGGAAGGGCGCGCGTCGATTGCCGCGCTGCGGCGCTACTGATTGATCCACGGCCACGAGTTGCCGACGTCGCAGCCGCTCGGGATCTCGACCTTCTTCGACGTCCAGCTCGGGCTCGTGATCGAGACGCCGCCGAAACCGTCGTCGTCGCCGACGATCACCGCCATCGGCCGGCAGATCGGGTCCTCGAGATTGAGGCGCGAGAGATCGAGGCCGACCATGGAGAGCTTCACCGCCCACGTGCCGTCGGTGTGCTTCTGGAGGCGCAGCAGCGTGACCCCGCGCGTGGTCTTCTTCGGCGACGAGCGGTACGTGAACACGGTCCCCTTCTTGTTCGCGTGCAGCGCGCCCGCCTCGAGGCGGAAGTTGTCGTCGGCGAGCGCGACGATGATGGGCTCCTCGGCGGGGAAGATCCCGTCGGACAGCGCGGTCGGCTGGAAGGTCCAGTTGCGGATGTTGATGGTGCCGTTGCCGTTGCGGCGATTGATCGTGCCGAGCGCCGGCTTGATCGAGAGCTCGCCGTGGTAGACGGGATCCGCGGTCGTGACGGGCTGCGCCTGCACGGAGACGGCCACGAGCAACGACACGAGCACCGGGACGAGCCCACGCATCGCGCCCATTGTACGCGCGAACGTCGCGCCGGCGCCAGTACGATTCACGGGATCGCCTGTGTGGCTTCGCACTCGGCGCCTGACGGCGCACCCGCCACGGCGTCGAAATATGCCCCGGTGAGGATGCAGACCTCGTCGTCGGGAGTCGGGCCGGCGACCAGATTCGCCGCGACGCAGGCGCCCGTGAACGTGCGCGCGGGGTACGCCGGGTCGGTCGCGGGACAGTCGGGCGACGACGGCGTCGCCACGCCGCACGGCTTGGCGGGCGCGCCCACCGCGCCCGGCACGACGCTCGCCTGCTCCTCGCACCCGAGCCGCACGGCGGTGGTCACGCCGTTGTCGACCCAGCACGCGTGGTGCAACGCGTGCCCCTCGGCGACGAGGCGCGGCGGCGCGGGGCGCAGCTCGCCCGTGTCGGTGAAGTCGACGGCGGCGAAGAAGTGCGTGCGCCCGGGCTCGAACGGGTTCGCCGGCCCGCCCGCCGGATTCTCGACCGCCCCCGTTCCGTCGAGCAGGTCGACGCCGAGAAAGCGCCCGCGCTTGTGCAGGTGGCCGCTCAGCGCCACGACGCACGCCGCGCCCGCCGGACCGCCGGGCAGCCCCGGTCCCCACGTCGCCACGTAGGGCGGCTGCCCGACCTCGCTCGACGCGCGCGCGTCGGGTGGCACGAGGAGCGTCTGCTCGGCGCCGCGCGAGAAGATGAAGTGCGCGCGGCGGTGCACGTCCTTCGGGCGCGCGCGCTGGAGCGTCACGACCACCGACGCCGTGTGCGCCTTCGTCGAGCTGTTCACCCACTCGAGGTCGAGGACCAGGCCGAGGCCGGCCGGCGCGCCGCCGGGCGCGTCGGGCACCGGGTCGAGCGCCAGCGCGACGCCGCGCGGGAGCGCGCCGCGGCTCCGCGGCGCGGCGCCGCTCGCGATCAGCTGCCGCTGGTCGCGATCCGGCGGGCCGAGGTCCAGACACCCGCGGCTCGCCACGATCTGCCCATGCGCGTCGCCGAAGGCGGCCAGGTGCTCGCCGGTGTACGCGTACACCAGGAAGTGGCGCGGCCCGTACGTCGACCCGGCGCCGTGGTGACGGATCGTCCAGCTGCCGAGGTCGAAGCTGGTCGTGCGCGGGATGCGGACCAGCACGCACATCTCGGTGTTCGCCCCGGGCGACACCGACACGCGCGGGAAGCGCACGCGCAGCGTCTTCGCGTCACGGGCCAACGCGGGCGCCGCCAGCAGGAGCGCCCCGGCGACGATCCAGCGGCGTCCCAGGCGAGGCATCGAGCGGCCCGATGAGAGCACGCCCACCGGGACGCGTCGAGTGGACCGTCGGGCCGTATGCCGAGTCGAATTGCCCCGCCCCCGCCTGGAAGTGGTCGCCGCTTCGCTGTAGGAGCGCGGGCACGCCCGCGTGAGGTCGATCACCGCCACCCTCGCATCCGCCGTGCTGCTGCTGGTCACCGGCTGCCGGCGCGCCGACACGTACACTGCTACGGGCGACGTCGTCCTGGTGGATGTCGCGGCCGGCACCGTCATGCTGAACCACGAGGAGATTCCCGGTCTCATGCCGGCGATGACGATGACCTTTCCGGTCGAGGCGACCGCGGGGCTCCCCGGCATCGCGCCCGGCACCCGCGTCCGCTTCGACCTCCGCAAAGACGGCGCGCGCCTGGTCGTCACGAAGCTCGAGACGATCGCGAGCGCGCCCGGCGGCCGCCCGGGGATCCACGACCACACGCCGCACCACGGCGGCGTCGTCGCGATGACCGGCATGCTCCACCTCGAAGCGCGCGCGACCGCCGACGGCCTCGTGCAGGTCTGGCTCACCGACGTCTGGCGCCGTCCGCTGCCGGTCGACGACGTCGCCGGCACCGTCACGCTCTTCCCGCCCGAAGGCGCGCGCTCGCTCCAGCTCGCCGCGCGCGACGGCGCGCTCGAAGGCGCCGCGGGCCCGCTCGCGCACGCCGACGTGCGCGCCGACGTGCAGCTCGTGCGCGCCGGCGAGACCGTCGACGCCCACTTCCTGCTCCCGCTCCA
>Ga0335069_10012052_pt1 | contig 12177 bp, 11 predicted proteins | sample Lox_Sample_11_FD_206714 | JGI IMG/M metagenome (GOLD analysis project Ga0335069, IMG submission 206714) | Soil microbial communities from Loxahatchee National Wildlife Refuge, Florida, United States - Lox_Sample_1.1 | ecosystem: Environmental > Terrestrial > Soil > Wetlands | place: USA...
GGAGTCCGGCTACGCCGCGCTGGACCGGCTGGGAGCCGCGCCGCCGCCGGACCTGCTGCTCACGGACGTGATCATGCCGGGGATGGACGGCCGAGTGCTCGCCCAGGAGGTGGTGCGCCGCCTGCCTTCCATCCGGGTGATCTTCATGTCCGGCTACGCGGAGATCGTCTCCGGGGTGCAGGGCCTGCCCGAGCCGGACCGTGTGCTGGTGCAGAAACCGTTCTCGTCGGAGGACCTGCTCAGGGCCGTCCGCGCGGTCCTCGAGAATCCTCGCGAGAGTACTTGACATTCTCCGCTCTGCATGGTACTGATATCTCAGATTCTTCCAGATCGGTTTGTTTGCCTGCCCCACTGTCCGGCAGCCCTTGTCTGTTCATCGGGGCAGGCTTCTTTTATCCAATCCAGTACGACGATTCCTTCCTATCCAACGCGCAACGGCTGCAGGTGCAGGGTTTTCCTTTCTGTGATCAACCCAGTTGACTAATGAGCTTTGACCGATGGTAAAATTAACCACCAGCGTGGGAGTAAAACAGTGAAAAGCTCTTCCGAGTCCAACGAAACCGTGAGCCTGGTGGACCGCGTCTACAGCCACCTCCTGGAAAAGATCGTCAACGGGGCAATCCGCTACGGGGACACCATCAGTATCAAGAAGGTCGCATCGGAGTTGTCGGTCAGCTCCATGCCGGTGCGGGAGGCCGTGAAACGGCTGGAGTTCGAAGGCGTGGTGACCATCAAGCCGCGCAGCGCCTGCCGCGTGCGTGTCCCCTCGCGACAGATGATCCTCGAGGTCTACCAGCTGCGGGAGGCGCTGGAGGGCTACGCGGTGCTGCACCAGTCCCACGCGGACCCGGGAGCCATCCCCCGGCTGCGCGGAATCGTGGACCGCATGCGCCGGCTGTCCGATGAGCCGTCCGTGGACGTCCGCGAGCAGAGAGCCATCGAGCTGGACCGCCTGTTCCACGCGGAAATCGTGGGACTGGCCGGCAACGAGCTGCTGAGCTCCTTCTCGCGGCAGCTCAGCCTGCACGTGAACATGACGCTGATGCACGAGAAGACCTACCACGCACTTGAAGACCAGTGGCCCGAAATGCACGCCAGGATCGTGGACAACCTGGAGAAGGACCCGAGCGCCGCCGTGGCCCTGTTGAAGGAGCAGTTCGGCCGCGCCACCGAGCTGTGGAAGGCCAACGGTGTGGACGGGCACCCCGCGGTGCCCGGCGGCCAGGGAACGGTGTAGCCGGGCGCGGGCGCCTTTCGCTTCCGGGCTCACGGGACGGCACAGTCGGGCAGCCGGGCCCGGCCCGGTGGCTAGAACTTGTAGCCGAACTTCCTGAGCATGGCCTTGCGGTCCGCCTTGTCCGCGGGGCCCTCCACGCCCTTTGGGGAGCTGCCATCTATGACGCCGAGGATCCCCTTGCCTTGGGCCGTGCCTCCCACGAGCACCTGCAGCGGGTTGGCCGTGGCGCAGAAGATGCGACAGACCTCGGGGCACGCCTTGACCTGGTTGAGCACGTTGATGGGGTAGGCGTTTTCCAGGACCAGGAAGAACGTGTGACCGGCGGCCACCGCCTGCGCGCAGCGCGCGGCGTCCGCCACGAGGGCGGGGTCGTTGCCCTCCGTGCGCACCAGGCAGGGGCCCGAGGCCTCGCAGAAGGCCAGTCCATACGTTGCCCCTGGAACGGTCCCGGCGATGATCTCTGCAATATCTTCCACCGTCTTGATGAAATGGGATTGCCCGATGACGATGTTGGCGCCGTCTTTCCAGGACAGCGGGACCACGCTGACGGCTGCTTCCATCACTTGCCCCCTCTCGTGAAATCCAGGTTGAGCTCCACGGCAGCGCACGGCATCTCGATGCCCCACGCCTCCAGGACCCGCGGGTGGATCTCCCCGATCACCCCGACCTTCCGCCCGCCCACGTGGATGGAGGCGGCGCGGCCCGGCAGGAACCGCGGGTCGTCCAGCGGCGCCAGCTTCGGCTCCAGCGAGAGGTAGTAGAACAGCGCGAGCGCATGGCCATCCACCTCGTTGAACCCGGCCTCGCGGTCGGCCAGGAGGAACGCGAGGGTATTGTCCGTCCGGGTACCCGAGTTGTCCGCGGGATCCTTCACGGCGGTCTTGCCGATCTCGAAAATGCGGTGGGGATAGGTGGCGTGCGCGGAGGCCGCCTCGGACTGCAGCAGGTTGGGAAGGATGGAGTTCCGCACCATGTTGAAGCTCTCGGTCATGGGGTTGGAGATCTCGATGGCATCCGCGCCATCCGTGCCCATGCGCTCCACCAGGTCCCGCCGCGAGCCCAGGTAACCGTAGATCATCTCCTGGTAGCCCAGGCCGATCATGGTCTCCCGCACCCGGCGCGCGTACTCCTCCGCCTCCGAGATGCGGCCCACCGTGAAGTCGCGCGGCATGACCGGCGTGAAGGAGTCCATGCCGCGGCCGATCATGATCTCTTCCATGGCGTCCACCGCGTGCAGGAAGTCGTTGCGGTATTCCGGCGGGGTGACGACCACGCGCCCGCCGTCCACGCGCGCGCCGCTTCCCATCCTGCGGATGCTCGCCGCCGCCTGCTCCGGGGAGAGCTCCTCACCCAGGCGGCGCGAGGCCTCGGCCACCGCCATCCCGGTCTCCTTCTGGAAGTAGTACGGCGTGACAATGGTGCGGCCGTAAGGGGTGTCGAACGGATACTCCACGGCCACGGGCAGGATGCGGAAGCCCATGTCCGCAAAGTCACAGGCCGTGATGGCGCACGCGGTGAGGATGGTGTCCAGGTCCGGCCCGGTCAGGTCGATGAACAGCCGCGTGTCCCCGGGCTTCACGCCGCCGATCATCGCGGAGTTGATCACGGGCGGGAAGGTGAGCACCTCTCCCTTCCCGTCCGAGAGCAGCGGGAACCGGGGGAAGCCGGACACGATGGGCCCGTATTCCTTGCCCTTGGGGTGTTCCGACAGGATCTGGCGCATGGACAGCGGCTTCTCGAAGTCCAGGGGAACGAACGTCGTGGTGTCGGGGTCCGCGGCGGAGTAGGAGACCGGCCAGGAGACGAGGTCCGCGCGGGACACGCCCATGGCGATGGTCTTCCGCTTGCGGCCGAAGTTGCCGCACAGCTTTTCCTGGGACTGGATGATCTCCCGCAGCAGCGCGTCGGTGACCTCGCGGCCCTCGGCCACGAAGCTGCCGATGAACGCCCGGATGTCGCGAAGCCCCTCGTCCACCACCACGCGGCGGTTCGCCGCCTCCCGCATGGCCCCGGGACGGGAGAAGAACGGGTAGCTCGGGATCTTCCCGGTGAGGTAGATGGAGAGCTGGCGTGCCAGTCCCAGCGTGGACCACAGGTCGGGGCGGTTGGTGTCGTTCAGCTCGATGCGCAGCACGCCTTCCCCGGCAGGCCAGTCGTCCAGCTCGGCCTTGGCCGTGACCAGCAGCGCTTTCAGCTCCTCGGCCTCGTAGCGGCGGCCCAGCGTGCGGAAGAAAAGCTCTTCGTTGACGTCGATCTTGGGCATGGTCAGCAGGCTCCCCGTGGGTGGCGTGGGGTCAAGTCAGGTCTGCGGCGCATCAGCGGATCCTCCGGGAGCGAACGTCTTCAATTGACGTGGTGAACAGCTCACGGATGTCGCGCAGGCCCATGGAGATGAGGGCCATGCGGTCGATCCCCAGTCCCCAGGCCAGGACCGGCACCTTGATTCCCAGTGGCTCGGTGACCTCCGGGCGGAAGATGCCGGAGCCGCCCAGCTCGAACCAGCCCAGCGACGGGTGGCGGATGTGCACCTCCACCGACGGTTCGGTGAACGGGAAGAAGCCCGGAACGTACTTCACTTCCTTTGCCATGGCCACTTCTTCCGCGAACATCTTCAGCAGTCCCAGCAGCGTGCGCAGGTTGACCTCTTCTCCCAGCACGATTCCCTCGGTCTGGTAGAAATCCGCCAGGTGCGTGGCATCCACCCGGTCGTAGCGGAAGCAGCGCACCACGCCGAAGTACTTGCCCGGCACCTTGGCCTTCGTAAGCTGCTTGGCGGACAAGACGGTGCCCTGGCTGCGGAGGATCAGCCGCCGCGTGAAGTCGTGGTCGAACCTGTAGTTCCAGCCCCGGCTGCCGGTCTTCCACCCGTCCTGGTGCGTGGCTGCGACCTGGTCCAGCCACGGCTTCTCGATGCTCCGGGCGTGCGTAGGCTCCTTGACATAGTAGACATCGTGGATGTCACGGGCGGAATGGAACTGGGGCATGAACAACGCGTCCCCGTTCCAGAACTCCGTCTCCACCAGGGGCCCATCGAACTCCTCGAATCCCAGGGAGGAGAGCTTGTCCTTCAGCCGCGCCAGGAAGCCGCAATACGGGTTCCCGCGTCCCAGCGGAACCCGGGCGGGGGGGACGTCGATGTTGTAGCGGCGGAACTGGGCGGTCTTCCATGCCCCGCTCTTGAGCATTTCCGGCGTGAGCGCCCCTGCTTCCTCCCCGGTTGCCCCGGATTTCTTCAACGCCGCCGCGGCGGTCACCCCGGCCGCGGTCACGGAGAAGCTGACCTCTTCCCGCTCGGCCAGGCGGAAGAGGCTTCCGGCCGCCCCGCGCTTCTTTGCCTGGGAGGCGGCGAGCTCCTTTTCCGCGGCGCCCAGCGTGGAGTCCTCCAGCGGCGCCACGGATGCGCGGTGCAGCAGCGACTGCAGGGCCGCCTGCCGCGGGGCCAGGGCTTCCCTGCCGCCGGGGGCGAGGGCCGCGCGCTTTTCCGCGTCCATGACCAGCACCTTGTCCCGGGAGAGCCCGCCGAACGCGGAGCCGACGTCCTTCTGCTCGATGCCCAGGCGCTTTGCGATCTCGGGCAGCGCCAGCGCCCCGGCGGAGGCCACCACTTCCACGATCCGCTGCTCGTGGGTGCCCTTCTCCAGGCACTCGCGGCCGAAGTCCGTGATCTCGTAGAGGGTGCGCGCGGTGCGCCCGGTCTCTGCCACGAACCCCTTGGCTGCCAGCCAGCTCAGGGCCTGGTTGGCCTGCCCGGTATTGTAGCCGAGGTCAGCCGCCAGCCGCGCGTGGCTGAGGGCGTCCGATGCGCCGTAACGAAGGAGAACCTTGACTTCCAGGGGATGAAGCTCCCGCGTCGCGGCCGACGCGGCGGGCCCGGGGGACTGGTCCATGTGGAGTGTGGTTACCTCTTGAGTTTTTCCTCGAGCGCTCTCAGGAACAATCCCACGTCGGTGATGATGCCGATGGTCTGCCCGGAGCCCCTGTCGGAAAGTTTTGTCACGACCGCGGGGTTGATGTCAACGCAGATGGTGCGGCACGCCGCCGGGATCATGTTCCCGGTGGCAATGGAGTGCAGCATGGTGGAGAGCATGATCACCGCCCCGGCGTCACGGACCATGCGGGAATAGGCGGCCTGCGCGGCGAGCATGTCCATCTGGGTCTCGGGGAGCGGCCCGTCGTCCCGCAGGGACCCGGCCAGCACGTAGGGGACCCCCGCCCGCACGCACTCGTACATGATGCCGCGCGTCACCGCGCCCGCAATGACCGCCGCCTCGATGGACCCGTGGGCAAAGATCGTGTTGATGGCGCGCAGGTGGTTCCGGTGGCCCTCGAACACCGGGTGCCCGTCCGCCAGGGAGATGCCAAGCGAGGTGCCGAAAAGCGCGTTCTCAATGTCATGAACCGCCAGCGCGTTTCCCGCCAGCAGTCCGGATACGTACCCTCGGCGGACCAGGGACGCCAGGGCGCCGCCACCGCCGGTGTGGATGACCACCGGCCCGGCCACCACCAGCACGCGCCCGCCGGCCGCCTTCTGCCGTTGCAGCTCCTCGGCCACCCGGGAGATGGCCACGTCCACGCTGCGCTCCGAGGAGACGTCGCTGGACATGAACCCGAACTCCTCGCTGTCCTGCTCGCGGAAAAAGGGGAAGACCCGGACCGAGCGGCTGGTGCACACCACGCCGTCCCCCGCCTTCACGTCCCGGATCAACCTGCAGGAAAGGGTGTCTCCGCGTTCCACCACCACGCCGTCCATGCGCATGTCCGCCACGTCGCGCCACGCCCCCCGGCGGAACACCTGCGTGCGCCGGTTGGTGGTGGCGTAGAAGTCGTCCGGGACGCAGGAGTCCCGCGGCGCGGCGCGCACCAGCGCCTCCTGCGCCTCCTTCTCCCAGCAGCCCTGGTTCACCAGGTGACCGGTGACGGCTTCCAGCCGGGCCGGGTTGCCGCAGAGGACTTCAAGCTCCAGGCGCGAGGCGTCGGTGCGCACGCGCCCCATGCTGAAGTCTATGACGCGGTAGTCGGCCCCCTCGTCTACTATGACGTTCAGCATGCGCGTGAGGAGGCCGGAGTCTATGAGGTGGCCTTCGGCCAGGAACCGGCGCGCAAGCGGGGGCATGCGAGCGCCTACAGGTGCAGCTCTTTGGAGAACTGGTCAATCGCGGACCGCGTGAAGGAGATCTTGTCCCTCGCCAGCTCGCGGCTTTTCTCGAAGTGGAACTTCTCCGTGAAGGAAAGCTCGCGGGAGACGTAGGCAAGGATCTCCTGCATGGTCTTCATGTTGTACCAGATGAAGGCGCCCACCGAGAGCCGGGCAAACCCCACCGCTCCAATGGAATCCAGCAGGTTGGCGTCGAAGAGCAGCTTTCCCTCTACCGTGGAGGGGTTGCCGGTGGGCATGTGGTTCACAATGGCATCTATGACAACGGGAATCTTCTGCGGGTCGAAGCCGGTCTCGTGCAGGATGGCCTCGGCGCGGTCCGCGGAGCTCTTGGGATGCCCCACCGACATCTCGATGTCGTGCAGGAAGCAGGCGGCGTGCAGGACCTCCTCGTCGTGCTCCACGCCTTCCCCGATCTCCCGGGCAAGGTGATACACGCGGAAGGAGTGCTCGTAGCCCGAGCCCAGTCGGCCCGACGTCAGGTCCTTGGCATACTGCTGGATGAGCTTTCGCATGAGGCTGAGTGTAGCGGAAGACCGTCCGCGCTGGCAAGGCGAGCCGGTGTGGGGTTCCCCCAGGGCCCTGGCGGGCTCCGGGGGGCCCTCGCCGTAGTCGCCCCGTACAATTCTATGAATATGCAGTGGATTTCCGAAATATTTATGTCATTAGTTGAGATTTGCCATAAAAAATATTGACAATTCAGGAAAGACGCGCCATATTAATGGCATGGTGGATGAGATCGACCGCAAGATCCTCGACCTGCTCCAGTGCAACGCCAAGCTCTCCAACGCGGAGATCGCGGAGAAGGTGGGGCTGACCGTCTCCTCCGTGCACGAGCGCGTGAAGAAGCTGGAGCGCAAGGGGATCATCAAGGGCTACGTCGCCGTGGTGGACCCCGACAAGCTGGGAAAACAGCTGCTGGCGTTCGTCCGCCTCACCGTGGGCTCACACGAGGGAGCGGCCGGCCCCATCGGGCAGTTGTGTCAGGCGGAGCCCGACATCCTGGAGTGCCACAACGTGGCCGGGGAAGACTGCTACATCCTGAAGGTTCGCGCGGAAGGGCCCAAGCAGCTCGAGCGGCTGCTCTCGGCCATTCGAGGCAGCACGGACACCAGCCGCTCGGTCACGAACATCGTTCTTTCCACCCGCAAGGAATCAACGCGTATTGCCCCCGCTCCGCAGGAGCAAGGAGACTGATATGAGCACCATCGACCTTGGACTCGTTCTGAACGGCATGGATCGCCGCGCCCGCCCCGCCGGCTCGCAGGGCTCCTCGGATTCGGCACCGGCGCCGCTCCGCGTCGTGCTGGTCCAGGGCGAAGCGCTGCGGCTTCCGTACGCGCGCGCCAACCTGAGCGTGCTGACGGGCACGGCGTGGGTCACGCAGTGCGGGGAAGACCAGGTTCTCCAGGCCGGCCAGGCGATGACCGCGGCGGCCTGCACGGACCGCGCCGTGGTTTCCGCGCTGGGCACCCTGCCGCTGGTGGTGGAGGTCCGCTGACCGCCGGTGGGTGAGGGCCTAACCGGCCGCTGCTGCCCGGGCGTCGGGCGGCAGCTCCTCGTACTTCCTCCAGAACCGGAGCGCGAAATGGTCCGCCCCGTTGGCGTAGTAGCGGCGGATGATCTCCCCCGTGTAGCGCCGGGCCGGCCGGAACGAGGAGGCCACGAACACGGCCTCCTCCCCGAGGTCGGCATCGGAGACCGCGCCCTCCGCGGGCTGGGCCACGTGCACCAGGCAGCCGCGGTCGGAAAGGTTCTCTATGGTCACACGCAGGCGGCGCTTCTCTATGGTGAGATCGCAGGCCTCGCGGACGGGCCTGCGCGGCGATTCTCTGCGTTCCTTCATTCCCTCACTTCTCCGTCATCTCCTCCACGCCCTTCCATTCCTCCGGCGGGGGAGATTCCACGAATGTAGCGCAGCGGGCCTGGAATAGCGCGGCGGCGTAATCGTCGGGGAGCACCCGGCGGACCTGGGCGAACAGCTCGGAGGCCTCCCGGAACTGGCGGGCGTAGTACAGCTCGACCGCCTTCTCGTGAAGCGGCCAGGCCTCTTCCTCCGGTGCCGAAAGCGACTTGCGCACGGCATAGATCCTTGTGCCTTCCTTGCGGCCCTTCACCGCGACGGTATCCAGCAGCCGGCAGGGAACCATCTGGCTCGCCTTGCGGTGCACGGAGGCGGAAATGATCACCGGCTCGTGGTACTTCTTGGTCAGGCCCTCCAGGCGCGAGGCGAGGTTCACCGGGTCCCCGATCACGGTGTAGTCCATTTTCTTTTCCGAGCCGATGTTGCCCACGGTGACCACCCCGTAGTGGATGCCGATCCCGATATGGAACGGGGTCCGCTGCTTCTGAGTCTGCCAGGCGTTGAACTGCTCCAGCGCCTCCAGCATCTTCAGCGCCACCTGCACGGAGCGCAGGGCATCATCCTCGTTGCGCTTGATGGCGCCGAACGTGGCCATCACCGCATCCCCGATGTACTTGTCCACGATACCGTCGTGGGCCATCACGACATCCACCATCAATCGGAAGTACTCGTTCAGGGAGTCCACGATCTCGTCCGGGCGCATCTTCTCCGAGATGGCGGTGAAGCTGCGCACGTCGGAGAAGAGAACCGAGACGATCCGGCTCTCACCCACCAGCGCCGCCTCGGGGCTGCGGAAGAAACTCTCCAGGACCGAGTTGGGCACGTACCGCTGGAACACGTGGCGGATCTTCTCTTCCCGGACCTGCGCAAGGGCGGCGCGCAGGGCGTAGGCCTTGATCTGATCGTAGGCCTTGCCCAGCTCTCCGCTCATGAGGTTGAACGTGTGCCCCAGCCGGCCGGTCTCGTCCTTGTACAGGACGTCCACGCGCCGCGACAGGTCGGAGGTCGTGATGATCTCCGTCATGGCATCCGCGACCTGCTGCAGCGGCCGCGTGAGGTAGCGGGCGAACAGGAACAGCAGGGCACCGGCGGCCAGCAGCGAGCCGCCCAGGATGAAACCAGCCTGCCGCAGGATGCTGTCCGCCGCGCTGTAGAACCGGGCGGCGGTCTCCGTCACGAAGAAGGTCCACCCGAACGGCTTGAAGGAGGCCAGGTGTGCCACGGTGGGCACGCCGCCAACCTGGATGGTCCGCCATCCCGCCGCCCCGCCCGACGCCAGAGCGGCGAGCCGCTTCAGCTCCGCCGGGGTCAGGTGAAGGTCCCCCGTGCGCATGGCGGGCTGGCCGTCCGTCCCGAGCGCAAAGATGGATTCCGTGGGGGACCGCAGCAGGCTGCGCGCGAAGCTCTCCACGGCCGCCTTGGACGCCTCCACGTAGGCGGGATTGCCCTCCAGGCCGTTGGAAGCGAGCAGGTTCCACTGGCCTTCCGCGTAGGTCACCAGCTGCTCGGCCTTGAACTGCAGGAACCCCGTTGCCACCGCCGTGATCCCGTTGCGCGCGGAGAGTGTGGACGTGATGCCGGTCAGCACGAGGGGGGCGATGATCAGCGGGAGGACCACCAGGACGATCTTGGTGCGAATGGTCACGCTGCCCGAGGATACCCCGCCGGTTGCCGTGGGTCAATTCTAAGGCTACCATTGGCGATACTTTGCATAGGACCGCCGGTCTCACCGAGCGGTGCTGGTCAATGCGCAAGACCGGACTCTTGGGAAAGGCACAACTCCTCCGCGACCCCGCACCGGGCTCCATCCGCCTGCTGCGCCCGGACGAGCTGCGCGCGGAGCCGGAAGAAGACGTCACCTACACCCCGGAGGAGCGCGCCCGGGTTGCCGCGCAGATCGAGGACGTGCTCGCGCGCAGCCGCATGAAGGTCACGGAGAAGACGTTCGATTTCACCCCGAAGAGGCGCGGGGGCGTGCTCCCGGCCCTGGTCAACGCGGGTGCCGTGGTGGTGGTCCTCATTGGCGTCGGGATGGCCGTGCTGCTCTCCCGCCGCACCGAGCAGTCCATCGTCTCCTCGCCGGTGACCATCCTCTCCGCGGAAGGGAAGATGGTGGAGGCCCTCAAGGAGGAATCCCGGCAGGAGCTCGCCAACAAGGACCGCGAGATCTCTTCCATCCGGGACAAGCTGGCCGGCATCGACCAGGAGAAGGACCGCCTCCGGCAGGAGGCGGACGCCGCCGTGCGCCAGAAGGAGCAGGAGCTGCAGGATGCCTCCGCCAGGGCGCTGGAAGCCGAGCGGGCCCGCCTCCAGGCGAGCGGCCTTTCGGCCCAGGCCGTTGCCGCGCGGATCGCCGCCGCGCAGGCGGAAGCGGACTCCCGGCAGGCTGCGCAGCTCGCCGCCTTCCGCGCCCAGGCGGATGCCGATCGTGCGGCGCGGGAAAAGGTGATCGCCAACCTGCAGGCCAGCTACCAGAAGGACCTGCAGAAGGCGCAGGCGGACCGCGCGCAGACGCAGGCAGACGCGGACAAGCGGACGGCGGACCTGGAGGCTGGCTACCGGCAGAAGCAGCTCTCCCTGGAAAAGGACACCGCGGCGGCGGTGACCGCGCTCAACGCGCTGCGGCAGCAGCAGTCGCAGGAACAGCTCGTTCTCGACCAGCTCCTCTCCTGGTACCAGAAGGCGCGGGACCAGATCCAGGCCGGCAAGCCGGACGCCGCCCGCGCGGTGCTCGCGGACTTCCGCCGCTACCTGGACGATCCCGCGCTGGCCGCGCTCCCGGCGGTGGCCCGCCGGAGACCCGTGGACCTGTTCCTGATCGATTCACTGGATGATCTTGCCCGTGGCCAGGCCGCCCAGGCTGACACCGCCAGCAACGTCCAGGCGCTTTCCGCGTCCGCCAACCTGGTCACCGCGGTGGCCGCGCTGGTGGAGCAGGGGGATGCCTTGTACCGCGACCAGGCCTATCCCAAGGCACGGGAGCTGTACCTGTCCGCCATGGCCAGGATCCCCGCGGTCAGCGTGGGCTACGACCGCCTGAACGAGATCCAGAAGATCTTCTCGGACCGCAATCGCCGCGATATTGCCGGGCTGTTCGCGGCCGCGAACGCCGCGTACCGGTCCGGCGACTACCAGGCCGCCGTGGAGAGCTACGGGAAAGCCCTGGCCTCCCTCCAGGACGACCAGGCCGCCTCGGACCTGCTGGTGTCCCAGTTGACGGACATCGGCGCCCGCCGCCAGGCCGCGGAGGACGCCGCCCGGATCCAGGGACTGGCCGGGGATGCCGCGGCGCGCGCCAGGGCCGCGGCCGCGGTCCAGAGCCTGCGGGCCGCCCTGGCCGCCCTCCAGCCCTCCGCGGCGGCGGACGGCGCGCGCGCTACCCTGGTGACGCTCCTGGAGACCAAGCTGCTGGTCCAGCAGACCCTGCTTCGGCCGGAGGTGGTGAAGGATCACCCCGACCTGTACGACCGGCTCAACACGTACCTGGATGCGCTTGCGGAGGAGAGTCGCGCGGAGGCGCGCCTGGAGACGCTGCGCGACATCGACACCATGCTGAATGCGGTGACCGGGCCGGGCGCCCCGGCCGGCTCGGCCGGCAGCGCCGCCCCGGGCTCCACCTACCCGGGCGGCCCCGCGGGCGGGTCGGCGCTCACCGCGCTGGCGCCGCGGTTTGCAACCCAGGATGAGCAGCAGATCCTGCTCTCCATCCTGGGGCGCCTGGATTCACTGCTGAAGTAGACCCGCGCGCGCGGTTCCCGGCCGGACCCTCACGGCAGGCCTTTCACCAGGATGATGTACTTCTGGCCCGTGCTTCCCGACGTGTTGTTGTCCAGCCAGAAGTTCGCGCTGATGTAGTAGGTCGCCGCAGTCACTCCCGTGATATCCAGGAACCCGTCGCCGGTGCCGCCCAGCACCGGCTCG
>Ga0335069_10012053_pt1 | contig 12177 bp, 11 predicted proteins | sample Lox_Sample_11_FD_206714 | JGI IMG/M metagenome (GOLD analysis project Ga0335069, IMG submission 206714) | Soil microbial communities from Loxahatchee National Wildlife Refuge, Florida, United States - Lox_Sample_1.1 | ecosystem: Environmental > Terrestrial > Soil > Wetlands | place: USA...
GACGCCCTGATGCAGATGGGCGACCTGACCGAGGCCGAACGCGCCTCGATCCAGACCCAGCTTGCCTCGGTCGGCCGCGCGCAATCGGTCGAGGCGGCGCTCGGCGAAGCCTTGACCCGGCTGTCCGGGCTGACACGCGCGGCCGCGGTCGTGTTGACAGCGAAGTCGAATGCGCGGCTGAAGCATATCGAGTTCGTCCGGCTCGAACCGGAGCGCGCGCTGGCGGTATTGGTCGGTGAGGACGGCCAGGTCGAAAACCGCGTGCTTTCGCTGCCACTCGGGGTTCCGCCCTCCGCGCTCACCGAAGCATCCAATTTCCTCAACGCGCGGATGCGCGGCCGCACCCTGGCCGAGGCGCGTCTCGAGCTTGAAACCGCGCTGGCGCAGGATCGTGCCGAGCTCGATCAACTCACCCAAAAAGTCGTAGCTGCAGGGCTTGCGAGCTGGTCCGGCGGCGAGAACGACGACCGGCAATTGATTGTGCGCGGGCACGCCAATCTGCTGGAGGATCTGCATGCGCTGGAGGATCTCGAACGGGTGCGCCTGTTGTTCGACGATCTCGAAACCAAGCGCGGTGTCATCGACCTGCTGGGTCGCGCCGAACTGGCCGAGGGGGTGCGCATTTTCATCGGTTCCGAAAACAAGCTGTTCTCGCTCTCGGGCTCGTCCACCATCGTCGCGCCCTACCGCGATGCCGCCGGCCATATTGTCGGTGTGCTGGGGGTAATCGGGCCGACGCGGCTCAATTATGCGCGGGTCATCCCGACCGTGGATTATGCCGCGCGCGTCGTCAGCCGGATGCTCGGCGGCTGAAGCAGGCCTCCCAATCGATCACGGGCGCTTGATTTTCGCCGCTCAAAGCACGATATGGCGGCCGACGACATCTCCCTTCCAGTCCAGTTGCGTTTTCCGAAGATAGGCCATCCATGACCGATCCCGACCTGCAGAAGAAAGATCCGGCGAACCCGGGGCAGACCGGCGAACCCCTGGTGTCGAAACCCTACGTCATGCCCGACGACCCCGAGGAAGGGTCGGTCGAGGCGCTGAAGAAGGAGTCGCTCGAGGCGCGCGACAAGATGCTGCGGACGCTTGCGGAGATGGAGAATTTGCGCAAGCGCACGACCCGCGAGGTGGCGGATGCCAGGACCTATAGCATCACCGGTTTCGCGCGCGATGTGCTTGAGATCGCCGACAATCTGCAGCGCGCCCTGGACGCGGTTCCACCCGAGGTCAAGGCTACCGCCGATCCCGGACTGACGGCGTTGATCGAGGGCGTCGAGCTGACCGAGCGCTCGCTGCTCAACGCGCTGGAAAAGCACGGCGTGAAGAAGCTCGATCCGACCGGCGGCAGGTTCGATCCGAACTTTCACCAGGCCATGTACGAGGTTCCCGACCCGTCGGTTCCCGCGGGCACGGTGGTCCAGGTCGTGCAAGCCGGCTACACCATCGGCGATCGCGTGTTGCGGCCGGCGCTGGTTGCCGTGTCCAAGGGTGGGGCGAAGGCTGCCGCCGCGCCCGCCAACAGCAACGAGTCCAACAGCGCGGCCTAAGCGACCGCGAGATCGCTGGATTGAATGCGCTTGACGCCGGCCTTGGCCATATCGGCCCAGGCTTTCGCGAGCGACCCCTGCGTGTCGATACCGCGGCAGGCATCCTCGATCACGTAGGTTTCGAACCCGGCCTTGCGCGCGTCGAGCGCGCTCCACGCCACGCAGAAATCGGTGGCGAGCCCCGCCACGAAAACACGCTTGATGCCGCGTGCCTTGAGGTAGGCGGCGAGCCCCGTGGTGGTCTTGCCGTCGGCTTCGGTGAAGGCGGAATAGCTGTCGACATCCTTGTGGAAACCCTTGCGGATCACAAGCCCGGTCTGCGGAATCGACAGCTCCTTCGAAAGGCCCGCGCCGTCGGTTCCCTGCACGCAGTGGTCGGGCCACAGCACCTGCTTGCCATAGGCGAGGTCGATGGTCTCGAACGGCTTCTTGCCGGAATGGCTTGAGGCGAACGACACGTGGCCCTGGGTGTGCCAGTCCTGCGTCATCACCACATTGGCGAAGCCCTTGGCGATCTTGTTGATGACGGGAATGACCTGCTCGCCCTCTTTGACGGCGAGGCTGCCGCCGGGCAGGAAGCAGTTCTGGACGTCGATGACAAGCAAGACCGAGGCGTCGTCGGGCTTGATGGGCGTCGCCGCCGCAAGCCCGCCTGCGAAAGACAACGCGACCGCGCCAAATCCAAGACCTGATCCAAGACCTGCCAGAAGGTGCCGTCGATCGAACATGGTGCTTCTCCGCGGTGATCGGTTGGTCAGCCCGGGAAAAACGTAGCGAGGCAAATCCGCGAGCGAAAGTCCTAAATTTCGGCGCGGTTTGCGCGTTCCGAAATCAGCCCCGATCAACCTTTGGGCTGGATGCCGTCGCGCACCGCGCGGAAACGCGGGAACGCGCTCGACCATTGGTCGCGCGGCGCGCTGCCGATCATGCGCAGCGTGCCCGGACTGCCGAAGCGCAGCCACTGCACGATGGTCACGGGCGTGTTGTCCTTGCCGCTGGTGGCATCGATCCGCGTTTCAAAACCGGGCATGCCGTCGATGCGGATCGGTTCCGACATCGTGATGCGTCCGTCGCGCACGCCGGGAATCTGGGTCACGGCCTGCTGGGCAAAGCGCGCGCGATCCTCGGGTTGCGGCGGCGCGGCGCCGACGATTCCGATCACCATATAGGGGGCGGGCTCGAAACCCGTGCTTTCGTCGCCGTCGGCGAGCACGACGGCAGCGCCGGGCGCGAGCGTCCGCACATTCTTGAAATTGGCGAGTTCCGAGATCTTGAACGGCATCAGCGCGAGCTGCTCGTCAACGGGAACTTCCTTGCGCACTGCGGCCGAGGCGAACATCGTCCGCACCGCATCGTCGGAATAGACCTTGGTGGCGTTTTCGGGGACCTGCACCGCGACATAGCCCGAGAAGGTGCCGCCCGACAGGATCATCGAATAGCGCCGCACCGTGGTCGCGCCATCCTTGCCGGTCTCGGCGGTGTAATAGGCCAGCCCCGCCGCGGTCTCGATGCTTTCCGGCTTGATGCCGCCGGTACCTTGCGGATTGGCCGTGAACGCGCTCTTCACCTCGCCATAGGCGTCCGCGGGCAATTCGGTCACCAGCACCTTGACGGTCTGGTCCTCCGACTCGAAGCCGGAGAACGATCTGGCGCGGACGAGGCCGACCAGGGGCGTCAGCCCGACGCGGACGCCTTGCGGGAAGATCACCTCGGCTGCGAACGCCGGCCACGGGGCGGCGACGAGGAATGCAATGGCGGTCAGGAGCCGAAAGGACTTCATGATGAACCCCGTGGTTTGCATCGAGGCCATTCGATGACGCCCCGGCATTGCAGGCCAGGGGCGAAAGCCTGATTTTGATCCGCACGCTTTTAGCGGGTTTTGTCGACCCCGCAACAGGGCGGCCCGGATCGCACCGGAAGAGGACCCGCCGCGCGGGTCGAACCGCGCCCATCTGTTAACAAAGCTTGCGGCCTGTTGCGCGCAAGCGCTTGCCCCGGCCCACATTATCTTTCAATGATGCGCCATTTCAGGGGCTTGGATGGCGGTCCGGTCCTTGCGGGCTCCTACCCCCCTCCTATATGAGGCTCACCGTCGCAATCTCGCGCGTATTTGATCTAAGGGGGTTGACGACCGGGCTGCCTTCGGGGGCCTGCCGACCTGCCGCAAAAAGAAGGATGTGAGGACCATGGGAAAGGTCATTGGGATCGACCTCGGCACGACGAATTCGTGCGTCGCCGTAATGGACGGCAAGAATGCCAAAGTGATCGAAAACGCCGAAGGCATGCGGACCACGCCGTCGATTGTTGCCTTCAGCGATGATGGCGAGCGTCTGGTGGGTCAGCCTGCCAAACGGCAGGCGGTGACCAATCCCGAGCGCACCTTCTTTGCGGTCAAGCGCCTCATCGGACGCCGCTATGACGACCCGATGGTGGAGAAGGACAAGAAGCTCGTCCCCTACAAGATCGTCAAAGCCTCCAACGGCGATGCCTGGGTCGAGGCCGACGGCAAGACCTATTCGCCCTCGCAGATCTCCGCCTTCATCCTGCAGAAGATGAAGGAGACCGCGGAAGCGCATCTCGGGCAGAAGGTCGAACAGGCCGTCATCACGGTTCCCGCCTATTTCAACGACGCCCAACGCCAGGCCACCAAGGATGCCGGCAAGATCGCGGGCCTGGAAGTCCTGCGCATCATCAACGAGCCGACCGCGGCCGCGCTGGCCTACGGCCTCGACAAGACGAAATCCGGCACGATCGCGGTCTACGACCTCGGCGGCGGCACGTTCGATATCTCGATTCTTGAGATCGGCGACGGCGTGTTCGAGGTGAAGTCGACCAACGGCGACACCTTCCTCGGCGGCGAAGATTTCGACATGCGGCTGGTCAACTACCTGGCCGACGAATTCCAGAAGGAGCAGGGCATCAACCTGCGCAATGACAAGCTCGCGCTGCAGCGCCTGAAAGAGGCTGCCGAGAAGGCCAAGATCGAGCTGTCCTCGACCACGCAGACCGAGATCAACCTGCCCTTCATCACGGCCGACCAGTCCGGGCCGAAGCATCTGACGATGAAGCTGACCCGCGCCAAGTTCGAGGCGCTGGTCGACGATCTCGTGCAGAAGACCATCGAGCCCTGCCGCAAGGCGCTGAAGGATGCCGGTCTCACCGCCGGCGAGATCGGCGAGGTGGTGCTGGTCGGCGGCATGACGCGCATGCCGAAGGTCCAGGAGGTCGTGAAGCAGCTGTTCGGCAAGGAGCCGCACAAGGGCGTCAACCCCGACGAAGTGGTTGCGATCGGCGCGGCGATCCAGGCCGGCGTGCTGCAGGGCGACGTCAAGGACGTGCTGCTGCTCGATGTGACCCCGCTGTCGCTGGGCATCGAGACCCTGGGCGGCGTGTTCACCCGCATCATCGAGCGTAACACCACGATCCCGACCAAGAAGAGCCAGGTGTTCTCGACCGCCGAGGACAACCAGAACGCGGTGACCATCCGCGTCTTCCAGGGCGAGCGCGAGATGGCGGCCGACAACAAGATGCTCGGTCAGTTCGACCTGATGGGCATCCCGCCCGCGCCGCGCGGCATGCCGCAGATCGAGGTCACCTTCGACATCGACGCCAACGGCATTGTCAACGTCTCGGCCAAGGACAAGGCGACCGGCAAGGAGCAGCAGATCCGCATCCAGGCCTCCGGCGGATTGTCGGAAGCCGACATCGACAAGATGGTCAAGGACGCCGAAGCCAATGCGGCGGCAGACAAGAAGCGCCGCGAGGCGGTCGATGCCAAGAACCATGCGGACGCGTTGGTGCATTCCACCGAGAAGGCGCTGGCCGAGCACGGCTCGAAGATCGCCGAAACCGAGCGGCGCGCCATCGAGGATGCCGTCAGCGATCTGAAGGAAGCGCTGAAGGGCGACGATGCCGAAGCGATCAAGGCCAAGACCGGCACGCTGGCGCAGGCCTCGATGAAGCTCGGTGAGGCCATGTACAAGCAGCAGGCCGAGAGCGATGCGGCCAAGGACGCCAAGAAGGACGACGTGGTCGACGCGGAGTTCACCGAAGTCGACGACGACAAGAAGAAATCTGCTTGAGAGCGGAAGCTGCGATGACCCTCATGCCAAAGAGCGCGCGTCTCGATGGGTGAGGGTCATTGTTCATTAGGCCGGGGCCTGCATCTTGCTTGCATTGCTTCGGGAAGATGGAAGTTCGGGCGGGTTTGACGGATGTCTACCAAGCGCTGCTATTACGAAACCCTTGAAGTCGACCGCAACGCAGACGATTCGAAGCTGAAGGCGGCGTTCCGCAAGCTGGCGATGAAGTGGCATCCGGATCGCAATCCCGGCGATGCCGCAAGCGAGATCAGGTTCAAGGAAATCAACGAAGCCTACGAGGTCCTCAAGGACGGCGACAAGCGCGCCGCCTACGACCGCTTTGGCCACGCCGCCTTCGAGCATGGCGGCGGCATGGGCGGCGCCGGCCCCGGCTTCGGCGCGGGCTTTGCCTCCTCCTTCTCGGACATCTTCGAAGACCTGTTCGGCATGGCCAACCAGCGCTCCCGCGGCGGCCGCGAGCGCGGCGCCGACCTGCGCTACAACATGGAAATCACGCTCGAGGAGGCGTTTGGCGGCAAGACCGCGCAGATCGAGATTCCGGTCCAGGTCACCTGCGACTCCTGCTCGGGCACCGGCGCCAAGGCCGGCACCAAGCCAAAGACCTGCTCGATGTGCGGCGGCGCCGGGCGGATACGGCAGGCCCAGGGCTTCTTTACATTGGAGCGCACCTGCCCGGGTTGCCAGGGCCGCGGTCAGATGATCGAGGACGCCTGTCCCTCCTGTTCGGGCTCGGGACGCGTGACACGCGAGCGGACGTTGTCGGTCAATATTCCGCAGGGCGTCGAGGATGGCACGCGCATCCGCCTTGCCGGCGAGGGCGAAGCGGGTTTTCGCGGCGGGCCCTCCGGCGATCTCTACATCTTCCTTTCGCTGTCGGCGCATCAGTTCTTCCAGCGCGACGGCGCCGACCTGCATTGTCGCGTGCCGATCTCGATGGTGACGGCTGCACTCGGCGGCGAGTTCGAGGTGCCGACCATCGACAAGGGCAAGACCAAGGTGAAAATACCCGCCGGCACGCAGTCCGGCAGGCGTTTCCGAATCGCCTCCAAGGGTATGCCCGTGCTGCGCTCGCGCCAGACCGGCGACATGTATGTTCAGGTCACAGTCGAGACGCCACAAAACCTCACCAAGAAGCAGCAGGAATTGCTGGCCGAGTTCGAAAAACTTTCTTCCGGCGCAACCCAGCCGGAATCCGCCGGCTTCTTCGCCAAGGTCAAGGACTTTTTCGGCAATCGCGTCAGCAGCTAGATTGAGATTCGCACCACTTTACCGGTGCGTGCGTGGCACTGGCGTCACGCGGCAAAGAGCGCTCTGCAATCCGCCGCCGCGCCGGAAAATTCAGTTATCGCATGGCTTTATCGTTCAAATCGCGGAGCTTGCGCGCCCTCATGTGTAAAAAAGGGTTCGGCTTGACCGCCCCGTCCGCTCCCTATACGTGTTTATGACTGTTTTCTGACATCCACCGCAAAAAAGCGCGGTCCCGTCTGGTAGCGAAATGCCATTGCAATCGTCAGTGCGTGCTTCGAAAAGACCTCCTCGTCTTGACGATGAGGTCCGCTTTCTCCGCTCATGGATTGAAAAGCCGCTGCATGTCGGCGCAGTGATGCCGTCCGGGCGGCTGCTTGCGCGCACTATGGCGCAATATGTCGACACCCGCTCTGCAGGTCCCGTGGTCGAGCTCGGCCCTGGCACCGGCGCGATCACCAGCGCATTGCTCGACCATGGCGTCGATCAGAAGCGCCTGGTGCTGGTCGAATACAATCCGGGCTTCTGCGCGCTTTTGCGCGATCGCTATCCGCAGGCGAAGGTCGTGCAGGGCGACGCCTACAGGCTGCGCGATACGCTGTGGAATGTCCTGAGCGCGCCCGCCGCCGCGGTCGTCTCCGGCCTGCCGCTGGTGACAAAACCGATGATGACGCGGCTCAGGCTGATCCGCGATGCGTTCATCGCGCTCGCACCGGGCGCGCCCTTCGTTCAGTTCACCTACTCCGTGGCCCCGCCGATTCCGAAATCATTGCCCGGCGTGTCCACAGAGGCGTCCGAGCGGATCTGGATGAACCTTCCGCCCGCCCGGGTCTGGGTGTATCGCAAAGACTGATCTCTCCCGGCGCATTCGCCGGGCGATTTGAGCCCCGAATGCGTCCCATGCTTGCGCTCAAGATCCTGGTTATACCCGGCTCACTGCGCACAGGCTCGCACAATGCGAAGCTTGCGGCGGTCGCGGCCCATGCCTTTGCACAGGCCGGCGCGGAAGTGACGCGGATTTCGCTCGCCGATTTCCCGCTGCCGATCTTTGACGGCGACCTGCAGGCAAAATCCGGCGTGCCGAAGCACGCGGTCAATCTCAAGCGCATGATCGGCGCCCATCACGGCGTGCTGCTGGTCACTCCCGAGTATAATTCGTCCGTGCCGCCGCTGGTGAAGAACGCCATCGACTGGATCACGCGCGTGCAGGACCCACACGAAGCCCGCGGGCAGGTGTTGTTCGCAAAGCCGTTCGCCATTGCCGCGGCTTCCGAAAGCCGGCTCGGCGGAAGCCGAGCGCTCGCCGCGCTGCGGCTGATCCTGTCGGCCTGCCGGGCGACGGTCATTCCCGACCAGCTTGCGCTGTCATTCGCCGATCAGGCCTATGACGATATGGACAGATTGAGGAAAGAGGCCGATATCGAAGCACTCAACGCGCTCGTGCGGCAATTGATCGACGTCTCTCAACGCATGATGTGAGGTCACCATGACGCAGGCCGAGATAACCCCGAAAGACCGGTTGATTGTGGCGCTCGATCTGCCCGGCGTGGAACGCGCGGAAGCCATGATTGCCCAGCTCGGCGATGCCGTCTCGTTCTACAAGATCGGCTATCAGCTTGCTTTTGCCGGCGGGCTGCCGCTCGCCGCGAAGCTCGCCGATCAGGGCAAGAAGGTCTTTGTCGATTTGAAGCTGCACGATATCGGCAACACGGTTGCGCGCGGTGTCGAGAGCATTGCAAGCCTTGGCGCAACCTTCCTCACCGTGCACGCCTATCCGCAGACCATGAAGGCGGCGGCCGAGGCGCGCGCGGGCACGAATCTGAAGATCCTCGCGGTCACGGTGCTGACCTCCTACGATGATGACGATCTTCATGCCGCGGGCTACCGGCTTGGCGTCTCCGATCTGGTGGAGGCGCGCGCCCAGCAGGCGCAGGTGCTCGGCATCGACGGGATCGTCTGCTCGGCCGAAGAGGCGCCCGCCCTGCGCAAGATTGTCGGCCATCAGATGCCGCTGGTCACGCCCGGCATCCGTCCGTCAGGGTCGGCTGCCGGCGATCAGAAGCGTATCATGACGCCGGCGCGGGCGATTGCGGCCGGCGCCGATTACCTCGTGGTCGGCCGCCCGGTGATCGAGGCCGCCGATCCCAAAGCCGTGGTACAAGCGATCCTGGCCGAGATCACGCCGCCGCTCGCGGCCTAGCGCATGACAATAACGCAAAGGGAAGAACATCGTGGCAAAAGCATACTGGATCGGACGCGTCGACGTTCACAACGACGAAGGCTACAAGCCCTACATGGCTGCGAACGCGGCCATCTTCAAGAAATGGGGCGGCAGGTTTGTGGTGCGCGGCGGCCGCTTCACGCCCGTCGAGGGTCAAAGCCGCTCGCGCAACGTCGTGATCGAATTCCCCGATTACGACACGGCGCTGGCCTGCTATCGCTCGCCGGAATACCAGCAAAATATCAAGGTCCGGCAGCCGCATTCGATTGCCGATCTGATCATCATCGAAGGCTATGACGGCCCGCAGCCGTGACGCCGGTTCTCGGCTCGTCATGGGCGGGCATGATGCCTGAGAGACTGCGGCCGGTTGCCGGAATGGCCTGCTCCCGCTATAGGGCGGGAAGAGGATAAAGCCATGGCTGACATGCGTTTGATCGTAGCGGGGGCCGGCGGCCGGATGGGCCGGACTCTCACGCGCGTCATTGCGGACACGCCCGGCGCGGTTCTGGCGGGTGCGCTGGAGGCTCCCGGGTCCGAGCTGCTCGGCAAGGATGCCGGAACGCTCGCGGGCCTGGGCGAAAACGGCGTCAAGCTGTCTGCCGATCTCTGGGCGTTGTCGGCGAACGCCGACGGCATCCTCGATTTCACCGTGCCGGCTGCGACCATCGCCAATGTCGCGATCGCCGCCCAGCGCGGCCTTGTTCATGTCATCGGCACCACCGGCCTGTCGGCGTCCGACGAGGCCGTGATCAGAAGCGTCACCTCGCGCGCCGTGGTGGTGAAGTCGGGCAATATGAGCCTCGGCGTCAATCTGCTCGCCGCGCTGGTCAAGCGCGTGGCGGCCTCGCTCGACGAGAGCTTCGACATCGAAATCCTGGAAATGCACCACAAGGCCAAGATCGATGCGCCATCGGGGACCGCGCTGATGCTGGGCGAAGCCGCGGCCGCGGGCCGCAACATCGCGCTCGCCGAACGTTCAGCGCGGGGACGCGACGGCGTCACCGGTGCGCGGCGCGCGGGCGACATCGGGTTTGCCTCCTTGCGCGGGGGCACGGCGGCCGGCGATCACAGCGTGATCTTCGCCGGACCTTCGGAACGGCTGACGCTGTCGCACCATGCCGAGGACCGCATGATCTTTGCGCATGGCGCGTTGAAAGCCGCGCTGTGGGCGAAGGGCAAGCCGCCCGGCTTCTACACCATGGCCGACGTGCTGGGGCTCAGCGACATCTAGAAACATCGAAATGGAATCCCTGCAATGAGCGATCGCCTTCTTGTGCTGGTGCGACATGGCCAGAGCGAATGGAATCTGAAAAATCTTTTCACCGGCTGGAAGGATGTCGGCTTGACCGAACAGGGCATTGCAGAAGCCCAGGATGCCGGCCGCAAGCTCAAGGCACAGGGGCTCAAATTCGATATCGCCTTCACCTCGGTATTGAAGCGCGCGCAGCACACGCTTGATTTGATGCTGGCCGAGATCGGGCAGCCCGGACTGAAAACCATGAAAGACCTCGCGCTGAACGAGCGCGACTATGGCGATCTCTCCGGCCTCAACAAGGACGACGCCCGCAAGAAATGGGGCGAGGAGCAGGTCCATATCTGGCGTCGCTCCTACGACGTGGCGCCGCCCGGCGGCGAAAGCCTGAAGGACACGCTCGCGCGCGCGCTGCCGTATTATGTGCAGGAGATTCTGCCCTGTGTGCTGCGCGGCGAGCGCACGCTGGTGGCGGCCCACGGCAATTCGCTGCGCGCGTTGATCATGGTGCTGGAAAGGCTCTCGCCGGAGAACATCCTGAAGCGCGAGATCGCAACCGGCGTGCCGATCATCTACCACCTCAACGCGGATGCAACAGTTGCTTCCAAGCTCGATCTCGCCGCGTGAGCGCGGAGTTCGATATCTCCGTCCTCAACGCGCCGATCGCGGAAATGGGCCGCAGGAATGCTCGCGCTCGTCATTGCGAGGAGCGCAAGCGACGACCCGTCTACGCTCGCTGCGCGAGCTACGCCGGGTAGGAGTCCGCCGAAGCGCTCTTTGCGCGCAGGCGGAAGCAATCCAGAATCGTCGCGAAGACTCTGGATTGCTTCGCGGAGCCTGTCATCGGGCGCGCATTCGCGCGACCCGTTGGCTCGCAATGACGCGAGAGACAAATCGCAGACCATCCCGGACCACGCGCTGTTTCCGGACGGGCGGCTCTACGACACCGCTGTGTTTTGGAGGCGGCTAACATTGCCCGCATCGGCTTGCTGCCCAGCTCGACCCGTCCGCCGAGGCGAATTTCGCGATAGGAATCAAGTCGGTAACTCGTCCGCGTGCCGGATCGAAAAATTATTATTTCTTTTTTTCAGATTTATGTTTCTGTTTTACCGAAACCGTGATTGAATGAGGCATCCCGCCTCGTCACGAGGGGCGGACGCGTCGTCACGGACGCGAGGCGGGATGCGATGGACGCGGGCGGCATCGTCAGACGTGCGATGTCAAATGCGGACGGCGAAGACGTGTGGTCCTGGCACCCCTGGGCTGGTGCCAAGTTTGCAGGCGATGACCTGCGGGCGACGGTGACTAAAAGGTCATGGACACCGGGGAGAGCTCGTAGATAAGTCGTAACCCATCGCGCAGGGAATGTCGGTGCTCGGCTTTACCTGTGGTGAATATGCTTGTGTGCTTCCTTCATTCGCACACAAGGCTGCGGGTGCGAGCCAAAGCACCCGGCATTCCCTGCGCCCTCTGTCTTCTCGAGGGTGTGCTTCGCAAAACTCGGGCGAGTTGCGCCGCGGGAATGCTCACGCTCGTGGTCATCGTCATTGCGAGGAGCGAAGCGACGAAGCAATCCAGAATCTTTGCGTGACTCTGGACTGCTTCGCTTCGCTCGCAATGACTATGCAGGCTGTTTGAAATTTGAATCAGGAAGAAAAAAGACGCGTGGTGCGCGCGCCCTCACGCCGCTTTCGCCGCGCTGACCTGTCCTGCCTCCCAGCCGAGCATCGCCTGCTTGCGGGTGATGCCCCAGTGATAGCCGGTGAGCTTGCCGTCCTTGCCGAGTGCGCGATGGCAGGGCACTAC
>Ga0335069_10012054_pt1 | contig 12175 bp, 26 predicted proteins | sample Lox_Sample_11_FD_206714 | JGI IMG/M metagenome (GOLD analysis project Ga0335069, IMG submission 206714) | Soil microbial communities from Loxahatchee National Wildlife Refuge, Florida, United States - Lox_Sample_1.1 | ecosystem: Environmental > Terrestrial > Soil > Wetlands | place: USA...
GTACTTATCAAGACTAGCAAACCCGGTTGGTAATACCTCAACTTTAAGATCATCGGTGTTATAATCAGAGATCTGCTTACCGGGGTACAGCAGCTGTTCTAATACAGTTGGATCTTCTTTAGCTTTATTGATCAGTTGGGAAGTGTTAGTCATCTAATCCACCTTACATTAATGACCTCAAGATCATACAATTTAGAGTAATATTCTTGAGCTTGTCTTGGACTAGTAGCTTGAACTGTAATTTGGTATCCACCTAGGAATGTTAACTTGTATGTGTACATAACCCCTCCCTACCGATAATAGTATTACACCCGGACTAATTTGTCATCAAAATTTTAATTTATCTAGTGTGGTGGATAATCAATCTGTCTATTTCATCCCTAATGCTTATTAAGTATTCTATATACATTCTTAATGATATATTGCTACTACCTAAGCTATCAAGTAAGTATTTTATTTCTATTACTATTTCTTCATCATTCATGTTTTACTCCACGCTTTTAAAGGACCATAAGCTTTAGCAGTTAATGGAAATTCAAAGTTTAAGTGTTCTGATACAGCTTCCATAATAAACTCTAAATGCTCTTTCCAGGACTCACAGTGACCATTTTTTACTTCTGCAATTATTTCGTCATGAACCGTGAATAGTCCGCGGCCTAGTTCACTTTTCTTGAGATCTGCACGGAATCTCCAGTAAGCCCTATTACAAGCATCTCCAGCTACCCCTTGAATTAAGAAGTTATAAGCTTGACGTTGCTGTTTGGCTAATTCATATTCATTTTTAGGTTTAGAAAAGTGACGAGTGCGACCAAATAGGTTGGTTACTTCACCCGTTTCTTCGAGGATTTTGTTCGTTTGTTCTTTAAGGACTCGAACACCAGAATACAGTTTCCAGTATCGTTCATATATATCTTCAGCTTGTTGTTTGGAAACATTAAGTATCTTTGCAATCTTGCCTTTGCCAGCACCATATTGGAGCGCGAAGTTAAGGGTTTTAGCCGTGTTCCTGTCAATCTCAAGCCCTTGCGCTGTGATATCATGTTTGCTTACTCCTTCTTTAATAATCCGTAAAAGGTTTGGATCTCTTGTAAGATTTGCTTCCACCACCACTTCAAGTTGAGTGTAATCTGCTCCAATAATGCTGTATCCTGGGGTAGGTATAAAAAACTGTCTAATAACACCATCAGTAGGGAGATTAGCCATATTAGGATTACTATGGGAGATACGACCAGTATCAGTACCAGATACGTTAAAGTTCGGATAAATTCTATCATCTTGAACCCTATCAAGCATCCCCTCTACGAATGTGCTATAAATTGACTTAGTTTCTTTGTACTCTACAAGCGTTTGTAGTCCGCCATGGCGTTCACTAAGGCTCTTAAGTGCTTCATAGCTCGTCGAAGGATTTCTTTTCTTCGTGCGCTCTGTGACTGGTAGCTCGAGATACTCATATAAAAGCCAAGCAATTTGTTTATCACTAGCAAAGCTGAATTGAGGTCGCTTGACTCCGGACTTTCCCCTATCTGTACTTCGCTTGTCGATTTGTCTTTGCCACTCTTTGAGTTCCCAACTCGTACAGGCATCTTTAAACTCCTCTCTAAGCTTAGGCAAGTACTCGTTGATCTTGCCAGACATTTCTTGCTTAGTACGTTCCATTAGCTGTACATCTACTAGTATACCATTAATGGAAGTATCAATCAAGGCATTACTGGTTCGTCTAACGTGCTCTAACAACTCAAGTTTGTGTAATACCTCAAGTTGTTTGAGATCTTGCATGCCTAATTTATATGTATAAATCCCATCTTTTCCTTGATACTCGAGATCTTGATATTGACCTTTTAATCGTGTTTTATAATCATCTTGAAAGGTTTCCCAAACCCTAGCTTCAAGACTATGATCTTTTGTTTCATCTATTAAATGGTGCATATCTATTAGGTTTAGACAATACGTATTACGTAGATCACATCCATTAGAATTAAGGATAATAGTATCACACCGGTTGTAATCCTGCATAAAAATGAGCTTCCGTGCTCGCAACATAGGTGTAAGCATGGGAAGGAGGGAAGGAGAGATAATCCATGCTCGATCTTCATCCGCGCAGATAATACTGAGCAACCGGGTAGTTCTAGGATCTCCTGGTACATATTCTGTGTCTATTGCTATAACTTCAGGACAAATCCTAATTAATTCTTCAGCTTCAAGTTTCGTCTTCACTTCAAAGAATTGCATGTTACTCCAGTTAGGAAAGTCCGGGAGAGTCGCTATGCTCTCTAGAGGCCAATAATTGCAGGATTGCACTCAGTTCATATGATTGTCTGGCATCGAATGACACACTTTTCTTTCGAACGTGCTACCCTTACACCAAATCATATTGACCGCGTCCGGTCCACCTGCTAATTACCTGCGTGTCTCCAGTGGATGTCTTTTCATCGGCAGTTACCCATTATGAACAACCTTTAAGACCACAGCTTACCACGCCGCTCGGACATAAATTGATCAGTCTAATTCAGGAGTCTCTATTGTGAGACTCTGTTCGTTGGACTTAATCCAATTCAGAAGTATTCGTCGTCGCTCCAGTTTTTTTTACAGTACCAGATTCTTTGCGAGCCTTTACTTCAGTATATTTAGCTGTTTTATGGAACGGCTCAAGAATCTCAGCAAAATAATGGTTGTTACCTTGGGGGGTAGTTTTATTGAATCTGATTAACAGCGATCCGCCTACCTGAGCATTCTGAATAAATGTTTGAATGCCTTCAGCAGTAAGGTCGATTTTGATACTACCGGAACCAAATTTGTTGTTAGTAAATCCAGAACCAACAGTTGGATTGTATTTAGTTTTCTTTTCCATTTTTAAACTCCTAATTTATAAAGACCAAGACCCAGACCTAGACCAAGACCCAGATCTAGACCAAGACCCAGACCTAGACCCAAATGCTTACAGTTTAAAGCATCAATAGGGTTATTGTAAAAGCCATTACAAATTTTGCATTCATAAGGATTCATAAGCCTGGATAATCAGTTTTAAGTTTACTAAGTACTTCTTCTTGAATTTGAGGTGCCATAGTGCTTAAAGGGATGCCTGCTAAGTATTTTGCTTTGAATGTTTTTGCATCTGTTTTACCTTCAGCTTTGAGTTTGCTATAGATTGTTTCAATTGCTGCTTTGGTGGCAATCCCAATAGCTTCCGTTTTGCTTTTTTCACTCTCATTTCCGTTTGTCGTATGAACTTTTGGGGGTTCTCGTTTACTTTCTTTAGTGTTTTGGGGTTTATCCACACTTTTGTATACATTGGTAGCAATTTTTTCTTCGGTCTTAATAAGGCCTGTTTCAGACGCACGAATAGCATCATGACTAAGTTGAGCATACTGCAAAACTTCCTTTCTAACTCTCTCAAAGGCTTGTTCTGAGGTTTCTCCAGTGTTAACATCACTAGTCATGCTAACATGAAAATCAGATGATTGATAATTACCTGTGCTAAGTTTCATACCAAACGAGTATGATACCCTATCATTTTGTTTTTCATTGTTCATTCTAATTCCTTCCTTTCATTAATTCTTTGTTGAACTTGCCACCAAAATTCAAATTCTTTTTTAGCTAATTGTTCGATGTATTCTTTGTTAGGCAATACTTCACAAACAGATAAATGCTGTTCTGTAATGCTAGAATTACCCCGTTCTTCTTTACATCCTACAAACCAGCATCGCTCAGCACCTGTGATCATTAGCTGATGCTGTACTTGTGGATAATATTCTTCTGGAACTATTCCTTTAGCAACCCCAATCCACTTTTGATACCCTGGTGTGCTAGTATTAATATTAACAGGATTCACAGTACTAAGCAACTTAATTTCCATAATAGTCTTCTGATCTGGGCTAATACCATCAAGACTTGCCCGCATAAACTCAAATGCATCATGTATACAATTCATTGGTGCATATGTGTGCCCATGCTTTCCTTCCATGACAGTACGAACTAATGTTTCAATTCTGTTGCCCCGTTCTTTGATATATGAATTAGCTTGATCTTCGCCAGTAAAAGGTTGGGATTTCTCAACACGAAGCTCTTCACGAGATTTAAACCGACTGACATCCATTATGACAGAGGCATCTGAAGATCCTATGCCCGAATGTCTCCAGTTTAACCAAGTTAGTCTATCTGGGAAGTTAACAACTATTTTCACTTCTCCCCCACTGGATCAATTTGTCGTTTACTTACTCGTTCCATATACCCACAACTCATACATTTACGCCAATATTCATTTCTTAGTAGTATCTCCCGCATCCAACCCAGACTGCAATTCGGACAAGTTGGTTGCTGTTTTGGCTTGCTCGTAAATCGCATGCTCAAGACAACATGCTGCATGCCATAAATGAGGCAATCCTGATTCTTCATCATTAACTTCCCCCCTTAAATGTTTCCAGATATGTCTAGCACATGCTGCTAAATTACGTCTAATCCAGTTAGGACCACCAAGCTTCCAGTTATCACGCGAATACTTTGTCTCACCGAATGCTCTGACTTTAGCTAAGGCTTCCATCATTTCATAACTAATATATGTAAAGTCTGGCTTATTTTTATCATGCTTAACGGCCGTTGAAGTCATCGACGTCTCCTGTTCCCGGTCCATTAGCCAATCTCATGATAAAGTTCGAGTTCTGCTTTTCTACGATTAAGAAGTCCAGCATTAGGCACCCCATTAATATGACTAAAACCGAGCCACTCTACTGTAGGATCTTGACCGTCATTAACAAGTTTAAGGGTTCGAGAGTTCTTTACGGCCGTCAATCCAACATTGAAGCAAAGACTACAAAGAGCTGACCATTGGTTTTCATTAACCTGCTCTGTTACAAAGTCCCAAAGTGGGTATGCCTTAATTTTTAAGTCATTCATGAGATTCTGTTCAGCTTCAACTGGTCCCCATATCAACCCCTTTTGCACTTCAGGGCCAGTATGGCCGTAGCCAATAGTCCAAATACCCTTTTGATCTTGATAAGCTTGAAGTCTTCGTCCTTCATAAAGTTTAATGAGTGCCAGCCCTTTTTCATTAATTTCCATTTAAAACTCCAACCCTACAGATAACCCAACAGTATGGTCGATGTTACCAAATGCTCCCACAAATACTGGTCCTAATATTCTTCGTTCTACTTGAGCCCCATAGAAATATTCATATTGAGGAACTTTAGGGGCAAACTGAGCAGAGACTTTCCATTGTGGTTTTTGGTTCTCTACAACCTTCGATTCATGCTCATCAGTCTGAGACTTGGTCGTATCTACTGAATGGTCCGCAACTGTGGTAGTGCTAGTTCCATCTGGTTTAGTTACTGTTACAGTCTGGATGTCGTGCTGCACTACAGTAACCGTGTGGGTGTCTATTACAGTCTTGGTTACAACTTTTTCAGGTGTAGTATACCTTCCTATGGTATACCCAACAACCACCAACAGAAGCGATATTAGGACGTATAGGCGTATAGTCATGTCAGAACCAATTAAGCTTAAAAGGATTATTGACAGTAGGGCCAACTGGGCCGGGTTTGTTTTTAAGCAAAATGCTCATATCGGGATACAACTTAGCAGCTGATTCGCCTCTGACAAATACGATACCATCAGCAAATCCTTGTTGTGTGGCATCTTCAGCATCAAGCCAGAGTTCCTTCATATAAAGATTACGGAATTCTTCTGGAGTTAGCTTGGCACGTTTAGCTACATTAGCATCAAGTTTATCCACATATCGTTTAAGTGTGCTAAGTCGGGAGTACATTTTATCAACTTCGCCTTCAAGGCCTCCACTTGCTGGATGATACATGACAATACTGCGATCAAGCATTAGCCGTTTATGTCCATAGCTATGGATCATAGCTGCCATACTAGCACAAAGTTCTACGCAGATGGTATTAACTGGACCCTTAGCTGCTTCCATAGCAGAGATAATTTCTGCACCGTCAAGAACTGAACCGCCCGGGCTATTAATTAATATAGTGATAGGCTCTCCAGTCTTACCTAACTGGAGAATTTGCTTAGCAACAGTTGCGGACAATCCTTCTCCGATTACACCATATACATAAACAATACGGTATCCAGACAGATTGTACTCTCTGGGGATAGACTTAGGTTGAACAGTATTAGTCACCACAGGTGTAGTTACTATGTTTTGAGTAGTGGGTGTTGTACTGCTCAATACTGCAGCAGCAGCCAAAATTATAAACACGGCTATTAATGCTTTCACAGTTTTCCTTTCTGTTTCATTTCTAGTTCTAATACTTGCTTTTCTTCTTTGGTAAATTGCTTGACTGGTAATCTTTTAAACTCGTTGCTTCCCATATATGAATACTCAATCCGGTCGTCACACAGTTCAGTTTGAACCATATCCTCTTCTCGAACTCTATCATATTCATATTCATCTATAACGGATTGTACATATGACTTCATACCCTTACCTCCCATTTGTATTATGGTCTCATACAATTAATAATTAGTCAACTTGATTATTATGTAATATTTTGCTTGACACTGCTTTATTAAAATTAGTACAATTAGCTATGCAACCATGAAGCCACAGCAACAATAGACGGTTTGCTCATTACATTCGCACCTCGGCAGGGGTAATAGACAGGCTAAGGAGACCACATGAAGATTGTTCTAATACTGCTTATCACGTTTGGCTCGTCAGTTACGATAGCTGATGGTCAATTTGGGGTTTTTGATTTTCAAGTTAGACGATTTGTATATGAGGCTAAGCTTCAGGGTGTTAAAGTTAATACCCAACGGTTGCGGATAGAGTTCATGCCAGGGTTGCCGCATAGATGGCTTGCTGCTTGTTTTAATATGGGAAGCTATTATCCATACATAGGGGTTGATAGATACGTTTGGGAACGCTCTGGTTCTTTGCGTAAAGAATACACGATATTTCATGAGATGGGCCATTGCATACTTAATAGGAATCATGATACGCGCTTAAAGGATGGTTATCACCCTATTAGCATTATGTATCCTGATGACAGAGTAATTGATAATTCCCAGTATTATCTTGAATATAGAGCTGAATACATGCATGAATTATTCCATCCTAATAAATAACTCCTTGACAACTATCAGGTATTTTAGTATACTAATATTAGATCAATTAATAAGGGGTAACCATGTCTAATAAAGCTAAAGTTCCAAACGGGTATAATTCTAAGTCAATTCAAGAACTTCAACGTGAAGCACAACAATTGTTGCTTGAGTTAGGTCAAGCTCATTACAATGAAGAGTTTAGTATTCGTGAGCAAAATCGTATCCAAGAACGGTTAGAAGAACTTGAGAATCAAATGAAATACGCAGCCAAAGCAGAAGCTGATAAAGTTACAGAAGAAAACAATGCTAAAGTTCGTGCTGAATACGCGGCTAAAAAAGAAAGTGTAGAATCGGGATCACCTTCAACACCTGAGGTAAAGGATGACCAAACGGTTTCTAATTCAGGAGCTTGAAGAAATAGTTAAGCCCTATGATCTCTTGGATTCTTTAGACAGTCTTCTCCAAAATGGAAAACTGAGTAGTTATTATTACGATTATGAATGTGGTGAAGTAGAGCTTGAAATACCCGACAGCGTGGTTATTGAAGAATTATTCGATTCAGGTAATTTGAATTCTAAAGGAGAAATCCATTGAAGCTTTTCGTGTTAGCAACTACTAGTTTCTTTACAGGTATGGGACTTAATCTTCTTATGATCTCAGTATTAGCTGGCGGTCCAGAAGAAATTCAGTTAATTGCTGGACTGGGTACAATGATAAATAGCTTTGTAGCATTCACAACTTATGGAGCATTGCGTGAAGAACAAATTAACAAAAATACTTAAAGTTTTATTGGCATGTATTCCTAGACCACTTCCCGTTGGAAGGACTGCAATGGATGTATTTGCGACCACAACACTTGAAACATTTGGTTTACCAAGCACTACGAGCTATAAAGCAGCTTTGTATCAAATGATACTATCAACTAAGTCGTATTTGATATCCCCAGTATATTTAGCTATTGAAATGAAAAAAGCAGAAACTAAACAAACAGCATTTATGCTTGATCGAGAGATACGTCAACAGCAGAAGGCTGCAGAGCAGACTAACACTGCTAATGCAGTGAAACAACAGGAACAAGCAAATGCCCCGAAAGAAACAAGCCAAGCAGTTTAAGCAACTCCAAGCTAAATGGTACGCTAAATTGAGTAAATCTGGATTTGAAGACATTGAGGCAAACGACAATAAACTCAAGCGATATGATGCAGAATATTTTCTTAGCACTTCAGTTGATAAAGCAATGGAGACACTGCAATATTACAAGCAATGCGAGGAGTTTCTTCGTGAGCACAATTTCTTTTCTAAATCAGATCGCGGTATTTGGAGACTTCACTGCACAGGAATGACTGAAGAAGAAATAGCTAAACATTTTGGGGTTAATCAATCTACTATTTCAAGGATTCTAGGTAGAATACATAAGGTAATGCAGGATGATAGATCAGATAACAATTAGAGATGCTATGGCAGGTGACCAAGCTTTTATATTTAGTAGCTTTCTAAAGGGCAATTATTATGGCAACGAATGGTTCAAAGCGATTGACAAAAACACGTTCATGGAAAAATACAAACAAGTACTTGAACAATTGCTCATCAAAAGTACAACTAAAGTTGCTTGCCTCAATGATGATATCAATCATATTGTTGGCTATTCTATATTTATGCCCGGAATTCTTCATTATGTCTTTGTTAAGCCAACTTTTCGCCGGTTTGGTATTGGTAAGTCTTTAATTCCTGTTGACATCATATATTGCACTCACCTCACAAAAATAGGAAAAACTCTTAAACCAAAAAACTGGAAATTCGATCCTTGGAGGATTTAAATGAAATACAAAGTAATTCGAGCACAATTGCATAACACTATTGATTCAGCAGATCTTCCCAGTAAGAAAAGTATCTCCAAATCAGATCTTAAAGGTGCTATAATGTGGTATGAAGATGGTAATATTTGGCTTGCTAAAAACGGACAAGCTAAAATTCTTCCTTTAACCAATTTTACATTTGTGGATGTTGAGCTTGAGTCGTCAAGTAAGTAGTTACCAAGGTAACATTAAAGAACCCACAGATCTTAAGCCTGGAGTGATTGAAGCTACTACGACAGTAGACGATCTTCGAGTTAGGTGTCTTGAGATACTCAGGCGTGAAGTGACTAACTTAATGATTGAGAGTAGTAAAGGAAAACTTAGTACTGGAAGTAGCAACTCATTAACAGCTTATGTAAAACTCCTTGAAGAGCTTAAAGATCTTGAAGAAGAAGAGTTAAAGAAGCTTAGTGAAGAGCATTTGAAGAAATTGGCAGGTAAAGAATGAAGTATACAACTCCTAAAAATTTAAAAGTAATACAGAATGATGAAGGTTGGGGAAGTTTAGCAGGTCCTAAATTTATGAAACGTTTAAGAAAAATGTATAAAGTTTCTAATCACTCTCACATGAATGGACTAATGTCATGCTCAATTTGTGTGTTCTTGCTGTTTAAATACGAAGATGATCTTGAAAAGCTTGCAAGTAAAAAATGAAAAATTATGAAAATATACCGGTAGACGAAGCGGCTCTTAAACAAGTATGTGAAAAATTTGTAGAATCTATAAAATTATTAGATTCTCGTGTTGCGTCTAAACGGCTTTTTTGCTTGATATTGAACAAACCTATATCCACACAATTAGAACTACTTTGCAAATTTTTAGTACTAGTTAATTGCAAGACTTCTGCTGATGATCTCTAAAAAATCTGCTTTAAAAGAACTCGCCAAACGTGAAAGGCTTAAATCAAGTCGACCCATTATCGATGATCTTGGATTCGATAAACAGAATGCTTTCGTAAATGACCGATCAAAATTTCTTGTAGCCCAATGTTCTCGTCGTGCCGGTAAATCTAATGGATTAGCTAAACGATTTCTAAAAACAATGGAGAAATATCCTAAATGCACATGTATTTATTTAGCTATGACCCGGGATTCTGCCAAATCAATTATGTGGCCAGCACTACTCGATCTTAATGATCGATATCAAGTGAATTGCGAATTTGTAGAAAGTAAACTTGAGATGCATCACCCTAATGGTTCAAGATTGAAACTTTACGGCGCTGACATGAAGAATGTTATTAGGCGTCTTCGTGGACAAAAGTCTCCAGGTATCGGCATAGATGAGGCTCAGGACTTTGGTACACATTTGCAGTATCTTGTAGATGATATCTTAACCCCAATGATGGTTGATTACGAGGATTCTTGGCTTGCAATTACAGGAACACCAGGTCCAGTGCCCCAAGGATATTTTTTTGATATAACAGAAGGACGTAAATATGGGTATAATTATCATAGTTGGACATTGTTTGAAAACCCTTTTCTACCGAATCCGTATAAGTTTCTCGAAGATCTTAAAAGCAAGCGGCAATGGGATGAGCATAATCCTACTTTACAACGAGAATGGCTCAATCGTTGGGTACTTGACGTTGAGAGTTTATGGATTAAATATAACGAAAAAACCTCTGATTTTAAGGTCATACCAAATCCCTTACAGGCGAAATGGAGTTTCATACTCGGCATTGACCTTGGTTTCAAAGATTCCGATGCCCTTGCAGTCCTCGGTTGGAATACCGAAAGTAAAGAAACATATTTAATTGAGGAAATAATAACAAAAGGTCAAGATATTACACAACTTGTTGAACAAATTCAATTACTTAATAAAAAATACCAATTTACAAAGATGATCATAGACCAAGGTGGATTAGGTCTCAAAGCTGCCGAAGAAATACGTCGTAGGCATTCTATATCGGTCATAGGTGCAGAGAAACAACGCAAGCAGGAGACAGTAGCCTTTCTTAATGATGCGCTTCGTCTTGGGCGTTTTAAAGCTAAACGTGATTCTCAGTTTGCCAAAGACAGCTATCTTATTCAAATTGATTGGGAAAAGACTACTCCGGATAAAATTGTTATTAAAAAACAACCACATAGCGATATTATTGATGCGGTACTGTATGCTTTTAAAGAATCTCCAGCTTATCAATACCAAAAGCCAATGGAAAAGCCTAAACCTAATACCAAGGCCTGGTTTGATGCTGAAACTGAACGATTAGAAAAACTTGCTGAAGAACATTTTGAACGATTAGAAAATTCTAACTGGTGGGAAAAGGAATAATTAATCTTCTTTAACTTCATTTTCAGTATTACCACACTCGCAATAATTATCGTATTTTCTGCAATTTGTGCAATACCCTTCTTTTTTAATTTCTTCTGTTTCTTCAATCATTTTGTATTTCATAATCGCCTCCAATACCCTTATTTAATGCAATCATGATGCCATTAATAATTCCAATGATTTAACAGAATTTTAACTGTCAAACTTATGATGATTTTTTGTAAACTCAGGATATTGCTTGTAACTTCTTAAACAGTTGAACTTTTTTACATATTCTGCAAGAAATATTGTGCCATTAATTGATAACCATACACATTAGGATGAATACCATCTAAAGTTGTTCCCGTTGTTGTATTAAACTCTTGATCATAACTCAATGATTGATCCCATATTGGTATAAACTCTTGATTAAAATTGATAAGTTTAAATCCAAATTGAGCGGCAACAGTTCTGTTAATAGTTGCGTATTGATCGACAATTGAGTTAGCTACAAATCTTGATTCATTGGCATTATGATTGGGTGTGCCAATATAAACCTTTACTTTTGCTTGTTTAAGTCTTGTAAATACATCAATAAGCCCTTGTTGATACTGAGCTTGATACGTAGGATCAGATCCATGAAGAATCGCGTCATTAACTCCAGGGGCCCAAACAACAATAGCTGTTGATTCCCAAGTTGCATTCATAAGTATTGAGTATTGTGGCAAATCCCCTTGAGCATTGCTATCGAATACACTTGTACCACCATGAGAATTCTGAATCATATTCATATTAAGCCGACTAGCAATGATTTTAGGCCAGCTAGGTGAACTGAGACCATAACTGATACTGTCGCCATAAACATAAAGATTATTTTGGTTGTTATTAGTTGTTTTTCCACAGTTGCATAAGCTAAGTGAAACACCAAATAGTATTAATCCCCATATTGAGATCTCTATTAGCTTGTTTATAACTGAATGCTTCATATTTCCTCCATCTGATTACACTATAGCATA
>Ga0335069_10012055_pt1 | contig 12174 bp, 11 predicted proteins | sample Lox_Sample_11_FD_206714 | JGI IMG/M metagenome (GOLD analysis project Ga0335069, IMG submission 206714) | Soil microbial communities from Loxahatchee National Wildlife Refuge, Florida, United States - Lox_Sample_1.1 | ecosystem: Environmental > Terrestrial > Soil > Wetlands | place: USA...
AGGCCAATAACACTTTGGCGTTACCCTCCGGTTTGTATATCCAGATATGTCGATTACGCACATTTCCGTGCGCGGGGCGCGCCAGCATAACCTGCGCGATATCAATGTCCGCATTCCCCGGAACGCCCTCACGGTGGTGACCGGGCTGTCGGGCTCGGGGAAAAGCTCGCTCGCTTTCGATACCATCTACGCCGAAGGTCAGCGCCGCTATGTTGAAACTCTGTCGGCCTACGCGCGGCAATTTCTGGATCAGATCGAGCGGCCCGACGTGGATTCAATCGAAGGGCTCAGCCCGGCCATCTCGATCGAGCAGAAGACGACCAGCCGCAGCCCTCGGTCGACCGTCGGCACCATCACCGAGATTTACGACTACCTCAGGTTGCTCTACGCATCGATTGGGGTGCCCCACTGCCCGAATTGCCACCAGCCCATTGCCCGCCAGACCGCGGAGCAGATCGTGCAGCGCATTGTTGAACTGAGCAACGGCGAGCGCGTCACGGTGATGGCGCCCGTTGTGAGAGGCCGCAAAGGTGAATTTAAAGAGTTGCTCGATCAGATTGATCAGCAAGGATTTCGCGCCAGAGTCGATGGGGAAGTACGCGATCTTTCCGAGCCTCTGGCCCTCGACAAGCGCAAGAATCACGCCATCGAAGCCATTGTCGATCGCGTGCTGTTGAAAGGAACATTGGAGCCGGTTGTCGCCGGCAAGCGCCCCGTTGAGGCACGTCTGGCCCAGGCTGTCGGCAAAGCCCTGCAGATGGCCGGCGGTCTCGTTCTTATCGCCTTTAGCGACGGCAATGAGCAGCTGTTTTCGTCGTCGATGGCCTGCCCGGACTGCGGGCTCGACGTGCCGAAGCTCGAGCCGCGCAGCTTCTCGTTCAACTCGACATTCGGCGCCTGCCCCAACTGCCACGGCCTTGGCTCGCTCTATGACTTCGACCCCGCAAAAGTGATTACAGACTGGTCGAAGCCGTTACTCGATGGCGGTCTCGGTCCTGGTTCGGCGTCGCAATACCTGATCAAGCTCATCCAGCTTGCTGCCGACCGTTACAAGATCGACCTGAAGACGCCGTTCGAAGAGTTGCCGCCCAAACAGCAGCACATCCTCGTCTATGGCCCGCCCAAAGGCGAAGCGCCGCGAACGGGATTCCACGGGATTCTGGCTTATCTGCGCGACAACATCGAAGAGGCGCGCAGCGAAGGCTACCGCGAGTACATGATGAGCTTTATGTCGGCTGCGCCTTGCCCCGTCTGCCGCGGCAAGCGCCTGCGGCCGGAATCGCTGGCGGTGAAGGTGGGCGGAATGTCCATCGCTGACTTCACTGCGTTGCCGCTCAATCGCGCGCTTTCGGCCGCCATCAACCTGAAATTCACCGAACGCGAAGCCATCCTGGCCGAGCGCATCCGCCGCGAGATTGCCGAGAGGCTCGAGTTCCTGTGCGCAGTTGGCTTGAACTATCTCTCGCTCAATCGCAGCGCGGCCACGCTCTCTGGGGGCGAAGGCCAGCGGATACGCCTTGCCACGCAGATCGGCTCCCGCCTGCGCGGTGTGCTTTACGTTCTCGACGAGCCTTCGATCGGGTTGCATCAGCGCGATAACAACCGCCTGATTGAGGCATTGGTGAAACTGCGCGACCTTGGCAACACCGTGCTTGTTGTGGAACACGACGAAGACACCATTCGCCACGCCGACTACGTGCTCGATCTCGGACCCGGCGCGGGAAGGCTGGGCGGCAACGTCGTCGCCGAGGGTACACCGGAGCAGATCATGGCTGCGCCGGCATCGCTTACCGGACGCTACCTCAGCGGATCGGCCACCATGCTGCAGCGTGCCAAGCCACGGCCTCTCTCGGGCAAGTGGCTCACGGTGACCGGCGCACGCGAGCACAATCTCCGCGACCTCAATTTGCGAATCCCGCTGGGCGTCATGACCGTCGTTACCGGCGTCAGCGGCAGCGGCAAAAGCACGCTGGTCAATGACATTCTCTACAGGTCTCTGGCGAAGACAATCTACGGTTCACGCGAAGAGCCCGGTGCACACGACGAAATCCTGGGCGCGGACCAGATCGACAAAGTCGTACGGATCGACCAGTCTCCGATCGGACGGACGCCGCGGTCGAACCCGGCAACCTACACGCAGGTCTTCTCGCCGATCCGCGATCTGTTTGCCATGCTGCCCGAGGCGCGCGAGCGCGGCTACAAGCCCGGCCGATTCAGCTTCAACGTCACCGGCGGCAGATGCGAGGCATGCCAGGGCGACGGCCAGCGCCGCATAGAGATGAACTTCATGCCCGATGTTTATGTGCAATGCGAAGTTTGCAACGGCCGCCGCTACAACCAGGAGACGCTGGCGGTGAAGTTCCACGGCCATTCGATTGCGGATGTGCTGGAATTGACCATTGAAGATGCGTTGCCGCTGCTTGCCGATGTGCCCCAGGTGCGCCAGAAGCTGCAAACCTTGGTGGATGTCGGCCTCGGCTACGTGCACCTGGGCCAGAGCGCCACCACGCTGTCAGGCGGCGAGGCGCAACGCATGAAGCTGGCGCGCGAGCTGTCGAAGCGGCAGACAGGCAAGACGCTCTATCTTCTCGACGAGCCCACCACGGGCCTCCACTTCGATGACGTGCGCAAGTTGCTCGAGGTGCTCCATCGGCTGGTGGACCTTGGCAATTCCGTCATGATCATCGAACATAATCTCGACGTGGTCCGTAATGCTGACTGGGTGATCGATCTGGGTCCTGAGGGCGGAGAAGACGGCGGCCGCATCGTCGGGGAAGGCCGGCCTGCGAAGATTGCTGCTACGCCGGGTTCCTTTACCGGCCAGTTTCTGAAGCGCTACTACAAGTCAGAGAACGGGCGACTCACCGCAGCCGATGCAGACGATGAAAGCGGCTCAAAGGCGGCTGAGGAGGGTGTTGCCAGGACGGAACCGGAGGAGGAACTCGTGGGCCAGCTTGTGGTAGAAGCCGCGGGAGCGGGCGCAGGATCGAGAGCGCGACAGAAGATGAGCCGCGGCGAACGATATGCCGCCAGCCGGAAAACGAGGCGCTCATGAACGAAGACGCGCAGTTCCCTTCGGCGGAGGCCCAGAAGGCGCAAGAGGAGAAGGTGCCGGCCGGGCCAGACAGCAGCATACCGGTTGATGCAGCCGATCTAGAGCCCGAACTTCGGCCCGAGTCCGAAGTGGTGGCGGAGGAACCCTTCCTCAGCCCGGCTCCAGACCCGTCTGCTGCATTCAGCGATGTTCCGGACAACGCCGGGCTTGAGAATGAGACCCAGCTCATCGATCCCCAGGACACCCATGTCGATGCGCCGATCTTTCAATCGTTCACGCAGCCACCTCCGCCGCCCCGGCGGACTCCAAATCTAGGAGATCTCCTGCTGCTCGGTGTTCTTCTGCTTCTGGGCGCAGTCGTCTCAGTCATATTGTTTTTTGTCGCCGTTCACTTTCACCTTTTCGGCGCGTCGTCAATCCAGCAGGCATCCGCCGAAATTCACTACCTGCTGGGTAGTGAAGCCGTCATTTATCTGGCCACATTTGGTTTTGCGCTGCTCGTCTTTCCGGTGTTCTGGCACGAAAGCCTCTTCGCCGGACTGCAATGGAACGGCGGGACGGCTATGCGCCTGCGCTGGCGCCTGGTGATGGCAGCCGCCGTTTGTTTTGTGCTTGCGTGGCTCAACGGTGTCCTGATCCCCAGCCCGACCAACACCCCGATTGAGAAGGTCTTCAAATCCCCCGGCGCGGCCTGGCTGCTCTTCGGTTTCGGGGTCACCTTCGCGCCGTTCTTCGAGGAGATGTTCTTTCGCGGATTCCTGCTGCCGGCTCTTTGCACGGCCTACGACTGGGTCACTGAGAAGATCACCAAAGTGCCACCCCGCGCGCCTGTGGAGCAGGGCCATCCGCAATGGTCTCTGGCGGCCATGATCGTCGGTTCGATAGCCACCAGTCTTCCTTTCGCCGCCATGCACGCCGAGCAGACCGGCTACTCCATCGGCCCGTTTCTGCTCCTCGTGGGAGTAAGCCTCGTACTTTGCGGCGTGCGTCTCCTTACGCGCTCGCTGGCTGCGAGCACGCTGGTCCACGCCTGCTACAACTTCCTGATCTTTTCCATCATGCTCGTCGGAACTGGCGGCTTCAGGCATCTGGACAAAATGTGAGAAAAGCAGGGATCAGGTCCCTCGTCCCTGGTCCCTTACAATCATCTCGATGCCTAGCGCACCCCACGCCCAACAGCTTCTCTCCCTCCTGGCTCGGACCAGCTTTCGTCTTGGCGAATTCAAGCTCTCGTCCGGCGGGACGAGCGACTACTACATTGATTGCCGCACGACCACGCTGCACGCCGAAGGGGGCAGGCTGACCGGTCACGCAATTCTTGACCTGCTGGAAGACAACAAGATCGATGCCGAGGCGGTGGGGGGCTTAACCATGGGGGCCGATCCCATTGTGTCGAACGTGGCCACGGCCAGCGCCTGGCGCGCAATCTCGCATCCGGATCGACCGCTGCTCCACGGATTCCTCGTCCGCAAAGCGGAAAAGGCACACGGCACCGGCCGCCGGATCGAGGGGTTCTGCCGCCCGGGAACGCGCGTCGTGATTGTCGACGATGTGTGCACCACCGGCGCATCGACCATCAATGCTATCGAGGCGGCGCAGGAAGCCGGCATGGCCGTCGCTGCCGTGGTCTGCATCGTGGAGCGCGAAGAAGCCAACGGGCGTCCTGCCGTAGAGGCGACTGCGAAAGGCGCTCCGTTCCTGCGGCTATTCACCGCGAAGGACGTCCGCGCCGAACACGAGAAGCAGCTCGCAGCAGCCCGATCCTAGAGAGAGATACAACGCTTCAGAAACAAAAAGGGCAGGCCCAATGTTGGAGGCCTGCCCTTGATTCATGCAGCAATCAGCAATTCACTCGGAGAAGTCGCACTATTCAAGATCGGAGCTGGGCGCGGGCGGGGGCGTTGCCATGGCGCCAGCCTGGCCGGTCGGCGCAGGTTGCGGAGCCGGTCCGTTCTCTGCCAGGTTCGACAGCAGCTGCACCTGCACGCGGCGATTTTCCTTGCGGCCCGCGGCGGTCTTGTTGTCGGCAACGTACTGGTCCTTGCCAATGCCAATCAGATAAAACCGGCGCGGTGCGATGTTGTACTTGGTGACCAGATACTGCACCACAGCATCGGCACGGCGGTTGCTCAGGTCATAGTTGTACTGGGCCGGTCCGGTCGAATCCGTTCCGCCCGTCACTTCGAGAATGTAGCTCCTGGCGGAGCCCAGCTGTCCGGCGAAAGAATCGAGCTGCTGCTTGTCGTCGTTTGTCAGCAAGGCCTTGTCGAAGCCGAAGGTGACCGAAACCGTCGCCACCTGCTTGTAGTTGTCCAGCCCCTTCACTACGCTGTCCAGCGAATCGGCGCGATGCGCTACGTTATTGGCAGCCATGTCTGCCTGGTTTGCCGCCTGGCTGGCGCTCTGCGCATTCTGGTTGGCTGTGTCAGCCGAGCCTTGCGCCTTCTGGATGCCGGCCTGCGCGCGCTCATCTACATCGTGAAGAGCGCGGTTGTTGTCGGCGGTCTTCTGGCCGAGTTGGTCGGTGTGGTCGATCAACGGCTGCGTCTGCTGTCGCGCATCCTGTCACGCCGAACAGAGTCAAAGCTGCGGCTGTCAGCACGTACCCGAATCGAAGGTTGGTCATTGTCCTCATTTTTTCCGCCAGGTCGCCCGCGCTCTTGCGCATCGCTGCCTTGGTCGGAGTCTCCTCTCGCCCTGAGAGAAGTGCACCCCACTAGCCAAATGTTTCAATCCGAGCAACTAGGTGCAAAATCATCTGCTTATCAGATGAAGCGAAGGTGAATCTTCACCTCGCCAGAGTGTATTTTTTACGCGGGACGGTAAGGATTTCGCACTTCTGAAACTGACGTTTGCCAGCCTCCCTCCGCGTCTTGTCGCCCGCAGGCCCGGCTCAGCCGCTGCCGGTATTCTAAGAATTGGACCGCCGCGATCTGGCTCTCCCCTGAATGGATATCTACGAGAAAATCCGTACCCTTCCCACGCAACCCGGCGTTTACCTCTACAAGAACGCTGAGGGCGAGGTTATCTATGTTGGCAAGGCCAACAATCTCCGATCGCGCGTGCGGTCGTACCTGCTTGAGGCTTCCCAGGCTGACGCCAAGACCGGCTCGCTGATGCGTGAGGCGGTCGACCTCGACTACATTCTTGTCGCCAACGAACACGAGGCTTTGGCGCTTGAAAACAACCTGATCAAGCAGCGCAAGCCGCGTTTCAACATCCTGCTGCGCGACGACAAGACGTACCCCTACGTCAAGCTCACCCTCGGCGACCGCTTCCCCAAGGTCTTCGTTACGCGGCGGCTGCGCAAAGACGGCTCGGCCTACTACGGCCCCTATTTCCCGGGTAACCTCGCCTATCGCGTGGCTGAGCTGATTCATCGCTGTTTTCTGCTGCCCAGCTGCAAGGTCGATCTCTCGCGCTATCATCCGCGCGCCTGCCTGCAGTACTACATCCATCGCTGCCTGGGCCCATGCGTTGAGGGTCTCACCACGCCCGAGATCTACAAGCAGGCCGTGCGCGATGCGCAGCTTTTTCTTGAAGGCCGCCACGCTGAACTGGAGCGGACGCTGACCGCGCGCATGACCGCCGCTGCCGAAGCCCAGCAGTTTGAAGCCGCCGCGCGCCTGCGCGATCAGCTTTCCACCGTGCATCAGCTGGAGGAGAAGCAGCGCATCGCCACGGCCGAGCAGGACGACGATGCCGATGTCTTCGGCTATCACTTCGAAGACGGCGCGATGGCGGTAAATCTCTTCCACATGCGCAACGGCAAGATCGTCGACCGCCGCGAATTTTTCTGGGAAGAGGTGCCAAGCTTATTCGACCCAAGCGTCGAACAAGCAGGGAACGAGGGAACCAGGGAAGAAGGGACAGCAGGGACCGAGGGACCAAGGGAGCAAGGCGCCGGCGACGTGCTTTCCGCGCTGCTGAAGCAGCTTTATATCGATCAGCAATACGTGCCGCGCACCATTCTCGTGCCCGTCGATTTTGATGATCGCGAATCGCTGGCGGCGCTGCTCGCAGAGCGTGTCGGCCATCGCGTGGAGATTGCCGTGCCGCAGCGCGGCGAGAAGAAATCTCTCGTCGATCTTGCCGGCCAGAACGCCCATCAATCCTACACGCAGCGCTTCCGCGTGCTCGAGCCGTCGCGCAAGGCGATCCAGGAGGCGCTGGCTGATACTCTCATGCTGCCCGAGCTGCCGCGCCGCATCGAGTGTTTCGATATCTCGCACATCCAGGGCGCCGAAACCGTCGCCTCGATGGTGGTTTGGGAAGACGGCAAGATGAACAAGCCGGCGTACCGCAAGTTCAAGATCAAGTCAGTTCCCGGCGTCGACGATTTTGCCTCCATGCGCGAGGTGGTCGAGCGCCGCTACCGCCGCATCCGCGACGGCGCCAGCGCCGGGGGACGAGCCTCCGCTACCGGGCTGCAAGCGGCCTCAGGGCATGACTTCAGTCGTGCCGATCGCGAATTCAAAATGGATGAGGTTGGTCCTCAGTCCGGCCATGTATCCCCGGAGAGGAAGACCAAAGAACCCACGACCATGCCTTCGCTGATCCTCATCGATGGCGGCCTTGGCCAGCTCCACGCCGCGGCCGAGGCGCTGGAATCGCTGGGCTTCACCTCGCAGCCCCTGGCCTCGATCGCCAAGAGGGAAGAGGTGATCTACCTCTATGGTGCTGAGAATGAGCCCATCGTCCTCGACCGGCGCTCGCCGGTCCTGCACCTGGTGCAGTTGATCCGCGACGAGAGCCATCGCTTTGCCGTCGGCTACCATCGCCAACGCCGCGCCATGCGCGACCGCGATTCGGAGCTGCTCGAGATTCCCGGCGTCGGCCCGCAGACACGCCAGCGCCTGCTCACTCACTTCGGGAGCCTGCGCGATGTGCAGCAGGCGACTACGGAATCCCTCGCTGCGGTGGTTTCGCGCAAGACAGCGGAGACGATCTGGCGGCATTTTCACGAAACGCCAGAGAACGCGGCTGTTGAGACCGCCTCTCCGCTGTCCTCACTCGGCAAGCGCTGATAGCGGCTCTGCGTGTTTCGCTGCGGCGTTCTTGCGATCAGCGCGGTATCGTCCCGGCGGCTCGCCAAGCGCTCGCTTGAACGCGCGATTGAACGCCGCCTCCGACTCATAGCCTACGCTGGCTGCGATCTCCGCCACGCCCTGTGACGTCCTCTCCAGCAGGCGCCCCGCGAGCTCCAGCCTCCAGCGCGTCAGATAGGCCATCGGCGGCTCCGACAGGTAGCGTGTGAATCGCTCCACCAGCGCGGACCGCGAGATGCCGACCTCATCGGCAAGGTCCGCGATCGTCCACGGATGCGCGATGCGGCTATGCAGCAGCCCCAGGCTCTTCCCCACGATCGGATCGCGCGTTCCCGCCAGCCATCCAACCTGCTGTTCCGGCAGGCTGGCGACATAACGCCGCAGCGTATCAACAAACAAGGCCTCGGAAAGCTTCGCCAGCATGGCCTCGCTGCCCACACGCCCTGAGGCTGCCTCCTCCACCAGGTGCAGGATTGAATTTTCCAGCCATTGTCCTGAGCGGTCGCTGCGCAGATTGACTCTGAAGACCGGCGGAAGTCCGTTCAGGATCGGGCGGCTGACATACGGATCGCAGGTCATGTACCCGCACACAAACCGCGAAACCTCTCCTCCGCCTCCGGCATGCAGCGGCGTCAGATCGCGCGCCTGAATCTTCGCGCCGATGCCGTAGTTCGGAAATGGCTGCGCCGCCCCTTTGCTGCACAGGTGATGACAGTCTGCATTCGGCAAAACGACCACGTCCCCGGCATGCAACTCCATCGATTGCCCATCCGGCAACCTCACCTGCGCCGTGCCGTCGACCACCAGATGGTAGATCACCAGGTGTTCGGCGCCGGGCGCAATCCTGTCCGTCATCACATTCGATGCCGGGGTGGTCACACCCCACGGTGCTGAAAACTCCGCCGTGAAATACACGGCGCCTTTCAGTCTGACTCCGCTCAGAATTTGAGAAAACGCATCCATTCCGCTCCGCCCTTTGGACTCACGGCAAACTTCCGCGGACTCCCAGCGAATCTATCTGCATGTTATGGCCGATCGGGCAATTCTTCAGGACGCCCGGGTATGGTGTGTGGGGAAACCGCTGAGCACAATTGTAGAACGGTGCGGGTCCTTCCACTTCCTCAAATCACCGGCTGCCACGCAGGCCCCGCGCACGCAAAAAGGAGAGGTCATGAATCCAAATCAAGCTTTATGGGAAAAGGGAGATTTCACCCAGATCGCAGCCTTCATGCGCGAGTCAGGCGAGGCGATCATCAACTCCATACCGATCAAGCCGCCAGTCGGCGTCCTCGATCTTGGCTGCGGCGATGGCACCACCGCACTGCCCATGGCGCGCAAGGGCGCCGACGTCACCGGCATCGACATCGCGCGGAACCTCGTAAACGCGGGAAACAAACGCGCCGCGGTCGAGGGCCTCAGCCGCCTCATCTTTCTCGAAGGCGATGCCAGCAATCTGCAAGGCGTCGATAACGATGCGTTCGATCTCACCGTCTCCATCTTCGGTGCGATGTTTGCCCCCAGACCGCACGATGTCGCCAGAGAAATGGTGCGCGTCACCCGGCCAGGCGGCCGCATCGTCATGGGCAACTGGATCCCCAACGATCCCACCTTCGTCTCGCAGTTGCTTAAGGTGAGCTCGGAGTTCACCCCTCCGCCGCCTGAAGGTTTCGTCAGTCCCATGACTTGGGGCGTCGAAGACCACGTCGTCGATCGGTTCGTGCAGGCGGGAGTCCACAAGGACAACATCTCCATGTCCCGGGACACGTACTACTTCGCGCATCCCGAGAAGAGCCCTGAAGACTTCATCGATCTCTTTGAGAAGTACTACGGCCCCACGATGAATGCGGTGGATGCGGCGCAGAAAGATGGGCGCGCCCAGGATCTCCACGATCAGCTCGTTGAACTGGCGAACTCGCAAAACAAAAGCAAGAAAGCCGGCACCTTCATCCCCGCAACCTTCATGCGGGTCAAAGTCACCGTGCAATAAGAGACGCTCCCGGTCCGCGGTGCTAAACGCGCCGCGGGCCGCCGGCCTGTCACCGCAGCCGATCGCTTACTCTGCCTTCAACAGTTCCTGCTTCCGCACCACGATCCGCTTGCTGCATGCCGGGCAGCTGAAGCGGTCAAACAACGCCACGCTGCCGATTTGCGTGCTGCACCACGGGCATTGCCCCCGCTGCTGATTCAGTCCCAGAACCGGGCCGAGCAGCGGCGACAAAACACCGAGAATAATCAATGGAACTCCCAGGAAAATACCCAGGCCTGTGAGGCAGATCAGGGTGCCGGAGATGATGAGAACCGGCGCGGCGACCAGCCCGAAGAGCAATCCGCTAAGTCCGCCAGCGGCAGGTGCAGCTTCGTGTTTGTGCGTGACCGGTTCGGGTTGCCGGGAGCCTGGCGTCGCGCAATGAGGACAAAAAGCCCAGGCGGCTTCGAGATTCTTTCCACATTTCGAGCAGGCTGTGTTCATCGGAGAGCCCTCCTCGACTGGCGACGAGTGTAGGCCGGCTTGAATTGCGTTGCCGGTGACTCCCATCACGATGGCCAGCGAGGCCGGCCGGCGCACTGCTCACGCACGGCGGCGCACTGTCCAAATCAGCCCTCGCCGCCTAGTTGGCAGGAGCACTCACTCGGCCCAGACTTTGCCCGACATGCGCGAGCAGTTCATTGGGATGAACGGGTTTGCTGAGCATGTGGAAATGATGTCCCGATTGCCTCGCGGGAACCAATAGATCTGCTGCCGCGGCCTGCCCTGAAAACAGGAGAATCTTGCAATCTGGAAAAATGCGCCGAATCGTGACTGCCAGTTCGATTCCGTTGATGCCGGGCAAAATCACGTCGGTGATCAGCATCTCCGGCGGCGTCACCAGGGCTGTCTCCAGGGCCTCTTCTCCGTCATACGCCGTCATGGCTGCATAACCGCTTCGCGAAAGGATCTCGGCCACAGTGTCGGCGATAACGGACTCATCGTCAACCACCAGAATCACTGGCCGGTAGGAGCCGGTATCTGCCGGCGGCACTTGATCGATCGGAACGACTGGGGAAAATGGTCTTCCGCTCATACTTTTGGTACCTCATTCCTGCACCGTACCAGAGTTCTCCTTCCTACGTCTCAACTCTTTTTAAATGAGGAGGTTTGTAAGGCGAAATGGCATGACGAGGTTAACCGTAGGTTCACAGGGCAGGGCAAAAGCCCCCCGTCAGACTTGAGTTAGAACAATACTCAAATAAGGGAGAAAATAAATTGTTGTCATTCTTGCGCGCTGTCAATATACTGCGACCGAGGCGTTAGGTTTGCGCGAGGTTTGCGATACGCCGTTTGAGATCCAAATGTAAATCGGAGTGCATAGCGCCATGGCCACCAAGTCTGTGAATCCGGAAGAGGCGATCGTCGATCCCGACAGATTTTCCACCATTCTGCAATCCGACGTCCCCAAAGGCCGCGAGGGCAAGCATAAGCAAGTTGTGAAGCGGCTGCTCGCCGACATCACGAGTCTCAAAGCGGGGACAGCGCTGAAGGTTCCCCTGTCTGCTTTGCCCGATACAAAGGAGAATGTTCGCTCCGCACTGAATCGCGCAACCAGGCAGCTCGGCATTGACGTGGCCACGTCGAGCGACTCGGAATATCTCTATATTTGGAAAGTCACGGTCAAAGAGTAAGGCTGTTCCCGTAACGCGGCGCACTTGCAATCGCAAATTGCTGTGCGGCGCATGCCGCGTCTATTCGATGGCTGGCGAACCATGCAGCGCCTGTCCGCTTGCTGCCAGCTGCTCGTGCGAGGGATTCAGCTGCCTGGCAACATGATTGAGCAATTCCTCGGGAGGCAGCGGCTTGCTGAGCAGGGTGAAGTGATGCCCGGCCCGCTGGGCCGAGGCCATCAAATCAACGGTTGACGCCTGGCCTGAAAACAAGAGGATCTTGCAGTCGGGATAGACCCGCGTGATCGTCTGCGCGAGTTCAATGCCGCTGATCCCGGGAAGAATCACGTCGCTGAGCAGCAGATTTGGTGGCGCCAGCAACGCAGATTCGAGAGCGCCATCTCCGTCATAGGCTGCGGTGGCTGCATACCC
>Ga0335069_10012057_pt1 | contig 12174 bp, 10 predicted proteins | sample Lox_Sample_11_FD_206714 | JGI IMG/M metagenome (GOLD analysis project Ga0335069, IMG submission 206714) | Soil microbial communities from Loxahatchee National Wildlife Refuge, Florida, United States - Lox_Sample_1.1 | ecosystem: Environmental > Terrestrial > Soil > Wetlands | place: USA...
GTCGATCTCCCTCGGCGCCCAAGACAGCCTCGAGCTGCCTTTTCCCCCGCGCGTAAGGGATGCGCGACCGCCTCCGCCTCAGGTTAGGTGACGGTCGACTTGTCTGCGCCGGCCGCTGTGACGAGCAGGCAGACGCCACCGGACGATGCATCGTTCCGCACATCTGCCCCTGCGGACACGACTTGGGGACGAAGACGTCACTCCGGACGATCCAGGCTCCCCTCGGATTTGGGAAAGGTCACCATGCCCCAGGGCGTCTCGGGGTCGGCGATGTGCTTAACCGGCTCCAGCGTCTCTGCATCGATGACGACGATGTCGCCGGAGCGTCCGCACGCCACGAGGATGTGCTCGTGGCCCGGTGTGAACGTGAAATGCCAGCAGCGCTGGCCAATGGGGATCTCCTTGACCGGCGCGTAGGAGGCGGTGTCAAACACCTGCAGCACTTTTCCTCGTGCCGCGGCGACGAACACGCGGCGCCCCGAGCTGTCAAACGCCACGCCATACGGCGACTGCGCGGTCTTGACGCTCCTGACGACGCGATAGCGCGCGTCGATGACCAGCAAGGTGTCGCTCAGCTCGAGGGTCGCCACGTATGACTTGCCGTCGGGTGCCAGCTTGATCCCGCGTGGGCGGTTGCCGTAGCGCTTCGTGTCGATCGTTGCCACCAGTGCGCCCGTCGCGATGTCGCGCACGCTGATGTTGTTGTCAGCCTCGTTCGCGATCAGGATGCGCCGCCCGTCGGCGGAGAACTCGATACCTTCCGTCTCGAGTCCACCCAGGATCGAGCGCACGACGCGACCGCGGTCGAGATCCACCACCGCCACGTGCGCCGGCGTGTGGCTCTCGTCGTCGTCCTTGCGCGGAGCGGCACTCGGCCCCTGAACGGCCGGCGCTGCGCCAGCGACCGCGGCCGACGGTTGCAGCGGCGGTGTGCCCGAGGAGCTCGGCTCATACGACACGAAGGCCCGATGGCCGCGCACACGGACGAACTCGGGGTTGGCGCCGATCGCGACATGGCGGAGCAAGGTACCGCTCCTGCGATCGATCACGGAGATCGCGCCTTCGGCGCGGTTCGCGACGACGAGGAGCTTGCCGTCTGCGGTCACGCCTATGCCACGGGGCTCTTTGCCGTACGGGTTCACGTGCCCGCTCATCTGCAGCGTGCCGAGGTCGATGATCGAGATATCGCCGGCCTGGTTGCTGACGTAGGCGAGGCCGCCTTCGGATTCGGCCGCAAGGACCGCGTACGCGGCGCAGCCCAGTATTGCGCCCAGCAGAGCGCGTGCGACGGTGTACGAAAGAGCAGCGGGCTTCATCGTGGGTTCCGAACCTGAACCGCCCAGGGCGGCGCGGAGCACATCTTCTCGCATCCGCGCGGGCCAGGTGCCGCTGGGTTCATCGCCCTTTAAATCGGTGATGGGGTGGCGTGAGGCGCGCGGACTGACCGGTCGGCAGGCCCCGCCTCTCGTGCTGCCTGGCTCGTCCGTCGACGCGGCAACGTGGCCATCCGAGCCGGCTGGCCAGGAACGCGGCGACCCCCGCCCGCCCGTCTCGCCAAGATGGCGCATTCCGTCAAACAGGACGAAGCGGCGAACCCGTGCGACGCAGCCCTTGTCGTCCGAAGCCTGTCATGGCGGCGACGAAGCCGGTCCCGGAGCTCGTCAAGGAGGCGCGGCGCGAGCGGGAGCTCGGCCTGAGTGGCGGAGTGGACGACTCGTGCAAAGCGATCTCCAATTGCGCACCGCAGGTTCCGGTATCGCAATGGCTGTATGTCTTGATGCAAGCAAGTTTCGAGGAGATGGCGCGTACATCGCCGCAAACCGATGCGACACAGGGGCCGTCTGCTTCGCCGCAGGCGGCGTATCGCCAATTCTGCTTTCGGAGGTCACGCATGCACATCAACGGCTCTTGCCACTGTGGCGCGATCACCTTCACCGCCGAGATCGATCCGTCTCGCGTCATGGTGTGCCACTGCACCGATTGCCAAGTCCTCTCCGGTTCACCCTTCCGCGCGGTCGTTGCCACGCCCGCCGCAAAGTTCTCGGTCAAAGGGAGCCCCAAGAGCTACATCAAGGTCGCACAGAGTGGCAATCGCCGAGCGCAAGTGTTCTGCCCGGAGTGCGGCACTCCGTTGTACGCCTGCGCGCCCGAGAACCCGACGTCCGTCGTCATCCGTCTCGGTTGCGTCGAGCAGCGAGCACAGCTCAAGCCTTCGGTGCAGATCTGGCGGCATTCCGGGTTGCCTTGGCTACCGGATTTGTCGTCGATACCCGGCTCACCGGAACAACAGGCCTTCCTGCCTGCGCCGGCGCAGTAGCGGCACAGTACCTCCTGCCGCTGCCCAACCCCCGGGCTCAATCGGACCGCCCGCCGGCGGCGCTGCGCGAGCCCCGCCCGGGGCCCGCTTGCATGGTTCGTTAGAGGACAGCTTGATGGCGCCCGGCGCGGCATGTAGAAGGTCGGCCCTTGGCGAAGGCGTGACGTGGCGATTCGCGGCGCGAACCGCACCGGGCGAGGCTCGTGCGGTTAGTTCCACGCGTAGCGCAATCCAATCCACGCGCCTCGGGGCGTTACAAGACCGAGAAACGGCTCCGCCACCGCGTTGGCCGGATCGAAGGCACGCGCCGGGTTCGCAAACACGTTCTGGCCGAGGATCCCGAAATTGGCAGCCTCGCGGTCGAAGACGTTGTCGATGCGCGCGTAGAGTTCCCACTGCTTCGCGAACCGCCACACGCCATCGACGTTGACGAGCCCGTAGCCGGGAACGGTACCGTGCACGTCGCGGTTGTTCTCGTCGCCGCGCGCGTGCACCGCGCTGTTGGCGACGAGGTTAGCGCCGAACGTCAGCGCCTCGCTCGTCATGTAGTCGAGCCGCATGCGCAGCGTGTGCTGCGGGATACCCGGGATGCGATGGCCCGCGGCGACGTCGATGTCGCCGTTCAGGTCTGCTGTCGAGTTCGCGGGACTGTGCTCCTTGAAACCGCCGACGAAAGTCGCGTCGATGTAGGCGTAGCCGACGGTGACGCCGAGGGGCCCCCACTTCGTGGCCGCCGTCAGCTCGAGCCCCTGTCGGCGTGTCTTGCCGACGTTCTGGAAGAAGCCGGCGTTGATGGCGCTACCGCTGCTGACGAACTGGATGTCGTCGATAAGATCAGTGCGGTAGAACGCCACGCTCCAACGGGTGTCGCGTTGGTGTCCGCGCGCGCCGATCTCGATCGTCTTGGCGACCACCTTCTTCAACGGCGGGTCCGCGACGAAGGCGTTCGGTAGCTTGCACGGGGCGGTCGGGTCAGCGCACGTCAGCTCCATCGCGGTCGGCGCGCGCATGCCCTCGTTGTAGCTCACATACGACGTGAAGTCCGGCACCGGATTGAAGTTCAGCCCGAGCGACGGGTTGAAGCGACTGAAGCCGTGGTCGCCGCTCAACGCGGGATTGATGCCGCTCTCGTCGCGGATGCCGACGTGGCTGTCCTCGTAGCGGCCGCTCGCCGTCAGGGTCCAGCGCTCGTGGAGCGTGAACGTGTTCATCGCGTACACGGCGAAGTTGCGCGTGCGCGCGCTGGCGTCGGTCTCGGGCGCGAAGTCGCCGATCGGAACGGTGCCTCGCGACGCGTCGAAGCTCGCCGGTTGCGATTCCTGAGTGAAGCGCGCGTTGCCCGCGTCCGCGGCCGCGCCGAGCACCAGCTGGTTCGGGCGCCCCACGAGTGGCTGTGTGAACGTCATCTGGAGCGCGCCGCCGTAGCTCGTCTGATCGACGACCGAGCGGTCGTTGAGCGCCTGCACCTGGTCGATCTCACCGGTGTTCGGATCGGTCGAGCCGAAGTCGTCGTTGACATTGCTCGACACGTTCTTGTTGCGGTAGCGGCGCAGGTAGACATTCCCGGCGACCAGCACGTGGTCGCTGACGAAGTGGCTCATCCTCATCGCGAGCATCGCAAGCTCGTTGCGGTTGACGTCGGGGTAGGTGTACGCCTGGCGGCGGTCGTCGAGGAACGAGAGCGGCAGCGTCTGCGTGCCTTCGAGCCGATTGCTCGCAGCGGTGAGGCTGACGTCGAGGTTGTCGCGCTCGGTCTCGTAGCCGACCTTGCCGAATAGTTGCGCGACGCGGCTCGGGTTGTGCTGCGCCCAGCCGTGGTCCCGGGAGAGATTGCCGGTGAGGTAGTAATCCCACGGCCCCGAGACGCCGCCTTGCTCGATCGTCAGCGTGCTCCTTCCGAACGATCCTCCGGACAGCTGGACGGAGCCGCCCGGATACTGGCGACCGCTCTTGGTGTAGATCGCCAGCGCGCCGCCGAGCGTATTCAGCCCGAACAAGGGGTTCGAGCCGGGGATGATTTGCAGGCTCGCGATGGCCGATGGTGCCAGCAGGTCCCAGTTGACGACGTCGCCGAACGGCTCGTTGATGCGCACGCCGTCCTGAAACACGGAGAGGCCCTGCGGCACGCCGAGCAGCGGCGATGCCGTGAAGCCACGAAAGCTGATGTCGTTCTGGTATGGGTTGCCCTGAGCTGAGTTGACCGTGACGCCGGTCGGGTTGCTCTCAAGGAATCCCGAGAGGCTCCCGAGGCGTTGCGTCGCAAGGTCATTGCTGGTGTAGACCTGGACGTTCGCAGGAACGTCTTTCAAGGGCGTGCCGAGGCCAGGAAGCGGTGTCGTCCCGACGACCTCTACCTTCTTGAACTCGAGTGCCTCGGCCGGGTTGTCGCCTGAAAGCGCGGGCTCGCAGCCTACCGAGACGCAAATGCCAAGTGCGCTGCAGACGACTCGCCGTCTGAGAGACGCCGCGAGATCGATCCGAGCGGTTCGAACGTCGAGCGTCATTACGGAACGCTGGCAGCCGGCATGCCTGTGCGATCAACGAGGTGAAGTATCGAAGTCCTGATGCTCATCCGCGGTGCAGTATCGAACGAGCAGCAGCAACAGCATCAAACCAGCGGGATGCTCGCGTCTGTCACTCGCCAGGCAACACGGCCCCGGTGGCGGTTGGCTCTCGGGTTCCTAAGGCGTGTTTCCGTTGGAAGTTGGGCGCCTTCAGTCAACCGACGTCCGCTCTCAGTCGTGACCTCCAGTCTGCGTCCGGCAGGAGCTGCACTTGGCGCGCGTCAACTTGCGACCGCCGGCGACTCGCGCCCAACAGCCCGGCAAGCGCAGCGGTGCTCCAGCAGGTGGTCAGACAGCACGCCCCGCGGCGGCACTTGCGCTGCCCCGCGAACGAACCTAATCTCCGGCGGCACCAGAGCCGTGCAGAAACCGGGGGCGCCGTGTCTCGATTGCTGGGTGACAAATGGTGGGTGCTGCTGCTCAACGGCCTGGGCGCCATCGCCTTTGGGATACTGGCGTTCGCGTGGCCCGGCGCAACGCTGATCGTGCTGGTCACGCTGTTTGGCGTCTACTGCATCGTCGACGGCGTCACCGCGCTGATGGCGGCCGGGGCGCGTGTCGGACAAGAGGGCAAGTCGTGGGGCTGGATGCTGTTCATCGGCATCGTCAGCATCCTCGCCGGGGTGGCCACGTTCGCCTGGCCGGGCCTGACGGCCGTCGTGCTGCTGACACTGATCGCGATATGGGCCATCGTGCGAGGCGTGCTGGAGATCACTGCTGCCATCCAGCTGCGCAGGAGCATCGACAACGAGTGGATGCTGGTGCTCGCGGGCGTCATCTCGGTGGCGTTCGGCCTCGCGCTGCTGGTCTGGCCCGGTGCCGGCGCTCTCGCGCTGATCTTATGGATCGCCGCGTTCGCGATCGTCCACGGCGTGCTCCTCACGATGGTCGCGTTCAAGGTTCGTCGACTGGCGGACGCCGGTATCGCCAGTTGAGCGGCACGCGAGTCTGACGTCCGGCCGCTCTTGGTTCGCGCTCGCGGACGCAGGTGCCGATCGGATGCCGCCGTGCTCGTGGCCGTCACCGGATGGGGCACGGCCGACGATCGCGCGGGCACCGCAAAGCGGGGTTCGACGCGCACTTCACGAAGCCGGTGGAACCGGACGAGTTGAACCGCCTCCTCGAGCGCATGCACCCGCGGCAGCGTCTCGAGAACTAGGACGTGCGGGGCGCTGGACCTCCCAGTCGACGCTCCAGGTGATCGCCGATGCGCAAGGCGTGCGGAACACGACAGCCCGCACATCGAACGGCTGGCGTACCACCCGCCGGGTCGCCCGGCGCCGCTGCTGCATCCGAACAACGTGGCCGCGACCCGGCTGGTGCTCGAAGTGCAGGAGCTCTCCACGCTCCTCGGCCGGCTGCCGGGGAGCGCGTGCCTCGTCGCCGGACCCCTCACCCTGCCCTCGGGGAAGGCCGCGGCGCTGTTGCGCGACCCCGACGGTCACCTGCTCACGCTCACCGGTTGAGGACGACATCGTCGAGTACGTGAAGACCGGTTCTACGCCAACGCCGGATTCACAAACTCCCCTACGCAAAGTTGCGCAGGGATCTTTACCTATGCAAATTCGCTTAAGCAAAAGCACCGTTGCGCACGGGCATGTCGCTTTCTAGGCTGACTGGGCATTGCACCCGGCGCGGACGTCACGACAGCATCCGCGCTGGACGTGCACGACAGGAGGCAGGCGCATCGTGGTCCGTCCACCAACAGCTTCTCCGCCGTCGGCAACGCGAAGCCCCGCCGCTTCAAGGGGCGCGCGCAGGCCAGCGAGCTTTCTCGCGGCGAGGCACCCGCTATTCCCCCGAACCGTCGAGACGAGCGACGGAACCCTGAGCTTTGCGGTCAGGCCTACTCGAGGCGCCATCTCCGTCGAGCGCATTCAGGTGCACGAGGCCACTTGCGTGACGCAGGTGATGCGTTTCGAGGACGAGGCGAGCTTCACGCGGTGGTGCGAAGCCGACCCGCTGAAGGAGGCGGCGGTGCGCATGGGTGCCGACGTCGCCGCATGGTGCATCTTCGTCCGCGAAGCACCTGAGCGCGCGACCTACTGGTTCTTTCTCGCCTGCGACCCGCACTGGTGCATCGAGTACGAAAGCTGCGGCGGATACGCCCACGACCCGTGGCTCGCCTACGCGCGCACCCACTCCGAGCCCCTGGTCGCAAGCGGCATCCTCGCGTACGGCGACAGGCAAGCCGAGGTCGTGCGAGTTGCCGAGCGCTTCGGCTTTAGGTCCACCGTAGTGGTGCCGGTCCCCGCCGGCAAGGGCGTCACCCGGGTCGGCATGCTCTGCGTCGGGTCGCGCGCTCCCGGCTTCTTCGAGTCCGCGGGTTACGAGGCCTTCAGGGTCCTCGCACGCAGCCTCGCGACGGAGCTCCAGGTGTGGTGGCTGCGCACCATGCGCGTGGAACTGATCCGGGAGTGGTGTCTCACCGAACTGGAGCTGCTGCTTCTCGCACGCGAGCGCGCGGGCATCCCCTCAAAGGAGATCGCGCGCGAGCTCAAGTTGACGCTGGGGGCCGTGGACTGCCGATTTGCGCGCGTCAACGCACGCATGGGCGTTGCGAACCGCAGGGCCGCAGCGCAGATCGCGGCCGAATACGGCCTCGTCTGAGGCGCGCGGTCGCGAAAGGCGCACGAGCAGCTGACGGTTTGGCGAAAGGGGCACGCCCGCGTGCGGGTCGATCTACGTAATTCAATCGAGGGTCCGCAACTTCCTCAATACGTCCTTGGAGGAATCGGCAAGGCTCTGCAGTTCTGCGGCGTGACACGAACGACGCCGTGCGCGTGGGCGCAGCCAATCGCCATCCGACTGAACTGCGACGGTCGGCGTTACCGGCGCCATGACCAAAGTGAGTACCGAACCGCCGCTCCTCTCAACCATTTTCGGGCTCACCTGGCCAGACTCGACACCCCCGGAGCCCGACCTTCGCGATGAAAGGCGCCTGGTGTTGCTCAGGCGTCGGCTCCGGAGGCCCGCCCGATACGACGAAGGCCGTCTCTTTGCCACGATGCCTTTCAATTCGACCGACAGCGCGCTTTGGTAGACCAAAATCAACAGATAGCCGGCTGGCAAGGCGGAGTCCGGCCGCGCCGCGAGCAGTGAGGCCAGCCGCGATTTGCGCCGCACTCGACCGTTCCTCAGGAAACGGCGAACTCCGAAACGACTGGCTCGTTCCACTCGACTCCGCTGCCTGGCTTGTCCGCGTCGACGATGGCCTTGCCGTCCTTGAGCCTGAGCGGATTCTCAAGGAGCCGGTTCCACCAGTCGGCGTACTCGAGTCGGAAGGCGGTCGGGGTGGCGCACAGAAGCTGGGCGCTGACTTCGGGGAACAGGTGATTGCTGATCGGCAGGTCCTGTGCGGCGGCCGCGCCCGCCACGCGCATCCACCCTGTCACCCCGCCGACTTTCATGACGTCGGGCATCAAGTGGTCCGATGCGCCGGTCGCGATCGCAGTGGCGAAGTCTTGCGGACCCCACCAGTTCTCGCCGGCCTGAATCGGCGTGCGGATCTGCTGCCGAAGGCGCGCCATGCCAGAGAAGTCGTGGGCGGTGATCGGCTCTTCGATCCAGGCGAGCCCCTCGTCGTCCAGCGCACGCAAGCGCTGGCAGGCCTCGACGGGGTCTAGCGACTGGTTGTAGTCGGCCATGACCGCCACTTCAGGCCCGACTGCAGACCGGATCGCCCGCAGTACTGCCAGGTCTTCGCGAAGCGTCGGATAGCCGATCTTCGGCTTGACCGCCTGGACCCCCGCTTCGACCCAAGCGGTTGCCTGCTTGGCCGACTCGATCGGACCGTCGTAGCCTATCCCGCCATAGACGGCAATCGGACGCGCCTGCGCACCGAGCATGCGCACGAGTGACAGGCACGCCGTCCGAGCGAGCGCATCCCACAGCGCCATGTCGATCAGGGCCACGGCAATCCCCGTAAGGCCCTGCGGTCCCAACAAGCGGAATCGGGAGGTCAGGAGGCGATCCGCCTCGAGCGGGGCCAGCGGCTGGCCGAGCAGCGAAGGAACGAGGTTTTCGACCAGCTTGGCGGTCGGCACGAGCGCCGCCACAGAATAGGTGAACACGAACGCATGACCGACTACGCCATCACTGGACATCAGGTCCAGCAGGACCAGCGGAGATTCCGTGATGTCTCCGCCCGCGGTCCGATGGGGCCGCGGCATGGGCAGCCGGACCGCGCGAACCGACATGCTGCGAATCGTGGGAATTGGCATCGGATCACCTCTGCGAAAGAAAGACACGGAAGGGTGGCGGCAGGTCCTCGCGCGGATGCGCAGAGACTCCAAGGAGCTGCGCAGGCCACTTGCGACCCGATCTCACCATACGTCCACAGCACCAGCCGGTGACGCAGAGGCCCACCGCGGCGCTCGCAGCCTGGGCGACGGAAGCCGCGAGAACCACTGAGCTCGCGCCTCACGCGGGCGCAGGCATCCCACTCGTCAAGGATACGGCGGGCGTCGCACCCGCGGAGGACAACAGCGCGTCGCTAAAGACTTCGCCGTTCCAACCGCCGTTGCGATCGCGCAATCGGGCCGCTGGTCGGCATTCGCAGGTCGGCGGCGAAGAGGGGGCGGCCATGGCTCGCCCCCTTGGTGCTCGGCGAGAGCCGCGATCGACGCGGCTCCCACCACCGTCAGATCATCAGGCGCGTGATCTTGGTGCCGTCGATGCTCACGTTTGCCATCAGTCCGGCGTTGGTGAGCACGTAGCCGACCACCGGCTGCTTGGCCGTCATGGTGTCCACGCCAGCGTCGGCACCGGCCTTGAGGATCGAGATCGAGGCGTCGGCCCCCGCGGTCCAGCCGTCGCTGGCGCGGAACTTCTCAAGGGCCTCATCGTTCATGAAGAGGATGTAGACCGCCTTCGAGTCGGCGCCCGCGAGCAGGCCGACCGACGCTGCCGTGGTGCTGTAGAAGCCCTCTGGGCGGCCGTGAACGATCAGCTCGCCGCGACCGTGCGATCCGCCGACGACGAAGCCCGCGGAGACGACCTTCGGGAAGACCAAGACGCCGCGCGCCTTGGCAACCATTTCTCGCGAACCGGGCACTTGCGCGTACAGCCTGTCGAGGGCAGCGGTCGACTCGGCCTCGATGCTTCTTCGCTCGGCCACCGGATTGGAAGCGACGTTCGGATTCGTCGTCGAGCAAGCGCCCAGCGCCGCCATCACGGCGAGCGCGGCCAGGGAGTGTCGTGGATACATGGCGTTGGTCCTCATCTCGCGGATGCACGACGGAGAAAGACCGCCGCGCAGTGCGCGTGCACCATCCACATCGTCCGCCCTCAGGCGGGCTAAGTGTGTCGGACCGGACCGCGACGTAGGGCAGGACGGCGACGTCGGCGATGGGGGGTCTCAAGCGGTCGGCGGCTGCGCCTGAACACGCGTGCCACGCCCAGTCGCTTTCGGAGGCCTCTCGGCGACCAGGCGGAGGACCCGCCGCAGACCGCCGACAGCTTCACCGCCGCGGGTAGCCCGTGGCTGGGCGCGAATGAAGGGCTGCTCGTGTCATGGGCGACGGTCCCAGCTGGACCCGGAGCGAGACTTCCAAGCGCTCGTCAGAGCACCCGAGAACGGTCGTCCCGACTGACTTTCGACAAAGCACTGCGGTCGCAGGCCGGGCGCAGCTTGCCGTAGGACGTCCGCGCCTCTGAGTTCCGCTGTCAACAGAATCTTTTGCGAGATCCTTTAGGGAGATGCTGATTTATCCGCTGTTGCGTCATCGTGCGAAGGCACCGAGGCGTTGAGGCGCAAGGCCTCGACGGGAGCGTGACGACGATGAGCCAACGCAGTTTTGCCAGCGCCGAGTACGCGATGAAGAAGAAGCGCACCAAGCGCGAGAAGTTCCTGGCCGAGATGGAGCGCATCGTGCCGTGGTCGCGCCTCATCGCGGTGATCGAGCCGATCTACCCCAAGAGCGGGCGCGTGGGCAGGCCTCCGATCGGCATCCCGAAGATGCTGCGCATGTACTGCTGCCAGCAGTGGTACGGCCTGGCCGACGAGGCGCTGGAGGACGCGCTCTACGACAGCCAGGCGCTGCGCGACTTCGTGGGCATCGATCTGTCCCGGGAGTCGGTGCCCGACGCAACGACGCTGCTGAAGTTCCGCCACCTGCTGCAGGAACACGAGCTGACCAAGGCGCTCTTCGATGAGATCAACGCCCACCTTGGCCAGCAGGGCCTGCTGATGCGCTCGGGCACGATCGTGGACGCGACCATCATCGCCGCGCCGAGCTCGACCAAGAACCAGGAGAAGGCGCGCGATCCCGACATGCACCAGACCAAGAAAGGCAACGAGTGGCACTTCGGCATGAAAGCGCACATCGGCGTGGATGCCGAGTCGGGTCTCGTGCACACGGTGGTGGCCACGGCGGCCAACGTCAGCGACGTGACGCAGGCCGGTGCCTTGCTGCACGGGCAGGAGAAGGCTGCGTTCGGTGACTCGGGCTACCAGGGCGTGGACAAGCGAGACGAAGCCAAGGGCCCGCGCTGGCACGTGGCGATGAAGCCCGGCAAGCGCCGTAAGCTCAACCCGGCGTCGCCTTGGGCGCGGCTGCTCGAGCGTGTCGAGCAACTCAAGGCCAGCGTGCGAGCCAAGGCCGAGCATCCGTTCCATGTCGTCAAGAACCTGTTCCGGCACAGGAAGGTGCGCTACAAGGGGCTGGCCAAGAACGCTGCGCAGCTCTTCACCCTGTTCGGCCTGGCCAACATCGTCATCGCCAGGAAGCGATTGCTGGCACTACATGCCCGAGGTGTCTCTTGAGACCAGTGGCGAGCATCGGATCGGCCCTGAAATGGGGTCGCGCAGCGCTGCAATGCGCGCAAAGCGGGCGTTTCGATGCTGCTCGGATCATGCTCGACGCCGACGCCGTTCATTGATCAGCCCATCCCTAGCACGCGACCCTCGCGCACGAGGATTCCGAAGACGTGCAACAACTGGGAGTACCGGTAGTCGTATTTCTCGTCGATCGAGCGCCTTCGGCTGCGGAGGTACTCCTCCAAGAGCCACATGTCGTCTGGTTTGGCGACGTCAGCGGCACGGTCCTTGAACTCCGCGATCACTTCCGCCAACTCGGCCTTCAGCGCCGCTTCGAAAAGCCGCCGCGCCAGCTTCTTCTCGCGTTCTGACCACCTAACGTCGTTCACGATGGTTTGGGATGAACTCTAACGAATGAAAGGGACTTCCCCGTCCCGAGCCAGCCGCGATGCGGCAACCGGCAACGAAGTGCCACGATGGGAAGTGCGAACTCTCATCAACTCACTCGGAAGGGGAAGTCCATGGCCATTCTG